>CBJMI02800__coassemble_571_pt1 | contig 27165 bp, 21 predicted proteins | sample CBJMI02800__metabat2_low_PE_003 | metagenome-assembled genome bin CBJMI02800
CCAAGCACCTCTTCGTCACCGGGGGTGTCGCCTCTTCGCTCGGCAAGGGGCTGACCGCCTCCAGCCTCGGCGCGCTCCTCAAGGCCCGCGGCCTGCGCGTGACGATGCAGAAGCTGGACCCGTACCTCAACGTGGATCCCGGGACGATGAACCCGTTCCAGCACGGTGAGGTCTTCGTCACCGACGACGGCGCCGAGACCGACCTGGACATCGGTCACTACGAGCGCTTCCTGGACACCAACCTGCACGGCTCCGCGAACGTCACCACCGGCCAGGTGTACTCGACGGTCATCGCCAAGGAGCGCCGCGGCGAGTACCTGGGCGACACCGTCCAGGTCATCCCGCACATCACCAACGAGATCAAGTCCCGCATCCGCCGGATGGCGACCGAGGACGTCGACGTGGTGATCACCGAGGTCGGCGGCACCGTCGGCGACATCGAGTCGCTGCCGTTCCTGGAGGCCGTGCGCCAGGTCCGCCACGAGGTCGGCCGCGACAACGTGTTCTTCGTGCACGTCTCCCTGCTGCCCTACATCGGCCCCTCGGGCGAGCTCAAGACCAAGCCCACCCAGCACTCCGTCGCCGCGCTGCGCAACATCGGCATCCAGCCCGACGCGATCGTGCTGCGCGCCGACCGCGAGGTCCCCCAGGCCATCAAGCGCAAGATCTCCCTGATGTGCGACGTCGACGAGGAGGCCGTGGTCGCGGCCATCGACGCCAAGTCGATCTACGACATCCCCAAGGTCCTCCACGGCGAAGGCCTGGACGCCTACGTCGTACGCCGCCTGGACCTGCCCTTCCGCGACGTCGACTGGACCACCTGGGACGACCTGCTGCGCCGCGTCCACGAGCCGCAGCACATCGTCAAGGTCGCCCTGGTCGGCAAGTACATCGACCTGCCGGACGCCTACCTGTCGGTGACCGAGGCGCTGCGCGCCGGCGGCTTCGCCAACAACGCCCGGGTCGAGATCAAGTGGGTCACCTCGGACGACTGCGAGACCCCCGAGGGCGCCCGCGAGCAGCTCGGCGACGTCGACGCGATCTGCGTCCCCGGCGGGTTCGGCGACCGGGGCGTCAACGGCAAGGTGGGTGCCATCACCTACGCCCGTGAGAACAAGGTCCCGCTGCTGGGCCTGTGCCTGGGCCTGCAGTGCGTGGTCATCGAGGCCGCCCGCAACCTGGCCGGGCTGCCCGAGGCCAACTCGACCGAGTTCGACGCCGCCGCCAAGCACCCGGTGATCTCGACGATGGCCGAGCAGCTGGCGATCGTCGACGGCAAGGGCGACCTGGGCGGCACCATGCGCCTGGGCCTGTACCCGGCCAAGCTCGCCGAGGGCTCGATCGTCCGTGAGGTCTACGGCGGCGAGCAGTACGTCGAGGAGCGCCACCGCCACCGCTACGAGGTGAACAACGCCTACCGCGCGGACCTGGAGAAGACCGGCCTGCAGTTCTCGGGCCTGTCGCCCAAGGGCGACCTGGTCGAGTACGTGGAGTACCCGCGCGAGGTGCACCCGTACCTGGTGGCCACCCAGGCCCACCCGGAGCTGAAGTCCCGCCCGACCCGCCCGCACCCGCTGTTCGCGGGTCTGGTCAAGGCGGCCATCGACACCAAGACCGCCATCGCGATCGAGACCGCCCCGGCCGACCCGGTCCTCGTCGACTGACCCGACCTCACCCCGTACGCAAGGAGACCCCGTCATGACCAGCGCAGCGCAGTCCCGACCCGTCGTCGCCATCGTCGACGCCTACTCCACCGCCAGCCACCTGGCCCCGCTCTTCCACGCCCGGGGCTACGACTGCCTGCACGTCCAGAGCCAGGAGAGCCCGCCCGCCGTCTTCACGGCCTCCTTCAACCCGGACGACTTCATCGGCACCGTCCTGCACGGCGGCGACACCGAGAAGACACTCGCAGCCATCGAGCCGTACGCCCCGGTGGCCCTGCTGGCCGGCGCCGAGATCGGCGTCGAGCTGGCCGACACCCTCAGCGAGGCGCTCGGCCTGCGCACCAACGGCACCGCCCTGAGCCCTGCGCGGCGCGACAAGTTCCGGATGGTCGAGACCGTACGGGCGGCCGGAGTGCCCGCAGCGGACCAGATCCTCGCCACCGACCTGGACGCCCTGCTGGCCTGGTACGGGCCGCAGCCGCGGCGCGTCGTGCTGAAGCCGGTGCGCAGTGCGCTCAACGACGGGGTCTCCTTCTGCGACACGGCCGACGAGGTGCGCGCCGCCTTCGAGCGCCTGATGGGGATGCAGAGCGCGACCGGACACCACAACGACGCCGTGGTCGCCCAGGAGTACCTGGTGGGCGCCGAGTACTACGTCAACACCGTGAGCCTCGACGGCAAGCACTACGTGTGCGACATCTGGAAGACCCAGCACCTCGGTGTCAACGGGGTGCACGACCTCCTCGGCGGCTCGCAGCTGATGGTGCGTGAGGGCCCCGAGCAGGAAATGCTGGTGGCCTACGCCGGCCAGGTGCTGGACGCGCTCGGGGTGCACAACGGACCCGCGCACACCGAGCTGAAGCTGACGCCCCAGGGGCCGCGGCTGGTCGAGACCGGCGCCCGGGTGTGCGGGGCGATGCTGCCACTGCTCACCCGCGCGGCGATCGGCGAGAGCCAGCTGGAATGGACGGTGGCGGCCTACGTCGACCCCGAGTCCTTCCTGTCGCGGTGGGAGACCGGATACGAGGTCGCCCGGCACGCCGTCTGCGTCAACATGGTCTCCCCGCACACCGGAGAGCTCCTGGGCTACCCGCGGCTGACCGAGCTGCAGGCCCTGGAGAGCTATCACGACCTGCTGCTGAAGGTCCGGCCCGGTGAGAGGGTCGCCCGCACGGTCAACGACATGACCTACCCGATGCTGGTCCACCTCCTGCACGAGGTCGAGGGCATCGTGACCCACGACTACATGACGGCCCGCTACCTCGACGGCGAGGGCTTCTACGATGTCGCCTAGCCCCTCGGACGACGCCGACCGTCCGACCGTGCTCGCCCACCTCAGCGACCTCCACCTGGACGACGGGCCCCGGGCCGAGGAGCGGGTCCGGCGGATGGTGCGCTACCTGGTGGAACTGCCGGGCGAGATCGACGCAGTGCTGATCACCGGTGACATCGCGGACCGCGGCACGGAGGAGGCCTACGTACGGACGCGGGCCGTGCTCGCCCCGCTGTACGAACGGTTCCCGGTGCTCGTGTGCCCCGGCAACCACGACGAGGCGCGGGCGCTGCGCAGGATCCTGCTCGACGGGGGCGGCGAGGGGGAGGGCACCGGGGACGGCGCGCCGGTCGACCAGGTCCGGGACGTCGCCGGCACCCGGATCGTCCTGTGCGACTCGTCCGTGCCCGGCCGCGCCGACGGGCTGTTGCGGCCGCGGACCCTCCGCTGGCTGGACGAGACCCTGGCCGAGGCACCGGACCGGCCCACGCTGGTCGCCCTGCACCACCCGCCGGCGGAACTCGGCCTCCCGTACATCGACGGGATCCGGCTGCGCGAGGCGGACCGGTTCGCCGCCGTCCTGCGGGGCCACCCCCAGGTCGCCGGAGTGCTGTGCGGTCACGCCCACACGATGGCCGTGACCCGGTTCGCCGACCTGCCGTTGGTCTGCGCACCGGGCGTCGCCTCGAGCGCGCTCATGCCCTGGGAGCAGGAGCCGGGGCAGCTGTGGAAGACCCTGGACGCCCCGCCCGCGCTCGCCTTCCACGTGCTGCGGGACGGACGGCTGACCAGCCACGCGAGAACCGTCCTCGGCGACGTCCGGACCCGGCCGGCGCCGTCGTGACCCATCGCGAGCCCGTCCCCGCCCCGCCCAACCTGGAGAACCCATGAAGCCACCCCACGAGCACCCGGCCGGAACCTCCCCCCTGCTGGTTCTGATATCGACCGGTCCGCAGAAGTACCGCGAGTACCTGCTCGCCTCCATCAGCACCCGCTACCGGATCCACCTCGTCAACACCACGGAACCCAGCTGGGAGAGCCCCTACCTGGTCGGAAGCACCGTCGTCCCCACCACCGACCTGGAGCACGTGTCCGCCGCGGCGGCGGCCGTCGCCGCGCGTGAACCCGTGCACGGCGTGCTGAGCTGGGACGAGGCCCGGGTGCACCAGGCGGCCGCCGTCGCGGCCGGGTTGGGCCTGCCGACCACCGACGCGGACGCGGTCTGGCGGTGCCGTGACAAGCACCAGACCCGGGCTGCCCTGGCCGCGGCCGACCTGCCGCAGCCGGGCTTCGCGCTCGTGGGCGGGGTCGCCGAGGCGCTCGCCGCGGCGGACCGGATCGGCTACCCGGTCGTGGTCAAGCCCCGTGCTGCGGCTGCCAGTTACGGCGTGTCCCTGGTTCGCTCCGCCGAGGCGATGACCGCGTGCTTCGACTTCGCCGACGAGGCGACCGTTCCGCACATGCCCGACTACGACCAGGCGGTGCTGGTCGAGGAGTACCTGGACGGCCCCGAGGTGAGCGTCGACTCGGTGATCGTCGACGGCAAGGTGCGGCCCCTGTTCGTCGGCCACAAGCGCACCGGCTTCCCGCCGTACTTCGAGGAGACCGGGCACACGGTCTCGCACGACGACCCGCTGCTCGCGGACCCGGAGTTCCTCGACGTGCTCCAGGACGTCCACACCGCGCTCGGCTTCACCACCGGCTGGACCCACACCGAGCTCAAGCTGTCGCCCTCCGGCGCCGCCAAGGTGATCGAGGTGAACGCCCGGCTCGGTGGGGATCTCATCCCCTACCTGGGCCGGCTCGCCTCCGGCATCGACCCCGGTCTGGTCGCGGCCGCGGTGGCCTGCGGCCGGGAGCCGGACCTCACCGCGGACCGGAACCTCGTGGGGGCCGTGCGCTTCCTCTACGTCGAGCACGACGACACGGTGATCGACCGGGTGGAGTTCGACGCGTCGGCGCTGCCCCCGCAGATCGACCGTACGGTCGTTCTCGCGGCCCCCGGTGACGTCGTCTCGCCGCCGCCGCGCGGCCTGCTGACCGGTCGGGTAGCCCTCGCCACGGCGGTGGCACCGACGGCCGCGGAGTGCGAGACGGCGCTGGACGCGGCGGCGGCGGCACTGCGGATCGTCGAGCGGGCCGCCGACGGTCGGGCCGGTGGCGGGGCGTCATGACGGACGTTGCCACCGCCGGGCCTTCCGACACCCGTCAGGCAGGTGTCCTGGCCACCTTCGCCGAGTCGCCGTTCGCCGTGAAGGCCGTGCTCTTCGGCGTCCTGGTCAACAAGCTCGGGTCCTTCATCCAGGTCTTCCTGGTGCTGTTCATGACCAGCAGGGGCTTCAGCGACGTCCAGGGCGGTGTGGCGCTCGGTGTCTACGGTGCCGGGTCGGTGCTGGGCGTGCTGCTCGGCGGCACCTTCACCGACCGCATCGGCGCCCGGCGGACCATCATCCTGGGCATGGTGGGGACGGCCGTGCTGCTGGTCGCGGTGCTGCACGTCCGGATGTACCCGGCGCTCCTCGCGTCCGTCGGGCTGGCAGGCCTGATCAGCCAGGTGTACCGTCCGGCGGCTGCGGCGTTCATCGCCGAACTGATCCCCAAGAACCGCCAGGTGATGATCTCGGCGATGTACCGGCTGGCCCTCAACGTCGGTACCACCGCCGCGCCGCTGCTCGGCACCATGCTGGTCGCGGTCTCCTACGACCTGCTGTTCTACGGTGAGGCCGCCGCCGCACTGGGTTACGCGGTGATCGTCCTCCTGGCGCTGCCGCGCGAGGGCTCCGCCCCGGCGAAGCCGGAACGGGCCGCGGCCTCCGCGTCCGCCGCCCCCGCCGCGCCCGCCACCGAGCGTCCGGCGGGCGGCTACCTCGCCGTGCTCCGTGATCGGCGGTACGTCGCCTACCTGGTGGCGATGCTGCTCAACGCCGCCGTCTACATCCAGTACCTGAGCACGCTTCCGCTGGCCGTCCGGGACGCCGGCTTCAGCACCTTCTGGTACGGCGTCATGGTCGCGATCAACGGCGCCGTGGTCATCTGCTTCGAACTGCTCATGACGAAGGTCGTACAGAACTGGCGCGTGCGCACGGTCCTGACCGTCGGGTTCTGTCTGCTCGGCGCCGGTATGGCGCTGTACACCCTGCCGGGCGGGCTCGCCGTCTTCGTCGTCGGCACCCTGCTGTGGACGCTCGCCGAGATCATCGAGGGCCCGACGATGTTCGCCTACCCGGCCATCGCGGCCCCGCCCGCGGCCAGCGGGCGCTACCTGGGTGCCGCCCACGCGATGTTCGGCATCGGCTCGGCCATCGGACCGGCCGCGGGCGTCGCCCTGTGGAGCGGTCTCGGCCGGACCGCTTGGCTGATCATCGGAGCGGTCTCCGTCCTGGCCCTGATCCCCGCCTGGTTCGCGGTGGGGCGCGTCGGCACCACGTCCTCACTCGCGGACTCCTCCGGCTGATGATGCGGCCCGGCCCCGAACCCGAGCCACAACCCCTCCGGCGCCCGTGCGGCGAACCCGCACCGCCGCCGTTTCCGAAGAACCCCCCACGAGGAGAACCGTGTCAGTCGCAGACGTGACCACCGTCACCCGCACCGCAACTCCGAGGCGTTTCCTGATGTGCCCGCCGCGGCACTTCGACGTGACGTACTCGATCAACCCCTGGATGAACCCGGCCAAGCCGGTGGACACGTCCCTCGCGTTCGCGCAGTGGACCGAACTCAAGAACCTCTACGAGAGCCTCGGCCACACGGTCGAGGTGATCGAGCCCCTGCCGGGCCTGCCCGACATGGTCTTCGCGGCCAACGGCGCCACGGTCGTCAACGGCCGGGTGCTCGGCGCCCGGTTCCGTCACGTCGAGCGGACCGCCGAAGGCCCGGCCTACCTGGCCTGGTTCACCGAGCACGGGTACACCGACGTCCTGTGGCCCGAGCACATCAACGAGGGCGAGGGCGACTACCTCGTCGTCGGCCGGAAGATCCTCGCCGGGACCGGCTTCCGCACCGACCCCCGCTCGCACGCCGAGGCCCAGGAGTACTTCGGCCTCCCGGTGATCGGCCTCACCCTGGTGAACCCGGAGTTCTACCACCTGGACACCGCACTGGCCGTACTCTCCGAGAACGAAATCATGTACTACCCGGACGCCTTCACCCCCGGTAGCCAGGAGGTGCTGCGCGAGCTGTTCCCCGACGCCATCCTGGCGACCGCCGAGGACGCCGCGGTCTTCGGCCTCAACGCCCTGTCGGACGGCCGCCACGTCCTCCTCCCCGACGCCGCCGTCCAGCTGAAGACGCGCCTGCGCGAGCGGGGGTTCGAGCCCATCGGCGTCGACCTCACCGAACTGCTCAAGGCCGGCGGCAGCGTCAAGTGCTGCACGCTCGAGCTGCGCTGACCCGACCGATCCGCAGGCCGGTAGGCCGGGGCCCCACCGGGCCCCGGCCTTCTCGCGTGCACTGCGCTCGACACCGGCTCGTCGTCCGTCGCACGCGGAGCGTCAGCTCCTTCACCTCAGCGGGTCCCGGGAAGGTGAGCCGTACGGTCTGCTGGTTCGCCCGGGTCGTCGCCGAAGTCGGCGGTGACCCGAGCAGGCGGCTCCCGGCCCGTGGGCGGTGCCACTCCTCGGCCGCCGCCCGGCGCGCGTCGGCCGCGGGTCGGGAGGGACCACGGCGGGGCGCCGGCCCGGTCGGTCAGCGCCGCGTGCGGTAGTAGTCGCGCCAGACGAGGCGGTGGACCCGGGTCCAACGGGGAACGGACCGGATGCCGGGGATGAACGGCACCAGGATCAGGGCGAGGCTGAGCACGGCCATGATGGCCCAGATCTCGGCATCGGCGTTCTTCGAGCTCTTGAACGGGTCGATCTGGTACCAGAAGGTGGAGAGCCACAGCCACGCCTGCCCGGGGGAGTTCCCGGTCTCGTTCATCATCCCCCACTGGGCGCCGGTCAGGTGTTGTTCGGTGGCCCGGTCCGACAGGTACGAGCCGTGGTCGCCGGCCTCCGACGTGGCACGACAGCAGGTGGAGACTCCGGCCGCGCCAAACGGCCGGTGCACCCCACCGCCCTGCGAGGCTTGACCCTTACCCCACGTCAGGCTTCACGGTGGGCGCAGCGGAAACGGCACGAGGTGGGGCGGATGAGCTGGTCGGTGGGGCAGGTCTCCGGATTCGCTGGAGTCACGGTACGGACCCTGCACTACTACGACCGGTCCGGGCTGCTGTCGCCCAGCGAACGCAGCCCCGCCGGCTACCGGCTCTACAGCGCCGGCGACCTCACCAGGCTTCAGCAGATCCTCTTCTACCGGGAACTCGGCTTCCCGCTGGAGGAGATCGCCACCATCCTGGCGGACCCGCAGGCCAACGCGCTCGATCACCTGCTGGCCCGGCGACAGGTCCTCACCGAGCAGATCACCCGGCTGCAGAAACTGGTCGAGGTCGCCGAGCGGGCGATCGAGGTCCAGACCACCGGGGTCGAACTGACGCCCGAGCAACGGTTCGAGGCCTTCGGCGACGTGGTCTTCGACCTCAGCTACGCCACCGACGCTCACCTCAAGTGGGGCGACCGCGAGGGCCACCAGGAGTCCCTGGCCCGCGCTGCCACCCACACGAAGGAGGACTGGCGGCAGCTGATGGCCGAGGCCGCCGTCTGGCGTGCGCGGTTGCTCGCCGCCTTCGACCAGGGACTGCCCGCCGACCACCAGGAGGCGCTGGACCTCGCCGAGGAGCACCGGCAGCACATCACCCGGTGGTTCACGCCCTGCCCGCCCGAAATGCACTGCCGGATCGCCGACGACTACGAGGCGGACGCCCGAGCCTTCGCCCTGGTCGTCCCGCCGGCCGAGCAACGCCCGGGCCTCGCCCCGTACCTCCGCGCGGCGATCGGCGCCAACGCCCGACACCTCGCCGAGGAGCCGGCCGGCCCTGAACACGTGAAGGAAGCACCGTGAGGATCCTCATCATGGCGGCCGGCTCGCACGGCGACGTCGCCCCCTACACCGGCCTTGGCGCCCACCTGCGCGCCGAAGGCCACGAGGTGGCGCTCGCCGCACCGGAGAGCCTCGCCGGCCCGGTCGCCGACAGCGGCCTCGGCTTCCGGCCGCTCCCGGCCGACCCGCGAGGCACCCCCGGCACGGATGGCGGCCGTTCCTCGCTGCTCGCCAAGGCCGCCGCCTTCATCGACCGCCTCGGCGACGGCCTTGCCGACGCCGCAGCCCCCGGCGCCGACCTGCTCCTGCTCGCCACCACCACCGCCCCGCTCGGCTGGCACCTCGCCGAGGCGATGGCCATCCCGAGTATCGGCGTCTACCTGCAACCCACTCTGCCCACCGGCGAGTTCCCACCCGTGGTCGGTGGCACCCGATCGCTCGGCCGCTGGGGCAACCGGGCCGCTGGCGCCGTCGGCCAGCGCGTCGTCGACCGGCTGCATGCCGACGCTGCCCGCCGCCTGCGCGCCCGCCTCGGCCTGCCCGTGCTCACCCAGGGCGCGAAGCGCCGCGCGCAGGAGCGGGCCGACTGGCCCGTGCTGCACGGGTTCAGTCCGACGCTCGTACCGCGCCCGGCCGACTGGCGCGACGGGCTGCGCGTGGTCGGCAACTGGTGGCCGTACGTGTCGCCCGAGTACCGGCTCCCCGACGAGGTGGAGGGCTTCCTGCAGGCCGGGCCGCCGCCGGTGTTCATCGGCTTCGGCAGCATGGCCGCGGGGGAGGGCCGGCGATTGAGCGAACTCGCCGTCCGAACACTGCAGCAGGCCGGGGTGCGGGGCGTGGTGCAGGCCGGCTGGGCGGGCCTGGCGGCGCACGGGGACGACATCCTCACGGTCGGCGAGCTCCCGCATGCCCACCTGTTCCCGCGCATGGCCGCGGTCATTCACCACTGCGGCGCGGGCACCGCGGCCGCCGCCCTGAGGGCGGGCAAGCCGAGCGTGCCGGTGCCGGTGATGGCCGACCAGCCGTTCTGGGCCGCCCGCCTGGCCCGCCTCGGCGCTGCGCCCGCCCCCGTCCCGTACGCCTCGCTCACCGCGGACCGGCTGGCCGCCGCCATCCGCCGGGCCGTCGAGGACGGCACCTACCGCACCCGCGCCGAGGCCGCAGCCCGGGCGCTGGCGGCGGAGGACGGATGCGCCCGCGTCGCGGAGGCGGTGGCGGCCCTGCCCGGGAAGAGGTGAGGCGACGGCCTGGGGACGGCGACCGGTAGGGCGGTGACACCCCGCGCTCCCCCGCCCCATACGCCACCGTCATGGAGGACTGGTGACACCGGCTGATCCCCCAGTGACAACAAACCGCTCGTCTCCAGCAGCATCGCCTCGACCTTCGGGAACTGCTTGCCGAGCATCTCGGCGACGGTGTCCAGTCGCGTGCGGACCCCCGCCTCGGTGGGCTGGGCGAAGATCGGTGGGCGCTCCATCGAGCATCCCCTTCACGTCGTCCCGTGAGCGGAGCTCGCGCGACTCGGCGGTTTGCCCACCCGGAACGTACGCAGCTCAAGCTCCCCAGTCACGGCGCGCAGCCCAACGACGCCGGGCACTGCCGGTGAACGCAATTCCCGGTATGGGCTGTGCCGGGCCGTCCTCGCCCGGTGTCACCCGATGCCGTGCCTCCGGGCGGTCTACTTGGCTTCGACTCGTCCGATCGGGTCGGGGTCGGTTCCCAGCGTCTCGCATGCGGTCTGCCAGGCCGTGTCGCCGGGGTGGAGCCGGCTGCGGAGGTAGGCAGCGGTGAGCCGCCCGACGGCGGCGACCCGTTCGGGGTTCTCGTCGGTGGTTTCGGCGGCGTCGTATCCGGCGATCCCGCCGAGGCCGTGCTCCGCCTCGAACAGGGTGAGCAGGGACTTGGGGCCGGGGGCGAGGGTGTAGGGGTCAGCGTGCCAGTCCGGACCCATGTCGGTGAAGTGTCGGGAGTCGTCCTTGTTGCCTGCGACGACCAGAGCGGGAGCGGTCATGGTGGAGAAGTCGACGGCTCCGATGATCGGCCACTGCTCGGCCATGGGCCCGTTGAAGACGTCGCCACCTCTGCCGGGCGCGGCGAGCAGTACGCCCGCCTTGATCCGCGGCTCGACCAGGTGCACCACGCTCCCGGTGCCGGGGTCGTTGAGTCCGGCGCCCAGCAGGAGGGCGGTGGTGAAGCCGCCGAGCGAGTGTCCCGCGAGGGCGACCTTGGTGTGGTCGATGCGTCCCGCGAGCTGCGGCACGGTGCACTCGATCACGTCGAGCCGGTCGAGGATGTGGCTCATGTCCTCGGCGCGGGAGCGCCAGAAGTCCGGTGCGCCGGGGGCGGCGGCAACCAGGTGGCTCAGCGTCCGGGAGGTGAGGTGGGTGGGCTGGAGGACGACGAAGCCCTGTGCCGCCCAGGAGTTGGCGAGCGGCGCGTAGCCGTTCAGCGAGGAGAGGTTGTTCGAGGGGCCATGGCCGTGAGAGAGCAGGATGACGGGAAGGCCAGTTCCGGACGCGGGAGCGGAGACGCGCACCTGGAGGTCCACGGGACGTCCGGGCACGGGCAGGACCACCGGGCTGTACGACAGGACGGGGACAGGTGCGGTGTGGGCGGATGCGCTCATGACGAGCGGTTCTCCTTACTGCGGTGGGTGCCGCGCCGTCCCCGGTCGGGTGGCGGCGGGCAAGGGGCAGCTGCGCCCCGCTTCGGCTGATCTGAAGCGGAACGCTGTTCCGCTTACTATCCGGAACATTGTTCCGCTTTGTCAATGGGTGTCGGAGGGAGAACCGTGTCCAGCGAGGGCCCCACGGGGAGGGCGTCGGCCCGGAGCAAGCGGGCCGACGCGCTGCGCAATCAACAGGCGCTGCTCGCGGTCGGTGACCCGTGTCACACCCGGAACCTGTCAGCGATTGGGTCGCCGTCTCGTTCAAGCGGCACGCGAACGAGACAGGAGCACCGCCATGAAGCACCGCATCGTCGTACTCGGCGCCGGTTATGCCGGGGCCTTCGCCGCCGGAAACCTGGCCCGTCGGCTTTCCCCCGCCGACACCGAGATCACCGTCGTCAACGCCGCGCCCGAGTTCGTCGAGCGGATGCGGCTCCACCAGCTCGCGGCCGGCCGGGACCTCACGTTCCGCAAGCTCGCCGACGTGTTCGCGGGCACCGGGGTGCGGCTGCGCCTGGCACGCGTCACCGGTCTCGACCCGGAGCGCAGGACGGTCGCCATGACCGGCGAGGACGGCGACGGCGAGCTCGCGTACGACACACTCCTGTACACGCTCGGCAGCTCCGTGGCGGACCACGGCGTCCCCGGCGTGGCCGAGTACGCGTTCGACGTGACCGGCCTGGCCTCGGCGCTGCGCCTGCGCGAGCGCCTGGCCCGACTGGGCGCGGGTGGCACCGTGCTGGTCGTCGGCGAGGGGTTGACCGGCATCGAGACCGCCGCCGAGTTCGCCGAGTCCCGGCCCGACCTCTCGGTCGCGCTCGCCGCCCGCGGCGAGCTGGGCGCCTGGCTCTCCCCGAAGGCCCGCCGTCACCTGCGCCGGTCCTTCGAGCAGTTGGGCGTCGTCGTCCACGAGCACACCACGGTCGAGGCCGTCGAGCCGACCCGGGCGATCGCCGCCGACGGCAGGTCCGTGCCGGCCGACCTGACCGTATGGGCGGCCGGGTTCGCCGTGCACCCCATCGCGGCCGCAAGCGGCCTGGAGGTCGCCGGGACCGGCCAGATCCTCGTCGACCGCACGATGCGCTCGGTCTCGCACCCGGACGTCTACGCCGCAGGTGACTGCGCGTACGCGATCGGTGAGAACGGTAGGCCGCTGCCGATGTCCTGTGCTTCGGCCGGCTTCACCAACATGCAGGCGACCGCTGCGATCATCGCGCGCCTGACGGGGGGTGAGATCCCCACCACCGGGCTGAAGTACTACGGCAACCACATCAGCCTGGGGCGGCGGGACGCCGTGTTCCAGATGGTGGACGGGAATGTCCGGTCGAAGTCCTGGTACCTGGGCGGCCGGACCGCCGCGCGGCTCAAGTCGGGTGTGCTCTCAGGGTCCGCGTGGAGCATCGCCCACCCGACTTTCGGCCTGCCGAAGCGCCGGCGCCGCCTGGCCACCACGCCAGACCGGGTCAGTGCCCCGGTCACCGCATAGGCTTCTCCGCATGGACAGCGCAGCCATCGAGCGCTTCGAGGCCGGCCGGGCCCGGCTGGCCTCGCTCGCGTACCGTCTGCTCGGTTCGGCGGTGGACGCCGAGGACGCCGTGCAGGACGCGTTCCTGCGCTGGCAGGCCGCAGATCGGGAACACATCGAGGTGCTGGAGGCGTGGCTGACCAAGGTCGTCACCAACCTCTGCCTCGACCGGCTCCGCTCGGCGCAGGCGCGCCACGAGCGCGCCGTCGGGGACTGGCTGCCCGAGCCGCTCCTCGAGGGCGACCCGATGCTCGGCCCCGCCGAGACCTTCGAGCAGCGGGAGTCGGTGTCCCTGGCCGTCCTGACTCTCATGGAGCGCCTCTCGCCGGTCGAGCGGGCCGCCTACGTCCTGCGCGAGGCCTTCTCCTACTCCCATGCCGAGATCGCCGGGATCCTCGGCATCACCGAGTCGGCGAGCCAGCAGCACGTCCACCGGGCCCGCCGCCGGGTCGCGGCCGAGCGCCGCGCCGACAAGGTGGACCGCGCGGCCGCGCGCCGGGTCGTCGAGGAGTTCCTCGCCGCCGCCACGTCGGGGCGCACCGAGCGGCTGGTGGCGATGCTCACCGCCGACGTGACCGTGGTCTCGGACGGCGCCGGGCTGGCGAAGCGGCTGCTGCGATACCGCACACCCGAGCGCGTCGCCGTCCTCGTGCGGGCCGGCTTCAAGCCCACTCCGGCGAAGCTGCGGCTGGCCGGTGGCGCCCCCCTCTTCCACATCGCGCTGGTCAACGGCTCCCAGGGCGTCCTCGCCGTGGTCGATGGCCGGGTCGTGGGAGTCGTGGCGTTCGAGCTCAGCGGCGGCAAGGTCGCATCCTTGCGGGGCATCGCCGCCGCGGACCGTCTCGCGCGTCTCAACGAGGCCTGGCGCCTGCACCGACCCGACGCACCAGTCATCAACGGGTGGTGATCACTGCTCACTGCCTGCTCGTCGCCCTCGTACGCCTTCGACTGGCCGGTCGTTCCGGACGGCCTGTGCCGGTCGGAAGCCCGCGGCCTCGGCGAGGGTTCCGCCGGCATGGTTGCTCTGCGGTGCCGGCCCAGGCGGACACCGACCTGCAGCGTGTCGCTGAGGCGGTGGCCGGTGATGAACTGCCCCCGGGGCGTTCGCGTCCATCGCAGGTGTCCGTTCTTTCGACCGGTACTCCGCTCGGGGACCGCGCCCGAGCCGTGTTGCCAACCGCGTTGAGCGGACAGTAGGCAGACCGCGTTGCCCCGGTCCGCGCGGCGGTCGTGCTGCGATCGCCGTACGGGCCGGGGCCTTCGGGGGCTGGTCCTCCGGCATGGGCCTTCGGGAGTGGGCCTTCCGAGCGGGTGCGGTGGTCAGCTCAGGCTGCGGATCGCGGAGGCGTCGTAGGGGCGGAGGTCGGCGAAGCGGCCGTCGAGCACCTTGGCGGCCCACTCGGGGTCCTGGAGGAGGGCGCGACCGACGGCGACGAGGTCGAACTCGTCGCGCTCCAGGCGGTCGAGGAGGTTGTCGATGCCCTGGATCGGGGAGTCCTGGCCGGCGAAGGCGGCCAGGAAGTCGCCGTCGAGGCCGACGGAGCCGACGGTGATGGTGGGGCGGCCGGTCAGCTTCTTGGTCCAGCCGGCCAGGTTGAGGTCGGAGCCGTCGAACTCGGGGGTCCAGTAGCGGCGGGTCGAGGCGTGGAAGGCGTCGACGCCGGCCTCGGCGAGCGGGGCGAGGATCGCCTCCAGCTCCTGGGGGGTCTCGGCGAGGCGGGCGTCGTAGTTCTCCGACTTCCACTGCGAGTAGCGGAAGATCACCGGGAATTCGGGGGAGACGGCCTCGCGCACCGCGGCGACGAGCTCGGCCGTGAACTTCGTCCGGGCGACCGGGTCGCCGCCGTAGGCGTCGGTGCGGCGGTTGGTGCCGGCCCACAGGAACTGGTCGAGCAGGTAGCCGTGGGCGCCGTGCAGCTCGACGCCGTCGAAGCCGATCCGCTCGGCGGCCGCGGCGGCTTCGGCGAACGCGTGGATGACGGCGTCCAGGTCGGCCCGGGTCATCGCCCGCCCGGTTCCCTCGGTGCCGTCCAGCCGGATGCCGGACGGGCCGACGGCGGGGGCACCGGCGAAGGGCGGGTCGCTCTGCTTGCGCACCATGCCGATGTGCCAGAGCTGCGGCACGATCGTGCCACCCGCGGCGTGGACGTCCTCGGCGACCCGGGCCCACCCGGCCAGCTGCTCCTCGCCGTGGAAGCGCGGGACGTCGTCGCTCTGACCGGCGGACTCGTGGCCGACGTACGTTCCCTCGGTGACGATCAGGCCGACGCCCGCGGCAGCTCGGCGCGCGTAGTACGAGCGCACGTTCTCGCCGGGCACGCCGCCCGGGGAGAACTTACGCGTCATCGGCGCCATCACGATGCGGTTGGGCACGGTCAGCCCGTTGATCCTGACGGGGCGGGAGAGGATCTCGGTCGTGCGGGAGGCGGAGGGCTCGGTGACGGTCATGGGGATTCCTCGCGGATGGCGGGCGGTGGACTGTGCCGGGACGAAAACGGTTGCCCGTGCCAACCACCTCGACGGCCCCCGCATTTCGCCCGCCGCACGACTCCTGCCGTGATCTGCGCCACTCCGTGCCCCCGCGCCACTCCGCGCCTCCGTGCCGACGGAAGAAGGCGCCCGTGCAGTCAGGCAGTCGGGCCGGGGTGGGCCGTGAGGAGTTCGGCGAGGGTGCGGACGCCGAAGCCGGTGGCGCCGGCGGGCCATTCGGCGTCGTCGGTGTCGGAGAGGGCGGTGCCCTGGATGTCGAGGTGGGCCCAGGGGATGTGGGGCGGGACGAACTCGCGGAGGAAGTGGCCGGCCAGCAGGGCGGTGCCGTGCCGGGTGCCGAGGGTGTAGTTGACCAGGTCGGCGATCCGGGAGCGGAGTTGGGGCCGGTACGCGTCGGGGAGCGGTAGTGGCCAGAGCGGTTCGCCGGCCCGGGTGCCGGCCGCGCGCAGGCGCTCGATCAGGGTGTCGTCGGTGCCCATCAGTGCGGCGACCCGGCGGCCCAGGGCGATCGCGGCGGCGTCGGTGAGGGTGGCGATGTCGATGATCGCCTGTGGTCCGGTCTCGGCGGCCAGGACGAGTGCGTCGGCCATGATCAGGCGTCCTTCGGCGTCCGCGTGGCAGATCTCGACGGTGGTGCCGTCGCGCATGACCAGGACGTCACCGACCCGGATCGGATCGGCGTTGGGCATGTTCTCGGTGAGCGGCAGCCAGGCGTCCACCGCGACGGGGCAGTCCAGCGCGCCCAGGACGGACATCGCGCCGAGGACGGCGGCCGCTCCGGCCATGTCGGCCTTCATGCCGGCCAGGTGCGCGTTGGGCTTCAGGGACAGGCCGCCGGCGTCGAAGGTGACGCCCTTGCCGACCAGGGCGATCCGCTCGGTCCAGCGCTTCGGCCGGTAGCCCAGCTTGACCAGCCTGGGCGGCACCAGGGAGCCCCGGCTGACCCCGAGCAGTCCGCCCAGCCGCTCGTCGGCGATCCGCGGGCCGTCCCAGACCTCGCAGTCCAGCCCGGTCTCGGCGGCGATCCTGGCGGCGTGTTCGGCGAAGGCGGGCGGGGTGAGGGCCTCGCCGGGTTCGTTGACCAGGTCCCGTGCCAGGAGGACGGCTTCTGCCAGCCGGCGGCCCTCGAACAGGCCGCGGGCGGCGTCCGGCGTCTCCGGGGCGAGCACCTCGACGAGCTGGTCGGTCGGCGCGGCCGCGCCGCTCCGGTACCGGGTGAACCGGTACCCGCCGAGCAGGTAGCCCTCGACCAGCGGCCGGAGGTCCGGGCTCGGCGGGTGGACGGCCAGCCGCCGGTAGGCGGAGGTGGCTCGGGCGAGCCCGGCCGCAGCGGCCCGGATCGCGTCCCGGTCGGGCCGGCCCCGCGGCCCGACACCGAGCAGTACGGTCACGGGCGCGCCGGGCAGTTGCAGCACCTGGCCCACCTCGCCGCTGAACCCGGTGCCGGCCAGGTACGCGGCGGGCAGGTCGGCGGGCGGCTCGCCGGCCCGCACCGGGCGCACGACGGCCTCGGCCTCCGCCTCCGCCTCGGGGCCCGTGTCCGGGCGCAGCACCCAGGTGACGCTCACGGCCGCTCCCGTCGGGCGGCGAGCCGGGCCGCTCCCCAGGTCTCCAGGTCGGCCAGGTACGTGCGGGCCAGCTCGCCCATGCCGTTGGCCGCGCCGACCGCCGCCCAGCCGCGGGCCGCGGAGATGGCGTACGGGTCCAGCCGGAGGGCCTGGAGGTAGCAGTCCTCGGCGAGGACCGGCCGCCCGGCCCGCCGGAAGCACTCGCCCGCCGACGCGTAGCCGAACGCGGTGGAGACCGGGCCGAGCCGGGCGGTGCGCAGGTAGCTGTCTGCCGCCTCCCGGGGGAGGTCGCGCCGCAGCAGGCCCTCCGCCACCTCGATGTGGGTCTTGGGCTCGTACGGGTCCAGGGCCAGCGCCTCCGCGACCAGCCGGTCGCCCCGTTCGTCCTCGCCGAAGGCGTAGCACTCCTTGGAGCGGCTCTCCACGCAGGCCCGCAGGTTCTCCCGCTTGAGGAACTCCTGGTACGGCCCTTCGGCGGGCACCGCCCGGGCGAGCTCCTCGGCACGGTCCATGTCGCGGGCCAGCCAGCCGCGGTCCCCGGCCAGGAACGGCACGAAGCTGACGCTGCGGTAGAACCGACTCTCCGCCATCATCTTCTCGAACGGGGAGCGGTCCGGTTCCGCCAGCAGCTCCTCCAGCGCCCGGGCGCCGATCTCGCGCCAGCGCGTCGCCTCCTCCAGCGAACGCGTCTCGCGGGCGTGGAACACCACCGCCACCACGGCGATGACGAACCGGAGGTGGGTCGGGCAGGCCGGGTGTTCCGCGATGGCGAAGGAGGTCTCCGGGGCGGCCACCCGGGTGCCGACGGAGGCGACGTACCGCACCAGGTCGCGCCAGTGGTGCAGCCGGAGCTCGGCCGGGGTCCGCAGCCGGTCGACCGGCACGGCGGGGATCAACTCCAGGACGAGCTTGGCGAATCCGAGCCGGTACAGCACCATGGCGACCTGCTGCTGCCGCTCGGGTCCTTGGCCGTCGAAGTCGTCCAGCCATTCGCACAGCCGGTTCCAGCGCGGCGTGCGCAGGTGTTCGGGCAGGTCGGCGGGGTGGTCGACCGCGAACTCGGTCAGCCCGGACTCGCGGATCAGGTTGCCCCGGAAGGCGGGCGGCATCAGGCGCTGCCAGTTGACCTCGGCCCGCTCGGCCCCGCGCTCGCCCCCGCGCTCGGCGAACTCGTAGGCCAGGCTGGGCAGCCGGGCGTAGAGGCCGGGCGATTCGGACTCGCCCAGGTTGAAGTACGAGGCGTACATCCGGTAGTGCCAGTTGTTGGCGTACGGCCGCTCCCGGTCCCGGGTGGCGGCCCGCTCGGTCAGTTCGGCCAGGGGTCGGTCGCCGTCCCGCCGGCAGGCGTCCAGCAGCGCGTCCCGGGTGGCGCCGGCGCGCGGGGCGGCGCGGAAGGCCCGTTCGTTGAGCACCCGGGCGAACTCGGTGTGCCCGAGTTCGCGGGCGCGGTCGGCGGCCCGCAGCAGGGCGAAGCCGGTGCCGAACGGGCCGAGCCGGGCGGCGTGCAGGTAGCCGGCCAGCGCCTGCTCGTGCTCGCCCGCGCGCTCGTGGGCCTGTGCCGCCTGCATCCGGATCTTCACGTCCCAGGGGTCGAGGGCCACGCCCTCCTCGACGGCGGCGCGTTCGGCCTCGGTGTCGCCCGTCCGCACGGCGATCTCCAGGTGCCGGTCGAGCAGCCGCCGGCGGGTCTCCAGCAGGACCAGCTCGTCGTCCCCGTCGGGGGCGGTCAGCTCGGCGACGCTCGCCCGGACGTCGGCCAGCAGTGCCCGGGCGCTGCCGAAGTCCCGCTGCCGCTCGGCGTACATCACCTCGCGCAGTGCCAGCCGAGCGGTCAGGACGGTGTGGGTGAAGCGGGTGAGCTCGCCCGCGATGTCCTTGAGCAACTCCCGGGCGCGCCCGAGGAAGAGCGGCGCGGCGGAATCGTCCCCGGCGTGGCGTGCGAGCAGGTAGCCCCAGCCGGCCACCGCCTGGACGTGGGCGACGGTGGGCGCGGGGTGGTCGGCCAGCACCCGGTAGGCGGCCGTGGTCCGCTCGGAGAGGCCCTCGGAGCCGAACAGGGCGGCCGCGCGGGCGGCCTGCACGGCGGCCGTCACCTGGTCCTGACAGGCCGCCGGGTCGAGGTCCTCCGGGACGACTTCGAGAACCGCGGCGGGGAGGCAGACCGCGACCAGCCAGTGTGCGAGGCCGGACCGGTCCAGCTGGTCCAGCTCGGCGTGCCGCCGGTACGCCCCGGTCATCCGCCGCCAGGCGGGAGAGGCCAGTTCGTCGGGAAGGTCGGTCGGGACCGTCGCCCGGTAGGCGGTCAGCCGGGACTCCTGCACCAGCAGCCGGCGGTAGCTCGCGGGCATCGTCATGCCGAACCGCAGCGCGCCCGGAGAGGGGTTCTCGAAACGCCGGGCGGCGAGGACCGCGGACCGTGCCTGAATGACCGTGGCCGGTGATTCGGCGCCGTCGAAGTACGGGCGGTGCACCTCGTAGGTGAGCCAACTCGGAGCGTTGACCCCGACGATTCCGTGACTGAATTCCCACCGGTTCACGCGGTAATTCCTCTACTTTTCGTGGGCCGGGCTCCGGGCGATCGGCAAGATGCCCCGCGATGGAATTCCGAGCGAGCCAGGAATTCCATCGCGGGGTATTCGCGGAGTGCCGGTCAGACGCCGGCGTCGTCGATCAGACAGGTCCAGCAGTCCGCCGCACCAGTGCTGATCTCGACCTCGTCCTCCAGGGACTCCCAGGTTTCGTAAGCCATTTCGCAACCCCTCTCTTTTCACGGGCCGGTCCGGATATCCGGACCGGCGAAGCGGTTGAGCGATATTCTTCGCGGACCGGAACGGTGCCGTCAAGGCTTGCGCACGGCAAGCTCCGAGAGAATCTCCGACACTTCTTCATCGCTTGTCCAGAAATGGGGGGAGACGCGGACCCAGCCGTCCGGAACGGAGACGTGTATTCCGGCCGACGTCAATCGCCGGACGATCTCCACGCCCTCCGTCCGGCGCCCGGTGAAACTCACGACGCCCGAGTGCCCGGTGCCGTCCGGCGGGAGCGCCGGCTCGTACCCGAGCCCGGCGATCCCGGTGCGCAGCCGGTCGGCCAGGGTCCGCACCCGCTCGGCGACCGCGGTGATGCCGGTCTCCTCCAGCTCGGCCAGTGCGGCGGCGAGACCGGCCATGCCCACCAGGTCGTACATCCCGCCCTCGACCCGGGCGGCCGCGGCCCGCTCGGGCAGGTCGTAGCGCAGGTGCCCGGGCCCCTTGGACACCTCCGCGGCGCCCTGGTAGCCGAACCAGCCCGTGGGCGTGGAGCGCAGCAGCTCCAGCCGGTCGGCCCGGCAGTAGAACACCCCGGTGCCCGGTGGCCCGCACAGCCACTTGTGCGCGCCCGCGGCCAGGAAGTCCACCGGGGCCTCGGCCACCGACAGCGGCAGCGCGCCGAAGCTCTGCACGGCGTCCACGCAGACCAGCGCCCCGACCTCGGCGGCCAGTTCGCAGATCCGGTCGAGGTCGGAGCGGAAGCCGGTGGCGAAGTTGACGTGGCTGACCGCCACGAGGCGGGTGGCCGGGCCGACGGCCGCGGCCACGTCCTCGATCCGGTAGCCGCCGTCACGCATCGGCACCCAGACCGGCTCGACGCCGTAGCGGCGCAGTCGCAGCCAGGGCCGGACGTTCGCCGGGAAGTCCCGGTCGAACAGCACGACCTGGTCGCCCGGTCGCCAGTCCAGTCCGTCGGCCACCAGGTGGATGGCGGTCGAGGTGTTCGGGACGAAGGCGACCTCCTCGGGCGTGCAGCCGAGCAGCCGGGCGACGGACTGCCGGGCGGCGTTCCGGGCGCCGAACAGGCGGCCGACCTCGGCACTGCCGTACGGAAGCACCTCGTCCAGGGCGGTGCGCATGGCGGCGACGGCGGCGGGCCGCAGCCGGCCCAGCCCGGCGTAGTCGAGGTAGACGTCGCCGGTGGGACCGCCCTGTCGGCGTCTGCCGCTCATGAGGCGGGCCCGACCGTGCCGGCGGCGGGCCCGACCGTGCCGACGGCGCGGGCGGCCGTACGGGCGGTGCGGGCCGCACCGACCGCCATCCAGCCGGCCACCAGCAGCGGCACGCCGTGCAGCAGCAGCACCCACTGCGCCACCCAGTCCGGTTGCAGGACCAGGCTCGTGACCAGCAGGCCGGACATGAAGCCCGCGTTGACCGTGATCTGGGACAGCCCGAACGCCCTTCCCCGCCGCCCGTCGGGCAGTTGCTGGAGGGACTGCTTGTAGGTGATCTCGCTCAGCGCGTCGCCCAGTCCGGCCCCGGCGGCCGCCAGCAGCCGCGGCCACCAGCCGTCGAGCCAGAACACCCCGATGAAGCCCAACGACATCACCATGGTGGCGACGCAGTACACCGGGGCCGGCGCGCGCTCGACGAGGCGCTTCGCCAGCGGTCGCAGCACGAAGCTCGCCAGCAGCAACCCGGCCGCCCAACTGCCCCACACCGCACCGGAGACCACGGCGGGCTCGGTCGGGCGCAGCTCGGTGCCCAGCAGGGGCAGTCCGACGTGCTGGGAGGCGCTGCCGAACGCGTCCAGCCCGCGCAGCACGACCAGGCCGGCCACGCCGGCCGCCACCAGCAGCGGCCAGGCGCCGGAGCGGTCCCGGGCCGCTGCGGCCCGGCCGTCCGGCTCCCGCATCCGCAGGCGCAGTGCGAGCAGCACCACCGCGGAGAGCGTGTAGCTGGCCGCGTCCAGCCCGAACACCCAGCGGTACCCGGCCACCGGGACCAGGACGGCGGCGAGTCCCATGCCGACCATGAAGGCCACCCCCTTGAGGCCGGCCAGCGCGCTGTTCACCGACGGGGTGCGCGGGCCGGCCAGTACGGGTGTGGCGGCGGACAGCGTGGCCTCGAACACCGAGCGCCCGGTGCCGATCACCACCACCGCCGGGTACAGCCACCAGTTCTGCACGCCCGTCGGCAGGACGGCCAGCAGAGCCAGCATGCCGGCCCGGGCGAGGTCGGCGCCGATCATCATCCGACGGCGGTCCCAGCGGTCCCCGTAGCGGTGCCCGAGTCGGCCGCCCACGATCGCACCGGAGTACAGCGCCACGCTGACCAGCCCGGTCTCCAGCGTCGACCGGCTGTGTTCCCAGACGAAGACGGACAGACAGATGAAGTCGAGCGCGTAGCCGATGTCCGAGATCGTCTTGGCGGTCAGGAGGACCGACAGCTGACGGCGACTCGCCGAGGCCGCCTGCCGTGCCACTTCGGTGCCGGCCATCACGGCGCCCATGAGGTCTCAACTCCCCGCTTGTGTGAGGGCTGTCATGATTCCCTCACCAAGCCTCCACGGGCAAGAGGTAGTTCATGAGAACGCTCGGATCGGGCCGTGAACCGTGCAGGTGTTGGCGGATCGGCGGATCGGCGGATCGGCGGATCGGTGGGTCGGCGGATCGGTGGGTCGGCGGATCGGTGGACTGGCGGAGTCAGGCCGTTGGTGCGGCGGGGGCGGGGGTGCCGGCGGGGGTGCGGCCGGGGGTGCAGGTGCGGATGCCGTCGACGATGCGGGCGGCCCAGTCGGCCGGGCGTTCGTGGCCGAGGAGCCGGGAGAGCCGGTCCATCCGGGCGCGCCGTTCGGCGGGGCCGAGGTCGAGGGCGCGGGCGAGGACAGCGCTGAGGTCGTCGCGCGAGCGGGGGTCGGTGAGCAGGGCGGCCGGGCCGAGTTCGGTGGCCGCGCCGGTGTGGCGGGAGAGCACCAGGACGCCCGGGCCCGGGCCGGTGCGCGAGCGGGGGTCGGCGAGCAGGGCGGCCTGGGCGGCGGTGAACTCCTTGGCGGTGAGGTTCATCCCGTCCTGGAGGGACGTCACCCAGAGGACGTCGGCGGCCAGGTACTCGTCGATCACCTCGGCGGCGGACAGACCGCGGGGCAGGTAGTCGACCGGCAGCCAAGTCCCCTGCTTCCAGGTGGCGTTGACGTCGGCGACACGCTGTTCGAGGCGGCGGCGGGTGGTGTCGTAGGCGGTGATGCCGGGCTCGGGCGGCGGGCAGACCAGGCGGAAAGTGAGCCGGCCGCGCAGCTCGGGCCGCTGGCAGAGCAGGTGGTCGATGGCGTCGACCTTCTGGATCGGGGCCTTGGCGTAGTCGAGGCGTTCGACCGACAGCACCAGGCGGCCGGAGGCCGGGTGGCGGTGAGCCGCGGGGAGGTGGGCCGCAGGGAGGTGGGCCGCGCGGCGGCGGGCGAGCTCCTCGACGAACGGCCGGTCGATACCCAGTGGGTGGACGGCGGTGTGCGGCGGGTCGGACCGTCCGGCCAGGGTCCGGCGGAAGCGCTCGGCGAAGTCCTCGGTGTGGAAGCCCGCCCAGTCGAGGCAACCCAGTGACCGGCGCAGCTCGTCGGCGACGAGGAGGGTGTCGAAGACCTCGGGGGCCGGGAAGGGGGTGTGGTGGAACAGCCCGGTTCTGAGGTCGGGGCGGAGGCGACGCAGCAGGCCGGGGACGAGCCACAGGTTGTAGTCGTGGAGCCAGACGGTGGCGCCGGGCGCGGCCTGGCCGCTGATGTGCTCGGCGAAGCGCGCGTTGACCGTGCGGTAGTCGGCCCAGGCCCCTTCGTCGTGGACGGACCGGTCCGGCTCGGACATCAGCACCGGCCAGAGCGTCTCCTTGCACGCGCGGTGGAAGTAGCCGTGCCAGGTGGCGGTGTCCAGCGGGACGGGAGACAGCGGCAGGGTGGTGGGCTGCGGGAGCGGGGCGAGCCGGTCGCGTCCGGTCAGGGCGGTGACCCAGACGCCCGGCAGGCCGTCGGCGAAGGCGCTGCTCAGGGTGGGCAGGATGCCGTTGGGGCTGCTGGGGGGCTGCCAGTCGTCGCCGTTCCAGTGCAGCGGGGGGCGGTGGTAGGCGACCACGAGCGAGTGCGGACCGACGGCGTGCCGCGAGCCGGGGCGGGAGGTGGAGCCGGGCGCGGGGTCGGGGTCGGGGTCGCGGTCGGCGGAGAGCCAGCGGAGCTTCCGGAGCGCCGCGTGGATGCCGCCCGCCCCTGCCCGGTCGGCGCGGTGGACGAGGGCGTCCTCGGCGAGGGCGGTGAGCAGGGCGCGTTCCGCCCCGGCGACCACCACCGCGTGGGTGCCCAGGCGGAACAGCGAGAGGTCGTTGAGGGAGTCCCCGGCGACCAGGATGTGCTCGCGCTGCCAGCCCAGCTTCGCGGCCAGGGCGCGGAGGGCGTTGCCCTTGGAGGCACTCGGCGGCAGGACGTCGAAGTAGCGGTCCGCGGAGTACACCCAGGTGCAACCGAGGGCCTCGACGGCCCCGGTGAGTTCGTCGGTGAGCCCGTCCGGGTCCACGTGGTAGGAGCAGCGGCCGTTCTGGACGACGCCCTGCTGGTAGGCGAGCGCGGGGAAGCGGCGCAGTGCGGCGCGGACCCGGTCGGGGCCAGGCCAGCCGGCCCGCAGCTGTTCCTGCACCGGGTCGACGGGGGTGAAGTCGGTGCCGTCGATGACGGTGGCGCCCACGTCGGCGATGATCCACCGTGGCCGGGGGACTAGCGGATCGCGGAGGACCTCACGGATCGAGGCCGGTCCCCGGCCGGTCGCGAAGACCGTCGTGACCTCGGGGTGACGGGCCAGGGCATCCCGTAATCGGATCCGGTCGTCCGGGGTGCCGCCGAGCAGTGTGCCGTCCAGATCGGTGACCAGAATCCTCGACATCCGAGGGACGCTAACACGATCACGTCCGGTGGTGAAGTGTTCATCCCACGTTGGTGGTTGCCCGCGACGGCCGGTGCTGGTCCTGGTCGAGCGGGCGGTGCGGGTGGTGGTCGAGCGGCCGGTCGAGGTGGCGGTCGAGTCGGTGCGCGAGCTCCGCGGCGTCCAGGGCCGCGCTGGAGCCGGGGGCGGTGGTCGCCGCGGCTCCGCAGAGGGTCGCCGCGGCGAGGCAGTCGGGCAGGCTCCAGCCGTTGAGCAGCCCGTGCACCAGGCCGGCGTTGAAGCAGTCACCCGCCGCCGTCGGGTCGATGGCGGCGGCGGAGCGGACCGACGGGGCGTCGTGCCGCTCGCCGTCCCGGACCGCGACCGCGCCCTGCGCGCCACGCGTGACCACGAGGGTGGGCACCAGGGCGGCGAGCGCGGCGATCGCGCCGTCCAGGCCGCTCAGGCCGCTCAGGCCGTCGGCACCGGTCAGGCGGAGGACTTCCGCGTCGTTCGGGGTGAAGACGTCGACCAGGGCGAGGGCCTCGCGCACGGCCGGGTCGTCGAGCGTCGCCGGGGTGTCGTGGCAGTCCATGACCACCAGCGTGCCGAGCTGTCGCGCCTCCCGGAGTCCCACCACCGTGTCCTCGTCCCAGCGGAGTTGGGGCAGCACCAGCACGCGCGGGCGCAGGCGGCCGAGCAGGGGCGCGAGCGGCTGGGCGTCGACCGGGTCCTGGAAGCTGACCATCGCCCGGTCATCGGCGGAGGCCAAAGCGACGGTCAGGCTGCGGACCGGAAAGGGGTGGTGGCGGAAGGCACCCTCGGCCAGCCCTTCCTGCCTGGCGCAGGCCAGCACGTGGGCGCTGAACGGGTCGGAGCCGAAGTCGGCACTCCAGAGGACCCGCCGTCCCAGTCGGTGCAGCGCCATCGCCAGGCTGTACGCGCCGCCCGGCACCAGGCCGAAGCCGTCGGCGAAGACCTCCGTGCCCGGCTGCACCGGCCGGGCCAGACCGTGGAACACCAGATCCGCGAAGTAGGCCCCGGAGACGAGCACTTCGCACGACCGCACCGCTGGGTTGGTCTCCATCCGGGGAGCATACGGCCCTGGGGCGGGTCCGGCAGGTGGTTCTGCGCGCGGATGGTCCGGCGTGTGGTCGGTTCGGTGCGTGGATGGTTCGGGGCACGGACGGTTCGGGGCACGGACGGTTCGGCGCAAGGCTCCCGGCGGGGCCCCTTCTGGTGCGGTGCCGTCGACCACCACCGGGCCGGCCGACGGCACAGTGCTACCGGAGGAGCGTCAGCTGTGGTGCCAGGTCACCGAGAAGTCGGTGCCGTTGCCGAGCTCCGACGTGGTGGTCCGGGTGACGCCTCCCTCCGCCATGTCGATGCTCGACGCGTTCGAAGCGCCGAGGTTCTGCCCGTTGACGTCGGCACCGGTGAAGTCGACGGTGCCGAAGTCGGCCAGCGGGAGAACACTGAAGAGGCTCGACGGGGCTTCGGCGATCACCTCGGCGGAGGCCAGGGTCGCGTCCTGGAGGGTCTTGTTGACGGAGCGGGTCCACCCGGCGGTGGCGTTGGTCAGGGTGAGGGTGAAGGAACCGGCGCCGTCGGTGGTGACGCTCGCGGTGAAGTGGTCGCCGGGCTGCACGGAGTTCCTGAAGTTCACCGGGTAGGACGGGTACATCTCGTACCAGGAGGAGTACACCGGAGAGCCACTGGAGCAGTCGGCTTCGGTGCCGATCTGCTCGACGGTCTTGCTGCCGTCGCCGTCGAGACCGACCCAGAACGCGGACCAGGCGTCGGCGCTGGTGCAGGAGACGGCGGGCTGGACCCAGCTGGCCTTGACGCTGGTGAACTTGCCACCCGTGGCCGCGTACCCGGACCAGTTGGAGCTGGTGCCGTGCAGCACGCCGTTGCCGTGGTGGTGCGCGGTGATCGGGGCCAGGACGGGGGCGGCGACGGGCAGAGCGGCGGGGAGCGCCGGGGGGGCACTGCCGAGCAGTGCCAGCAGGGAAACGGCGGCGACGAGAGCGTGCCGGCGGACTTTGGGCATGACTAGTCCCTTGTGCGGGGGCGGAGTTGACCAAACGTCGACAAAGCTAGCGTCGGTGGCGCGGGTTGACGGGCCGAAATGGTGGCGCCGGATACCGGATTCCCCTGGTCGGCCCAGCGGGTGCGGATCCGACGGTGACTGCTCCGGCGATTTGTTCCGGGCGTCGGGGAGGGGTACTGTCTCCCAGTCGCTCGGCAGGGAGCACCGGACACGCAGGTTCTGCGCGGACGGTCCCGGAGTGGCCAATCCACGAGAAACATCGCTTGCCGCTTCGGCATGCCTGTTTATCGGGATTTCGGCCGGATTCGCTTTTCGGAGCGGGGGTCGGTTAGAGTTTGGACCGTCGGACGGGGCGTCAAGCCG
>CBJMI02800__coassemble_575_pt1 | contig 26992 bp, 17 predicted proteins | sample CBJMI02800__metabat2_low_PE_003 | metagenome-assembled genome bin CBJMI02800
GGCGTCGAGGGTCTCGATGGGGTCTGTTGTCACTTCAGCGCCCTTCCCAGTGCCCGTCGGGCCAGCACCGATACGGTACGCCGCAGCCGAACGGCGGCCGCCGTCGGCCCCTCGGTCACGGCCTCCCAGGCGCCCTCGGCGCCGTAGTTGTCGGGGACGCAGGCGGCGGCCACGTACTCGCCGAAGGCGGCGCCGGCGGCCGGGTCGATCTCTCGGCTGCCGTCCCAGTCGATGCAGCCGGCCACCCAGGCCTCGGCCTCCAGCGGACGCAGTGGCACCGGGGCGACGGCACCGACGGCGCAGCGCACGGCGCGCCGGGCCGGGTCGAGGACGAGCGCCACGGAGGCGGTGGCACGGGCCGGGCCGCTGCGGCCGGTGGCCTTGAGGAAGACCTGCGGCGCGTGCAGCAGCGGGACCCGCACCCAGGTGAGCAGTTCGCCGGGGCGGACCGGGTCGAGGCCGGTGAGCAGGTGGCTGACCGGCACCTCGCGGCTGGCGCCGGCCCGGGCGAGGGTGACGGTGGCCTCCAGGGCGGCGAGCACCGGAAGGGTGTCGCCGGCCGGGGCGGCGGTGACGATGTTGCCGCCGAGGGTGCCGACGTTGCGGACCTGCGGCGGGCCGGCGGTGCGGGCGGCGTCGGCGAGCGCGGGGATGAGCGCGGCGAAGTCGGGGCGGTCCATCCGGGCGTGGGTGAGTCCGGCGCCGAGCACGGCGGTGCCGCCGTCCTCGTAGCGCCAGCCGCGCAGTTCGGTGATCCGGCCGAGGCCGACCAGGGCGGCGGGGCGCAGCCGTCCGGCGTTGACGGCCTCCATGAGGTCGGTGGCTCCGGCCACCGGTACCGCGGCCGGGGCGGCGGCCAGCGCGTCGACGGCCTCGTCGAGCGAGGCCGGCAGCATGATCGTCCGGTTCACCTGGGTCCCACCGTGCTCCACTTGCTCATCGATCGCCTGCCGCCCGCGGCCGCGGCCGCACTGTCCGCGTCAGCAGCCCGGCCTGGCCGTAGGGTACGGGCGATCGGGCCGGGTTGGGCAACTCTGGCACACAATGCTCGATGATCATTTCGGGACCGGTGAACGGGACTGCCCGATTGGGACGGATACCGGGCGGTATCTGCCCCGACCCTGATCGGGCCGAGGCAGATGTTCATCTGTTCTTGACGTCAGATGACCGCCCATAAGTTCCCGATGGACGCATCAGCGCACCGGAGCACCGGCTCAGCGCACCGGCGGCGGTCCCTCGATCGGCCGCCCCGCCACCCCGGGCCGGCGCTGCCACGGGTGCGGGCCGTCCATGGGGCGGTACTCGACGCCCAGCGCGTCCAGCACCTCCAGGTGACCGCGCAGCCGCCGCTCGAAGTCCGGGTAGTCGCGCTCGGCCGGCTCGGCGGGCAGCTCGGACCAGCCGACCTCGGCGAAGGCGACCAGCCGGGGGAAGGCCCGGTAGTCGACGTCCCGGGCGCTGTCCGCGAACTCGCTCCACAGGTTCGCCTGGGTGCCGATGACGTGCCGGGCGGCGGTCGCGTCCAGCTGCGCCGGGACCGGCTCGAAGCGGTAGACGTCCTCCAGCGTGCGCACGAAGCCGACCGGGACCGGCTCGTCCGGCCCGTCCGCCTGCCGGTGGTCGAGGTAGACGTACTGCTCGGGGCACATCACCACGTCGTGCCCGGCCTCCGCGGCGGCGACCCCTCCGCCGAACCCGCGCCAGGACGACACCGCGGCCCCCGGGGCGAGACCTCCCTCCAGGATCTCGTCCCAGCCGATCAGCCGGCGGCCGCGCTCGGCCAGCCAGCGGTCGAAGTGCCGGATGAGGTGGCTCTGCAGCTCGTCCTCGTTGGCCAGGCCCAGCTCGTGGATCCGGGCCTGGGCGGCGGCGCTGTCCTTCCACTGCTCCTTGGGGCACTCGTCCCCGCCGAGGTGGATGAACTCGGACGGGAACAGCTCCAGGACCTCCTCCAGCACCCCCTCGAAGAAGCGCAGGGTCTCCTCGGAGGCGTTGAGCACGTGGGGGCTCACCCCCCAGTCCGTCCAGACGCCGAGCGCGGCGGTGTCCACCACGTCGGTGTTGCCCAGCTCGGGGTAGGCGGCGACGGCGGCCTGGGTGTGGCCCGGCAGGTCGATCTCCGGGACGACGGTGACCCCGCGCGCGGCCGCGTAGGCGACGATCTCGCGCAGGTCGTCCTGGGTGTAGTAGCCGCCGTGCGGGCGGTCGTCCCGGCGCTGCCCGGAGCGGTAGCCGACCATCGAGCGCTCCCGCCAGGCGCCGCGCCCGGTCAGCCTCGGGTAGCGCTTGATCTCCACCCGCCAGCCCTGGTCGTCGGTCAGGTGCAGGTGCAGCACGTTGAGCTTGTGCGCGGCCAGCAGGTCGACGAAGCGCAGCACGTCGGACTTGGGCAGGAAGTGCCGGGCGACGTCCAGCAGCGCCCCGCGCCAGCCGAACCGGGGCGCGTCCGCGATGTCCGCGCCGGGCAGCACCCAGCCCTCCCGCCGCAGCGGCGAGCGGCGGTACGCGTCCGGCCCGAGCAACTGCCGCAGGGTCTGCGCGGCCCACAGCGCGCCGGCCGGGCCACCAGCGGCGAGCAGGGCGTGGCCGGGGCGCACCGTGATCCGGTACGCCTCGGCGGCCAGGGTGCCGTCCAGGACCAGTTCGATGCCCGTGCCCGGCCGGCCCGGGCCGAGCGGGAGCCCGGTGGCCGCGGACAGCGTGCCGCGCAGCCACCGCTCGGCGTCGGCCAGGCCGGGCGGCGCGGTCAGCGTGGTGGTGGCGTCGAGCGGGAAGTCCTCGTCCGGGCGCCGGACGGCACTCGAAGGTGCGGGAATGAGGTCCATTCCGACATCCTGCCCAGGCACGCCACGATTGGCATAGACCACTTCGAAAACGCGGTGCTATGCAAAACGGCGTTCCGCGGACGGCTACTGCTTGTCGCCGTCGCCGCCCTGCGGCTTCCCGATGCCGTCGTAGATCTCCTTGCACATCGGGCAGACCGGGTACTTCTTCGGGTCGCGCCCGGGCACCCACACCTTGCCGCACAGCGCCACGACCGGGGACCCGGAGAGCGCGCTCTCCATGATCTTGTCCTTCTGGACGTAGTGCGCGAAGCGCTCGTGGTCGCCGTCCCCGTGGGACACCTGCGGGACGGGCTCGACCAGGGTGCCGGTGCCGAGGCCGCGCTCGGGCTCAAGAGTGCTCATGGGTGCCAAGTCTATGGGCGCCCCCGGAAACCGGGCCAGTGTCGCGCCGCGCCCGGGCGCGTGGGGCGCCCGCTCAGTTCATCGTCGGGTCGTCCGGGTAGGTCGCCAGCAGGGCCAGCGGGCCGCGCTGGCGGCGCAGCACCGAGCGCCACAGCCGCTCCGGCTCGGGGCTGGAGACGTCCCCCGGCTCGCAGTCCACCAGGTACCAGGCGCCGCTCTCCAGCTCCGCCTCCAGCTGGCCCGGCGACCAGCCGGCGTACCCGGCGAAGATCCGCAGGCTCCCGAGCTCCCCGGCCAGCACCTCGGGCGGCGCCTCCAGGTCCACCAGGCCGATCGCGCCGTGCACCCGCCGCCAGCCGAGCGGCTCGCCGGAGCCCGGCTCCCCGGGGGCGACCGCCAGGCCGAGCGCCGAGTCCAGCGCCACCGGCCCGCCCTGGAAGACCACCGCGGGCTGGCCGACGAGTCTGCCCCAGCCGTCCAGCACACTGCCCACCTCGACCGGCGTCGGCCGGTTGAGCACCACGCCGAGCGCCCCCTCGGCGTCGTGGTCGAGGAGCAGTACCACCGCCCGGGCGAAGTTGGGGTCGGTGAGCACGGGCGTCGCGACGAGCAGACGGCCGGTGTGCGACCGGCCTCCGTGCGAATGGGCCGCCGTCATGCCACACATGATCCCGCAGAACGGCACCGGTCGGACACCGCAACACTCGAAACCCCGCCACGCCGGACGAACACCCGTACGGCCGAACCGGCGGGCGGGAGCGGGGCCGGAGAGAGCACCATCACGGGAGAGGCTCACGGGAACCATCGGCACGCCCACTACCATCTACGGATGGTGGACGCCCCTCTACGGTGCCGACTCGGATTCTCCGGGGGCCCGAACGCGCCCGTACGCACGCACCACCGGTCCACCAACGGTTCCGTCCCGGAGCCGTTCCCATTCCTCTGGCACCCCGGATTGCGAGAACGATGACCGACGACGTCCTGCTGGTCCACGGCGGAAACCCGCTCGAAGGCGAGATCCGCGTCCGCGGTGCGAAGAACCTGGTCCCCAAGGCCATGGTCGCCGCCCTCCTCGGCCAGGGCCCCAGCAGACTGCGCAACGTCCCGGACATCCGTGACGTCAAGGTGGTCCGCGGCCTGCTCCAGCTGCACGGCGTGACCGTGCGCACCGGTGACGAGGACGGCGAGCTGATCCTCGACCCCTCGCACGTCGAGAGCGCGAACGTCGCCGACATCGACGCCCACGCCGGTTCCTCGCGGATCCCGATCCTGTTCTGCGGTCCGCTGCTGCACCGCCTCGGCCACGCCTTCATCCCGGGCCTGGGCGGCTGCGACATCGGCGGCCGGCCCGTCGACTTCCACTTCGAGGTGCTGCGCCAGTTCGGCGCCACCATCGAGAAGCACCCCCAGGGCACCTACCTGGTCGCCCCGCAGCGGCTGCGCGGCACCAAGATCGAGCTGCCCTACCCCTCGGTCGGCGCGACCGAGCAGGTGCTGCTCACCGCCGTCCTCGCCGAGGGCGTCACCGAGCTGCGCAACGCGGCCATCGAGCCGGAGATCGTCGACCTGATCTGCGTGCTGCAGAAGATGGGCGCGATCATCACCCTGGGCACCGACCGCACCATCCTGATCACCGGTGTGGACGAGCTGGGCGGCTACACCCACCGCGCCCTGCCGGACCGCCTGGAGGCGGCCTCCTGGGCCTGCGCGGCGCTCGCCACCAAGGGCGACATCTACGTCCGCGGCGCCCGCCAGCTGGAGATGATGACCTTCCTCAACACCTTCCGGAAGGTCGGCGGCGCGTTCGAGGTGGACGACGAGGGCATCCGCTTCTGGCACCCGGGCGGCGAGCTCAAGGCGATCGCCCTGGAGACCGACGTTCACCCGGGCTTCCAGACCGACTGGCAGCAGCCGCTGGTGGTCGCGCTGACCCAGGCCACCGGGCTGTCCATCGTGCACGAGACGGTGTACGAGTCCCGGCTCGGCTTCACCGGCGCGCTGAACCAGATGGGCGCGCACATCCAGCTCTACCGCGAGTGCCTGGGCGGCACCCCGTGCCGCTTCGGTGCGCGCAACTTCCTGCACTCCGCGGTCGTCTCCGGCCCGTCCAAGCTGATCGGCGCCGAGCTGGTCATCCCGGACCTGCGCGGCGGCTTCTCGTACCTGATCGCGGCGCTGGCGGCCGAGGGCACCTCGACCGTCCACGGAATCGACCTGATCAACCGCGGCTACGAGAACTTCATGGAGAAGCTGCGGGACCTCGGCGCCCACGTCGAGCTGCCCAGTGAGCAGCTGGTCGACGCGTGACGAACGGTGGGGGCCCGTCCGGCGGACAGGCCCCCACACGACGAGAGGCCGGGCTCCCCGCGGGGAGCCCGGCCTCTCGGGCGTTCAAGGGGTGACTCAGGCGCCCTTGGCGGCTTCCTTCAGCTTGGAGCCGGCGCTGACCTTGGCGCTGTAGCCGGCCGCGATCTGGATCGGCTCGCCGGTCTGCGGGTTGCGGGCGGTGCGGGCAGCGCGGTGGGTGCGCTCGAAGGTCAGGAAACCGGGGATGGTGACCTTCTCGTCGCCCTTGGCGACGACCTCGCCGACGATCTCGGCGAAGGCGGCCAGAACGGCGTCGGCGTCCTTGCGGGTCACCTCGGCGCGCTCGGACAGCGCGGCCACCAGCTCACTGCGGTTCATGTGTACTCCTGTGGTCTGTTCGCTTGCGGTGTGCGGGGGCCCATCGGTGCTCCCACCGGGGGGCACCCGGATGGGCCGCAGGTCCGCACACTGTGCTCATGCAAGGCAATGCGTGGTCGCAGGCCGGGTCCGTACCCGATGCCGCGCGCCGGAGCCGTCGAAGGCCCGCCCGCCCGCCTGGGAACGAATCCTGCCCCGACCGGCCCCGAGAAAGCCAATCGGGCCCCGGCCGAGCCACCCGAACAAAGCCCGCCCGTTGGAGGTGTGACGCTCCGTCGGCTCCGGCGGACCGGGCGCGGGCGGCGGTCGGGACGACACGCCGGAAGACCAGGGGGACGTTCCGTACTTGTCGGACACGCCTGCCCCGTGCAGGGCTACCGTACGCCCTAGGCACGACAAGCCCAAACACGCCCCTCGCCCTTGTGTCGCAAGGGTTCGGGGCGGGCTTGGGCGAGTATGGCCGCTAATCGGACATTTGACCGATCGACGACACGTCGTCGGGGCCGGTCCTCAGAGCTTGACGGTGGGGAACGCGGAGGTGTCGAGGGTGCCGACGATGCCGGGGGTCGGACGGGACGGGGCGGGCGCCTGGGCGTCGGCCAGGGCGGCGTCGCGCACCGCGGTGGCGACGGTCTTGGCGACGTCCTTGTGGAACACGCTCGGGATGATGTAGTTGGCGTTCAGCTCGTCGTCGCCGACGGTGGTGGCCAGCGCCCGGGCGGCGGCGATCATCATCTCGGTGTTGACCGTGCGGCTCTGGGCGTCCAGCAGGCCGCGGAAGACGCCCGGGAAGACCAGCACGTTGTTGATCTGGTTCGGGAAGTCGCTGCGGCCGGTGGCGACCACGGCGGCGGTCTGCCGGGCCACGGCCGGGTCGACCTCCGGGTCCGGGTTGGCCAGCGCGAAGACGATGGCCTGCTCGGCCATGGTGGCCAGGTCGTCGCCGTCCAGGACGTTCGGGGCCGACACGCCGATGAAGACGTCGGCGCCCGCCACGGCCTCCTTGAGGCTGCCGGTGCGGCCCGAGCGGTTGGTGTGCTCGGCGATCCAGCGCAGGCTGTCGTTGAGGTCGTCACGGCCCAGGTGGACCACGCCGTGGACGTCCGCGACGGTGGCGTGCTCGACACCGGCGGCCAGCAGCAGCTTGAGGATCGCGGTGCCGGCGGCGCCGGCGCCCGACATCACCACGCGGATGTCGCCGATCTCCTTGCCGACCACCTTCAGCGCGTTGGTGAGGGCGGCCAGCACCACGATCGCGGTGCCGTGCTGGTCGTCGTGGAACACCGGGATGTCCAGGGCCTCGCGCAGCCGGGCCTCGATCTCGAAGCAGCGCGGCGCGGAGATGTCCTCCAGGTTGATGCCGGCGAAGCCCGGGGCGATCGCCTTGACGATGGCCACGATCTCGTCGGTGTCCTGGGTGTCCAGGCAGATCGGCCAGGCGTCGATCCCGGCGAAGCGCTTGAACAGGGCCGCCTTGCCCTCCATGACGGGCAGCGCGGCCGCCGGGCCGATGTTGCCCAGGCCCAGCACCGCCGAGCCGTCGGTGACCACCGCGACGCTGTTGCGCTTGATGGTCAGGCGGCGGGCGTCCTCGGGGTTCTCGGCGATCGCCATGCAGACCCGGGCGACACCCGGGGTGTAGATCATGCTGAGGTCGTCACGGTTGCGGATCGGCAGCTTCGAGGACATCTCGATCTTGCCGCCGAGGTGCATCAGGAAGGTCCGGTCCGAGACCTTGCCGATCGACACGCCGTCGATCGCCCGCAGCTTCTCGACGATCTCCTCGCCGTGCGCCACCGAGGAAGCCGCCACGGTCACGTCGATCCGCAGCGCCTCCAGGCCGGAGGCGGTGACGTCGAGACCGGTCACCGATCCGCCGGAGGACTCCACGGCCGTGGTGATCGCACTGACCGCGTTGCCGCGGGCCGGGACCTCCAGTCGCACCGTGATCGAGTTGGAGACACTGGGCACGGTCGCCATCGACGCTTCCTTCTTCCGTCTGTCCCGCAGGCTCAACATTTTGTTGAAGGCATCGCCTGCGCATGCTAGACCTCGATCGTCGCACCTTCCAAGGGATTGCCAGAAATAACGTTCATTGAGTGTGCGGATCCGACAACCGGGCCCGACCGCCCGCAGTCTTCCGCCGTCCACTCCTTGCCTCAGCGGGCCGATGCGTTACATTGGACAGGCACCGGCCCGATCCAAGCCCCCGGGCCCAACCTTCGTCCCTCAGAGGGACCACTTGCCGCGAGGCGAGCATGGCGGGTCGGTGTTCCAAACGTCTGAAGGCCCCTCACCACCGGTGAGGGGCCTTCGTCATGGGCGGGTCAGCCGTGCAGCAGCGCGGGCACACCGGCCGCGTCCGGCAGGTCGTCCGGGCCGGACAGCACGGTCAGCCGCTGGGTCGCCCGGGTCAGCGCCACGTAGAGCACCCGCAGGCCGGCCTCCGACTCACCGGCGATGCCGGTCGGGTCGGCGACCACCGTCGCGTCGTACTCCAGGCCCTTGGCCTCCAGGCTGCCCAGCGCCACCACACGCTCGCCCAGACCCTCGGTCCAGCCGGCCGCCTCGGCCCGACGGTCCATCGGCACCACGATCGCCACCGTCCCGTCCACCTCGCCCAGCAGGTGCTCCAGCTCGGCCCGGGCGGCCTTGCCGAAGGCCTCCGGCGCGGGGTCGGTGACGGCCGCGAAGCGCGGCTCCACCCCGACGTGGCGCACCGCGCTCGGCGAGGGCGTGCCCGGCGCGGCCAGCGCCAGCACCTTGGCCGCGACCTCGGCGATCTCGGCCGGGTTCCGGTAGTTCACGGTCAGCGTGAAGCGGCGGCGCGGCTTGCCGGCCAGCACCTCGTCCAGCGCGGCCTGGGCCTCCTGCGGGAACGGCCAGGAGGACTGCGCCGGGTCGCCGACGATGGTCCACGTGGCCATCCGGGACCGGCGGCCGATCATCCGCCACTGCATCGGGGTGAGGTCCTGGGCCTCGTCCACGATGACGTGGGCGTACTCCTTGCGCTCCACCGGCTGGCGGTCGCGCCGGCGGGAGCTGCGGTCGGCGAAGGTGGTGACCTCCTCCAGGCCGCTCAGCAGGTCCACCGCGTCCACCTCGCGGACCTTCGGCCGGGCCGGCTCGCCGAGCAGCACCTGCAGCTCGTCCACCAGCGCCACGTCGTGCGCCGACAGCGCGCCCTCGCCCTCCGGGGACAGGTGGCGCCACGAGGCCGCCAGCAGCCTCGCCTCGTCCGGCGTGACGGCTCGGCGGGCGATCCGGTTGGTGTGCCGGGCCTGCTTGAGCGTGCCGAGCACCCGGCGCGGGCTCAGGGCCGGCCACCAGGCGTCCAGGAACTCCAGGAAGGACGGCTCGTCCGAGACGTAGTCGTCGAAGGACTCCTTCTCCTCCTGGCGCTGCTCCCGGGCGTAGTGGTCGGTGGGCCTGGGCAGGTGCCGGGTGGCCTCCTGCCACAGGGCGTCCAGCAGCAGTCGGCGGGCACGCGGGCGCAGCAGGTTCAGCGGGGTGCCGCCGGAGCCCACCACGTTGCCGCGCACGGCCCGCAGCCGGCCCGCGTCCAGCTTCAGCACCTCGCCGCGGGCGACCACCTTGAGCTCCTGCGGGGCACCCAGCTCCAGCGCCGCCCGGGCGGCCCGGCGCAGCAGCTGCACCATCCGGGCCGAGCCCTTGACCCGGGCCGCCTCCGGGGTGTCGTAGGTGCCCGCCTCGATGCCGTCCACCAGCGAACCGACGGCGCGGATGGCGACCTGGCCCTCCTCGCCGAGCGAGGGCAGCACGCCCTCGGTGTACGAGACCAGCAGCGGGGTCGGCGAGACCACCAGGATGCCCCCGGCGTAGCGGCGGCGGTCCTGGTAGAGCAGGTACGCGGCGCGGTGCAGGGCGACGGCGGTCTTGCCGGTGCCGGGGCCGCCGGTGACGAGCGTGGCGCCGGCCGCGGCGGCGCGGATCACCTCGTCCTGCTCCTTCTGGATCGAGGAGACGATGTCGCGCATCGAGTGGCTGCGGGCGCGGCCGAGCGAGGCCATCAGCGCGCCGTCGCCGACCACGGCCAGTTCCTCGCCGTCCAGGGTCGGGGTGAGGTCGGGGCGCAGCAGGTCGTCCTCGACGCCGATCACCTTGCGGCCCTTGGAGCGGATCACCCGGCGGCGGATCACCCGGCCCGGCTCCACGGGGGTGGCGCGGTAGAACGGCGCGGCGGCGGGCGCCCGCCAGTCGATCACCAACGGACCGTACTCGGCGTCCAGCACGCCCAGACGGCCGATGTGGAGGGTCTCGGCGACGGCCGGGTCGGCCGGGTCGAGCGGGGTGTCGGACGGGATGCCGTGCTCCTCCGGGGCGTCCGCCCGCTGGAGGTCGATCCGGCCGAAGAGGAAGTCCTCGAACTCGTTGTTGAGGCGCTGGAGGTGCGCGCCGGCCCGGTACACCTGGGCGTCACGCTCGGCGAGGGCGCCGGGGGTGCCGACGTGGACCCGCTTGGCGGCGTCCTCCAGGATGTACTCGGCCTCGGCGAGCTTCTCCTCCAGCCGGTGGTAGACGGTGTCGAGGTGCTGCTGCTCACCGGCGATCTCGCGCTCGCGGACGGTCTCGTGATCGGCGGTGGGGGTGGTGTCCGTGTTGCTCTGCATGGCCTCGGGGTTTGCGGCGGGGTTGCGGCGGAATCCGGCTCCGGAAAACGAGCGGACGGATGATCCTACGCCCGGGCGGGCGGACGCGCCGCACCGGGACGGTGAAAGCCCGAAGGCCGCCCACCGCGTGAGCGGTGGACGGCCTTCGGTGTGAACATGGGGTGGTGGAGATGCCGGGAATCGAACCCGGGTCCAGTGGAGTTAATTCAGGGCTTCTCCGAGCGCAGTCCGCTGTGCTTTTCTCGGCCCTGGCGGTCACACGGACAAGCCGCCAACAGGCCCAGCTGCTGTTTGATTTCCCATCCGCCCCCGCAGCCCGGGCGGACGGTTGAGTTCCCTAGATTATGCCAGGGTCCGGGTCGGGAACTCCCCGGTCTGACACCCAAGCGCTATCGGTGCTTATTAGGCAGCGAGAGCGAACTGCTGGGAATCGCGCTTAGAGTTGGCGATTATTTTTTTGCGACACGTGGTTAACGAGATCATTGCCGCGTTCCTCGGCTCGCTTCCCCTGTTTCAACATCCCCTGTCGAAACCGATCATCCCCATGTTTTTTTGAGAAACAGCTCGGACGGTGACCGTCCGTGTTGCTTGCGCCATAGTACGCGAGGCGACGGGCGGGGGTCCAGCGGATTAACCCCGCTGGCGCCGCCGGGCCGCCGCCACCGCGCGGGCCGCCTCGCGGGTGTCCTGCTTCTCGCGGAGCGTCTGGCGCTTGTCGTACAGCTTCTTGCCGACCGCGAGCGCGAGCTCCAGCTTGACCCGGCCGTCCTTGAAGTACAGCGACAGCGGGACCAGGGTGTGGCCCGCGTCGCGGACCTTGGTCTCGATCTTGCGGATCTCCAGCTTGTGCAGCAGCAGCTTGCGCTTGCGCCGGGCCGCGTGGTTGGTCCACGTCCCCTGCGTGTACTCGGGGATGAAGACGTTGTCGATCCACGCCTCGTGGTTCTGGATGTACGCGTAGCCGTCGACCAGGTTGGCCCGCCCCTCCCGCAGCGACTTGACCTCGGTGCCGGTGAGGACGAGGCCGCACTCGTAGGTGTCGAGGATCGTGTACTCGTGTCGCGCCTTCTTGTTCTGCGCGATCAGCTTCTGTCCGGTTTCCTTTGCCATAGCGCGGCCATTCTCGCACTTCGGGGCCGGATCGGGCAGCTGCTTTAGGGGCCGTCCGGCCGCTCAGGACCGGGTCCCGAGTCCGGCGAGGACGCGCAGGGCCAGCGCGTCGGTGTCCTCGCCCGCGGCGGCCGGGACGTCCGGGGTCAGACCGGTGCCGTCCAGGGAGCGTCCGGACGGCGTGTGGTAGCGGCCGACGGTCATCTCCAGCACGGCGCCGTCGGCGAGCCGGCTGGGCTGCTGGACGGTGCCCTTGCCGAAGGTCCGCGAGCCCACCACCACGGCGCGGCTGCGGTCCTGCAGGGCGCCGGCGAGCAGTTCGGCGGCGCTCATCGTGCCGCCGTCCACCAGCACCACCAGCGGGGTGCGCCCGTCGCCGCCGGGCGGGGCGGTCAACTCCCTCGTGCCACCACGCTCCTGGTACGAGCCGACCGGTCCGCCGTCCAGGAGGCTCCCGGCCGTGCCGACCGCCTCGTCCACCAACCCGCCGGAGTTGCCGCGCAGATCGAGCACCACACCGGTGTGCGGGGCGCGCAGCGCGGCGCGCACCTGGTCGGCCACGCCGCTGGTGAAGGCCCGGACGGTGATCCGCAGCACGCCGCGGTCCAGGTGCTCCGCGGTGACCTGCCGGCTGTCCAGCAGCACGCGCTTCAGCCGCAGTTCGCGCACCTCGCCGTCGCCGCGCCGCACGGCCAGGGTGACCTCGGAGCCGGCCCGGCGCTCGTCGCCCTGCCCTCGCAGCCGGGCGACCACCTCGGTGACCGGCAGCCGGTCGGCCTGGTCCTGGCCGATCCGCAGCAGCCGGTCGCCGGGGGCGATCCCGGCCTGGGCGGCCGGTCCGGCCGGGGTGATCTGGGAGACCTCGGTGACGCCGTCCTCGCCGCGGCCGACCGACAGGCCGACCCCGGGGTAGCGGCCGTCCAGGCCCTGGCTGAACTCGGCGTACTCCTGGGCGCTGTAGTAGGCGCCCCAGCGGTCGCCGCCGGCCGCGAGCAGGTGCTCGGCCTGCTGCTCGGACAGCGCCTTGCCGGACGGGTCCGCCGGGAGACCGGCGGAGGCCGGCGCCAGGTCGGCGGACGCGCGGCGCGGCGGGTCGTTCGGGTCGCCCCAGGCACCGGTGGCGGCGCCGGCCAGCAGCACGGCGCCGAACACCAGGCTGAGGGCGGCCACCTGACGCGCCCTGCGCGGAGTTTGCAGCATGGCACCGGAGTGTAGACACCGCACCGCGAGCGGCGGGCCGGAACGGGGAGGTCGGAACGGCGACGGCCCCGTACGGCGCAGTGCCGTACGGGGCCGAAGGAACCTGCGGGGTCAGACCTTGAGGTACTTGCGCAGCGTGAAGAAAGCCGCGATGCCGGCCATGCCCATACCGACCACGACCAGCAGCGGGATCACCGCCAGCACCGAGCTGAGGCCGATGAAGTGGATGAACTGCACCCGGTCGGCCAGCCAGTTCTGCACGAAGAAGTGGCCGCCGATCAGCAGTCCGGAGGCCAGCCCCGCGCCGAGCAGCGCGGAGAACGCGGCCTCCGCGATGAACGGCATCTGGACGTAGAAGTTCGAGGCACCGACCAGGCGCATGATGCCGGTCTCGCGCCGCCTGCTGTACGCCGACACCCGGACGGTGTTGACGATCAGCAGCAACGCGACGAAGAGCATCAGCACCATGATCACGAACGCCGCCGTCTGCAGGCCGTTGAGCAGGCCGAACAGGTTCTCCAGGATCTTCCGCTGGTCCTCGACCGACTTGACGCCGGGCTTGCCCGCGAAGGCGCTCTGGATGACGTCGTACTTGGTCGGGTCGTTGAGCTTCACCCGCCAGGACTGGGGCATGGCGTCCGGGCCCAGGACGGAGATGAGCGGGTTGTCCGGGTTCATCTCCTTCCAGTGCTTGTACGCCTCGGCGGAGCTCTCGTAGGTGGACGACTGGACCACCGAAGTCATCTTGTCCAGCTGGTCCTTGATGTCGTGGACCTGCTGGTCGGTGGCCGCGCCCTTGTCGCACTGCGGCGAGTTGCGGGCATCCGCCTTGGTGCAGAAGTAGATGCTCACCTCGACCTTGTCGTACCAGTACCCCTTCATGGAGTTCACCTGGTCGCGGACCAGGAGCGAGGAACCGGCGAGGGCGAGGGAGAGCGCGACGCTGACCACGACCGCGATGGTCATGGTCAGGTTGCGTCGGAGACCCACACCGATCTCCGACAGGACGAACTGGGCACGCATGCGGGAAACAACTCCAGGGTCGGTACTGCGCGGTCTGGCGGTCGGGCCGGCGGCCCCACGGGGTTCAGCGCTGGTGGGTCAGTGCTGGTATCCGTAGACGCCGCGGGCCTGGTCGCGGACGAGCAGCCCCTTGTCGAGTTCGATGACTCGCTTGCGCATCTGGTCGACGATGGCCTGGTCGTGGGTGGCCATCAGCACCGTGGTGCCGGTGCGGTTGATCCGGTCGAGCAGCTTCATGATGCCGACCGAGTTCTGCGGGTCGAGGTTGCCGGTGGGCTCGTCCGCGATGAGCAGCATCGGGCGGTTCACGAACGCCCGGGCGATCGCCACGCGCTGCTGCTCACCACCGGACAGCTCGCCCGGCATGCGGTCCTCCTTGCCGCCGAGGCCGACCAGCTCCAGCACCTCGGGCACCACCTTGTTGATGGCGCTCTTGGGCTTGCCGATCACCTCCAGCGCGAAGGCGACGTTCTGCGCGACCGTCTTGTTCGGGAGCAGGCGGAAGTCCTGGAAGACGGTGCCCAGCTGGCGGCGCATGTGCGGCACCTTCCAGTTGGACAGCTTGCCCAGGTCCTTGCCCAGCACGTGCACGGCACCCGTGGACGGGCGCTCCTCGCGCAGGCACAGGCGCAGGAAGGTGGACTTGCCCGAGCCGGACGAGCCGACCAGGAAGACGAACTCACCCTTCTCGATCTCCAGCGAGACGTTGTCCAGGGCGGGACGGTTCTGCTTGGGATAGGTCTTGGAGACGTTGTCGAATCTGATCACGGCTGCATCACGGAGGCCATCCTAGGCGGCGCCAGTCCTCGGTCGGTCCGCCCCGGAGGCCCGGTCCGGCGGCGGGCGATGGGAGCGCGGAGGGCCGCTCCCGGTGTGGGACCATACGCGAACCGGCGACCGGCCCGCAGGGACAGCCCGGGACGGTCCTCTGAATCTGGGGGAGAATGTCCGGTTGTGCCCCGATAATTGCGAGCCATCTCACAGCCCGGGAGCCGGAAGCGCCAGAACCTGGCAGAGTGGAGGTGGCGACCGTGTCCGGCCGCTCCCCCGTACAGGGCAGACTCCCCCGTACAGGTAGGAAGAGGGAACCAAAGCCCCGTCCGGTGCGTTGGCTGTAGCAGCGAGGAGGAGATCGCATGACGTGCGACCATCTGGTGTGCGCCAACTGCAACGGCCGCGTCAGCGACGGGCGTTGCTCGGTGTGCCGCGCCAACCGGGCCCGGCTGCAGGAGCAGCAGGGGCCGTTCGCCGCACTCTCCCCCGCGATGCTGCTGGCCCTGCTGGCCGGGCTGCTCGCGGTGGCGCTGATCGCGCGGCAGGCGCTGGCCTGAGGCCCCTGACCACGCGGAAGGCCCCCGACCGTCGCGGTCGGGGGCCTTCTGCGTGGTCCGGGTCCGTGCGTCCGGCCCGGTGCGTGTCCGGGTGCTTACTCGGCGCTGGTCTCGCGCTGCTTGCGCCAGCGGATGCCGGCCTCGATGAAGCCGTCGATGTCGCCGTCCAGGACGGCCTGCGGGTTGCCGGCCTCGTACGCGGTGCGGACGTCCTTGACCATCTGGTACGGGTGCAGCACGTAGGAGCGCATCTGGTTGCCCCAGGAGCTGCCGCTGTCCTTCAGGGCGTCCATCGCGGCCTTCTCCTCCTGGCGGCGCCGTTCGAGCAGCTTGGCCTGGAGGACGTTCATCGCGGACGCCTTGTTCTGGATCTGCGAACGCTCGTTCTGGCAGGACACCACGATGCCGGTCGGGAGGTGCGTGATGCGCACCGCCGAGTCGGTGGTGTTGACACCCTGGCCACCGGGGCCGGAGGCGCGGTAGACGTCCACCCGCAGGTCGCCCTCGTCGATGTCGACGTGGTCGGACTGCTCGACGACCGGGAGCACCTCGACACCGGCGAAGGACGTCTGCCGGCGGCCCTGGTTGTCGAACGGCGAGATGCGGACCAGGCGGTGGGTGCCCTGCTCGACCGAGAGGGTGCCGTAGGCGTACGGGGCCTTCACGGTGAAGGTCGCGGACTTGATGCCGGCCTCTTCGGCGTACGAGGTGTCGTACACCTCGGTGGGGTACCCGTGCCGCTCGGCCCAGCGCAGGTACATGCGCATCAGCTGCTCGGCGAAGTCGGCGGCGTCCACGCCACCGGCCTCGGCGCGGATGTTGATCAGCGCCTCGCGGGCGTCGTACTCGCCGGAGAGGAGGGTGCGGACCTCCAGCTCCTCGACGGCCTTCTGCAGCGAGACCAGCTCGGCCTCGGCCTCGACGCGGGTGTCCGCGTCGTCCTCGGCCTCGGCGAGCTCGAACAGCACGCCCAGGTCGTCGATGCGGCCGCGCAGGCCCTCGACCCGGCGCAGTTCGCCCTGGAGGAAGGAGAGCCGACTGGTCACCTTCTGCGCGTTCGCGACGTCGTCCCACAGGGTGGGGGCGGCTGCCTCCTCCTCCAGGACCGCGATGTCGGCCCGGATCTTGTCCAGGTCGAGGACGGCCTCGATCGACCCCATGGTCGTATCGAGGTTCTTGAGCTCTTCGGAAGGATCGACGGCTGCCACGCCCCCAGCGTAATGGTTCCGGGGGTGGTCATGACGACACCCCCGTTCCGGAGGAGACCGGGAGGGGATCACGGGGCGCGGGGAGCGGTGCTGTGCACGGCCGGCCGGGCCGGGTGGCCGGCGCCCGGCTCGGGGGCCGCGAAGGCCGTCCAGGCCGCGGCGGCGCCCGCCATCAGCAGCACGGTGGCCAGCAGCACCGCCAGCATCCGGCGCCGGCGCAGCAGGGCCGCGCGGTCCCGGCGGTGGCCCGGGGCGGCGCGCTGGGCGCGCGACTCGGCGGCGTACGCGGCCAGCTCCTCGGCCGAGGGGCGGCGCAGGCTGGTGTGGGTGTCCCGGGTGGAGTCCGGGGCGGCGCCGGGCACCAGCGGGACGGCCGGGCCGCGGCGGCGCTTGTGGACGCCCGGGCCGGCGTCGACCTCGGCGTAGACGGCCTCGCCGGGGGACAGCTGCTCCTCGGCCGGGGCGCGGCCCTGGGAGGGCACGGCCAGCACCGGCAGTCCGGCCAGCGAGGGCAGCTGCTCACGCAGCCGGGCGGCCAGCTCGGCGGCGCGCAGCCGGGAGGCCGGAGCCTTGGCCAGGCACTCGGAGATGATCCGCCACAGCCCGTCCGGCAGCCCGGGGATCGGCGGCACCTGCTCGGTGACGTGCCGGCGCAGCACCGCGCCGGTGTGGCCGCCGCCGAACGGGGTGAAGCCGGCCAGCAGCTCGTACAGCACGGTGGCGAGGGCGTAGATGTCGACGGCGGCGCGCGGCTCCAGTCCCTCGATGATCTCGGGGGCGAGGTAGTCGGGCGTGCCGATGATCCGGGTGGCCCGGGTGCGGCGCGGGGCGTCGACCAGCCGGGCCACGCCGAAGTCGGTGAGCTTGGCGCGCGGGGCGCCGCCGGGGCCGGGGGCGGCGGCGAGGTCGAGCAGGACGTTCTCCGGCTTGACGTCGCGGTGGACGATCCCGGCCGCGTGCGCGGCCGCGAGGCCGTCGGCGACGTCGGCGATGACCGACGCGGCGACCTGCGGCGGGAGGGCTCCGTCCCGCTCGAGCCGGGAGCGCAGGTCGGTGCCCTGGACCAGTTCCATCACCAGGGCGAGGTCGCTGCCGTCCACGACCATGTCGCGCACGCCGACCACCCGGGGGTGGTCGAGGCTGGTCAGCGCGGTGCGCTCCTGGACGAAGCGGCCGACCAGCACCTGGTCGGCGGCGAGGTCCTCGCGCAACAGCTTGACCGCCACCGGGCCGTCGGGCCCCTCACCGAGCCAGACCGTCCCGGCCGATCCCCGGCCGATGACCTGGTGGACGGTGTACCGGCTGCCGATCTTGCGTGCCAATGCTGCTCCGTGGGCGGCGCGGGAGCGCTCCGGGGGTCCGGGCGCGCTCGGTGGGGCGGGACAACAGCGACCAACCTACGCGCCCGAACCCCCTGCGCGGGGCGCCTGGGGGCCGTGGAGCGGGACTCCGGGGCGAGAAATCTCGTGAATTGTCGACAAAGCGTCAATCTTGGCTTCCATAACGGGTCCGGACGCCCGGTCAGCTGTCGGCGGGGCGCCGGAGCGGCCCGCCGTCCGGTCCCGCGCTACTTGCTGGAACTGCCGAAGACGCTGGTCACCCAGTCCCGCGCGGTGTCGAACCAGCTCACGACGTTGTCCCAGTAGTGCGGCAGCGGCGTGAAGTTCCACAGCGCGATCGCGGCGACGGCCAGCACCAGCAGCACCATCAGACAGCCCTTGAGGCAGCCCAGCCCCGGGATGTACATCCGGTTGCGGCTGCGCGGGCGCCGCTCGCGCGGCGGAGCGCTCTCCCGACGGGACGGCTCCCGCGGCTCCTCGCGGGGCGGCCGGGGCTCCCGGTACTGCGGCGCCGGCGGCTCGGACCGGCGCGGCGCGGCGGCGGGCGGGGGCGGCGGGTAGTCGCCCTGCGGCCGGCCGTACCCGGCAGGGGCCTGCCGGTAGCCGCCCTGGGGCTGCGGACGGCCGCCCTGGTTGCCCTGAGCGCCCTGGCCGCCCTGGTTGACCTGGTAGGGCGGCGGGGCGACCGGCGGACGCTGGGCGTAGCCGGGCGGCGGGCCCTGGCGACGCTGGTCCGGGCGCGGGCCGGCCGGCGGCTGCTGGTGGCCCGGGCCGCCCCGGCCCGCCTGGTAGGGCGGCGGGGCGACCTGCGGGTCCTCGAAGTCCTCCGGGCCGAAGTGGCCGACCTGGGTCTGCTGGTTGCGGTCGCGCGCCGCCCGCAGCTGGGTCTGCCACGGGTGGGGCGCCTCCTCCTGCGGCGCGGGAGGGCCGGCGGGCGGGGGCGGCGGCACGGCGGTGGGCGGCATCACCTGGGTGCGGTCCTGGGTGCCGTACGGCGGTGCGGGCGGCGGCTGGGTGCCCATCACGCGGGTCGCCGCGGCCGGGTCGTACTGCGGGCCGCCGGGCGTCGGGGGCAGCACCTGGGTGCGGTCCTCCGTCCCGGCCGGGCCCCCCGGGACGACTCCGGGCACGGCGGTCGGCTGCGGGTCCGGCAGCAGCAGGGCGCCGACCGCCAGCGCCTCGTCCACCGCCACCGGGGAGGCGTGCACCCCGACCCCGGCCGCGACCACCCGCAGCGCGCGGGCCAGCGCGGTGGCGCTAGGCCGCTGCGCCGGGTCCTTGCGCAGGCAGCGCTCGATCACCGTCCACAGCGGCTCGGGCATGGTGCTGGGCCGCTGGGGCTCCTGTGCCAGGTGGGCCTGGAGCACGGCCAGGGCGCTGTCGCCCTGGAACGGCTGGCGGCCGGTGACCAGCTCGTACAGCATGATGCCGGCGCCGTAGACGTCCACCGCGGAGGTCTGCGGGCGGCCCTCGGCGGACTCGGGGGCGACGTACGCGGGGGTGCCGACGAACTCGTGGGTGCGGGTGACGCCCGGGGAGTCGGCCAGCCGGGCGATGCCGAAGTCGGTCAGCATCGGGTGCATCTGCTCGGTGCCCTGCACCACGGTGGAGGCGAGCAGCACGTTGGCCGGCTTGAGGTCGCGGTGGACGATCCCGTCCGCGTGGCTGGCCGCCAGCGCGTCCGCGACCTGGGCCATCAGCAGGGCGCCCGCGATCGGGCTGAACGGGCCGTTGGCGCGCAGGTAGCGGGCCAGGTCGGGGCCCTCCACCAGGTCCATCACCAGGGCCAGCAGCTCGCCCTCGACGACCAGGTCGCGGACCCGGACGATGTTCGGGTGGCTCAGCCGCAGCAGCAGCGAGCGCTCCCGCAGGAAGCGCATCACGACGTCCGGGTCGGCCGCCAGCTCCTCGCGCAGCACCTTGATCGCCACCTGCTGCCCGGGCTCGCTGCCCGGCACCTGGACGTCCTGGCGCACCAGACCGCGCCAGACGGTCCCGGTGGCACCCCGCCCCAGGGTCTCCTCAAGCAGATACTTGCTGCCGACTGGCCGCACCTGTCGCACTCCTCGCCGTGCCGCCCGCGCGGGGCGCTCCCCCGCCGGTGTGCGGTGAGCCTGCCGGGCCCGTGTTTGGCCACTCTAACGGTGTCCGTACGGGTTTTTGAGGTGACCGGCGGGCCATCCGAGCAGGGTTGGGGGAGATCCCCTAGGGGACTGCCCGGACGTGCCGGGGTGCCCGGCCGGAGGCGGTCGCCGCGGCCCGGGGCGGGGGCGCCGGGGCGACGGTTGACCTGACCCTCCGTCGCCTCCACCATGGCGATGATCGCAAGATCGTCAAATCCGGTACGGTGCGCGGACTGTCCACGCCGGATGGCAGGATGGACACTCGCCACTCGTGTGGCCCAATGGGTCGCCGCGACCGCCCGGCGCGTCCGCGACGACACCGGGCAGCGGTACCAGGCATCACACCAGCAGAAGGGACCCGCGGGCGAGATGCAGATCCGGCTGACCGTCCTCCGACCGCGCAGCGGCCCGACCGCCGCCGGCTCCGCCATCCCCTACGTGGACGTGCTGGTCACCGCGCCCGTCGGCACCGCGCTCGGCGCCATCGCGGGCGCGCTCGCCGGCGCCGTGGGCGTGCGCGGACCGCGGGCCGCCACCCATGTGCACCTGTACTCCGGGGCGCACCGGGTGGACGAGCACACCCTGCTCGGCCACCCTCCATTGCTCGACGGCGCCGTCCTCAGCCTCAACGAACCGGACCCGACCGCCGACGACCCCGACGACGCCCCGGCCGCCGCCGAACTCCGGGTGGTCGGCGGCCCGGACGCCGGCGGGGTCCACCGGCTGCACGGCCGGGAGATCCGGATCGGCCGCTCCGGCGAGGCCGACGTCCCGCTCGACGACCCGGACGTCTCCCGGCTGCACCTCGCCCTCCACCTCGGCGAGGACGGCCGGATCGCCGTCCGCGACCTCGGCTCCACCAACGGCACCACCCTCGACGGCCGGATCGTCCCGCCCGTGCCCGCCGAGGCCGCCGTCCCGCTGGAGAACGGCGCCCTGCTGCGGATCGGCGAGTCCACCCTGCAGGTCCTCGAACCGGCCGACCCCGCCTCCGTCCGGGCCGCCCTGCCGGACGGCAACGGCCACCTCCAGCTCGCCGCCCCCGGCCCGGTCCGGACCGCGGCGCCGGTGATCGAGCCGGCCGCCGCCCCCGAGCCCGCCCCGGGCCGCGGCCGCGGCCTGTTCTCCCTGCTGCCCGGCCGCGCCGCCGAACCGCCCGGTCAGGAGAGCGCCGAACGCCACCACGCCGCCGTCCGGCAGCGCCAGGCCGCCGCCCAGCGCGAGCGCTGGCCCGACCTCGCCACCGTGCTCCTCAACGCCGTCGGCCCCGGCCCCCGGCTGTGGGAGCGCGGCCCCGGCCACCCCGACGCCCTCACCCTCCGGCTGGGCACCGCCGACCGGCCCGGCGGCCCCGGCACCACGCCCGGCACCGTACTGCCCGCCGTCCCGGTCACCCTCGACCTGCAGACCGCCGGCAGCCTCGGCCTCAGCGGCCCGCGCGAGCGCCTCGACGCGCTCACCCGCGCCGTCGTCGCCCAGCTCGCCGCGCTCCACCCGCCGACCGGGCTGAGCCTGGTCGTGGTCGACGCCGACCCGGCCCGCAGCCCCGAGGAACGCGTCGACACGTGGGCCTGGGCACTGTGGCTGCCCCATCTGCGCCCCGCCGAGGGCCAGGACTGCCGGCTGCTGGTCGGCCTGGACGACGAACAGGCCACCGCCCGGCTGACCGAGCTCACCGCCCGGCTCAGCGGCCCGACCGGCCTCGGCGGCCACCCCGCCACCGTGGTCGTGGTCGACGGCCGCCCGACCGACGAGGCCGCCCGGCAGGCGCTCGACCTGCTGCTGCGCCAGGGCCCGGCCGTCGGCATCTTCCCGGTCTGCCTCGCCGAACAGCCCGAGCTGCTCCCCCGCGGCCTCGGCGCCACCGCTCTGATCACCGGCGAGGTCGGCACCCAGCTCTCGCTGGACCGCCCGGTCGCCCGCGGCCGGGAGACCCTGCACGAGATCTCGCTGGACGCCGTCTCCGACGCCTGGGCCGAACGGCTGGCCCGCGTCCTCGCCCCGCTGCGCGAAGCCGCCCCGGCCTCCCGCGGCCCGCTGCCGGACGCGCTGCGACTGCTCGACCTGCTCCAGCTCGACACCGTCACCCCGGCCAAGCTGTCCGCCCGCTGGGCCGCCCACGCCGGCGGCATCGGCGCCGCGACCGCACTGCTCGGCACCACCCGGGACGAGCTGTGCACCCTCGACCTGGCCGACCCCGAACTCTCCCTGCCCTCCCCCGACCCGGGCGGCCCGCACCTGCTGATCGGCGGCGCCCGCGGCTCCGGCAAGACCGAACTGCTGCGCACCCTGGTCGCCTCGCTCGCCGTCTCCGAGCGGCCCGAGCGCCTCGCCGTCACCATCGTCGAGGGCCGGGCCACCGAGGACGGGCTGTCCGGCTGCTCGGAGCTGCCGCACGTCACCGGCCGGGTCAACGCCGCCGCCGACCCGCGCGCCGCGCTCCTCGCCGCCGAGGCACTGGAGGACGAACTCGCCCTGCGGGAGCGGCTGTTCGACGGGCTGGACTTCGCCTCCTGGCACGCCACCCGCATCTTGGACGGGCACAGCCTGGACGGGCACAGCCTGGACGAGCACCGCCTGGATGCGCACGGTCCGGCCGATCAGGGCCGCAGCTCCGCTCCGGTACCCGCCACCGTCGGCGCCGCCTCCACGGCCGTGCCCCGGATCATCCCCCCGCGCAGCGCCGACGGCCCCCGGCCGGCGACCACCCCCTCCGACCCCGTCCCGGCCCGACTGGTCGTCGTCGTCGACGACTACGACGCCCTGCTCTCCCCCACCTCCCCGGCCGGCCGGCCGCTGGCCCGCGCGCTCGCGGCCGTCGCCCGCCGCGGCGGCCCGCTCGGCGTCCACCTCGCGGTCGCCACCGGCCGCCCGGAGGAGAGCGCCGGCACCGAGGTCGACGAAGCCGCCCTGCTGCGGATCGCGCTGCGCACCGAGGACCCGGCCGACTCCGACCTGCTGATCCACCTCGGCGACGCCGCCGCCCTCCCCGAGGACACCCCCGGGCGCGGCTACCTGCGCCGCCCGGACGGCGGCGTCGCCGCCTTCCAGACCGCCCGGATCAGCGGCCGCATCCCCCGCACCGCCACCCTGCGCCCCACCGTGGTCGCGATAGACCCGCTCCAACTCGGCGCCCCACCCGCCCGTCGCCCGGTCCGCGAACTCGGCAACGGCCCCACCGACCTCGCCCTCCTCGCCAGCGCGCTCCAACGCGCCGCCTCCCGCTGACCCGCCCGACACCGGGAGGGCCCCGACGAACCGAGCGGTTCGTCGGGGCCCTTCGACGTTGCCGCGCCCGGCGCGGGAACGCGGAAGGGGCCCGCGTCCGGGATGGACGCGGGCCCCTTCCGTTCAGCTGTCCGTCAGCGCATCGAACCGGTGCGCAGCAGGGTGCGGATGACGCGCATCGCGACCGAGAGGCTGGACAGCTCGTAGTTGTCCGAACCCCTTATGTCGTCGAGGGTGGCCTTGGCGCGGTTCAGCAGGGTGGAGTTGAGGTCCGCCCAGGCGTTGTAGCGCTCCTCGGGGCTTGCGCCGTCGGGGCCGCAGGCCAGGATGTCGGCGGTCAGCGCCGCGTGCGCCGCGAAGAGGTCCTCGCGGATCGCGGCCCGGGCCATCGACGACCAGCGGTCGGTGCGGGGCAGGTCGATGATGCGGTCGAGCAGGTGCGAGATCTGCAGGCGGTCGCCCAGGTCGTAGTACAGCTCGGCGACCTCGGCGACGTCCTTGCCGGAGCGGTCCGCGACCTCGGTGATGTCCAGGGTCGGGAAGACCGAGGACAGGCCGGCGATCCGGGTGGCCAGTTCGTCCGGCACGCCGGCCGCGGCGAGCTCGCCCTGGATCGACTCGAACCAGGCGAGGTCCTCGCCGCGCAGCGGCTTGGGCAGCGAGCCCCAGACCTGGCTGACCCGGTCGTGGAAGAACTCGATGGTGCCGGCGATGTCGAGCGGCTGGCGGCGGTTGTTGAGCATCCACCGGGTGGCGCGCTCGACCAGGCGCCGCGAGTGCAGCCGCATCTTGGTCTGGATCCGGGCGGGGACCTGGTTGTCCAGGCCCTCGATCCGGGACCAGATCTCCTCCAGGCCGAAGACGGCCCGCGCGGCGGTGTGGGTCCGGGCGATCTCCTCGTAGGTCGCGCCGGTCTCCTCCTTCAGGCGGAAGGCGAAGGTGCAGCCACCGCGGTTGATCGTGTCGTTGACGATCAGCGTGGTGATGATCTCGCGGCGCAGCGCGTGGTTGTCGATCGCGTCGGCGAACCCGGCCCGCAGCGCGCTCGGGAAGTACTCGTGCAGCAGGGTGCGGAAGTACGGGTCGTCCGGCAGGTCGGTGGCCAGCAGCTCCTCGGCGAGGATGATCTTGGTGTAGGCGAGCAGGACGGACATCTCGGGCTGGGAGAGCCCGCGGCCGTTCTGCTGGCGCTCACGGATCTGGCGCTCGGTGGGCAGGAACTCCAGCCCGCGGTCGAGCTGGCCGGCCGCCTCGAAGCGGTTGATCATCCGGGCGTGGACGTTGACCATGCTGTGCGCCTGGGCGACGGCGTTGGCCAGCACCACGTTCTGCGCGTAGTTGTTGCGCAGCACCAGGTGGCCGACCTCGTCGGTCATCTCGGCGAGCAGGACGTTGCGCTGCTTGACCGTCATGTCGCCCTCGGCGACGACCTGGTTGAGCAGGATCTTGATGTTGACCTCGTGGTCCGAGGTGTCCACACCGGCCGAGTTGTCGATGGCGTCGGTGTTGATCCAGCCGCCGGTGCCCTCGGGGCCGCCGGTGGCCGCGTACTCGATGCGGCCGAGCTGGGTGCAGCCGAGGTTGCCGCCCTCGCCGATGACCCGGGCCCGGACCTGCTCGCCGTTGACCCGGATGGCGTCGTTGGCCTTGTCGCCGACCTCGGCGTTGGTCTCGCCGGAGGCCTTGACGTAGGTGCCGATGCCGCCGTTCCAGAACAGGTCGACCGGCGCCTGGAGGATCGCCTTCATCAGCTCGGCCGGGGTCAGGCGGGACTCCTGGATGCCCAGGGCGGCCCGGACCTGCGCGCTGACCTGGATCGACTTGGCGCTGCGCGGGAAGACCCCGCCGCCGGCCGAGATCAGCGACTTGTCGTAGTCGTCCCAGGAGCTGCGCGGCAGCTCGAAGAGGCGGCGGCGCTCGGCGTACGAGACGGCCGCGTCCGGGTTCGGGTCGAGGAAGATGTGGCGGTGGTCGAAGGCGGCGACCAGCCGGATGTGCTCGCTGAGCAGCATGCCGTTGCCGAAGACGTCGCCGGACATGTCGCCGATGCCGATGACGGTGAAGTCCTCGGACTGGGTGTCGACGCCGAGCTCGCGGAAGTTGCGCTTGACCGACTCCCAGGCGCCGCGGGCGGTGATGCCCATGCCCTTGTGGTCGTAGCCGGCCGATCCGCCGGAGGCGAAGGCGTCGCCGAGCCAGAAGCCGTACGACTCCGCGACGCCGTTGGCGATGTCGGAGAAGGTCGCGGTGCCCTTGTCGGCGGCGACGACCAGGTAGGTGTCGTCCTCGTCGTGGCGGACCACGTCGGCCGGGTGGACGACCTCGCCGGCCACCAGGTTGTCGGTGATGTCGAGCAGCGCCGAGATGAAGGTCTTGTACGAGGAGATGCCCTCGGCCAGCCAGGCGTCGCGGTCCACCGACGGGTCCGGCAGCTGCTTGGCGACGAAGCCGCCCTTGGCGCCGACCGGGACGATGACGGTGTTCTTCACCATCTGGGCCTTGACCAGGCCGAGGATCTCGGTGCGGAAGTCCTCGCGCCGGTCGGACCAGCGCAGACCGCCGCGGGCGACCTTGCCGAAGCGCAGGTGCACGCCCTCGACCTGCGGCGAGTAGACCCAGATCTCGAACGCGGGGCGCGGGGCCGGCAGGTCCGGGATGGCCTTCGGGTCGAACTTCATCGACACGTAGGAGTGCCACTCGCCGGAGCCGTCGTGCTGGAAGAAGTTGGTCCGCAGGGTGGCCCTGATGAGGTGCAGGAAGGAGCGCAGGATGCGGTCCTCGTCCAGCGAGACGACCTCGTCGAGCGCGCCGGCCAGCTCCTCCAGGATGCCCTCGGTCAGCTCGGCGGCGCCCAGCTGGTGACTCGGGCTCAGTCGGGCCTCGAACAGGTTGACCAGCAGGCGGGTGGTGTGGGTGTTGTTGCGGAGCGCGTCCTCCATGTAGTCCTGGGAGAACGTGGAGCCCGCCTGGCGCAGGTACTTGGCGTACGCGCGGAGCACCATCGCCTGGCGCCAGTTCAGCCCGGCGGTGAGGACCAGCTCGTTGAAGCCGTCGTTCTCGGCCTTGCCGGTCCAGGTCGCCGCGAAGGTGTCCTGGAAGCGCTCGCGGGCCTCGTCGGTGAGCTCGGTGGCCTCGCGCAGCTTCAGGCCGAAGTCGTACACCCACGCGGTGGTGCCGTCGGAGCGGCGCAGCGCGTACGGGTGCTCGTCCAGCACCTCGACGCCCAGGCGCTGCAGCACCGGCAGGACCTCGGTGAGGGAGATCGGGCCGCCGACCCGGTAGATCTTGAAGCGTCGCTCGTCGTCGCCCGCGCCGACCGGCTGGTACAGGTTCAGGCGGAAGTCGCCGTCGCCGTGCAGCGACTCGATCTGCTTGATGTCGGCGACGGCGGTGCGCGGCGGGAAGTCGGCGCGGTAGCCGTCGGGGAAGGCGTTGGCGTACTTGTGGCCGAGCTCGGCGGCCTTCTCCTCGCCCAGCTCGGTGTGCAGCTGGTCGTGGAAGCCGTCCATCCAGAACCGGGCGGCCTCGGCCAGGCGGCTCTCGATCCGCTCGATGTCGGCGTCGGTGAGCCGGGGCAGCTCGGTGCCCGGGGCGACCCGGACCACGAAGTGCAGGCGGGTCAGCACCGACTCGGTGGCGTACACCGTGTAGTCGATGGTGGCGCCGTTCAGCTCCTCCTTGAGGATGTCGGTGAGCAGCAGCCGGATGCGCGTGGTGTAGCGGTCGCGCGGCAGGTAGATGAAGGCCGAGAAGTAGCGCCCGTACTCGTCCTGGCGCAGGAAGAGGCGCAGCTTACGGCGCTCCTGCAGGTAGAGCACGCTGGTGGCGATGGAGAGCAGCTCGGTGGCCGGGGTCTGGAAGATCTCGTCCCGGGGGAAGGTCTCCATGATCTGCAGCAGGTCGCGGCCGTCGTGGCTCTCGCTGG
>CBJMI02800__coassemble_578_pt1 | contig 26561 bp, 21 predicted proteins | sample CBJMI02800__metabat2_low_PE_003 | metagenome-assembled genome bin CBJMI02800
ACAATCATTCAGGAAAGCCCCTGATCCTTTGGATCAGGGGCTTTTCGCATTTCCGAGGCCAGCGAGGTCGGCCGTGGCCACGGCCACCGCCACTGCCGGAAAAAATCTTGGTCACTCGTGTCGAGAACCCGTGGTCGGCTCCGTCCCCGGGGTGGACGCGGCCACAATGGGTCGCATCAGCACCGAGGAGAAGACGATGGCCAAGTACCTGCTGCTCAAGCACTACCGAGGCGCTCCGACCGCGGTCAACTGCGTGCCGATGGACCAGTGGACGCCGGAGGAGGTCACGGCGCACATCACGTACATGCAGGACTTCGCCGCCCGGCTGGAGAAGACCGGCGAGTACGTCGACGGCCAGGCGCTCGCGCCGGAGGGGACGTGGGTCCGGTACGACGGTGAGGGCCGTCCGCCGGTGACCGACGGTCCGTTCGCCGAGACCAAGGACCTCATCGCCGGCTGGATGGTGATCGACGTCGACAGCTACGAGCGCGCCGTCGAACTGGCCGGGGAGCTGTCGGCCGCTCCCGGTGCCGGGGGGAAGCCGATCCACGAGTGGCTGGAACTGCGCCCGTTCCTGGGGATGCCGTCGACCACCACGGAGTGCCATCTCCGATGACGGAGGCCAACGGAGGCCACCCGATGGACGAGGCCCTGATCCGGAGCCTCACGCCGGCCGTGCTCGGCATCCTCGTCCGCCGCGGAGCAGATTTCACGGCGGCCGAGGACGCCGTGCAGGAGGCGCTGATCGAGGCGGTTCGCGGCTGGGAGGCCGATCCACCGCGCGATCCGAAGGGCTGGCTGGTCACCGCAGCCTGGCGGAAGTTCCTCGACGCGGCCCGGGCGGACACCGCCCGCCGCCGTCGGGAGGACCTCGTCGACCAGGAGCCGGAGCCCGGGCCGGCGGCCGCGGCGGACGACACGCTGCAGCTCTACTTCCTGTGCGCCCACCCGTCGTTGTCGCCGTCGTCGGCGGTCGCGCTCACCCTCCGCGCACTCGGCGGGCTGACCACCCGCCAGATCGCCCAGGCCTACCTGGTGCCCGAGGCGACCATGGCGCAGCGGATCAGCCGGGCCAAGCGCACCGTGTCCGCCGGCCGGTTCGATCGGCCCGGCGACGTCGCCACCGTGCTGCGCGTCCTCTACCTGGTCTTCAACGAGGGCTACTCGGGCGACGTCGACCTCGCCGCGGAGGCGATCCGGCTCACCCGGCAGCTGGCGGCGGCGATCGACCATCCCGAGGTGGCGGGCCTGCTGGCGCTGATGCTGCTGCACCACGCCCGCCGGGCCGGCCGGACGGCGCCCGACGGCAGTCTCGTGCCGCTCGCCGAGCAGGACCGCAGCCGCTGGGACACCGGGTTGATCGCCGAGGGCGTCGGGATCCTGCAGGCGGCCCTCGCCCGGGACCGGCTGGGTGAGTTCCAGGCCCAGGCGGCGATCGCGGCGCTGCACGCGGACGCGCCCACCGCCGAGGAGACCGACTGGGTGCAGATCGTCGAGTGGTACGACGAGTTGGTGCGGTTGACGGACAGTCCGGTGGTCCGGCTGAACCGCGCCGTGGCGGTGGGCGAGGCCGACGGGCCGCGCGCCGGGCTGGCGGCGCTGGGGGCGGTGGACGAGTCCCTGCCGAGGTACGCGGCGGTGGCGGCGTACCTCCACGAGCGCGACGGGGACCTGGCGACGGCGGCCCGGCTGTACGTCGAGGCGGCGCACCGGGCGCCCAACCTCGCCGAGCGCGACCACCTGACGCGGCAGGCCGCCCGGCTGAACGTGCGGCTCAACGATCCCGGGTGGGGCTGAGGTTCAGAGCCGCCCGGCGGCCTTCAGTGCCAGGTAGGTGTCCGCCAGGGCCGGGGCGATCTGGGCGGGCGGGGCGTCGAGGACGGTGACCCCGTGCCGGGTGAGGCGGTCGGCGGTGTGGCGGCGGTCGGCGCGGGTCCGTTCGGCGGCGGCCGCGCCGTAGACGGCCTCGACGGTGCCGCGGCCGGCGGCCAGCACGTCCAGGTGCGGGTCGGCGACCGAGGCGAGGACGACCTCGTGGCGTTTGGTGAGCAGCGGCAGCAGGGGCCGCAGGCCGTCCTCGACGGGGGCCGCGTCGAGGCCGGTGAGCAGGACGATCAGCGAGCGGTGCGGTGCCATCCTGAGCGCGGTGGAGACCAGGGAGCGCATGTCGGTCTCGTGCAGCGCGGGCTCCAGCAGGGCCATCGCGTTGGTGAAGGCCGGCAGGATCTCGCTGGGCGAGCTGCCGATGACCGCGGCACGCTTGCGGGCGTCGTGGGCGAGCAGGTCGACCCGGTCGCCGGCGCGGGTGGCGAGGGCGGTGAGCAGCAGGGCGGCGTCGAGGGCGGCGTCCAGGCGGGGGGCGTCGCCGACGCGGCCGGCCGAGGTGCGGCCGGTGTCGAGGACGACGAGGATGTGCCGGTCGCGTTCGGGGCGCCAGGTGCGGACGGCGACGGTGTGACGGCGGGCGCTGGCGCGCCAGTCGATGGAGCGGACGTCGTCGCCGGGCAGGTACTCCCGGAGGGAGTCGAACTCGGTGCCCTGCCCACGGGTCAACACCGAGGTGCGGCCGTCGAGTTCGCGCAGCCGGGCGAGCCGGGAGGGCAGGTGCTTGCGGCTGTGGAACGGGGGCAGCGCGCGGACGGTCCAGGGGACGTGGTGGGAGCCCTGGCGGCCGGCCAGGCCGAGCGGGCCGAGCGAACGGACCGTCACCCGGTGGGCGTGGTGGTCGCCGCGTCGGCTGGGGGCGAGCACGGAGACGGCCAGGCGCCGTTCGCCACCGGGGACGGCGAGGGTGTGCCGGGAGGCGGTCTCGGCGGTGCCGGGACGCCAGGCGGAGGGCGCCCAGGCGTCGCGGATCAGGGCGCGGAGGGGCCGCCCGGAGGGGTTGGTGACGGTCAGTTCGACGGAGGCGGTGTCGCCGAGCCGGACGGTGGTGGCGCCGCCCCGGACGATCCGCAGGCTGCGGACGGGGGCGGCGAGCACCAGGTCGGCCAGGACGGCGAGCAGAACCGCGCCGGTGACGGCCCCGATCCCCACCCAGGAGGGCAGCAGGAGGCCGACGAAGAGCGCGCCGAGCGCGGCGATCAGGGCGGTTCGCCCGGTGAGGGCCATGCGGGTGCGCTCCTTCGGAAGCCCGTGGTCGGAGGGGCCGTGGGTTCGGCGGCGGCGAGAAGCCCGGTGCGCCGGTGGGCGTGGGTCAGCGGGGGGCGGGCGTCTGGGCGAGGACGGCCTGGATGACGGAGTCGGCGGTGACGCCCTCCATCTCGGCCTCGGCGCGCAGTGCGACGCGGTGCCGCAGGGTGGGCAGGGCCAGCGCCTTGACGTCGTCCGGGGTGACGTAGTCCCGTCCGGCGAGCCAGGCCCAGGCGCGCGAGGCGGCGAGCAGGGCGGTGGCACCGCGCGGGGAGACGCCGATGGAGAGCGACGGGGACTGCCGGGTGGCCCGGCAGAGGTCGACGATGTAGGCGAGGACCTCGGGGGAGACGGTCAACCCGGCGATCTGCTCGCGGGCGGCGGCGAGGTGCTCGGGCCCGGCGACCGGGCGGACGCCGGCGGCGGCGAGGTCCTTGGGGTCGAAGCCGGACGCGTGCCGGGACAGGACCTGGAACTCCTGGTCGCGGTCGGGCAGCGGCAGGATCAGCTTGAGCAGGAAGCGGTCGAGCTGGGCCTCGGGCAGCGGGTAGGTGCCCTCGTACTCGACCGGGTTCTGGGTCGCGGCGACCAGGAACGGGACGGGCAGCGCGCGAGGCTCGCCGTCCACGGTGACCTGCCGCTCCTCCATGGCCTCCAGCAGGGCGGCCTGGGTCTTGGGCGGGGTGCGGTTGATCTCGTCGGCGAGCAGCAGGTTGGTGAAGACCGGGCCGGGCTGGAAGGAGAACTCGGCGGTGCGGGCGTCGTAGACGAGCGAGCCGGTGACGTCACCGGGCATCAGGTCGGGGGTGAACTGGATGCGCTTGGTCTCCAGGCTGAGTGCCGTGGAGAGGGTGCGGACCAGCAGGGTCTTGGCGACGCCGGGGACGCCTTCGAGCAGGACGTGGCCGCCGCAGAGCAGGGCCACCACGAGGCCGGTGACGGCGGCGTCCTGACCGACCACGGCCTTGCCGATCTCGGCGCGCAGGGCGGTCAGCGCGGCGCGCGGGTCGGTGGCGGGGGTGGCGGGGGTGGCGGGTGCCGTGCCGGGGGTGATGCGGAGCTGGGCGGTCGCCTGTTCGGTCACGGGTTCCGTACCTGCCTTTCGAGGGCGTCGAGGTCGTCGGCGAGCCGCAGCAGCGCGGCGTCGTCGGTCGGGGGCGGGCCGTAGAGCAGGGCCCGGACGTCCGCGGCGGGTCGTTCGGGGAGGCGGCCGGCGACGGCCGCGCAGAGTGCTTCCGGCTCGGGGGCGCCGGCCTGGAGCGGGACGCCCAGGGCGGGGGCGAGGCGGTGGGCGGCGGCGCGGCGCAGGGCCTCGGCGGCGCGGCCGTGGGCCTTGGCCCGCCGGTAGAGGCGGGCGCGGCCCTCGGTGGTCTCGGCGGCGCGGACCACCACGGGCAGGTTCTCGCTGACCACCGGGCCGAGCCGGCGGGCGCGCCAGAGGGCGGCGAGCACGGCGGCGACGGCGAGTTGGTAGAGGGCCCAGTGCCAGCCCTTCGGGATGTAGTCGCCGAAGGACTTGTGCGGGGTGCCCTCGGCGACCGGCGCGGTGTAGTCGGGCAGGTGCCAGGTGAGGCGGGGCTGCGAGCCGAGCAGGCCGAGCGCGAGCGAGGCGTTGCCGTCCCCGGCGAGCTCGTCGTTCCGCAGGAACCGGCCGCTGCCCAGCACGATGACGTCGCCGCCCCCGCTCGGGGTGCGGACCAGGGGGTAGGCGTGGCCCCGCCGGTAGCAGCCGTCGCCGCGGCTGCCGCTGGTGTAGAGCATGCCGCCCGTGGAGGCGCTGCCGGCCCGGAGGGCCTCGGGGAGCGAGCAGCCCGGCTGGGTGCCGCGGACGGGCGCGAACGGGGCGTCGCCGGCCTCGTCGGCGGCGCGGATGCCGGGGGCGAGGACGCCGAGTGCGGCCGGACCCGGGGCGATCAGGACCAGCCGCTGGTGCCGGGCGGCGGCGACGGCGCGCAGCTGGGCCGGGCTGAGCAGGTCGGGTTCGGGCAGCACCAGGGTGTCGGCGCCGTTCGCGGCGGCCGCCGGGTCGGTGCCGAGTTCGACCTTGACGCCCTGGTGTTCGAGCAGCGCGACCACGGCGTGGGCGCCGTCGGCGTCGTAGGAGCGCGGGTCGATCGGCGGGTAGCGGTGGCCGCGGTTGAGGACGGCGATGCCGACGGCGGCGACCAGCAGGACGCCTAGGAAGACCAGGTACCAGCGGGCCCGGCGGGCCAGGCCGCGCCCGGTGGGGGCGAGGCTGGTCGGCGTGGCGTCGGTGGGTCGTCCGGGGGCTCGTCCGGCGGCTCGTTCGGCGGCGGGGGGAGCCGGGGCGGTGCTGGTCATGCCGCTCCTCCCGTGGTCGGGGCCGGGGCGGCGGCCGCGGCGGAGGCGTGGGCGAGGACCGGGCGGGTGCGTTCCAGCGTCCGGTCGAGGTCCAGCAGCAGCTGGTAGGCGGCCTGGTCGGCGGTGCGCTCGCCGTAGGCGACGTCGTCGAAGGTACGGGCGGCCGCGGCCAGCGCGGCGGCGTGCTCGGGCAGGGCCCGGCCGGCCTCGGCGGCGGCCTCGTCGGCGGTGCGGCCGGGGCGGGCGTCGAGCAGGGTGCGTTCTTCCAGGGCGCGGACCAGCGCGCGCATCTGCTCGCGGACGGCCTCGGACCAGCGGCCCGCGGCGGCGTGCCCGGCGGCCTCCGCGCGGTACCGGTCGGCGCTGCGCGGCCCCTCGGTGCCGTACACACCCAGGACGGTACGGGCGGCGCGCTTGGGGGCGCCGAGGCGCCACCAGAGGGCGGCGCCGATCACCACGGCGACGACCAGGAACAGCACCAGCCCGGTGGTGCCGTCGGTGCCGTCGCCGGAGATGCTCCCCATGGCGCGGTCGATGTGGTCCCAGATCCAGTCGACGACGCGTTCCAGGACGGTCGGGTCGTTCTTGTGGTAGTCGGCTTTGAGCAGCTCGTCGCGGGCGGCGTCGCGGGCCGGGTCACGCGGAACGGTGACCGGAGCGCCGCCGGCGGCGAGGAGCCTGTCCCCCCAGATCGGCATCCGGTTCAGTGCCTCGCCGGGGTCTGGTCGGCCCGGCCGTTCCCGCCGGTGCCCTGCTCGGGCGTGGCGGCGGCGCGGGCGAGCTCGATGTCCAGGGCCTCGCGGCGGATCCGCTGGTCGATGTAGACCAGTACGCCGACGGCGGCCAGGAACGGGGTGGTCAGCGAGGAGGCGATGATCCCGGCGATCGCGGTCAGCACCATCATGCCGATGGACTGCTGCGAGGAGTCGCCGAAGCGGTCGATGGAGCCGAAGCCCAGCACCAGGCCGATGAAGCGGAACGGGATGACAAGGGTGGCCCCGACGATCCCGGCCAGGAGCCGGCTCAACAGGACGATGCCGAAGATCCGCCACCAGGAGCTGCGGGCAAGTCGGCGCGAGCGCGACAGCGCCGTCACCACCCCCTGCTTCTCCAGCATCAGCGCGGGGGCGGCCAGGCTGTAGCGGATCAGCAGCCAGAGGCCGACCGGCAGGGTCAGCAGGCCGACCAGGAACAGCAGGGACACGGTCGCGGGGCTGTCGGAGCCGCCGGCCCGGTAGCCGAGCAGCGGGGTGAAGCCCAGCAGCACCACGCCGCCGCTCATCAGGGTGGTGAGCACGGTGAGCCCGAGCAGCTGCAGCAGCCGGGGCCGGGCGTCGCGCCAGGCCTCGCCGGCGGTCACCGAGCGGCCGAGCACGGCGCGGCTGACCACGATGGTGAGCAGTGCGACGGCGAGCGCGTCGAGCAGCAGCGTCAGCGGAAGGCTGGCGAGCAGGGTGAGGAGCTGGGTGGAGGCGCCGGTCCGGCCCTTGACCAGCAGCTGGGCGACGAAGGTGCCGGCCTGGTCGACGACGGCGATGCCGAGCGAGAGGGTGAGGGCGGTGCGCCAGTGCCGGCGCACGGTGGTGACGGCGCCGTCGAGCAGTTCGCCGACGCTCAGCGGGCGCAGCGGGATGACACCGGGCCGGGGGCTGCGCGCGGCGTCCCAGCCGTACGGGTCGCGGCCGGGCGTCTGCCCGCCGTGGTTCGGCTGTCCGTACTGGGCGCCCCAGCCGGGGGTGGTCCGAGGGGGTGCCGACGGCCCGGGCACGGCGGCGGGCGCGTCGGCCGGGGGCCGGACGCCGTCGCGGGGCGGCTCGGACGAGCTGGGCGAGGCCCAGCCCGGAGTGTCGGTCATCACTGCTCCTCGGAGGGGCGTCCTGGGCGCGGATCCGGGCGGATCTTTCGCCCGCGCGCAGCGCCCATCGTGCCATGGGGCCCGGAGACGCCCCAGGGGTATCCGGTTGCTGATCGGCAACGGGGCCCGCCTGGGGGTCGGGCGGCGGGTTCCGGACCGTTCGAAGGCGTTCCGACTAGGGCTATTCGCCCGGTATGGCCGGAATTCGACGGCCGGGGACTTGGCCGTTCTGGAGCATTGGCACTGCTGTGCGGCAGGTCACAATCCGGTAATGAGAAGATGGACGCATGAAGGGACGCGTCCTCGTCGTTGATGACGACTCCGCACTGGCCGAGATGCTCGGCATCGTGCTGCGTGGTGAGGGTTTTGAGCCGTTTTTCGTCGCGGATGGGGACAAGGCGCTAGCCGCGTTCCGGGAGAGCAAGCCCGACCTGGTCCTGCTCGACCTGATGCTGCCCGGCCGGGACGGCATCGACGTGTGCCGGCAGATCCGGGCGGAGTCCGGCGTCCCGATCGTCATGCTGACCGCGAAGACCGACAAGGTCGACGTCGTGGTGGGCCTGGAGTCCGGCGCCGACGACTACGTCACCAAGCCGTTCAAGCCCAAGGAGCTGGTGGCCCGGGTGCGCGCCCGGCTGCGCCGCGCCGAGGAGCCGACGCCGGAGCAGCTGACCATCGGCGACCTGGTGATCGACGTGGCCGGCCACTCGGTGAAGCGGGACGGGCGCAGCATCCCGCTGACCCCGCTGGAGTTCGACCTGCTGGTCGCGCTGGCCCGCAAGCCCTGGCAGGTGTTCACCCGCGAGGTGCTGCTGGAGCAGGTCTGGGGCTACCGCCACGCGGCGGACACCCGCCTGGTCAACGTCCACGTGCAGCGACTGCGCTCCAAGATCGAGAAGGACCCGGAGCGCCCCGAGATCGTGGTGACCGTCCGCGGCGTCGGCTACAAGGCCGGACCCAGCTGACGTGTCGGAGCGGGCTGAGGGCACCCCGTCGGGTTCCGCGACCGACGGGGCGGGGGCCGTGCGCGGGGACGTGCTGAGTTCGACCACCCGCCGCCGTCGCGGCCCCTCCGGGATGTTCGGCCTGATGAAGCGTCAGCTCCGGCGCCCGGCCCGCAAGGTGGCCGTGCTGTACCACCGGTCGATCCAGGTGCGCGTGGTCGCGGTGTCCCTGCTGGCCTCCATCGCGGTGGTGCTGGTGCTGGGCGTGGTCGTGGTGGCGCAGGTGCGCAACGGCCTGCTCGACACCAAGATCGACGCCGCCCGGGCGCAGGCCCGGATCGGTTTCCAGGTCGAGCAGAAGAAGATCGACGAGGCCCGGGACCAGAACCTGCGGGGCGCCGTCGACCCGAGCACCGGCGAGACCGGCACCTGGCTGCTGCGCCAGGTCAACGACCTGGCCGCGAGCGGGCAGACGGTCTACTCGGTGATCGCGATGGCCCCCGGCACCGGGGCGGTCGTTCCCGACAGCGCCGGCTTCGCGCCGCGCTACTCCGGCGACATCCAGCCCAGCAGCGTCCCGGACACCCTGCGCGCCAAGCTCATCGAAGAGCCCGGCCAGATGTTCGACCAGCCGACCCGGATCCACCGCTCGCCCGAGGCCGGCGGCAAGAGCGAGCCCGGCCTGGCCCTCGGCATGCAGTTCGTCGGCCCCGCCAACACCAGCTACCAGCTGTTCTACGTGTTCTCCTTCGGCCAGGAGACCGACACCCTCAACCTGATCACCGGCACCCTGGCGACCGCCGGCGTGTTCGTGGTGATCCTGATGGGCGGCATCGCCTGGGTCGTGGTGCGCCAGGTGGTCACCCCGGTGCGGATGGCCGCGGGCATCTCCGAGCGGCTCGCCGACGGGCACCTGGAAGAGCGGATGAAGGTGACCGGGACGGACGACATCGCCCGCCTCGGGGAGTCGTTCAACCGGATGGCCAACGCCCTGCAGGCGCAGATCCGCCAGCTGGAGGAGCTGTCCCGGGTGCAGCGGCGCTTCGTCTCGGACGTCTCGCACGAGCTGCGCACCCCGCTGACCACGGTCCGGATGGCCGCCGACCTGATCTACGACAGCCGCGAGGACCTGGACCCGATGGCGGCCCGCTCGGCGGAGCTGCTGCAGGGCCAGCTGGACCGCTTCGAGTCGCTGCTCGCCGACCTGCTGGAGATCAGCCGCTTCGACGCCGGCGCCGCGATCCTGGACGCCGAGCCGGTCGACCTGCGAGAGATCGTCGGCCGGGTGGTGGAGGCCGCCGACCCGCTGGCCCAGGCCAAGGGCAGCACCGTGATCATCCGCGGCGACAGCGAGCCGGTGCTGGCCGAGGTGGACTCCCGCCGGATCGAGCGCATCCTGCGCAACCTGGTGGTCAACGCGCTGGAGCACGGCGAGGGCCGCGACGTGGTGGTCCGGCTGGGCTCGGCGGACGGCGCGGTCGCGGTCGGCGTGCGCGACTACGGCATCGGTCTCAAACCGGGCGAGGCGTCCCGGGTGTTCCACCGCTTCTGGCGGGCGGACCCGTCCCGGGTGCGCACCACCGGCGGCACCGGGCTGGGCCTGTCCATCGCCGTCGAGGACGCCCACCTGCACGGCGGCTGGCTCCAGGCCTGGGGCGAGCCCGGCGGCGGCTCGCACTTCCGGCTCACCCTGCCGCGCACCCGCGGCGGCGAGATCAACCGGGCGCCGTTCCGGCTCGAGCCGGAGGACTCCCGCAACAACCGGGGCCTGGGCGCGTACGGCACGCCGTACCGCCGGGCGATCGCCCCGACCGGTTCGACGGCCATGGCCGCCGCCGAGGAGCAGGGCGAGGCGCCGGACGGGACCGGCAACGGGCTGGGCAGCGGGCTCGGCGGAGTGCTGAACATCGGCCCCGGCCTGGGCCGGAACCGGCTGCCGGAGGGGCCGCGCTCGGACCCCTCGGACGTGCGGACGGCGGGGGCCGGTTACGGTGCCACCGGCGCCCAGGTCATGGTGGACCCGACGCCGGGACGGCCGTCGGTGGCACAGCGGACGGCGGAACCGGACGTGACGGGTGGTACGGACCTGGAGGGGTCGCAGCGTGCGAAGGACGAGCAACAGGACTGAGACCGGCCCCGTGCCGCGGCTCGTGGCGGTGGCCGGTGCGGTGCTCGGCGCCCTGGTGGCGAGCGGCTGCGCGGCCATGCCGGACTCCGGCGGCATCGCCAAGGTGGAGCTGTCGCAGGGCTCGGCCGACAAGAACCTGCAGGCCAGGGTGTTCCCGGTGGCGCCCGCCAAGGGCGCCAAGCCGCGTGAGCTGCTGACCGGGTTCCTGGACGCGGTGACCGCCGACGAGGGGTACGAGACCGCGCGCAAGTACCTCACCGGGCACGCCGCCGCGACCTGGAACCCGGATGCGGGCATCCAGGTGCTCTCCGCCACGCAGATCGCGCCCGAGCAGGTCGTCAACGACAAGGACACCGAGTACTCCGAGACGGTGTCCGGGCAGCTGCTGGCCACGGTCGACGAGAAGCGCTCGTACGTGATGGTGGCGGGGCCGAACAACAACAAGGTCCTCGACTTCACCTTCACGCGGGAGGACGGTGAGTGGCGGATCGCCCAGCTGCCCGCCGGCGTGATCATGAACGAGACCAACTTCCGGAACAGCTTCCGGCAGGTCGAGCGGTTCTTCTACACAGCCCCCGACCCGTCCGTGCCGGGCTCCGGCAGCGGCCAGGAGGTGCTGATCGCCGACCCGATCTACCTGCGGCGGCGGATCGACCCGCTGACCGCGGCCGCCAACGCGCTGGTCGCGGGGCCCTCCCACTGGCTCGCACCGGTGGCCCGGACGGCCTTCCCGAGCGGCACCACCGTCGACAAGGTGGCCCTCGACGACAGCCGGGTCGCCCACGTGCAGCTCGGCGGCGCGGACCTGGGCGACGCGGCGGCCTGCCGCCGGATGGCGACCCAGCTCTACTACACCTTCGCCGACCAGGGGAAGGGGCAGGTCGACCGGCTGGAGCTGAAGGGGCAGCGCGGCTCCTGCACGGCCAGCCGCAACGACGACCAGGCCGTCGGCCCCGGCGCGCTGGCCGGCCGGCTGCCCGTCCAGCAGCGCGCCGACAACGGCGTGCTGATGGTGGCCGACGAGGGCCGCAGCGGCGACCCGGTGCCCGGGGTGCTGGGCAAGCCGCACACGAGCGGCACGCCCCAGCTGGGGACCGTCGCGGTCAGCCGGGACGGCTCCCAGGCCGCCGCGCTCTCGGACGACGGCCACCAGCTCTACTCGGTGCCGTTGGCGGCCGGCACGGCGGTGCTGCCCGAACCGGTGCTCAGCTCGCCGGTGAAGGCCGGCGCCAAGGACGACGGCCTGACCTCGCCGACCTGGGACGGCCGGGGCGACCTCTGGGTGGTGGACCGCAACCCGCAGGCCCCGCGGGTGGTCATGGTGCGCGGCGGCAAGACGTACACCGTCCCGGTCGAGGGGCTGCTGACCGGGCAGACGGTGCAGGCGGTGAAGATCTCCTCGGACGGCGCCCGGATCGCGCTGGTGGTCAAGTCACTCGGTGTGACGGGCAGCTCGCTGGAGTTCGGACTGGTCGAGCACGGCGGCACGCCGGGGGCGCCGACCGCGAGGATCACCGGGGTGCGCCCCGGGGCCCCCTCGCTCACCGACGTCGCCTCGGTGTCCTGGACGGAGACCGACCAGCTCCTGGTGCTCGGCAAGGAGGCCGACCGCCCCCAGCAGCTGTACTACATCAGCACCGACGGCTCGCAGAGCACGGACAGTCAGCTGCAGACCGGCAACGGACTGCCGTCCTCCCCGCAGTCCATCTCGGCGGCGGAGTCCCGCGGGTACCTCCTGGCCCAGCCGTCGCCGGTGCTCGCGGTGGCGGGCGGGACGGTCTACCGGCTGGTCAACAACCAGTGGCGGGAAGCCCAGTTGGTGGACAAGGCGCGCTCGTACTTCTACGTGGGCTGATCGGCGGGCCCCGGCCCGGCGGGCTCGGAGTGGCGGCGCCGGTCCGAGGGCCTCAGACCGGCGGCTGCACCGAGGTGGCCGCGACCGTGGCGGCGGCCCGGGCCGGCAGTCCGGCGTCGGCCAGCGCCCGGGCGGCCTCGGCCAGGCTCGCCCCGGTGGTCACCAGGTCGTCCACCAGCACCGGCTGACGGCCGGCCAGGCCGGTGCGGGCGCGCGGCAGCACGGTGAGCGCGCCGTGCAGGTTGCGCCGCCGCTCGGCGGCGTTCAGCCCGGTCTGGTCGGCGACCGGACGGGTGTGCCGCAGCAGCGGCGCGGCCCGGGCGTCCAGACCGGCCCGGCGCAGCGACCGGGCGGCGGCCCCGGCCAGCCGCAGCGTCGGGTCGTGGCCGCGGGCCCGGACGGCCGCGCGGGCCGAGGGCATCGGCACCAGCAGCAGCGGCGCGGCCCCGGCCCGGGCCCCGAGCACGGAGCGCACCGCCCCTCCGAGCGCCTCGCCGAGCGGACCGGCCAGCCGCAGCGCGCCGCGTTCCTTGTGGGCGAGCAGCAGCTGCCGCACCGGACCGGTGTACGGCGCCGCGGCGTGCGCCCAGGGCAGCAGGGTGGGGCCGGGGCGGGCGGCGGTCAGGGCGTGCCGGCAGGCCGGGCAGAGCTGGGTGCGTTCGGCGCCGCAGCCGGCGCAGTTCGCGGGGAGCAGGACGTCCAGCAGCCCGGCCAGTGCGTGGCCGAACGGTGTCCGTGCGGACGGCGGAGGGGCGGGGGAGTGGGACGGCGGCACGGCTGCTCCTGGCGGCGGCAGGCACGGAGAGTCAGCAAAGGATGCGCCGTATGGGGGGCGTTGTCCAGGTATTTACCTTTGCTTCACCCACAGGGGGGTAGACGTGGTGCAACAGTTTGACCGCCAGCCCGAAGTATCGGGTCATATCCCCCATCCCGCCTGGGGAGGCGAAAACTCCCTGTGAGGTGTTCGATGAGGCCCAGGGGGGTTTCAACCGTCCCTGATGGGGAGGAAGTGAGATGAGGGCCAGTCGTTCCCGCCGCTGGCGGCGGGGGCCGGCAGTGGATGGGCTGGTCCAGCTGGAACTCAGTCCGGTCCGGTAGCACCCGGATCGGCGTCAGCACGAGGGATCGGAGTTCTGCGTGGACATCGTCGTCAAGGGCCGCAAGACCGAGGTGCCCAAGAGGTTCCGCGAGCACGTGGCCGAGAAGCTGGAGAAGGTCCAGAAGTTCGACGGCAAGGTGATCAGCCTCGACGTCGAGGTGTCCAAGGAGCACAACCCGCGGCAGGCCGACCGGTCGGACCGCGTGGAGATCACTCTTCGCAGCCGGGGCCCGGTGATCCGGGCCGAAGCCGCCGCCGCCGACGCGTACGCCGCGCTCGACCTGGCCGCGGCGAAGCTCGACGCGCAGCTGCGCAAGTCGGCTGACCGGCGTCGGGTGCACAAGGGCGGCGCCAACGGCCGTACTCCGATCAGCGTCGCCGAGGCGACCGCGGCCCTGGCCGCGCTGCCGGACACGACGGCGCAGGAGGGCGAGACCAACGGGGCCGTCCGCAAGACCATGATGGGATCCCTGGAAGTGGAGGGCGAAGGCCCGCTGGTGGTCCGGGAGAAGACGCACTCGGCCGCCCCCATGGCGCTGGACCAGGCGCTCTACGAGATGGAGCTGGTCGGCCACGACTTCTACCTCTTCGTGGAGAAGGACAGCGGCCTGCCCAGCGTCGTCTACCGCCGGCACGGCTACCACTACGGTGTCATCCACGTGCAGCCGGACATGGCGGCCGGCGTGGCCAGTGGTGCGGGCGGTGCGATCGGTCGGTTCGACGACGAGGACTGACCGTTCCGACGGCAATGACGGGGAGGTGACCCCGGTGGCGCCCGCCGCCGGGGTCACCGGTGTTCCGGGGCGTTCCGCCCGTTTCGGGCGCGCCCGGTGGGACGGGTTCGAACGGTGCTCGGATCAGTTGCCTCCCGGGGTCACCCGATGCGGGGGAATCGGCATCGGAGGGTGACCGCGGCGACGGCGGGGCGTGGAATGATTGGGCGCACGTCGACCCGCGAAGGGGGAGGAGCGGATGGGGGATCACTTCGGGCTGGGGCCCGCAGCGGGACCGGGCGCCGGGCTGCCACCGGGGCCGGAGGAGGAACCCGCGTACGCGCCGCACCGGGGTGAGCCGATCCGCGTCCTGGTGGTGGACGACCACGCCCTGTTCCGCCGGGGGCTGGAGATCGTGCTCGCGGAGGAACCGGACATCAAGGTCGTCGGCGAGGCCGGGGACGGCGCCGAGGCCGTGCTGAAGGCCGCCGACCTGCTGCCCGACATCATCCTGATGGACGTCCGGATGCCGCGCCGCAGCGGGATCGAGGCCTGCACCGCGATCAAGGACGTGGCGCCCAGCACCAAGATCATCATGCTGACGATAAGCGACGAGGAGGCCGACCTCTACGAGGCGATCAAGGCGGGGGCCACCGGCTACCTGCTCAAGGAGATCTCCACCGACGAGGTCGCCACCGCGATCCGCGCGGTGGCCGACGGGCAGTCGCAGATCAGCCCGTCGATGGCCTCCAAGCTGCTCACCGAGTTCAAGTCGATGATCCAGCGGCGCTCCGACGACCGGGACCTGGTGCCGGCGCCCCGGCTCACCGACCGGGAGCTGGAGGTGCTGAAGCTGGTGGCGACCGGGATGAACAACCGGGAGATCGCCAAGGAGCTGTTCATCAGCGAGAACACCGTGAAGAACCACGTCCGCAACATCCTGGAGAAGCTCCAGCTGCACTCCAGGATGGAGGCCGTGGTGTACGCGATGCGGGAGAAGATCCTCGAAATAGGGTGAACGGCGTCACGGGGTGAGCGGTGCCACCGGGGGAACGGCGCCGGGGAGTTGGCGGCGGCACGGGGGAGCGGCGCCACGGGGTGAGCGGGGCCGCCGCCGCTGCCTATTCCGCGAGCAGCTTCTCCAGGGCCGGGCGCAGCCGTTCGTCGTGCAGCGCCTCGACCCGCACCCCGTCGCAGCCGACCCAGGCGGCCGCCTCGCGCAGGGCGGCGGCCAGTGCCTCCAGGTGCCGGGCGCCGCCTCCCCGGCCGTCGGCCAGCGAGACCTGCCGGGCGACCAGGGTGCGGCCCTCGCGGGCCGGGTCGACCCGACCGACCAGCCGGCCGCCGGCCAGCAGCGGCATCGCGAAGTAGCCGTGCACCCGCTTGTGCTTGGGCGTGTAGGCCTCCAGCCGGTGGGTCATGCCGAAGATCCGTTCGGTGCGGGCACGGTCCCAGATCAGCGAGTCGAACGGCGAGAGCAGCGTGGTGCGGTGGCGCCCGCGCGGGGTGGCGGCGAGCGCGGCCGGGTCGGCCCAGGCCGCGGCCGCGGTGCCGCCCGGGCCCCAGCCGGCCACCTGGACCGGGACCAGGCCGCTGTCCGCGAGCACCGGGTCCAACTGCTCGGCGCGCAGCCGGTGGTAGTCCAGCAGGTCGGCCCGGGTGGCCACGCCGAGCGCGGCGCCGGCCTGGGCCACCAGGGTGCGCACGCAGTCCTCGTCGGACCGGTCCTGTCCGAACAGGGCGTCGGGGATCGCCTGTTCGGCCAGGGCGTAGACCCGCTTCCAGCTGCGGCGCTCGGTGCAGACCACGTCGCCGAAGGCCAGCGCCCGTTCGACCGCGATCTTGGTGTCGGACCAGTCCCACCACTCGGCGGTCCGCTTGGCCCCGCCCAGCTCGGTGGAGGTCAACGGCCCCTCGGCGCGCAGCTGGTCGAGCACCGCCCGGTACGTCTCGGGTGCGACCTGGTGGCCCCAGAGGTGGCCGCGCTCGCGGTAGCGGCGGCGCCGGAAGGCGAACAGCGGCCACTCCTCGACCGGCAGGATGCAGGCCGCGTGCGACCAGTACTCGAAGCTGGTGCCCGCGCCCCAGTAGGCCGCCTCGACCGCAGGGCGGCCGACCGCCCCGAGCCTGGCGTACGGCACCAGCTCGTGCGAGCGGGCCAGCACCGAGATGGTGTCCAGCTGGACGGCGCCCAGGTGCCGCAGCACCCCGCGCACTCCGCCCCGGCGGTCGGGAGCGCCCAGCAGGCCCTGGGCGCGCAGGGCGATCCGGCGGGCGTCGTCGGCGCTCAGGACGGTGACGGGGGCGTGGTGGGCAGCGGCGGCGGTCATGCCGGCGAGCGTAGCCGGGGGCACCGACAGCGGGGCCGGGCCCCGGGGAGGGGGTGAACCGGGGTGCTCAGTCCAGGTCGGACGGGAGCAGCGAGGCGACCCAGGCGTCGTGGAAGACGCCGCGCTGTTCGGCGTACGACCGCAGGGTGCCCTCGGGGCGGTAGCCGACCCGCTCGGCGACCGCCCGCGAGCCCTCGTTGCCGACGTAGGCGAGCCACTGGAGGCGGCGCAGCCCGAGGTCGGTGAGCGCCCAGCGGGCGACCGCGCGGGCCGCCTCGACGGTGTAGCCGCGGCCGCGCTGCTCCTTCACCGTCCACCAGCCGACCGAGGCGGCGTTCGGGTCGCCGGGCCGGCGCACGACCGCCTGGGTGCCGACCAGGCGGTCCGTCCCGCGCTCGACCACGCACCAGACGTACTCGGCGCCCGTGGCCAGCCCCTCGGGGGCCAGGGTACGGACGAAGAACTCGGCGTCCTCGCGGCGGTAGGGGACGGGGACGACCGTCCAGCGCTGGATCTCCGTGTCCTGGCAGGCGGCGAAGATCGCGTCGATGTCCGGTTCCCGCGGGGCCCGCAGGACCAGGCGGTCGGTGGTGAGGGTGGCGAGTTCGCCCCGCGGCTGTTCCATGGGCGGATTATTTCCCCGTGAGGGGAACGCGGGCATCCGAATGGTCGGCCAACTCCCCGGCCTGCCGACCGATTTGTCCCGGTGGACGGTGCTATCGATCCATGTGCACGCGCGGGTGACACGGGAATACCGTGCTGACGCACCTCCCGAGGCATTGGACTCCTCGCATACGATGGCCCGTGCGGTGGGGTGGACCCGCCGTGCAGTCGTCCAGTGCCAATACAGGCAAGGAGCCCGCTCAAGTGTCCGTCTTCGACAAGATCCTGCGCGCCGGCGAAGGCAAGATCCTTCGCAAGCTGCAGCGGATTGCTGCCCAGGTCAACTCCATCGAAGAGGACTTCGTCAACCTCACCGACGCCGAGCTGCGCGCGCTGACCGACGAGTACAAGCAGCGACTCGCGGACGGCGAGACGCTGGACGACATCCTCCCCGAGGCGTTCGCCACCGTCCGCGAGGCCGCCAAGCGCGTGCTCGGCCAGCGGCACTACGACGTCCAGCTGATGGGCGGTGCGGCCCTGCACCTCGGCTACGTCGCCGAGATGCGCACCGGTGAGGGCAAGACCCTGGTCGGCACCCTGCCCGCGTACCTGAACGCGCTGACCGGCAAGGGCGTCCACCTGATCACCGTCAACGACTACCTCGCCGAGCGCGACTCGGAGTGGATGGGCCGGGTGCACCGCTTCCTCGGCCTCGAAGTCGGCGTGATCCTGGCCAACATGACGCCCGCCGAGCGCAAGCGCCAGTACGCGATGGACATCACGTACGGCACGAACAACGAGTTCGGCTTCGACTACCTGCGCGACAACATGGCCTGGTCGAAGGACGAACTCGTCCAGCGCGGCCACAACTTCGCGATCGTCGACGAGGTCGACTCGATCCTCATCGACGAGGCCCGCACCCCGCTGATCATCTCCGGCCCGGCGGACCAGGCGACCAAGTGGTACGCCGACTTCGCCAAGCTGGTGCTGCGCCTGAAGATCGACCGCGACTACGAGGTCGACGAGAAGAAGCGCACCGTCGGCGTCCTGGAGGAGGGTGTCACCCGGGTCGAGGACTACCTCGGCATCGACAACCTCTACGAGTCGGTGAACACCCCGCTCGTCGGCTTCCTGAACAACGCCATCAAGGCGAAGGAGCTGTACAAGAAGGACAAGGACTACGTCGTCATGAACGGCGAAGTCATGATCGTCGACGAGCACACCGGCCGTATCCTGGCCGGGCGCCGCTACAACGAGGGCATGCACCAGGCGATCGAGGCCAAGGAGGGTGTGGAGGTCCAGAACGAGAACCAGACCCTGGCCACCATCACCCTGCAGAACTTCTTCCGTCTGTACGACAAACTCTCCGGCATGACCGGTACCGGCACCACCGAGGCCGCCGAGTTCCACCAGATCTACAAGCTCGGCGTGGTGCCGATCCCGACCAACAAGACGCCGCTGCGCATCGACCAGCCCGACCTGATCTACAAGTCGGAGCCGGCCAAGTTCGCCGCCGTGGTCGAGGACATCGCCGAGAAGCACGAGAAGGGCCAGCCGGTGCTGGTCGGCACCGTGTCGGTCGAGAAGTCCGAGTACCTGTCGCAGGAGCTGCGCAAGCGCGGCATCCCGCACGAGGTGCTGAACGCCAAGCACCACGAGCGCGAGGCGCAGATCGTCGCGCAGGCCGGCCGCAAGGGCGCCGTCACCGTCGCCACCAACATGGCCGGCCGCGGCACCGACATCATGCTCGGCGGCAACCCGGACCACCTCGCGGCGGCCGAGCTGGCCCAGCGCGGGCTCTCCGCGAGCGACAACCCGGAGGAGTACGAGGCCGCGTTCCCGGAGGCGCTGGAGAAGGCCAAGGCCTCGGTCAAGGCCGAGCAGGAGGAGGTCAAGGAGGCCGGCGGCCTCTACGTCCTCGGCACCGAGCGGCACGAGTCCCGCCGGATCGACAACCAGCTGCGCGGCCGCTCCGGCCGTCAGGGCGACCCGGGCGAGTCCCGCTTCTACCTGTCGCTGGGCGACGACCTGATGCGCCTGTTCAAGGCCGGCATGGTGGAGCGCGTGCTCTCGATGGCCAACGTGCCCGAGGACGTGCCGATCGAGTCCAAGATGGTCACCCGCGCGATCGCCTCCGCGCAGACCCAGGTCGAGCAGCAGAACTTCGAGATCCGCAAGAACGTCCTGAAGTACGACGAGGTGCTCAACCGCCAGCGCGAGGTCATCTACGGCGAGCGCCGCCGCGTCCTGGAGGGCGAGGACCTCCAGGAGCAGGTCGGCCACTTCATGGACGACACCGTCGAGGCCTACGTCAAGGCGGCCACCGGCGAGGGCTTCGAGGACGACTGGGACCTCGACAAGCTCTGGACCGCGTTCAAGCAGCTCTACCCGATCACCCTGGACCTGGCGGAGCTGGAGGAGGAGGTCGGCGGCCCGTCCGGCCTGACCCCCGAGTTCCTGATCAAGGTCGTCCAGGAGGACATCCAGGCGCAGTACGGCGCCCGCGAGGACCAGCTCGGCGAGGAGATCCTGCGCGAGCTGGAGCGCCGCGTGGTGCTGTCGGTGCTGGACCGCCGCTGGCGCGAGCACCTCTACGAGATGGACTACCTCCAGGAGGGCATCGGCCTGCGGGCCATGGCGCAGCGCGACCCGCTGGTCGAGTACCAGCGCGAGGGCTTCGACATGTTCACCGCGATGATGGAGGGCATCAAGGAGGAGTCCGTCGCCTACCTGTTCAACCTGGAGGTCCAGGTCGAGCAGCAGGTCGAGGAGGTCCCGGTCGAGGACGCCGAGGTGGTGCTCGACAAGCTGGAGAAGGACGCCGCCCGCCCGGAGATCAAGGCCAAGGGCCTGGAGGCCCCGAAGCCGCAGCGGCTGCACTACACGGCCCCCTCGGAGGAGGTCGGCGGCGGTGTGGTCGAGGGCGACTTCGAGGACACCGTGCCGGAGGACGAGGGCGACGGGATGACCCGCGCCGAGCGCCGCAAGGCCGCCAAGTCCGCCAAGGGCCGCCGCCGCAAGGTTTGATCCACGCACAGCACGCAACGCAGGGCGCCGCTTCCGTACCGGGGCGGCGCCCTGCGCCGTCCCGCGCGCCGTGGCCGTCATCGGGCCTCCACGGCGGTGCACTGCCACTGGCCGGCCGGGCCGCGCTGCTCCAGCCGGAAGGCCACCATGTGGTGCCGCCGGCCCAGGTCGACCCGGACGCAGGCCTCGACGGCGTCGGGCGAGGGTGACCGGTCGTGCACCGGGCCGAGCCGGGGCCGGTCGGCGGGGCCGCCGCGGCGCAGCGCCCCGGCCCGGACCAGCGAGGCGAGCTGCCCGTAGCCGTCCAGGCTGGTGTGCCGCATCAGCTGGCCGGAGGGCCGGGCGCCGGTGAGCACCTCGACCAGCTGGTGGGCGAAGCGGGCGGCGAGCGCCCCCGCGTCGTGGCGGGCCGGGCCGGTGGCCCCGGTGGCCCCGGTGGCCCGGGCGGTGCCGTCGCAGACGGCGCGCGGGTGGCGCGGCCGGCGCCCGGCCGGGTCGCAGCCGCCGGAGGCGCGGACGCGCCGGTGCGGGCGGGCGGTGGGGCGGGTGCTGGGGTCGCTGTTGAGCTGCGCGGTCACGGTGGCCTCCGGCAAGGGTGGTGCGGGTACGGACGGGTCCAGGCTGGCGGCGGCCCGGGCGGCACGGCAACGCGCTTTCGAGTGGGTGGGAGACCGGCGCGAAGTTCACCTATCCGGGTGAGTCGCCCAGTGCGGGGACGGGCCCGGCGTGTAACCCCGCAGGCGGTGGGTTGACGTGCGGGGACGGGCCGGAGAGCCCGAAAGGGGACGCCCCGGTACGGCGGACCGGGTGACTCCGGGCCCGGCTCCCGTTGCGCCGCCCGTCCGCCCGCGAGCACCATCGGTAGCCTGACCCGCTCCCAACGACGACGGGCGGCCGGGATGACGACAGCCGGGATGACCACACGGACGGCGGTGTCGGGGACGAGCCCCGGCGGCGCGCCCCGGCGCGGCCTGGTGCTGGGCGGCGGCGGAATGCTCGGCGCGGCCTGGACGGTCGGCGCTCTGTGCGCCGTCGAGGAGGTCACCGGGCTCCGGCCGGGTGAGGCGGACCTCCTGCTCGGCACCTCGGCGGGCGCGATCCTGGCCGCGCTGCTGGCCGGGGGCGTGCCCCCCGAGCAGTTGCGCGACCACCAGCGCGGCCTGCCGGTCACCGAGGGCCCGCTGGCCGGGGTGGCCTTCGACTACGAGACGGCGGTGGGCGGTGCGCTGCCGCAGCGCCCACGGGCCGGGATCGGCTCGCCCGACCTGCTGCGCGACGCCGTCCGGCACCCGCGGGAGTACCCGCTGCTGACCATGGTCTCGGCGATGGCGCCGCACGGCCGCGGCTCGCTGGCGCCGGTCGGCGAACTGGTGCGCGGGCTGTTCGGCCCGGGCGGCTGGCCGGCTCCGGGGAGTTCGGGTCCGACTGCGGCGGGGGTGGCGCCGAGCGCGGCCGCCGCGCCGCTGCGGGTGGCGGCGGTGGACTACCGCAGCGGCCACCGGGTGGTCTTCGGCGACCCGGAGGCCCCGGCCGTCGCGGTGGCCGACGCCGTGATGGCCTCCTGTGCCATCCCCGGCTGGTTCGCGCCGGTGCGCCTGGACGGTTCGGCGTACGTGGACGGCGGCTGCTGGTCGGCGACCAGCGCCGACCTGCTGCTCGGCCGCGGCCTGGACGAGGTGTACGTGCTGGCCCCGATGGCCCTGCGGCTGGGCCCGCGGCCCGAGCGCTCCGACCGCAGCACCCTGGCCGCGCTGCGCGAGTGGCGGGCCCGGGACCGCCCGCGCGGCGTGCTGGCCCAGCTGGTCAGCCGCTACCGCCGGGCGGTCACCCGCCAACTGCTGCGCGAGGCCGCGTTGCTGCGGGCCGAGGGCGTCCGGGTGCGGCTGCTCGCGCCCACCCTGGCCGACCTGGCGGTGATGGGACCGAACCTGATGGACCCGGCCCGCCGCGGCGAGGTGCTGGAGAGCGCGCTGCGGACCAGCCGGGCGGCGCTGGCCGCCGAGCGCGGACCCGGCGCGAGGTGATCACGGGCGGTCCGGCGGAGCTTATTCTTGGGGCGCTGGATGCTGTGCCGCTGGACGAACCCCCGCTGGACGAACCGGAGAGTGCCACCGATGCGCGTGTACGTGCCCACCACCCTGACCGGCCTGGCGGCGGCGCACGAGGGCGGAGCCCTGGAGGCGTCCGCGGCCTACGCCGTGACGCCCGCGCTGCGCGAGTGGTACGTCAGCGACGACCTGGAGGAGCTGGAGTACGCGGCGCTGAACCGGGCCGCCCAGTCCTCGCTGCGGCTGCTGGCGGCCGACCCGGCCGCACCGCGCCGGCGCGTCGTGGTGGCCCTGGACGTGGCCGACTCGGCCGTGCGCCCCTTCCCCGGCGACGAGTACCAGGACCAGGCCTCGCTCGGCCGGGTGGTGCTGCCCGGCCCGGTGAAGCTGGCGAAGGCCGCCTCGGTGCACGCGGACGTGGCCGACGACGAGGTGGTCGAGGACGTCACGGCGGCGGTGGCGGCGGTGGCCGCGGCCGACTCGGGCGACCAGGACGCCCAGTTCACCGTGGACGGCGCGGAGGACCACGACCTGCTCTGGTACGCGACCCAGGAGATCCCGTCCCTGCTGGGCTGAGTGAGCCCCGTCCTACCGGTGTGTCGGCCGTTCGGGTTACCGTTTGGCCCCGTGCGCACACACATCGTTTGGGACTGGAACGGCACCCTCTTCCACGACATGGACGCGGTCCTCGGCGCGAGCAACGCCGCGTTCGCGACCATCGGCGTCGGGCCGATGACCATGCAGCAGTACCGCGAGCAGTACGAGGTCCCGATCCCCCGCTTCTACGAGCGACTGCTCGGCCGGATGCCCTCCGAGGAGGAGTGGCTGCGGCTGGACGACGCCTTCCAGGACCGCTACCGCGAGCTCAGCCCGGCCTGCGGCCTGACCGAGGGCGTGCCCGAGCTGCTGGCGGGCTGGCAGGCGGCCGGGCACAGCCAGTCCCTGCTGTCGATGTACGTGCACGACAAGCTGGTGCCGCTGGTCGACTCCTTCGGCCTGACCGGCAGCTTCCTGCGGGTGGACGGCCGCAGCGGCCCCCCCGGCGGCCAGAAGGCGGACCAGCTGACGAAGCACCTGGCCGCGCTCGGCGAGTGGGTGGACCCGGCCCGCACGGTGCTGATCGGCGACGCCGCGGACGACGCCCTGGCGGCGCTGCACGCGGGCGCCCACGCCGTCCTGTACACCGGGGGCTCGCACACCCGGGAGAAGCTGGAGCCGGTCGGCGTCCCGGTGGTGGACAGCCTGGCCGAGGCGGTGGAGCTGGCCGGCCGGCTGACCGGCTGACCGGCTGACCGGCTGAGCGTTCGTGACGGCGGACGTGGCGGGCGCCACGTCCGCCGTTGGCGTGTCTGGACGGGCGGATCCGCCCCGCCCTGGTCAGGCTGGACTGACACCGGTAGAGCCAGGACGGAGCCGCCATGCCCATCGACGCAGTCACCGAGGTGCCCACCCCGGTCAACGAGCCGGTGCAGGCGTACGCGCCCGGCAGCCCGGAGCGGGACCGGCTGGTCAGGCGGCTGGACGAGCTGGCGGCCGAGCAGGTCCCGCTGCCGATGACCATCGGCGGCGAGCAGCGCTTCGGCGGCGGTGAGCGGATCGACGTCGTCCAGCCGCACCACCACGCCGCCAAGCTGGGCGTGCTCGGCAACGCCACCCGGGAGGACGCCCGGGCGGCGGTGGACGCGGCGCTGGCGGCCGGGCGGCAGTGGCGCGCGCTCCCCTTCGACGACCGGGCGGCCGTCTTCCTGCGCGCCGCCGAACTGCTGGCCGGGCCCTGGCGGGAGACGCTCAACGCGGCGACGATGCTCGGCCAGTCCAAGACCGTGCAGCAGGCCGAGATCGACTCCGCCTGCGAGCTGATCGACTTCTGGCGGTTCAACGTGCACTTCGCCCGGCAGGTGCTGGCGGACCAGCCGGTCTCCTCCCCGGGGGTGTGGAACCGGGTCGACCACCGCCCGCTGGAAGGTTTCGTCTACGCGGTCACCCCGTTCAACTTCACCGCGATCGCCGGGAACCTGCCGACCGCCCCCGCCCTGATGGGCAACACCGTGGTCTGGAAGCCCGCGCCGACCCAGACCCTGGCCGCGTACCACCTGATGCGGCTGCTGGAGGCGGCGGGCCTGCCGCCGGGGGTGATCAACCTGGTCACCGGCGACGGGCTGCAGGTCTCCCCGGTGGCGCTCACCGACCCGGCGCTCGCCGGGCTGCACTTCACCGGCTCCACCGCCACCTTCCAGTCGCTCTGGCAGACCGTCGGCGCCAACATCGGCGGCTACCGCACGTACCCGAGGATCGTCGGCGAGACCGGCGGCAAGGACTTCCTGCTGGCCCACCGCTCGGCCGACCCCGAGATCCTCAGGACCGCGATGATCCGCGGCGCCTTCGAGTACCAGGGCCAGAAGTGCTCGGCGCTCTCCCGCGCCTACCTGCCGCGCAGCCTCTGGCTGAGGATCAAGGACGACTTCCTGGCCGAGGTGGACGCCCTCACGGTGGGCGACGTCACCGACCTGTCCAACTTCATGGGCGCCCTGATCGACGAGCGCGCGTTCGAGAAGAACCGGGGCGCCATCGAGCGGGCCAAGGCCGACCCGACCGTCGAGCTGGTGGCCGGCGGCCAGTACGACGACGCGATCGGCTGGTTCGTCCGGCCGACGGTGCTGGTCTCCTCCGACCACCGGGGCGAGATCTTCCGCACCGAGTACTTCGGCCCGATCCTCGCGATCCACGTCTACGAGGACTCCCGCTGGGACGACGTGCTCGGCCGGGTCGACTCGGGCGCCCCGTACGGCCTGACCGGCGCGGTGGTCGCACAGGACCGCTACGCGATCTCCCAGGCCGTGGAGGAACTGCGCTTCACCGCCGGGAACTTCTACATCAACGACAAACCCACCGGCGCCGTCGTCGGACAGCAGCCCTTCGGCGGCTCCCGGGCCTCCGGGACCAACGACAAGGCGGGCGCCGCCCAGAACCTGCTGCGCTGGACCTCGGCCCGGGCGATCAAGGAGACCTTCGTGCCGCCGACCCACCACGGGTACCCCCATATGGGCTGAAAGCGAACATGACCCTCCGGTTTGGACATGGTGTCCAGGACGGACCCGACATCCTGCGGGTTTGCGCCTCCCTGTCCCTGTCCACCTTCGATTGATCCGGTTAGGCTGGCTGGCGTCGTCGGGTGGCTTGCAGGACGAACGAGTCGTCCTACCCACTGGGAGGGCGTTTCATGCGTGCCATGAGCCCCTTTCAGTCGGACGGTGCGGCAGGATTGCGAGCGACCCGTCGGTGTACACCCACACACCACCGAGTCACGCAACGGCGCGCGACAGGAGCCAAGAAGTCATGCAGACCAAGCTGGACGCAGCCAAGGCCGAACTGCTCAAGAAGGCAGCCGTAGCCGCTGAGAACAGCCAGGTGGGGGGAGCGGCGCCGGGGGAGGGTCTGAGCAACGGCGCTCTGACCGCGTACCTGCACCACTACTACCTCCACACCGCGCCCGAGGACCTGGTCGACCTCGACCCGGTCGACGTGTACGGCGCGGCCGCCTCGCACTACCGCCTGGGCCTCAAGCGCCCCCAGGGCACCGCCGAGGTGCGGGTCCACACCCCCTCGGTCGAGGAGAACGGCTGGTCCTGCGGCCACACCGTGGTCGAGGTCGTCACCGACGACATGCCTTTCCTGGTCGACTCCGTCACCAACGAGCTGTCCCGCCAGGACCGCGCGATCCACCTCGTCGTCCACCCCCAGCTGGTCGTCCGCCGTGACATCACCGGCAAGCTGCTGGAGATCCTGGACGTCGACGCCTGCTCCCGCAGCCAGGCCGCCGGCGCCGAGTGGCCCGCGGACGCGACCGTCGAGTCGTGGATGCACATCGAGATCGACCGCGAGACCGACCGCGACGACCTGCGCACCATCGAGACCAACCTGCGCCGCGTGCTCGGCGACGTCCGCGAGGTCGTCGAGGACTGGGCCAAGATGCGCGACAGCGCGCTGCGCCTGGCCGACGAGCTGGCCGAGGAGCCCCCGGCCGGCCTGCCCGAGCAGGAGGTCGGCGAGGCCTGGGAGCTGATGCGCTGGCTCGCCGACGACCACTTCACCTTCCTCGGCTACCGCGAGTACGACCTGGTCGAGCACGAGGGCGAGGAGGTCCTCAAGGCCGTCGCCGGGACCGGCCTCGGCATCCTGCGCTCCGACCCGCACAGCCACGACGACCGCCACCACTCGGTCTCCGAGGCCTTCGGCCGCCTCTCCGCCCCGGTCCGGGCCAAGGCCCACGAGAAGAAGCTGCTCGTCCTCACCAAGGCCAACAGCCGCGCCACCGTGCACCGCCCGGCCTACCTGGACTACGTCGGCGTCAAGAAGTTCAACGCCGCCGGCGAGCCGATCGGCGAGCGCCGCTTCCTCGGCCTGTTCTCCTCCGCCGCCTACACCGAGTCGGTCACCCGCATCCCGGTCGTGCGCCGCAAGGTCCAGGCTGTGCTGGAGGAGTCCGGCTTCTCCAGCGAGAGCCA
>CBJMI02800__coassemble_579_pt1 | contig 26549 bp, 19 predicted proteins | sample CBJMI02800__metabat2_low_PE_003 | metagenome-assembled genome bin CBJMI02800
AGATCTGGTACTGCCACCTGTCCTCGATCATCAAGGGCTCGGGCGAGGTCACCTCCGGCCAGCAGATCGGCAAGGTCGGCGCGACCGGCAACGTCACCGGCCCGCACCTGCACCTGGAGGTCCGCCCGGGCGGCGGCGCCCCGGTCGACCCGGAGCCCTGGCTCCAGCAGCACGGCCTCAACCCGTAACGGGCCCGGAAAACCCGTAACGGGTTCGGAAAAGCCGTAGCGGGCCCGAGGAGCCCGTAACCGGACCGGAAACCCGTAACGGGCTCGAAAGGGAGGGGCCCCGGGCCGCGAACGCCCGGGGCCCCTCCCGCACCTCACTCCGGCGGCAGCTGCGCCAAGTAGGCGTCGATCTCCTCCGCCCCCGGCTCCGGGGCGAGCTCCGGGAACTCCTCCACCAGCAGCCGCGGCAGCCCGGGCACCGTCCACTCGCCGATCAGGTCGAGTGCCACCTCGGCGGCCGCCGCCTCGAACTCATCGAAGCCCCCGGCCAGTTCCTCCGGCATCGGCCGCCCCAGTGCGGTCAGCTCGGCCAGGTTGCGGTAGCTGCGCCGCATCAGGCCCTGCTCCAGCAGCCGCCGCGCCCCGTCGGTGGCCATGCCGACCGACAGCACCCGGCCCGGTCCCCAGCCCTGCTCGTCCGGCTCGTCCAGCCAGCCGGTCGGCACCAGCGCCTCGTACCCGGCCAGCCGCTGCTCCTCGTCGAGGCCGGCGAAGCCGGTCAGCCACTCCCGGACGGCCGCGGGGTCCGTCACGTCCACCCCGTGCGCGTGCAGCAGCACCGCGTACAGCCGGGGCCAGGTCACCAGGTCGGCGCGGCGCAGCAGCCCGGCCGCGACCTCGCCCTGCCACTCGGCCTCGGCGTGCAGCCGCTCCTGCCGCTTGGCGTTGAGCCGTTTCGCCGCCCGCTGGTGGTCGATCAGCAGCCGTACGGCGTCGCCGTACGCGAGCGGGTCGTCCTCCGGCGCGGGTTGGACGTAGAGGTGGAGGCGTTCGTACAGCAGGTGCTCCACCGCGTCGGAGGTCAGTTCGGGCCAGCCGTCGTGCATCCTGCTCTCGCCCAGCTCCAGCAGCGCCAGCACCGTGCGCAGCGGTGCCTCGGCCACCGGCGCGCGGTCGTGCCCGGCTGCCGCCGCCCAGGTGAGCAGGTCGGCGGCCCTGGTGCGCGGGGCGAGCCGCAGGTCTTCGTCGTTCATATTCCGAACGGTAGCCGCCGGACGGGGGTAGGGTCGGCAGCCATGGTCCCCGTACGCCTCACCGGCCCCCGGCTCGCCGTCCGCGAGTACCACCACAACCCGGCGGAAGTGGACGCGTTGCACGCGCTGTACGGCGACCCGGAGGTGACCCGCTACCTCCCCTTCGAGCCGCGCGACCGCGAGACCTGCGCCGACCAGATCGAGCTCTACCTGGAGGAGGCGATGGCCGAGGAGCGGGACACCTACCGGCTCGCGGTCGTCCGGCGCGAGGACGCCGAGGACCCGGAGGACGCGCTGCCGATCGCGCACGCCAGCCTCACCCTCGGCAAGTACCGCTCGGCGTACCTCGGTTACGTGCTGAGCCGCCCGGTGTGGGGCCGCGGCTACGCGGGCGAGATCGCCGGGCTGCTCTGCGAACTCTCCTTCGGCCCGCTGGGGCTGCACCGGCTGGTCGCCCGGGTCGACGTGGACAACGCGGCCTCGGTCAAGGTGCTCGCCAAACTCGGCTTCCAGCTGGAGGGGCGGGCCCGGCACGACCTGTACAAGGGCGGCGTCTGGTCCGACTCGTACCAGTACTCGCTGCTCGCCGACGAGTGGACCGGTCCGCCCGTTCCGCCGCCGGGGGGTTAACCCCACCCCTCGTCCGCCGGTCCGCCAGATGCCGTCCGGGCGGCGTTCCGGCCAGACTGGAGTCCGTCAGCACGGAAAAGACCGCGACAGGACAACGAGGGGCCGGGGGCCGGGAGATGAGCAACAGCACGCTGGGGCAGGAGTGGGACGGCCCGGACGGTTACGGCGACGGGACCCGCCCGGCCCGGGCCCGCCGCACCGAGCAGCCGCCGGGCTTCTGGCGGGCTCCGTTCTCCGGGCAGTACTACCGCGAGGTCGGCTACGCGCTCACGGGCCTGCCGGTGGCGATCGTCGGCTTCACCGTCGCGGTCACCCTGTTCTCGCTCGGCGTGGGCACCTTCGTCACCGTCCTCGGCCTGCCGGTGCTGGCCGGCCTCACCGGCGCCGCCCGGGGCCTCGGCCGGGCGGAGCGGGCCCGGGTGCGCGGGATGCTCGCCCTCGACGTGCCAGGCCCGGCGCCGGTGCGCCAGGTGCGCCCGGGCAACTGGGGCGCGATCACCGCGCGGCTGGCCGACGGGGCGGGCTGGAAGGCCGCGCTGTACCAGCTGGTGATGTTCCCCTGGGCGGTGTTCAGCTTCGCGATGACCCTGACGTTCCTGGTGCTCGGCTGGGCGATGGCGCTCTACCCGCTCTACCAGTGGGTCTTCCCGCACTACACCTCCTGGCCGGGCTACCAGCTGTTCGACTACACCGACAGCCACCACGTCCGGCACGCCTACTACGTCCAGGGCACCTGGCAGATCGTCGCGACCTCGGTGGTCGGGGTGCTGCTGGTCTTCCTCACCGCGCGGCTGGTCCACGGCCTGACCAGCGTCAACCGGGCCGCCGCCCGCGGGCTGCTCGGCCGCTGAGCCCCAGCCGCTCCATCCCGCCCTGGTCCGCCCCGCCCTTGCCGGCCCAGCCCTGACCGGTCCCGTCCGGTCCGGTCCCGCCCGCCCGCTTCCGGCTGCGCTTCGGATGCGGGCGGGCGGTCCCGTGTTCGGATGGCCGGGTGATCACCGACGCGGCCCAGGAGTCCGCCCCGGAGCAGGGCGTCCTGGTCACCTCCCGCCCACTGGACGAGTACTGCGCCCTCTTCGGCCTCACCCGCGCCCGGCTCGCCGCCCTGCCCGGCCCGGTGCTGGACTGCCCGGTCGGCGCGGCGGCCCTGGCCGCCGAGGCCCGCGCGCTGGGCTGCCGGGTGATCGCCGCCGACCAGGCGTACGCGCTGCCGCTGCCCGAGGTCGTGGCCCGGGCGGTGGCCGCCCGGACGTCGATGGCCGTCGCGATGGCCGCCCGCCCCGAGCTGTACCCCTCGCCGGGCCCGCGCCGCCCGGACCGCCCGGCCCGCTACCTGCGCAGCCGGGGCCGCGCCCGCCGGCTGTTCGCCGAGGACTCCGCCACCCACCCGCAGCGGTACGTGGCCGCTGCGCTGCCTCGGCTGCCCGTCGCGGACGGCGCCTTCGCCCTCACCCTGAGCGGCTACCTGCTCTTCGCCTATCCCGAACTCTTCGGTTCGGAGCGCCAATTGGCCGCCCTGATCGAACTGGTCCGGGTCACGGCCGCGGACGGTGAGGTGCGGGTCCAGCCGCTGCACGACGGCCACGGCCGCCGCTGCGGCCACCTCGATCGGCTGCGGTACGCGCTGGGCGGGCGCCGGATAGCCAGCGAGGTCCGCCAGGTGCCGGACTGGGACGGCAGCACCCGCAGGGCCCTGGTGCTGCGGGCCGTCGGCCGTCACCCGCGCCGAAGGCCATCGAGTCGACTGTAATAGTCACTCTGCCGGTTCGGTCCTATACTCACCTCCATGAGTGAGATCACGATCCGGCCTGCCCGACCGGCCGACGCCGACCGGCTCACCGCCCTGATCCAGGCCTCCGGCGCCTACCGCGGGGTGTACTTCGCCATGATCGACGGCTACGCCGTGGAACCCGACTACGTCGAACGCCACGAAGTCCGGATGGCTGTGGACCGCGCCGACGACCGGCTGCTCGGCTTTTACGCGCTGGTCCACGAACCGGCCGAACTGGACCTGATGTTCGTCGCCGACGAGGCCCAGGGGCTGGGCATCGGGCGGGCGCTGATCACCGACATGCTCGACCGCGCCCGGGCCGCCGGCATCACGGCCGTCGAGGTCGTCTCCCACCCGCCCGCCGAGGGCTTCTACCTCCAGGTCGGCGCCGAGCGAACCGGCACCCGCCCGCCGCAGCCCAAAACCCCCTGGGAGCAGCCCGAACTTCGCTTCGCCGTCTAGGAGTTCGGTTCCCTCTGGGCCTGTGCAGAGCTCGCAGGGCCGTCGCTCCCCGCGGCGACCGTCTGCTGCACGGGGACGACGACCGTCGGCTGCACCGGGGCAGAAGCCGTCGGCTGCGCCGGGACGGAAGCCGTCACCGGCAGCCGGGACAGGATCTTCTCCGCCAGCCAGCTGCGGTCCGACCCGTACGGAATGCCCTGCGGGTCGACCAACTGCGCCGCCACCGCGTCCCGCAGCCGCTGCGCCTCGGCGCCGGACAGCCGGGAGAGCAGGCCGCGGGCGGCCAGCAACGCGTGGTACTGCTCGAAGCTCGAGCGCGGGTGCTCGATCGCGTCCAGCAGGCTCGTCAGGTCCGCCAGCGACGGGTCGCCCTGCATCAGCGCGAGCGCCTGGATCCGGCGGCCGTCGGTGCCGTCCTCGAAGAGGGCCCGCACCTGGTCGGCGGTCAGCGCAGAGCGCTTCGCGGTCGAGCGGACCTCCGCCACCACGCCCTCCGGCCCGGCCGGGGAACCCGAGGCGGGCGGCAACTGCGCGGCCGGCGCGGCGGACCGGCCGGCACTGCCGCCGAGCAGTCCGAGCTGCTGCATCGCACGCACCCGCAGGTCGTCGGCGCCCACGTTGTCGCCCCGCCGGTCGCGGTCCTGCCCGGCCAGGAAGAGGTCCAGCGCCTCGTCGGTCTCGGTCAGCACCCTCGGCAGTGCCAGCCTGGTCACCAGCCAGCCGGCCAGGAAACCGAGGACCAGGAAGTGCAGCACCAGTGCGGCCGCGAACGGCGCCGCGGCGTCCCCGCCGCCGAGTACGGGCGCCAGTGACGCACCGAGCTGGTGCAGTCGCTCGCCGAGCGAGCCGAGCTGGGTCAGCCCGACGCCCAGCAGCACCTTGGTCAGCCAGTCGGAAACCTGCTCCAGATTGGTGTTCGGCGCGTACGAGCCCTGCGGCTCACCGGAACCGCTCTTGACCCGGGGTACCCCGAACAGGAAGCCCAGTGCGCCGCCCAGCACCGTCGAGGCCCCGGCCACCACCAGGCCGCCGCCGAGCGCCTGCCAGGTCCGTGCCCGGCCGAGCGCGAACAGCAGCAGGCCGAGCAGGCCCGTACCGCCCAGCACCCCGGCCGCGGTCCACTGCGCCGCCCGCGGCGCCGACGTGCCGACCCGTCGCCGTGTCACCGCCATCGCCCACCCCATGTGTCCGCGCCACTGCGCCCCGTCGTCCGTGGGGCCGCGCCGACTCTAGCGCCGCGGCCCCACCACGGGAACGCGTCGGGGGGTGGCACGGCTACGACGGGAACCGACCGCGGAAACGCAGACGGCCCGCGGGCTGCTCCTCGGCGCCGGCCCGTGCACTGGCCTGGCGCCCGAGGCACCGGGGATGTACCGGTGAGCCCGCGGGCCGGGTGACTGCTGTGGATTTCGCCTGCCGGAGGCCTGGGGCCTCACCCTGCGCAGGCAGGGGCGGCTCTAGCGAGCAGCCACCTCACGCATCCTGATGGAACTCAATTCAGGATCACCTCCTTTCAGTGTGCCGCCACTGTAGGCAGGCTCCTGTCGGAAGGGCAACGGATTATTCGCGGGCGCCGGTCAGGCGCTCTTCACCGTGTCCTGGAACTTGGTGTAGTCGATCACGCTGCTGGCCGGCGGGGCCTGGACGGTCACCGGCTTGTCGAAGCCGGTGAAGTTGATCTGGCCCTGGTCCTTGCCGGTGGTCTTCTCCAGTCGCACCGGGTAGAACTTGCCCTCGGTGGCGATGTGCAGGGTCGACTCCTCGCCCTGGTCGTCCTTCTCCTTGAGACTGAAGGTCTTGACCCCGTTGACGGTGCCGGCGCTGCCCTTGCTGGGCGTGCTCGACCCGTCGTCCAACATCTGGTTGCTCGCGTCGGCGAGCTTGCAGAAGTCGGTCATGTCCTTCATCTTGGGGTCGTTCTGGAAACCGGTCAGGTAGCGGTTCTCGAGCTTGGCGAGCACCGCGGGATTCGACCCGCCGAAGGTCTTCCAGAACTGCGCGTCCGGCTTCATGAAGTACGCCGTGCCGTCGCTGATCATCTCGAACGAGCCCATGCCGGGCAGCGCCATGGTGCCCCGGCACTGGCCCTTGCTGTCCATCACCATGTCGATGGTCATGACGCCGTCGTCGGACGTCATCTTGCCGGAGATCCTGAGCGAGGTGGCCGAGGCCAGGGCGTCCTTGGCCTTCTTCTCGATCTCCTGCGCGCTCAGCTTGTCGGTGTCGAGCTGCGCGGCGGTCGGAGTCGGCGCGGCCGTCGGAGTCGCGGCAGCGGCGGCGCCGGTCGCCGGTGCGGCGGCCTTGTCCGAGGCCTTGTTGTCACCGCAGGCGGCCGTACCGGCCCCCAGGAGGAGGCAGATCGCGGCGGTACTGGCCAGGCGCTTCGACAGCATTGAGGTCGTTCCTTATCCAGGGCACGGCCCCCCACCGTCCCCCACTTGGCTGAATTTCCCCCAGTATGGGGGAGCCGCATGACAGAAGATCTTGGAATCCGGCCCCGTTACCGCTTCGTGGTGGGACCGTGCTCTGCCCGTCCCCGGGAACGCGAAAGGGCCCGGAGGAATAATCCTCCGGGCCCTTTCGGCTACTGAGTAGCGGGGACAGGATTTGAACCTGCGACCTCTGGGTTATGAGCCCAGCGAGCTACCGAGCTGCTCCACCCCGCGTCGGTGAACACAACAATACGGGGAAGTCGCCGAGATGGGAAATCGGTTCTCCGGGCCGGCCGGACGCGGCCGTCCGAGCGGCCCCGCCGCTACCTCCTCGCCGACCGCCGTCCGCGTCGCCAGGCGTGCCGGGCGGCCCGGGACCTGGCCCAGAGCGCGAAGCAGACCAGGGCCACGAAGCAGGGCACCATCAGCACCCCGTACACCACCAGGAACCCGTCCGTCCCCAGGTCCGCGGCGGCGTTCCAGGTCCCGTGCAGCACCATCGCGGTCAGCAGCCCGGCCGGCGCGGCCAGCCGGGCCAGCCAGCGCCGCCCGGTGGTCAGGGTGACGGCCAGGCCGATGCCGGTGAGCGCGGTGAACAGGGGGTGGGCGAAGGGGGAGAGCAGGGCGCGCAGCACGAAGGTCTGCACGGTGCTGTCGAAGTCGCGCAGGCTGGGCGGGTCGCCCAGGCCGATGCTGTCCAGCCGGTTGCGCTGGTCGGTGGTGAAGGCCCGGCCCAGGTAGAGGGCGTTCTCGGTGAAGGCGAAGCCGCAGGCCGTCATCCCGCCGAGGACCACCCCGGCGGCCAGGGTGCGCGGCCGGGAGCGGCGGTGCGGCGTGCCGGGGGAGGGCGGCGCGGGGCACAGGTACGGCAGCGGCCGCAGGTACGGGCGCAGCCGCAGCCGCCCCCGGGCGTGCGGCCCGGTCGGAGGGCGCCGGGGCGGGTGGGTGCGCCGGGGCGCGGGCGCCCGGTGCAGCAGCGGCGCGCAGGGGCGCCCCGAGCGGCGGCCGTGGCAGCGCAGCCGCTGGCCGAGCGGCAGGAGCAGCACGAGGAGGGCGGTGGCCTTGGCGCTCTCCTCGATCACCGGGGTGGCGATCCCGGCGCCGAGCAGTCCGCCGAACGCACCCCGGTGGGCGGTCAGATAGTCGGCGGTCCAGTTGTTGGCGAGGATCGCGACGGTGGTGGCGGCGCAGGCGCCCCAGCCGAGGCAGAACACGGTGTGCCGCAGCGGCACCCGGGCGGTCAGGTTGAGCCAGGCCAGGCCGCCCAGCACGAAGGGCAGCGGCACCAGCGCCAGACCCAGGCCCACCAGCAGCCCGACGGTGCCGGTCTGCCGCTGGACCAGGTGCAGGATCAGCACGCCGCAGCCGACCAGGACCAGCACGGCGGTCGTGGTGACCGAGGAGAGCGCCATCGAGCGGCCGCGGCCCGGGGGAGTCCCGGGCGGTCCGTCCCGAGTGGGTGCCGAGGTGGCCGTCGGCGGCGGTGACGCGCCGCCGGGCCCGGGCAGCAACCGGCGGGCCCGGCGCCCGCGGGGCCCCGGGATGGTCCGGGTGTCACCGGTGCGCGGGCCCGTCCCCGGTACGTCGGCGGCGGTGCGGACGGTCGCCCGCCCCAGCCAGACGCCCGGGCCGCCGCCGGACGGGCTGCCCATGCGGCACAGGGTAGGCCACGGCGGCGGCCCGTCGGGAGGATTCGGGACGAACGGTTCGTCCGGGGTCCGACCGGCCGGTCAGCCTGCCGGGACCCGTTCGAACGGCTGCCGGTGGGTCAGCGGCGGCGGAACAGCAGGTCGTGCACCACGTGGCCCTTGGCGATCCCGGCCCGCTCGAACTTGGTGACCGGCCGCCAGTCCGGCCTGGGCGCGTAGCCGGGGACGCTGCCGTCCGGGTGGTCCGCAGGCTCCAGCCAGCCGGTCCCGTCACCCTCGGGGTGCAGGTTCTCCAGCTCCGGGGAGGCGGTCAGCACCTCCAGCATCTGCTCCGCGTACGGCTCCCAGTCGGTCGCGCAGTGCACCAGCGCGCCCGGGGCGAGCCGGGGCAGCACCAGGTCGAGGAAGGACGCCTGGACCAGCCGGCGCTTGTGGTGCTTGGGCTTCGGCCACGGATCGGCGAAGTAGACCCGCAGGCCCGCCAGCGAGGCGTCCGGCAGCATGTCGCGCAGCAGGATGACGGCGTCACCGGCGGCCAGCCGGACGTTCTGCGAACCGTCCCGCTCCAGCATGCCGAGCAGGTTGCCGTGGCCGGGGGTGTGCACGTCTGCGGCGAGGATGCCCATCGACGGGTCGGCGGCGGCCATCGCGGCGGTGGTCTCGCCCATGCCGAAGCCGATCTCCAGGGTGACCGGCAGGCCGCCGAACAGCTCCGCGAGGTCGAGCGGGGTGCCGTCGATCGGCACGCCGTACCTCTCCCAGCTCCGGTCCAGGGCGCTCGCCTGGGCGTTGGTCATCCGGCCCCGGCGCGGCTGGAAACTGCGGATGCGCCGCTCCCGGTGCTGTTCCTCGGTGGCCTTGTGCGGGTACATCGGCGCGGGGTAGGCGGCCGGCGCCGCGGACAGCCGGGCGGACGGAGATTGCTGGGGGATCGGGGCGGTGGCAGTCACAATCACCCGAGTCTACGGGGCTCCCGGGGCTGTTCCGCAGGGCCTGTGACCGGTCTCATCCGGTCCCGTCCCCTCCCGTTCCCTCCCGTCCCCTCCCGTTCCCTCCCGTCTCCTCCCGTCCGGTCTCATCCGCCGGCCTCGAGGGCGGCCAGGGCCCGGCGGGCCACCTCGCGGCCGATCGGCAGCGAGGCCGTCGCGGCGGGGGAGGGGGCGTTCAGCACGTGCACCACGCGGCGCGGGGAGTGCCGGTCCTCCGGGTCGAAACCCGCGAAGGCGAAGTCGTCCAGCAGCGAGCCGTCCCGGGCCACCGCCTGCGCCCGCACCCCGGCGGGGGCCGGCACCAGGTCCGCGGCGGTCACGGCGGGCAGCAGCCGTCGGACGGCCGTGGTGAACGCCCGCTTGGACAGCGAGCGGTGCAGCTCGCCCACCTCGTAACGCCAGTGCCGCCGGAGGATCCGCCAGGTGCCGGGGAAGGCCAGGGTCCCGGCCAGATCGCGCGGGCGGACGGTGTGCCAGGCATACCCCTCGCGGGCCAGGGCGGGCACCGCGTTCGGGCCGACGTGGACGTCCCCGTGGATGCCCCGGGTCAGGTGCACCCCGAGGAACGGGAAGGCCGGGTCGGGCACCGGGTAGACCAGGCCGCGCACCAAGGCGCGGCGCTGCTCGACCAGTTCGTAGTACTCGCCGCGGAACGGCACGATCCGCACGCCCGGGTCGTCCCCGGCCAGCCGGGCGATCCGGTCGCTGTGCAGGCCCGCGCAGTTCACCAGCACCCGGCAGCGCAGTTCCCCGGCGGCCGTGCCGACCGTGACCCGGTCCCGGCGCCGGACGAGCGTCCGCACCTCGGTGCCGGGCCGCAGTTCGGCACCCGCCTCCCGGGCCAGTCGGGCGTACGTCGTCGCGACGGCCGGGAAGTCGCAGATGCCGGTCGTGCCCACGTGCAGCCCGGCCCGCCCCGCGACCTCCGGTTCGTACCGGGCGATCCCGGCCCGGTCCAGCTCGGTGACCGGGATCCCGTTCGCCCGCCCCCGCTCGGCCAGCACCGCCAGCCGGGGCAGTTCGGCGTCGTCGGTCGCCACGATCAGCTTGCCGGTGACCTCGTGCGGGATGCCGTGCTCGCGGCAGAACCCGACCAGCTCGGCGGCGCCCGTGACGGCGAACCGGGCCTTGTACGAGCCGGGGCGGTAGTACACGCCGCTGTGGATCACCCCGCTGTTGCGCCCGGTCTGGTGCGCGGCGAAGCCGTTCTCCTTCTCCAGCACCGCGATCCGCAGGCCGGTGCGCGCCCTGGTCAGGGCGTAGGCCGTGGCCAGCCCGACGATCCCGCCGCCGACCACCACGACATCGAACTCGTCCGCCACCCTGTGCTCCTCGTCCGCCGCCCCGCGCCTGTGCGGGCCCGGCGCGGTCCGGCGCCGGGCCTGTTGCGCCGATGCTGCCACGGGTCGGGGGCGCCCGGGTCGGTTTCCCGGTTGCTGCCCGGGCCGCGGTGCCGTTGCAGTGGCGGAGGTCGGCTGCCGGTGGCGTCGTGACGGGTGGTGCGCGGCGGGCGGCGGGGGCCGCTGCTGTTCGCTGCGCACCGGTCGGCCCGTCAAGGCTCCGCTGCGCGGCTGCGCGACCCTCCGCCCTTTCGCCGTTCTCCGTTCGCCGTGGCCGTGGCCGGGGCCGGGGAGCTGTTCGTCGTGGTCCGGCAGGTGGCATGCCGAGGTGGGCGGCAGTGTCCTGTCGCCCACCTCGGGTGCGGGGCGGAGCCTCCCCCTGGTGGCTCCGGCCCGGCGTTCCGGCCGGTCCCCCCGGACCGGCCGTCCGCGGTGGCGTCGGGTCCCCCGACTCCGCGCCACCGCGTCCCCTCGTGCGGCCGTGACGGTGGTGCGCCGAGTCCCCCGACTCCGCGCGCCACCCCCCCGCCCGGCCGCGTCGCGGCGCGCCCGGTCCCCCGACCCGGTGCACCGGCTGCGGTCAGGCCTCCCAGGGCCATCCGGTGTCGGACCCCGCCTCCAGGAGGGGGATCAGCCGGAAGGCCGCGTCGCTCAGGCCGCCGAAGGTGTGCCGGTTGGCGCCGCCGCTGGGGCCGTGGCCCAGGGTGTAGCCGGCCAGGTTCCAGGTGTAGACGGGCACGTGGGCCGGGACGGCGGCGAGCGGGTCGCTGCCCCGGTAGCCGGAGCCGGTCTGTTCGTCGGTGACGATCACCACCCGGTCGTGGCCGCGGTAGTGGGTGCGGACGGCTTCGGCGGTGTTGGTGCCGCCGAGACTGGAGAACCGTTCCAGCACCCGCAGCACCGCCTCCCCCCGGCCGACCTCGATCACCCGGCTGCCGGTGCCGAACTCGACCAGGTCCGCCTCGGCCGCCCGGACCTTCAACGCGGTGCCGAAGATCGCCGCCGAGTCCGCCCGGTTGAGCTGGGTCTGCTCGCTGGGCCGGTCGAACATCGAGCCGGAGCGGTCGACCAGGATCAGCGTCCGGCCGGGCAGTCCGGGCACGTTGGCGAGCGAGTGGCCGAGCGCCGTCTCCAGCGCGTGGCCCCACCGCAGCGAGGGCGCGTGCCGGTAGGCGGCCAGGTAGCGGAACGGGAACTGGCGCGAGCGCCGTACCTCGCCCCGGTCGGAGATCCGCCGGGCCACCTCGGCCGCGACCTCGTCCGACACCCCGGCCCGGTCGAAGTTGCGCAGGTTCCGGACCAGCGCCATCGGGCCCATCGAGGGGATGACCGCCTCCCAGGCCGCCGCGTCCAGCGGCCCCTGCAGCCAGCCCGCCAGCGCCTCCCAGGTCAGCCCGGCGGCGGCCAGCCGCTCCGCGCCGTCCTCGGCGGTGACGGCCGCCCGGCGCTGCTCGACCGGCAGGGCGAGCAGCTCGCGGTTGGCGGTCAGCGTCCGGTCGGCGGCGGGCGGGACGGCCTCCTCCGGCCGGTGCCGGCGGTCCAGCGCGTACCCGAACAGCGGGCCCTGCCAGGGCTTGCCCGGGTCCGGCGTCGGGTGGGTCAACTCCAGGACGTCGCCGAAGCGGTAACCCTTGCCCGCGGTGTCGTACTTGAGCAGCGAACGGGCGTCGTACAGCCGCCGCACCGCGTCCGCGACACCGCGCTTGAGCGGCTTGGGCAGCGCCCGGCCGTAGCGCGAGGTCCAGTACGCGAGCAGCTCGCCGGGCTCGTCGGCGCGGCGCAGCACGGCGCCGACGGCCTGCCGGGAGTACCCGTGGGCACCGGCGTCCAGCCGGGCGCGGGTGAACTCGGCGGCGCCGACCAGCGCGGCGGTGCGCATCTGCGCCCCGAACCGCAGCCAGCGCAGCAGCGCGAGGGTCCACTCCGGCTCGGCGACGGCGAGTTCGCGCACCAGCGCGGTGTAGCGGTCGTCGCGGTCGCCGCCGCGCTCGTAGAAGGTGTCCTGGCCGACCATGTTGGAGATCGACAGGAGGAAGAGTTCGGACTTGCGGTCCCGGACGTGACCGGTGCCGCCCTCGTGGGTGCGGCCGCGCTGCCCGGTCGTGGTCACCGGCGACTTGGGACTCGACTTGGCCTTGCGAATGTTGAACCTGGACATGCTGCAGCCCCCCTCGGCGTGCTCGGTCGTCAACGGGAGGGAGGCATGCCGCGCCCAAGGGTGCCCGAGATCGTGCCGGTCGTCGTCCGACGACCGGCCTCGGCGGAGGTATGTGCCTTGTGCTCTGTCCGATTGAGCTAGCGGCCGCGCTCGCGCACGGCACGCCCGGGACTCGAACCCGGAACCGCAAGATCCGAAGTAACCCCCGCCTGCGCACCGGGCACTCCGAGGCGCAACTGCCTCCCGAGATCAAAGGTGGCGGCGGTGTTTCGCGGACTTGAACCGCTACGCCGGAAGACCGGCGTCTACCAGAAGTAACCGCTGCCGTCGCACCGGGAGGTGCGGAATCCTATTCACGTTTAGGTGTCCAGAGTTCAAGGACGGCTGAGGTGACATAGCTGCTCTACCGACTGAGCTACACCGGCACGGAAGTACCGGCGGCGGGACTCGAACCCGCGACACGCCCATTAAGAGTGGAAGTAACCTCTGCCTGCGCACCTGGACGAGAGAGACCTTAGTCAGGCCCCTCCCGCCGGTGCACCTCATTTATCGCCGGGAATTTCCCCGGGGGCCCTTCCGCCGCCTCCGGCGGCTCACGCCGGGGCGACGATCACCGCCCGCGCCCGCTCGGTCAACTCCCGTACCCGGCGTTCACCCTGGAAGGGTTCCAGCCGCCGCAGCATCTCCACCACGTACTCCCGGCTGCGCTGCGAGGAGATCCGGCCGGCCACCTCGACGGCGCGTTCGCCGGCGGCGACCGCGGCGTCCAGGTTGCCCGCCTCGGCCTCGGCCATCGCCGAGACCACCAGCCGCAGGCCGTGCGAGCGGACGAAGCCCTCGGTGGGCTTGGCCAGCGCCTCGCGGGTGAACTGCCGGACCTTGGAGGGCACGCCCAGGTCGCGGAAGCACTCGGCGGCGTCGGCGGCCAGCCGGTCGTAGGCGTAGAAGTCGATCCACGCCGGGTCGGGATCCCCGGCGCGTGCTCGTTCGAGTGCGCTCTCCGCCGCACCGAGCGCCGTCGCGCACGCCGCGGCGTTGCGGGCCTTGGCCTGGGCGCGTGCCTCCACCAGGTGGAAGAAGCTCATCGTCCGTGCGGTGGCCAGGCTCCGGTTGCGCTCCAGCGCGGCCTGGGCGAGGTCGACGGCCTCCTCCGCGAAGCCCCGGTAGCCGGCCTGAAGGCTCATCGAGGCGAGCACGTACCCGCCGAGCGGCACGTCGGCGGCGGCCCGGGCGAGCCGCAGGGCCTGGATGTAGTAGCGCTGGGCGGCCTCGTGCTGTCCGGTGTCGAAGGCCATCCACCCGGCCAGCCTGGTCAGTTCGGCGGTCGCGCCGAACAGCGCCCGGCCGACCGCGTCGCTGTACGAGGCCAGCAACAGCGGCGCCGCCTCCACCCGCAGACACTCCGGCACCATCGACGAACGCCAGTCCCCGCCGCCGTACTTGGAGTCCCAGCGGCGGGCCTCCTGGGCGGCCTCGCGGAGCTTGACGGCGTCCGAGTGGCCGACCCGGTACGAGGAGTTCTCGCTGGGGGAGCGCGGCACCTCACGGGCCACCGAGCCGTCCGCCGGGTTGATCAGCCAGCGGGAGACGGGCGTCGCGTACGCGGCGACCGAGAAGGTCCCGGCCAGGCTGTCGCTCCAGCGTCCGCCGCCGGGCCCCCGCCGCAGGTCGAGGTCGACCCGGAACAGGTCGGTGGCGGAGCGCACGGCGTCGGCGACGTCGCGCGGGAAGGCCAGGCCGAGTTCGGGTGCCGGGTCGGTGTCGCCCAGGCCGATCTCCTCCAGCGGGACGGGCCGGCCGAGCTTGCCACCGATCGCGGTGGCGATCAGGTGCGGGACGGGCCCCTGCGGCACCATGCCCTTGCTGACCCAGCGGGCCACCGAGGTCTTGTCGTAGCGCAGCGTCAATCCGCGCTGCGCGCCGAGGTCGTTGACCCGACGGGCCAGGCCGGCGTTGCTGATCTGGGCGAGGGTCAGGAGCGTGCCGAGCCGTTCGTTCGGTCCTCGTGGGCTGACGGTCATGGTGGCGGCGGCACCTCCTGCGGCCTTGTGCGCGGGGCCCGGGCGGCACCGGGCCGTAGCTGCTGTACCTAGAGTAGTCGGACGCGTTCCGACGGTTAAGAGGCCGCATTCCGGATGGCGGGATCGCGCACCCGGCGCTGCCGCGCCAGGCCGTCGCGACGGTTGGTCCGGACCTCTCGGCGCGGTCCGGCCGCGCCGCGCGCCGGAGCGTCGTGCTCCGGTCCCGTGTTCACGTGCGCCCGGCCGTGCCCCCTGGCCCGACCGGCTGCGCGGCGATTCGCTGGTGGTCGTGGGTCGGCCCGCCGTCGAGGACCCGGCGGGCCGGGGGATGCCGCCGCCTCAATCCCCGCGGGCGGCGGTCAAGTCCGGGAGGGCATGCGGATGCCCTCCCGGGCGGGGCGACGCCTTTCGGCCATCTAGCGATGCCCATGTCAAGGGCGCCGTCCGGGCGGTCCGGGCCAGGGAGGGGGAGGCCCGGCCCGCCCGAATCCGTCCCCGCGGGAACCCCGCCCGGCGGCCGCAGCAGCCGCGGCGAAACAGAACCGGAACCGACAACACCGGTCACGGCAGCGCCCCGTGGTGGCACGATGTCTCCTGACGGCGCGCCGGAACGAGGGCACGCCCGGACGCGCGTGCGGGCCGCCCCGGCACTCCACCCGGCCGCCCGCCCGGCGCCGGACGCGCCGCGCGAGTGCAGGTCCTCGTCCGGTGGAGGCGCGATGCGGTGGCTGACGGGCTGGAGCACGGGCACGCCCCGGGCGGGAACACCGGCGCACGAAGCCCTCGCCACGGTCACGCCGATCGCCGCGCGCCCCCTGTGGACCGGCCCCAACCCGCTCTGGGCGGTGGGCGACTGGCGACCCGAGGAGATCCGCCTGGTCACCCTCCGGCCCGGCGCCCCCGCCGCCGTCAGCACCGGACCGACCGTCCCCGACCCGGTCGAGGACACCCCCGCCACCACCCGGCTCGCCGTCCTCGGCCACTGCGGAGCCACCGACGCCGAACTCGCCGCAGGCCTCGCCGCCGCCCGCGGCGGCGCCGTCCGCCACCTGACCGCCTGGCCCGGCAGCTACACCGTCGTCCTGCGCACCGGCACCCGCTCCACCCTGCTGCTCACCGACCTCGCCGGCGCCCAACCCGTCTTCCACACCCCCTGGGCCGGCGGCACCGCGTACGCCACCGCCGCCCTCCCGCTCGCCGACCTGGTCGGCGCCGCCCTCGACACCGGCCACCTCGCCGCCCGGCTCGCCTGCCCCGAGTCCCCGGAGGCGCTCGGCACCGGCACCCCGTACCTGGGCGTCCAACGGGTGCCGCCCGGCCACGTGCTGGCCATCCGCGGCGGACGTCCGTACGTCGACGCCTACGACGAGCCGCCCGGCGCCGAACAGCCGCGCGACGAGGCGCCCGCGATCCGCGAACTCACCCGGGCCCTGCTGGAGTCCGTCCGCTCCAGGGTCCGCACCACCGCGGCGGCCCCCGGCCCCGCCGGGCGCGCCCGGCTCGGCGTCGACCTCTCGTACGGCACCGCCTCCGCCACCGTCGCCCTGCTCGCCGCCGCCGTACCACTGCCGCCGGTGCCCACGGCCGCCGCCTCCGCGCCGCTCGCCGTCGGCCTCAGGAGCGATGCCGGCCCCAGGAGCGATGCCGGCACCAGGAGCGCCGCCGGTGCCAGGCGCGGTGCGGTCAAGGGCTCCTGGGTCCGGGAAAGCGCCCACGAGCCGTCCGCGCCCGAGCAGTTGGCAGCCGTCACGCTCGGCGAGACCGAACCGCCCACCACCCTCGCCCTCGCCCCCGACACCCCGCGGCTGCGGCACACCGTGCTCGACCCCGGCCCCGACACCCTCCCGTACGCCGTCCTGCGCACCGACCCGCAGTCCGGCCCGCTCACCGACGAGCCCGGCCCCGAACTCGTGTCCGCCGCCCGCGCCGAGGCCCGCTTCGACGCCGGCGGCACCGACCACCTCACCGGCTACGGCGCCCGCCAGGTCCTGGACGGCCACCCGGCCCGGCTCGCCGACCTCCTCCGGGCCGGGCGGCCCCGCGAACTCCTGCCCCCGGTCGCCGCCCTGGCCGGCGCCGACCGGGCCGTCGCGGGCGTCCTGGCCGGCGCGCTGCGCACCCCGCTCACCGTGGTCCGGGCCGCCCACCGGCTCTCCCGTGTCCGCTACGCCGAGGCGCTGGACGAGGCGGCCGCCAAGCTGACCGCCCGCCACGTCCCGGACGGCGCGGGTACGGCGGGCGACCGCTCGGCCGTCGACCTTGCCTGGTGCGTCCCCGGCCCGGCCGCCCGCTGGCTCTCCGACGAGGCGCTCTCCGCGGTGGCCCTCCGGCTACGGCTGGCGGCGCGCAAACCGGCGCCCGAGGAACACCCCGGCGCGCACCGCGCCCGCCACGCCCTCCACCGGCAGGCACGCTCCTACCGCACGCTCGTACACGCCGCCGAACGGCCCGGCCAGCGCCTGCACGCACCCTTCCTCGACAACCAGGTGGTCCGCGCCGCCCGGCTGCTCCCGGACGACATCCGCCTCCAACCCGGCGCCCGGCACGCCCTCCTGCACGCCGTCCTCACCGGCGCCGGGCGCACCGACCTGCCCCCCGACTGGGGCCGCGGCCCCCGACCCGACCGCACCGCCCCCACCCGGGCCGGCCTGCGCCTCGCCGCCGACGGCCTCGCCGAACTCTTCGACGCCCCCCTCCTCGCCGAAGCCGGCCTCATCGACCTCCCCGCCGTCCGCGCCGGCCTGGCCCACTGCGCCGACCCCGCCACCCCGCTCTCCCCGGCCGCCCTCGCAGGCCTCGCCGACCTCGTCTCCACCGAACTCTGGCTCCGCCGCCTCCGCGCCCGCCGCCACGGCGCCTGCTGGACCGGCCTCCCCCGCCCCCGCCCCCCGGCCCTCACCCCCTGACCCCCGGGCCGGGCCCGCTACGCCCGGCCCGGTCGGTGCACCCGCGCCCAGTGCGGTAGCCCTACGCCCGCCCGGCGCCCTCCGTTGCGCCGTCCGGCGCGGCTGGGCCGGGCGGGGGCGCCGGGCGGGCGATGATGGCGGGGCTGTGAGTCCGCGGTGAGGAGTGGGTGCGGTGGCCGGTGTGAGCCCGGGGCAGGAAGTTCCCGTGGTGCTGTCGGTGCTCGGGCGGCCGCCGACGGGGCGGCCGCCCGGGGTGCTGGCGGCGTGCGACGGGTCGGACGGGTCGCTGTGGGCGCTGGACCGGGCGATGACGGAGGCGGAGCTGTTCGGCCTGCCGCTGTACGTGCTGGCCGTGGTGAACCCGGCCCCGGCCGGCTACCCGCCGGGGATGGCGGAGCTGGTGCAGGAGAGCGTGGAGACGCTGGTCGAGAGCATGGCGGACGGGCTGCGCCGGGCGGTGGCGACCGTGCTCCGGCAGCGGGTCCGGCCGTACGCGGGGGAGATGTCGCTGCACGTGGTGCTGGGCAACGTGATCGAGGTGCTGCTGGAGGCGTCGACCCGGCAGCACACCCTGGTGGTCGGCGCCCGCGGCAACGGGGGCTTCGCCCGGCTGCTGCTGGGGTCGGTGAGCTCGGCGGCGGTGCACCACGCGGCCTGCCCGGTCCTGGTGGTGCCGGCGCCCGCGGAAGGCTGACCCGAGGGGCCGGCGAAGGCCGGGCGGTGCCGGGAATGTACCGAGATGGTTCATCGTTCACCCATCCCGTACATCCGCGTATCCGTACATACGCGTATCCGTACATCCGCCTATCCGCGCATCCGCACGAGACGCCCCCTGGAGCCCCCGACATGAAGGTCGAGATCTGGTCCGACATCGCCTGCCCCTGGTGCTACATCGGTAAGCGCCGCTTCGAGCAGGCCCTGGCGGACTTCCCGGGCAAGGAGGACGTCGAGGTCGTCTACCGCCCGTACCAGCTGGTCCCGGACGCGCCCGCGACGGCGAGCCCGCACCGCGCCTGGCTGGCCGAGCGCTACGGCCCCCAGTCGGTCGCGATGGACGCGCGGGTGGCCGAGCTGGGCCTCGCCGAGGGCATCACGTACGACTTCGACGCCGCCCTGCACGCCAACACCTTCCTGGGCCACCGCCTCCTGCACCTCGCCGAGACCGAGTACGGCGCCGAGGCGCAGGGCCGGCTCAAGGAGGCGCTGCTGAAGGCGCACTTCACCGACGGCGTGGACGTCGGCGACCGCGCCGCGCTGGCCGATGTCGCGGTGGCGGCGGGTCTGGACCGCGAGCGGGTGACCGCCTACCTGTCGGGGGACGAGGGCACCGCCGTGGTCCGCGCCCAGCTGGCCGAGGCCCGTGAGCTGGGCATCAGTGCCGTGCCGACCTTCGTGTTCGAGGGCAAGTGGGCGGTCCAGGGCGGGCAGGAGGCCGCGACCTTCCGCAAGGTGCTGGACCAGGTCGCCGCCGAGACCGGCGAGCGCCGCCCGGCCCCGGTGCCGGTCGCCCCGGCCGGCGAGGCCTGCGCGGACGGCTCCTGCGCGATCTGAGCAGGACGCCACGGAAGCAGGACCGGGGCCCGTCGCCAGGGAAGCCGTCAGCGGCTCCCGGGACGGGCCCCGGCCCGTGCCCACACCCCTACGAGCACCTGAACCGGGCCCGCGCCCAGTCCGCGACGTTCAGCGCGGACCAGATTCCGTGCACCGGCGTGACCACCAGCCGGATCGACTGCTGCCCGGCCAGCGGCACGTGCACCGGCACCGCGTCGTCCCCGGCGCCGATGGGCCGGGAGCGCCACAGGGTGCTGCCGTCGCCGCTCTGGACGGTGAAGACGACACCGCCGGGGCTGAACGTGGCGTCGTCGACCCCGGCGACCGCGTCGAAGGACGTGCAGCTGCGGTTGAGGTCGACCAACGTGGTGGCCGGCGCGTGCACGGTGATGGCGTGCGGGTGGTAGTCGCCGCCGATCCAGCCGCCGTCGCGCTGCCAGAACCTGTCGCTGCCCTTCCGCCGGATGCTCGGCCCCTCCGGCGGCACCCGGTGGTTGCCGGGCTTCCACACGGGCAGGGAGTCGCCCCAGAAGTCGGTGGGCGCGGGCGGCCCGGGCGGGGTGACGGTCGGTTCCGGCACCGGCGGCACGGTGGGCGTCGGGACGACCGGCACCTCCGGCACCTCCGGCGTCGGCAGTGGCGGCAGTGGCGGCAGTGGCGGGAGGGTCGCAAGGGTCGGAAGGGCCGGGGCCGGGGCCGGGGCCGGGATCGGGACGACCGGCGCCTCGGTGGTCGGTTCCGGGGTCGGTTCGTGCCGGGGGGCCCGGGTGGCCACCGGGGGCGGAATCTGCTTCGGGGTCGGCTTCGAACCGGGGCTCGCACTCGGGCTGGGCGCGGGCCGTTCCGGGGCCGCCGTGACCGGGACCGGAGCCGGTGCGGCGCTGGTGGGCGCCGGGGTGGGCGGCGCGGGCGCCACCGGGGTGGGGGAGGCAGGGGCGGAGAAGGCGGCCTGGGGAGCGGCCACGGGGGGCGTCGGCTCGGGCGAGCCGGTCAGCGCGTAGGCGGCCACCGCGGCGGCGGCCGCCACCCCGACGGCGGCGGCGATCCCGGCCTTGGCCGCGGTGCCCAGGCCCTCGCCGACAGCGCTCCCGCCGGAAGCACCAGAAGCACCGGAGGCACCCGCGGTGCCTGCTGCGCCCCCGGCACCCGCTGCGCCGGCAGCACCGGAGGCCCCCGCCGCAGTGCCCGAGGACCCGGCCGAGGCCGCCGCCGTTCCCGCCGCGGCCGCACCGCCGACCGCGGCGGCACCGCCCACGGCGGCCGCGGCGGCGCTGAACCCGCCGACCCCGACCCAGACCAGCACACCGCCGGGCAGCAGCGCGCGCAGACCGGTGTTGATCTCGGTGAGTTCCAGGCAGGCCGCCGTGCAGCGGTCGCACTCCTTGAGGTGCCGGCCGACCTCCGCCGAGGCCCGCTTGCGCAGCGAGCCCCGCGCGTACGCCCCGAGCCGGTTGGCGTACGCCTCGCAGGTGCTCTCCTGGCTGCCGGAGACGTGGGCCTGGAGGAAGGCGGCAGCCAGCCGGTCGCGGGCCCGGTGGGCCTGGACGGCGGTGGCGTTGGCGGTCTTGCCGAGCATCACGGCGACGGTCTTCGGGGACTCCCGTTCGACCTCGGTGTGCCAGAGCACCACCCGGTCGTCCTCGGGGAGTTCGGCGTAGGCCTGCATGACCATCCGCTGGTCGGCCATGGCCATGGCCCAGGCGTCGGCGCCGGGGTCGGCCAGGTCGAAGCCGGCGACGGCGGCCGAGCTCTGGGCGAACAGGCCGAAGTCGTCGACGAGTTGTTCGCGCCGCTCGCTCCGGGTCCAGGCGGCGGCGACGTTGCGCACGGCCGTCAGCAGGTAGGCGCGGACGGCGAACTCCGGGCCCTTGCCCGCCTTGAGCGCCTGGAGGGTGCGGGCGAAGACCTCGCCCGCGAGGTCCTCGGCGGTGAAGCTGTCCCGGCAGCAGGTGCGGGCGTAGCGGCGCACCGAGTCGGCGTGCCGGAGGTAGATCTCCTCGTACGCGGTGTCGTCCCCGGCCCGGACCCGGGCGGTCAACTCGGCGTCGGAGGGCGGGCGCTCGCCGTCCACCGGGTCGGCGGGGGCGGGCACGGTCGGGCGGGCGGGACGGGCCGGGCGACCGTCACCGACGAACGCCTCGGGGGCGACACCGCCCCGCCCCGCCGGGGCCTGGCCGGGCACCCGGCCGGACGGCCGGGCGGCGGAGGAGGCGGACAGCGACTCGCTGCCGGGCCATCCGCCCTGGTCCGGGACGTGCCCGGCGCCGGAACCGGCCGCAGCGCCCGAACTGCCTGGGGATCCCGGGACTTGGGACGCGCCGGTGCCGCCGGGGCCCGCGGCGGACCCTCCGGCCGTACTACCGGAGAAGCCCCCGAAGTCGAGGCCGTACCCGTAGTCGTTCTGTTCCTCGGCGCTCACAACGGACCCCAGATTCCACGACAGCCCCCGTAGTGTGGCAGGGCGCGCGGGTGTGCGTAGGCGCACGGTTCCCCGGGGTGCGGCGCCGACGGCGCGCGAAGGGCGCGCATCGGGACATTGGCTCCAACCACGGGCAAAGGATGGCATAGCGCAGGGACCCGCGGTAGCCGGACCGGCCGGTACCCACTCTTCCGAGGGGCCGTCGCGGACGTGTTCGCCCAGCGTGCGGTGAGGGGCCGCGCGACGCCGCACCCGGCGCGCGTGCCCTGTGCGCGCGCCGGTGTCCCGCCCAACTCGCCTGCCCGTCCGGCGCGTCGACCGCGCCTGCCCGACGCTTCGTCGGCAGCCCGCCCGGCGCCGGGTCCGGCACCACGTCCAACACCGGTCCGGCACCACGACCGCGAAGGCCGAGGCCGCCGCCGACTCAGCGCGCCCGCAGGCCGTCCAGCAGGATCTGCAGCAGCCGGTCCGACGGCGCCGCGGCCGGTTGACCGTCCGTCTGCGGACCGACCGCCGTGAAACCGGCCGCCGTCGGCGCCGAGACCGAGGGCCGCGCCGCGTGCACCGGCACCGACGCGGTCAGCACCAGCACCACGTCCGACACCGTGACGCCCGACCGCAGCTCGCCCGCCGCACCGGCGCGCGCCACCAGGGCGGCCAACAGCTGCAGCAGCAGCCGAGGATCGGCGTCCGCCGGCGACGGCTCGGCCGCGGCGCCGGACCGTGCCTCCTCGCCGCGCAGGTCGAAGCGGACGGCCGCCGGCGGTTCCGGCGCCCGCTGCTCCGGCACCCGGCCCAGCTCCTCCGCGTACCGGAAGGCCTCCGGCGGCAGCAGCCGCCCGGCCCCGGTGCTCACGGCCCGGGCCAGGTACCCGGCCAGCGCCTCCCAGGCGCCGTCACCGCCGTACAGCGACTCCCGCGCCTGCGTGGTCAGCCAGGCCACCTCCTCGGCGGCGATCCGCTGGACCAGCACCTCCTTGCTCGGGAAGCGCCGGTAGACGGTGCCGACCCCGACTCCGGCCCGGCGTGCGACCTCCTCCATGGGAGCGCCGTAGCCGAACTCGCCGAACACCTCCCGGGCGGCGCGCAGCACGCTCTCCAGGTTCCGCCGGGCGTCCACCCGCAGCCTGGTCCCGGGTGCCGCCGCGGTGGCCTGCGGGGGCTCCGACCGGTACGGGACGGCCGCGTAGGCCATCCCGCCCGGTGGCAGGTCCACCGGGCCGCGCTGCTCCGGCACCACGCCCTGTCCGGCATGCGGTGCAGCCGCCCGCCCCAACACCTGCTTCTGTTCCATCATCCCAACTCTCCCCCGCAGGCGTCCGAAACCGGACCCTGTCGTCGCCCGCCCCTGCACCCCCCGGTGCAGCTCAGCCCGTCAGAAATGACCAGATGACCCATCGCTCGTGCCGCCCGTCCCGTTCCGGTGACCACGGTCGTGCCGCCGGGCCGCCTCGACGTCCGGCTCGGCGCGTCGGCACCGCCCGGGGCCTCGTCCGGGAACTACCCTTCCCCGGATGACTGTCCCCCAGTCGGGTTCTCGCGCCAACGCTGGAACTGGCCGTAGTGGCCGGTCCACGGTGCGTCGCCGCCAGTTGTCATGGCGGTGGCCGCTCCGGCACACAATCCGACCATAGTTCACGGCTCTTCGCGGCCGAAAGTGCGTCAGAAAGTCGTCCAGCAAGCACAACTGGCCACGTCCGCCACTTCCGTCGCAACCAGCCCCGTACGGACTGTGGACAAGACCACCTCCGCCGGTCCTTCATAGGGGGGCGTGATGGGGGGCGCGCCCGGCCGCGAGGCCGGGACGAAACGTCACATCGGCAGGAGGTGCACCATCAGGATCCTGATCGCCGGCGGCGGCTGTGCCGGGATGGCCACCGCGCTCCACCTCCAGCGTGGCCTGCGGGAGCGGCTGCGGCGCGGTGAGGTGGAGATCACCGTCGTCGAACCCCGGGCCTACTCCACCTACCACCCGCTGCTGGCCGAGGTCGCGGCCGGTTCGATCGACCCGCGGCACGTGGTCGTCCCGCTGCGCCGGGTCCTGCCGGACTGCCGGGTGCTCACCGCCCGGATCACCCGGATCGAACACGCCGCCCGCCGCGTCCTGGCCGACGCCGCGGGCCCCGGCGAGCCCCCGGCGCCGCTCGAAGTCCCTTACGACGTCCTGGTGGTGGCCCCCGGCTCGGTCTCCCGGACGGCCCCGGTGTCCGGCCTCGCCGAGCACGGGATCGGCTTCTCCACCGTCGGCGATGCGGTGCACCTGCGCAACCACGTGCTGGAGCAGCTCGACCTCGCCTCCGCCACCCGCGACCCCGCCCTGCGGCAGTCCGCGCTCACCTTCGTCTTCGTCGGTGCCGGCTACGCGGGAGTCGGCGCGCTCGCCGAACTGGAGGACATGGCCCGCACCGCCGTACGGGGCCACCACAACGTCCGCGCCGAGGACCTGCGCTGGGTGCTGGTCGAGGCGACCGACCGGATCCTCGCCGAGGAGTCGCCCGAACTCGCCGAGCACACCCTCCGCCAGCTGCGCGAACGCGGCGTCGACATCCGGCTGCGCACCACCCTGGAGTCCGCCGCCGGCGGGATCGCCGCGCTCTCCGACGGCAGCCGCTTCGGCGCCCGCACCCTGGTCTGGACGGCGGGGGTCCGGCCTTCCCCGATGCTGCGCGACACCGACCTACCGCTGGACACTCTGGGCCGGGTCCGCTGCCTGGCCACCCTGCAGGCCGTCGGACCGGACGGACGCGCCCTGCCCGGTGTCTGGGCGGCGGGCGACGGCGCCGCCGTCCCCGATCCGAACGCGGACGGCGCCCCCTGCGCGCCCAACGCCCAGCACGCCCTCGCCCAGGCCGCGCTGCTGGCCCGCAACATCGCGCTGGCCCTGGAGGGCGGACCGCACGCGCCGGGGCTGGTCGCGTACCGGCCCGGCCCCGCCGCCTGCTCGACCTCGCTCGGCCTGCACCGGGCCGTCGCCCACACCCGGCGCGGTGGTCGGCTCACCGGACGGCGGGCGTGGTGGCTGCACCGGGCGCGGCACCTGCGGCGGCTGCCGAGCGCGGAGCGCCGGGTGCGGGTGCTGACGGACTGGGTGCTGCTCGGGGTGTTCTCCCGCGAGGTGGTCTCGCTGGGAACGATGGTGCACCCGCGTTCGACCCTCGAGGGCGGTTTCGATTCCGGAACGGGTCGGCCGGCCGGGGCCGAGCCGGAAGCTCCGCAATGAACGGGCCCGTCGCCCGGGGCCGACGGACGATCCGGAGGCCCGTCCGACGGCCACCCCGGGCGGGCGACTTCCGGAACCGGCCCTCCGCCTGACAGGATCAGCCCGAACTGGTCATTACCCCGTGTGCTGACGTGCACACAAAAAGTGATGATATGCCTGGAAAACGAGGAAGCGGCCGTCGTTTGAACCTCATGCGCTGGAGCGCCCGGCTCACCGGAGTCCCCTGGCGTGCCGCCCCACCCGACGGGGCCGGCACCGACGAGGGCACGCCCTCCACCGACGGCGTCGTCGTTCCCGGCCAGCGCGACCCGATCGGTCCCACCGCCGCCGCCGAACTCCTCGACCCGCACAAACCCCAGAACCTGCGCGAGGTCCTCAACCGCATCCCCGCCCCGGTCGCCGTCACCTACGGCCCGCTCCACCAGCTCGGCTACGCCAACCGCGCCTACCGCGAACTCTTCGGCGACCGCCCCACCGGCCTGCCCGCCGGCGAGGCCCTCCCCGAACTCGGCACCATGGGCGTCCTGCCCCTGATGGACCAGGTCATCCGCGGCGGCCGCCCCCGCAGCGTCAAGGCCCGCTGCATCCTCGGGCTCACCGGCAACCGCTACTACAACGTCTCCTGCGTACCGCTCGGCACCGGCGACACCGGCGACGCGCCCGCCGAGGGCCCGCCCGCCGGAGTGCTGGTCTTCGCCGCCGAGGTAACCGACCAGGTGCTCGCCGCCGCCCGGCTGCGCGAAGCCGAACGCCGCCAGCGCGAGGCCGCCGTCACCCTCCAGCGCAGCCTGCTCCCGCAGAAGCTCGACCAGCCCGCCGACCTGCGGGTCGCCGCCACCTACCAGCCGGGCGGCGCCGAGGCCGCGGTCGGCGGCGACTGGTACGACGTCATCGCCATCGCGGGCGGGCGCACCGCACTCGTCATCGGCGACGTCATGGGCCGGGGCCTGCGAGCGGCCGCCGTGATGGGGCAGCTGCGCACCGCCGTACGCGCCTACGCCCGCCTCGACCTGCCCCCGCACGAGGTGATGTGCCTGCTCGACGGCCTCGCCATGGAGATCGACGCCAACCAGATCGCCACCTGCACCTACGCCGTCTGGGACCCGCAGCACCGCACCCTCTCCTACGCCTCGGCCGGCCACCTCCCCATGCTGCTGCGCTGCCCCGACGGAACCATCCTGCGCAGCGAGGAGCAGAACGGCCCCCCGCTCGGTACGGGCGGCGGCCTGCACGTCTCCCACACCCTGCGCCTGCTCCCCGGCACGACCGGCGTCCTCTACACGGACGGCCTGGTCGAGCGCCGCGACGAGGACATCGACCAGGGACTCGACCTGCTGGCCCGCACGCTCACCGGCGCGGTCGGCGCCCCCGAGGTGATCTGCGCCCGGCTGCTGCGGGCGATGGGCGTGACCTCGGAACACGACGACGACGTGGCCGTCCTGGCCTTCCAACTGCCGGGGGAGGAGGGCACCGAAAATCCACTTGCGGCGCTTGACTCGGCCATCCCAGAGGCTTAGAGTTCTTCGAGTTGCCTGGCAGGGAGCACCGGACACGCATCAGCGCGGACGGTCCCGGGGCAGCCAATCCCTTGAAACACCACTCCGGTCCCGTACCGGTCGTTTCGCCTTGCGCGTCTCGGCTCGGTGCTTATTCGGCGTGCTCGTTTTATCGGATTGCGGCTGGATTCGCTTTTCGGAGCGAGGATCGGCTAGAGTTTGAAACGTCGGACGGGGCGTCAAGCCGCAGAAGACACCAGCGAGTTGGATGACGAAGCCCCGGAAAACGGAGCGGAAAACATCT
>CBJMI02800__coassemble_580_pt1 | contig 26391 bp, 26 predicted proteins | sample CBJMI02800__metabat2_low_PE_003 | metagenome-assembled genome bin CBJMI02800
GGGCTTCGTCCGCTCGAACTTCGCCTTGGCCACTGAGTCCTCCTGAGGACAGTTCCTGTACGCCGTGCTGACGTCAGTTGGTCTTTGATACGGGCCCGGCCCGGGTGCCCGGGGCACCTCGCGCCGTCCCGTGGGTGGGGGGCCGGAGGGCCCGGGAGGATCCGGACGGATCCTCCCGGGTCGCCTCCTAATAGCCTAAGGGGTGTGAATCATCCCGAATATCGGGACGTCACTCGCCCTTCGACTTGGCGATGATCTCCTCAGCCACGGCCTTGGGGACCTCGGCGTACGAGTCGAACTGCATCGAGTAGCTCGCGCGACCAGAGGTCTTGCTGCGCAGGTCACCGACGTAGCCGAACATCTCGGAGAGGGGCACCAGCGCCGTGACGACGCGGGCACCGTGACGCTCGTCCATGGACCGGATCTGGCCACGGCGAGAGTTGATGTCGCCGATCACGTCGCCCATGTAGTCCTCGGGCGTGGTGACCTCGACGGCCATCATCGGCTCGAGGAGGACCGGCTTGGCCTTCCGCGCGCCTTCCTTGAAGGCCATCGAACCGGCGATCTTGAACGCGAGCTCGGAGGAGTCGACGTCGTGCGACTGGCCGTCGAGCAGCTTCACGCGGACGCCCTGGAGCGGGTAGCCGGCGAGGACACCGAACTCCATGGCCTCCTGGCAACCGGCGTCGACCGACGGGATGTACTCGCGCGGGACGCGGCCACCGGTGACCAGGTTGACGAACTCGTAGCCCTCGGCCTGCTCGAGCGGCTCGATCGCGATCTGCACCTTGGCGAACTGACCGGAACCACCGGTCTGCTTCTTGTGGGTGTAGTCGATGCGCTCGACGGCCTGACGGATCGTCTCGCGGTACGCGACCTGCGGCTTGCCGACGTTGGCCTCGACCTTGAACTCACGGCGCATACGGTCGACGAGCACCTCGAGGTGCAGCTCGCCCATACCCGCGATGATGGTCTGGCCGGTCTCCTCGTCCGTGTTGACCTGGAAGGACGGGTCCTCCTCGGCGAGACGCTGGATGGCGACACCCAGCTTCTCCTGGTCACCCTTGGACTTGGGCTCGATGGCGACGCGGATGACCGGGGCCGGGAAGTCCATGGACTCCAGGATGACCGGGTTCTTCTCGTCGGCCAGCGTCTCACCGGTGGTGGTCTGCTTCAGGCCCATGACGGCGACGATGTCGCCGGCGCCCACCGACTCGATCTCCTCACGCTTGTTCGCGTGCATGCGGTAGATCTTGCCGATGCGCTCCTTCTTGCCCTTGACGGCGTTCAGCACCGAGGTGCCGGACTCCAGGCGGCCGGAGTAGATCCGGACGAAGGTGAGCTTGCCCAGGTGCGGGTCGGACATGATCTTGAACGCCAGCGCGGCCAGCGGCTCGTCGTCCGAGGCCTTGCGGGAGATCTTGGTGTCCGGGTCGTTGGGCTTGGTGCCCTCGATGGACTCGATGTCCAGCGGCGACGGCAGGTACTTGACGACCGCGTCGAGCAGGGGCTGAACGCCCTTGTTCTTGAAGGCGGTGCCGCAGAAGATCGGGGTGAAGTCCGAGTTCAGGGTGCCCTTGCGGATCGCGTCCTGCAGCAGCTCGACCGGGATCTCGGCCTCTTCGAGGGCGAGCTCCATGATCTCGTCGCTGACGTTCGACACGGTGTCGATCAGCTGGGTGCGGTACTCGTCCGCCTGCTCCTGCAGCTCGGCCGGGATGTCGACGACGTCGTACATCTCGCCCTTGGCGGCCTCGGCCGACCAGACCAGAGCCTTCATGCGGACCAGGTCGACGACGCCCTGGAAGTCCGCCTCGGCACCGATCGGCAGCTGCATCACCAGCGGGGTGGCGCCGAGGCGCTCCACGATGGTGTCGACGCAGAAGAAGAAGTTCGCGCCCGTGCGGTCCAGCTTGTTGATGAAGCAGATCCGCGGGACGCCGTAGCGGTCAGCCTGCCGCCACACGGTCTCGGACTGGGGCTCGACACCGGCGACACCGTCGAACACCGTGACGGCACCGTCGAGGACGCGCAGCGAGCGCTCCACCTCGACGGTGAAGTCGACGTGACCCGGGGTGTCGATGATGTTGATGGTGTTGTCGACGCCGTCGACCGTCCAGTGGCAGGTCGTCGCGGCCGACGTGATCGTGATGCCGCGCTCCTGCTCCTGCTCCATCCAGTCCATGGTGGCAGCGCCGTCGTGGACTTCACCGATCTTGTACGAGACACCGGTGTAGAACAGGATCCGCTCGGTGGTGGTGGTCTTGCCCGCGTCGATGTGCGCCATGATCCCGATGTTGCGGACCCTGGCGAGGTCAAGGGAGGTTGCAGCCATGGTGGCTCGTTCTCTCTCTGTCTAGTGACGGGGTACGGACTACCAGCGGTAGTGCGCGAAGGCCTTGTTGGACTCGGCCATCTTGTGGGTGTCCTCGCGACGCTTCACGGAAGCGCCCAGGCCGTTGCTGGCGTCGAGGATCTCGTTCATCAGGCGCTCGGTCATGGTCTTCTCGCGACGGGCGCGCGAGTAACCGACCATCCAGCGCAGCGCCAGGGTGCTGGCGCGGCCCGGACGGACCTCGACCGGAACCTGGTAGGTCGCGCCACCGACACGGCGGGACTTGACCTCGAGGGCCGGCTTGACGTTCTCCAGCGCACGCTTCAGCGTGACGACCGGGTCCGAGCCGGTCTTCTCACGGACGCCCTCGAGGGCGCCGTACACGATCCGCTCGGCGGTGGAGCGCTTGCCGTGCAGCAGGATCTTGTTGACCAGCTGGGTGACGACCGGGGAGCCGTAGACCGGGTCGATGATGACCGGGCGCTTCGGGGCGGGGCCCTTACGAGGCATTCTTACTTCTCCTTCTTGGCGCCGTAGCGGCTGCGGGCCTGCTTGCGGTTCTTGACACCCTGGGTGTCGAGCGAACCGCGGATGATCTTGTAGCGGACACCAGGAAGGTCCTTCACACGACCACCGCGAACCAGCACGATGGAGTGCTCCTGCAGGTTGTGGCCCTCGCCCGGGATGTAAGCGGTGACCTCGATCCCGCTGGTGAGGCGCACACGGGCGACCTTGCGGAGAGCCGAGTTCGGCTTCTTCGGGGTGGTCGTGTACACACGCGTGCAGACCCCACGGCGCTGCGGGGAACCCTTCAGCGCGGGAGTCTTGTTCTTCTCGACCTTGTCCTGCCGGCCCTTTCGGACCAGCTGCTGGATCGTAGGCACCGTTTCTCCGTTTTCTGTGTGCCAAGGCTTGGTGGAACTAACCTGCGGTGTCTCCCTCGCACACGACCCCGTGGTCGACCCACGCGGTCGGGTGTGTTGGGCTCTTCCGTCACGGAATCCCATGGCTGATGTACAGCGACGGCGCTCTACGCGCGGTGCGCTGGAGGGCGCTCCGGCTCGGCGCGGCGACCGGTGTGCATGCACGCACAAGGACCCGGGGACACCCCAGGCACAAGGTCAGAGCGTACCTAGCGCATGGGGCTCGGTCAAAACAAATGCAACGCCGCAGGTCGCGGCCGCCGCCCGGGTGTCGCCCCGGTGTCCCGTACGCGACCGGCCGGTGTCGGACCGCCCTCCAACCGCTCTACCACAGTCGACGGGTGCCCGCCAGCGGAGCGGCGGCCGGGGCGTCGGCGGGAGCAGCGGGGGCGCTACGCGATGGCCAGCAAGAACATCAGGGACCAGAAGGCGGCGCCCAGGTAGCCGAGCACCAGGCCGAGGACGGCCGCCCAGTCGCCGTCCATGTTGCGCTCGCGGATCTGGGACCGGGCGGTGTGGCCGGTGATCAGCGCGGGCACCACCGGCAGCACCAGGAAGCCGGTGAGGCCGCACACCAGGGAGACCACCGCCAGCACATTGGTGGGCCGGGCCTGCGGCACCGGCGGCGGCACCAGGAAGGTCGCCGGAACCGGCTGCGCGGACTGCAGCGGCGCCGCCATCGGCCCGCTCGGCAGGTCCGCCACCAGCGCGGCCAGTTCGCCGTAGGTCACCGCCCGGGCCGCGGCCTCGTGGCGCTGCTCGTACTCCTGGGCGGACAGCCGCCCCTCCGCGAACCCGGCCTTCAGCACGTCCACCGTCCGGTCCCGGTCCGCGTGGCTCGCCCGCATCGCCGCCTGAGGCGGCGGACCGGACTGCCAGCCGGCGGCCTGCCGATGGGCAGGACCGGGCTCACCCCACGGTTGAACGGACATCCGCCACCTCCCCGGCAGCGCGGCACCCCGCGCGCTCACTGCTCCTCATAGTGCAGGACGAACAAAGGAACTGAGTAGTTGCCGGATCGGACCGGCGGCCACGCTCAGGAGATGCTCAAAGCGGGCGACAGCCCGTTCGGGCGGTGCCAGGCTGGGCCCCGGAGCGTCCGTTCGACCACCCGTTCGTCCACCCACGACCACAGACAGAAGGCCGCCATGCAGGCGTCAGCACCGTCGCCCTCCGAACCCACCCCCTCGGCCGTCAGCATCCAGGGGCTGTGGAAGCACTTCGGCAGCCAGGCCGCCGTGGCCGGGCTCAGCCTGGAACTGCCCGCCGGGGCGTTCATCGGCCTGGTCGGGCCGAACGGCGCGGGCAAGACCACCACGCTGTCCATGGTCACCGGCCTGCTCCGGCCCGACCAGGGCACCGTGCTGGTGCACGGCACCGACGTGTGGGCCGACCCGGTCACGGTCAAGGCCCGGATCGGCATCCTCCCTGAGGGCCTGCGGATGTTCGAGCGGCTCAGCGGGCGCGAACTGCTCCAGTACACCGGCCGCCTGCGCGGACTGCCCGCCGCCGAGGTGGACCGCCGCACCGAGGAGCTGCTGGCCGTCCTGGACCTCGCCCGGGACGCCGACAAGCTGGTCGCCGACTACTCCACCGGCATGCGCAAGAAGATCGGTCTGGCCGCCGCACTGCTGCACAACCCCGACGTGCTGTTCCTGGACGAGCCCTTCGAGGGCGTCGACCCGGTCTCCGCCCAGACCATCCGCGGCGTGCTCAAGCGGTACGCGGCGGCCGGCTCCACGGTGGTCTTCTCCAGCCACGTGATGGAACTGGTCGAGCAGCTCTGCGACTGGGTCGCCGTGGTCAACGCGGGCCGGGTGATCGCCCAGGGGCCGCTGGACTCCGTCCGCGGCGGGCGCAGCCTGCACGAGGCCTTCCTGGAGCTGATCGGCGTCCGCGAGGACGACGGCCAGGCGCTCGGCTGGCTCGGCGGCGGGCACTCCGGGAGCGCCCGGTGACCGGGGCGGCGGTGCCCGACGGGCGCACGGTGGTGCGCGGCCTGGTCGCGCTCAAGCTGCGGCTGCTGCGCAACGGGCTGCGCCGCAGCCCCGGCCGGACCGCGGTGTACGTCGTCGGCGGTGTCCTCGGCCTGGTCGTCGCGGGCTTCACGGCCCTCGGCATGGCGGTGCTCAACGGGCGCTACGCCGGGTCCGGGGACACCGGGGTGGTGCTGCTCGGCGTGCTCACCCTGGGCTGGGCGGCGCTGCCGCTGTTCCTGTTCTCCAGCGACGAGAGCGCCGACCCGACCAGGCTCACCATGCTGCCGCTGCGGCCCGGCCCGCTGCTGCGCGGCTCGCTGCTGGCCTCGCTGATCGGGCCCGGTCCGCTGATCAGCCTGGTGCTGGTGACCGGCGCGGTGCTGTCCGGCGCGGTGGGCGGCGCCTCGGCCGCGGCCGCGGTGGTCGGGGTGCCGCTCGCGCTGCTCTGCCTGGTCACGCTCTCCCGGGCGGTCGCGGCCGGGAACGCCCGGATGCTCTCCAGCCGGCGCGGCAAGGACTTCGCGATCTTCGGCGGGCTGGCCTTCGCCCTGCTCGTCCAGGCCGCCAACGTCGGCTCGCAGAGCATCTTCGGCCGGCAGCACGGCAAGGACATCGACCTCAGCCCGCTGAGGCCGATCGCCGCGGTGCTGCGCTGGATCCCGCCGATCAGCGCGGCGGACGCCCCGCGCACCGTCGGCGAGGGCCACTACGCGCTCGGGCTGCTCCAACTGGCCGCGGCCGGCGCGCTGCTCGTCCTGCTGCTGCGCTGGTGGCGCGGCAGCCTGCAGGAGCTGATGGTCACCGCCGACGCCTCCACCGTGGAGGTGGCGCGCGGGGTGCAGAACACCGGCGGCTGGCGTTTCCTGCCCGAGGGCCGTACCGGCGCGGTGATGCAGCGCCACCTGCGGTACGCCTGGCGCGAGCCTCGGGCCAAGGCCGCGCTGTTCACCAGCGTCGGGATGACGCTGGTGATCTGCGTGCTGTCGGTGGTCCAGGGCTGGTCGAGCGTCTACCTGCTGGCGATGACCGGGACCTTCCTCGGACTGCAGATGCTCAACCTGTTCGGCATGGACGGCTCGGCGTTCTGGATGGTCGCCGCCACCCTGCGCACCCCGGCCGACGCCCGGGACGAGCTGCGCGGCCGGGCGTACGCGGTGCTGTCGTACGCCGTCCCGGTCGCGGTGGTGCTCGGGCTGGTGCTGGCCGCCGTCACCGGCGACTGGGCCGGACTGCCGTCCGCGGTCGGCCTGGCGGTGGCGGTGCTCGGCTGCGGCATCGCGCTCGGCTCGGTGTTCAGCGTGCTGGCGCCCTACACCATGCCGGCCGACAGCAATCCGATGCGCAACGCCGCCCCCGGGCAGGGCGGGCTGATCCTGCTCAACCAGTTCGGCTCGATGATCGGTGTCGCGGTGCTCGCCCTGCCGGTCGGCGGCTACCTGTTCTGGGCGCTCGCTTCGGACGGACCGACCTGGCCGCTGCTGCTGCTCGGCCCGCTGTACGGCGGCCTGGTCGCCACCCTGGGCATCCGGCTGGCGGCCGCCCGGCTGCTGGAGCGGATCCCGGAGATCATGGCCAAGGCCATCGAACGGTAGGTCCTGCTCCCGGGCCGCCCGCCCGGCCCCTCCGGCATCATGGGCCGGAGGGGCCGAACCGTCGAGGAGAGCAGGGACACACCGTGGGCAAGCGCGCGCAGCAGGGCGACGGGAACGCCGGGCCGCTGCTGGAGCAGGCGGTGCGGTCGGTGCTCACCGCCCCCGAGGAGGGGCTGGACCTCGCCCTGGACACCGGGGCCTCGCTGCTGGCCGCCTCGGCCGGGCAGTGGCCGGCGGTCAGCCGGGCGCTGCTGGGGTACGCGGACACCGCGGTGGGCCGCTGCTGGTCGGCCGGGTGGCGTCCGGCGGACCTGGTGCGGGTGGTGCGGCGCGGGCTGAAGCCGGTCCACCTGGCGCTCGCGGTGGACCTGATCGCCGCCGAGGCCCGCCGCCACCCCGTCGCGGGCCTGGACCGGCGCTGGCAGGAGCAGCTGCGCGAGCTGGAGGCCGAGGTGTGGTGGCCGACCGACGAGCAGTACCTCGGGGCCTTCGCCCACCGGCACCGGCTGGACCGCTTCGCGCTCGCCACCGCCGTCCTGGAGCTGCTGCGCAGCTGGGGCCGGCTGCCCCCGATCGCGCCGGTCGGCCCCGCGCCCGGCGCGTCCACGGCGGCGCGTCGCCCCACCGGTCCGGTGACCGGCGAGCCGCGGATGCTGGCCCGGATCCGGGCGCTGCTGGCCAAGGCCGAGTCCACCGAGTACCCGGAGGAGGCCGAGGCGCTGACCGCCAAGGCCCAGCAGCTGATGGCCCAGCACAGCATCGACGAGGCGCTGGTGGCCGCCGCCGCGGCCGACCGGAACACCCCGGCGGCGCTGCGGATCGGCGTGGACAACCCGTACGAGGGCCCCAAGACGATGCTGCTGGACGCCGTCGCGGCGGCGAACCGGTGCCGGGTGGTGTGGGCGAAGGAGTTCGGCTTCTGCACCGTGATCGGCTTCGACGGCGACCTGGACGGCGTCGAACTGCTCTACACCTCGCTGCTGGTGCAGGCCACCCACGCGCTCAACAAGGCCGGCTCCGGCAAGGACTCGCGCAGCAAGGCGTTCCGGCAGTCCTTCCTGGTCGCGTACGCGGCGCGGATCCGCGAACGGCTGACCGCCGCCACCGAGCGGACCACCACCGCCGCCGCGGCCGGCCGCCACCTGCGCGAGGACGGCACCGAGGAGCAGCTGCTGCCCGACGCACGGCTGCTGCCCGCACTGGCCGCCCGCTCGGCGGCGGTGGACGAGGAGGTCGGCCGGCTGTTCCCGAAGCTGGTCTCGCAGCGGGTCCGGGTCAGCGACGGCGAGGGCTGGGCCGCCGGGCGGGCCGCGGCCGACCGCGCCGCCCTGCACGGGCGGGGCGAGATCCACAACTGACGGCCCGCCTGATAGAAACGACCCGCCACGAACGAAGGGGGATTCGACGTGACGGAGTCGGCGGCGGAGTCGGGATACCGGGACCGGGTGCGCGGTGCGCTGCTCGGCGGCGCCATCGGTGACGCGCTGGGCTGGCCGGTGGAGTTCCAGCAACTGCACCAGATCCAGGACCGGTTCGGACCTCAGGGCGTGACCTCGCTGCCGGCCGGGAGCGGCCCGGTCGAGGTCACCGACGACACCCAGATGACGCTGTTCACCGCCGAGGGCCTGATCCGCGGCTTCGTCCGCGGCTGGACGGGCGGCGGCGGCTCGGTGCCGGAGGCGGTGCACGGCGCGTACCGGCGCTGGCTGCGGACCCAGTACCAGAGCGCGCCGGACACCGAGCCGCAGCCCCGCCCGTACGACGGCTGGCTGCTGAGCCGGTCGTTCCTGTACGCGCGGCGGGCGCCGGGCAACGCCTGCCTGAGCGGGGTGTCCGAGCACCCGGAGTTCGAGGCGCCGTCCGCGATCGGACGGCCCGGGCCGATCAACCCGGGCTCCAAGGGCTGCGGCACGGTGATGCGCTCGGCGCCGTTCGGGCTGGCCCGGCTCGGCGTGGAGCAGTCCTTCGGGCTGGCCGTGCAGTGCGCCCAGCTCACTCACGGGCACCCGACCGGCTACCTCGCGGCGGGCGCCTTCGCGGCACTGGTCGAGCGGCTGGCGGCCGGGACCGAGCCCTGGGCGGCGGTCGGTGAGACGGTGGAGCAGATCCGCGAGCTGCCGAGCTCCAAGGAGACCGTCCAGGCACTGGCCCGGGCGGTGCGGCTGGCCCAGGAGGCCGAGCCGGTGGCGGAGACGGTGGAGCGGGTCGGGCTCGGCTGGATCGCCGAGGAGTGCCTGGCCATCGCCGTGTACTCGCTGCTGGCGGCCACCCTCGACCCCGACCCGGTGCGCACCGCGCTGCTGCTGTCGGTGAACCACTCCGGGGATAGCGACTCCGCCGGCGCGGTCTGCGGCAACCTGGTCGGGGCCGCGTACGGCGCCTCGGCGCTGCCCGGCGAGTGGGTGCGGGCGATCGAGGGCCGGGCCGAGCTGCTGACGGTCGCGGACGACCTGCTGGTGCTGTTCGGCAGCCGCGACCCGGTCCACCCGGCGCTCGGCGGGCGCTACCCGGCCTGGTGAGCAGCCTGGTGAGCGGCCCTACTTCGCCTGCGGGTCGGTGACCTGGCCGAGGAACAGCGGCCGGCCGGTGGAGGTGTCCCGGACCAGGAACAGGAACGGCCGGTCGATGTGCAGCTGGGCGGGATCGCGCGGAGCGGGCGCCGCCCCGGCGACGATCCCGACGCCGCTGCCGGCCGCCGCGACCGTGCCCTCCTCGTCGACCTGGACGGTGGCCTTCTGGACGACCGTGCTGACGGCGAGCGGCTCCTTGGCGATGCCGCTGAGGTCGGCGTGGTCGAAGACCGAGTGGACGCCGAGCGAACGCAGCGCGGGGGTGAGCTCGTTGGACGTGTCGAAGTGGAAGCGCGGCAGCTGCAGGTCGACGGGCCGCTCGGCGAGGGCGCCGAGGATCCGGTCGAGCTGGGGCTGGTCCAGTCCCTTGGTGAAGGCCGCGAAGCCGCCCTGCGCGGGGACGATCAGGTCCATCGCCAGGTTGCCGTCCGTGTAAGGGAGTTCGACGGCCTGCCAGGGCTCTCCGACGATCCCCCCGGAGCCGTCGGCGTACTTGAACCCGCCGGTCTGGCTCATCGTCGAGACGTTCGGCACGGTGCCGTCCAGCTTGTGGAACGGGCGGTCTTCGGTGTTCGAAGGCTTGAACTCGGAGGCCCACTTGGCCTTGAGGTAGAGGGCGTCGGTGAGGACCAGCCGGGTGCCCGGGTTGATCGTCTTCGGGGCGAAGAGGTCCTTGACCCGGCCCTCGGTGGCCTTCTCCACAGCCGCGTTGACCGCCTTGCGGCTGCCTTCGGGGTCCTTCTTGAAGTCGGTGGTGTGCACCCCGGCGTCGAAGGCGGCCGCGAGCGTGGCCAGGTAGTCGGGCTCGACCGGGAAGCCCTGCTGCGTCCAGACCTCGTCGGCCTGGCGCAGGGTGAGCTGGTCCCCGTTCTTCGTCCGCTGGTCGAGCGCGCCGACGGCGAGCGCGTACTGCTTCGGGTCGAGTCCGGTGTGCAGGGCCTTGGCGAGTTCGTCGGCGGTCGCACCGCGCGCCCCGGGCATCAGCATCCCGAGCACGGTGGCCAGCCCGACGGGCGAGACCACCGTGTTGCGCCCGGCACCGTCCGGCTTCGCGGTGAGAGCGTGCAGGAGGTCCAGCCCGAAGGCGTCGGTGGCCTGCGCGGTGGCGGCCACCTGCGCCGGGTCCACGGCGGGCCGGCTGGCCGGCGCGGAGGCTCTCAGCTCCGTGCCGGTGGCGGCGCCGGTGCTGCCGCAGCCGGCGGCCAGCGGCGCGGCGAGCACGGCCGCGAGGAGCACGGCGGCGCGACGACGGTTTCCGGTGCTGCTGTTCGTCATGGCCCTTCGACGCGGCACCCCGCCTCCGGGTTCCGGATCAGCTACCGGACGACGGGAATCCGACCGCTTCGCCAGTCATCGAGCCGCTTGCGGATGCTCGCGACCATGGGGAGCGCATCCACCTCGTCCGGGTGGAACCAGGCGACCTCGAAGGACTCGTCCGAGGTTCGGAGGGTGCCACCGACGGCCCGTCCGAGCAGGCAGATGGAAAACTCCTGGCGGACCTCTCCGTCGTCGTACGCGAAGACATGGCCCGGGTTCGTATAGGTGCCGACGATCCCGGTGATCTGGATCTCGATACCGGTCTCCTCGTGGGTCTCGCGGATCCCGCATTCCGCGAGGGATTCTCCCAGCTCCATCTTTCCGCCGGGCAGTGCCCACATGCCGTTGTCGGTGCGCCGCTGAAGCAGGACTCGGCCCGTCTCATCCACTACGACCACGGAAGCAGCTGGAACCAGGCTGTTGGGCTCGGGGGCGTTCGGGTCGTCTTCGTAGTCACGCCTGGCCATGCTCGGTCGCCTCCCGGGCTGCTCAATGCTTCGCACTTCTGAGGACGCCTAGAACGGGAGGGCGGGTTTGCTCTCCGCCCCGATGGTGACCAACTGTTCATGGAACTGCCTGGTCAGGACCTCCTGCGGGTAGTTCGTCCGAAGTTCCTGGTCCAGTTCTCCGGCGATCATGAGCAGCGACGGCAGCGACTTCCGCTCGGCCTCGAAGGCTCGCCCGGCGACGGAAACAGCCTCCTCCAGTTCACCTCGGCGAGCCGCGGCGACACCGAGCGTGAGCCGGGCCTCCGCCATGCGCATGGGCGACCGCTCGGACCCGTCTGACGCGGTGCCCACTCGGATGACCTCACGGGCGTGGACCGAGGCACGGTCGTCGTCACCGAGCAGCCGGTACGCGTCCATCGCATAGAAGGCCCACTTGTCGGGGTCGATGACGAAGTGGTGGTCCGGGTGCTCCGGCTCGGGAAGTCGCTCCAGCCTCGCACGCCCGGCCTCAAGGGCGTCTCGCACACCTCGGCCGTCGCCCATGCGCCCGTACGCCTTGGCGGCCTGTCCGTAGAGCTGGGCCCCGATGGAGTGGCTGGTGTCTGCGGCGTGGCCGGCCTCGACAGCGGTGATCACATCGGCGAACCGGCCCTGCGTGAGGGCGAACCATGCCTCAAGTTCCCTTGCCCAGGCGACGATCTCCCCGTGGCCGCTCTCGACTCCGATGCGGAGGGCTGCGGCCCTACTGAGGTTCGCCGCCTCGACCTGGCCCATGTCGTATTCGAGGCACCCGCCCAGTAGGAAGAGCCACCCGGCGTCGACCAGTAGGTCACGGTGTTGCTTGAGCGAGATCCGACGGTCCAACTGCCGGGTGAGGAAGTTGATCCCCTCGCGGGTCTTCTGGTGGAGGTCGGCAGCCGGCGCGTACGGATAGGCCCGGCAGAGCTGGTAGATCGCGGCTTCGATCGACTCCATCGACGCCGGGTTTATGTCGGACTGCTCGATACGTCGCACCATCTCGGCTACCTCCCACAGGCCGGAGCTTCCTGCGGGCGGCAGAGCAACGGCGACTGGCGGTTGTGTGACCACTCCCACCACAGCGCCACGTTCCCAGGGCCGAGCGGCCAAGCCGAGTAGATGACCGGGAATCCGTAGGCCGTCCGCGACCTGGACGATCTTGTCCATGGTGGTGATCGCGCCTTCACCACGGGCCAACCTGCCGACCCGTTCGGCCTTCATGTCGATCGCCTCCCCGATCTTGGTGAAGCTGATGCCACCCCACTTCCGGGCCAGCGCGAAGACTTCGCCCAGGTCGCGACGGTTCAGCGCATCGCGCACGTCGGCGCGCTCAAGGACATGCGGTGGGAGTGCTGCGGGCGTTGGAGCTTCAGGCATGGCCACGTCCCCATGAGTCGACCTGACGCCGAGTCGCGCGATGATCACCAAGTGTACCCATCATGGGTGTACCCACCATGGGGAAGCGACTTGGGCCTCCGCCCATGAATCCTCTTCTGAGCGCGAGGAATTGCCATCAGAGGAGAGACGCGATGTCAACCGTCGGACTTTCCGCGTTCGAAACGATGCTCACGCGGCATCGGCGGTCTGTCGGAGCAGCCAGGGATTACTTGCGTGAGTTCCTTAAGCAAGTTCCCGGCAGTTCCGTCCTCCTGAGCAACGGCCAACTCGTGGTTTCGGAGTTGGTCACCAACGCGGTGGTGCACGCACGGGTTTCGCCCGGGCGCGAGATCGCCGTTCGCTTCGAGCTGGTCTGCGGCCATCTTCGGATCGAAGTGCACGACGCGAGCAGCGAGAAGCCGGTGATCCGGCGTGTGGCCAGCCCTGATGACCTCTCGGGGCGTGGGTTGTGGCTGGTGGAGGCCCTGTCCGTGGAGTGGGGCTGCGCGCCTCGGCCGGAAGGCATTGGAAAGATCATTTGGGCTCTGGTGGGCCCGGAAGGTGGTGCGTGATGAGGCTCGTGAGTGCGTGCGGGGAGGCCGCGCCGTACCCGTTCCCCGTGGTGGTGGAGGTCAAGGGGGTCACGGAGCCCGCGCAGTTCTCCAAGCTGCCGGACGCGCTGTCGGCGCTGCTCGCCTCGCTGCGGTCACTGCCGCTCAGCATCGAGCAACTGGATTACTTCGACGAGCTGTTCGGTCCGGGCTCCGTGCACCGCATCGGCCACCGGCTCGCGACGTACGGCGAGGTGCGGTCGCTGGCGTTCCTCGGTCTGACGCCCCACCTGGTCAAGCTGTACCCGGCCGACCCCGGAGCGCCCCAACCGTGATCCCTCAGTCCCAGAGGGCGCCGAACTCCAGCAGCTCGTCCCGGTGTTCGATCCGCTCGACCCACTCCTCCGGCCAGACCGCCTCACCGTGGTGGGCGCCGGCGAAGGCGCCGGTCAGGCAGGCGAGCGAGTCGGAGTCGCCGCTGGAGTAGGCGGCCCGGCGGACGGCGGCCACCGGGTCGTCGGGCAGCAGCAGGAAGCACAGCAGGCCGGTGCCGAAGGCCTCCTCGGCGACCCAGCCCTCGCCGGTGGCCAGGCAGGGGTCGGCTTCCAGGTCCGGTGCGGCGAGCGCGGCCTGCAGCTGGTCGAGGACCTTGAGGCAGTCGTCCCAGCCGCGGGCGAGCACGGCCTGCGGGGAGGCACCGTACCAGCGCGCGGCGAGGTCGCCGAGCCAGAACTCGTCGTAGCGCTCGCGGCTCGCCAGCGCGTACGCCCGCAGTACCGCGGGCAGTCCGGCGGGCGGGACGCCCTCGGCGAGCTTCCGGACGGCGTAGGCGGTGAGGTCGCTGGCGGCGAGGGCGGTCGGGTGGCCGTGGGTGAGCGCGGACTGCAGCTGGGCGGCGCCGGAGAGCTGCCGGGCGTCCAGCTCGCGGATCAGTCCGACCGGGGCGACCCGCATGTTGGCGCCGCAGCCCTTGGAGCCGACGTCGCTGGCCTGCTGCCAGCGGTACTTCTCGTGGCTGAGCCGCTCGCAGGCGCGCAGGCAGGTCATGCCGGGGGCGCGGTTGTTCTGCGGGGAGCGCCACCAGTCGACGAACTCCTCGCGGACCGGCCGCTCCAGCCGCAGCGGGGTCAGCGGCCCACGGGCCAGGGCGGTGCGCAGGCCGCGGGCGAGGGCGAGCGTCATCTGGGTGTCGTCGGTGACCAACGCCTTCGTCGGCAGCGGGAGTCGCCGCCAGTCGGGCTCGACGGCGGCGATCTCCTCGACGCTCTTGAACTCGGTCACCCGGCCGATCGCGTCGCCGATCGCCAGCCCCAGCAGCGCCCCTGTCGCCTTGCCCACGGCAGTCCCCCCTCTTCGTGGTCAGACCTCGACCAGCAGTTCCTTGAGCCCGCGGATCACGTAGCCCGGGTTCCACTCGGGCTCGCGGACCAGCCGCAGGCCCGGGGCCCGGCGCAGCAGCGTGCCGTAGGACTCGGTGAGCTCCAGTCTGGCAAGCGGTGCGCCCAGGCAGAAGTGGATTCCGGCGCCGAAGGTGATGTGCGGGTTGTCGGTGCGGCCGAGGTCGAGGCGGTCGGGGTCGGCGAAGCGATCCGGGTCGCGGTTGGCGGAGCCGAAGAGCAGGGCGATCTCCGCGCCGCGCGGGACGGTGACGCCGCGGACCTCGATGTCCTCCAGCACCCAGCGCTCGAACATCTGCAGCGGGGTGTCCCAGCGCATCAGTTCCTCGACGGCGGTGGGCAGCAGCCCGTCCACGTCACCGCGCAGCCGGTCGAGTTCGCCGGGGTTGCGGAACAGTGCCCACCAGCCGTTGCCGGTGGTGTTGACGGTCGCCTCGTGGCCGGCGTTGAGCAGCAGCACGCAGGTGGAGACCATCTCCTGCTCGCTGAGCGCGTCGGAGCCCTCCTGGGCCTGGATCAGCGCGCTGATCAGGTCCTCACCCGGGTTCGCCCGGCGCTCGCGGATCAGGGCGCGCAGGTACTCGGAGAACTCGGTGCTCGCTGCGACGGCCCGGCGGGCGGCCTCCTCGCTCGGGTTGAGCTCGAACATCCCGGTGATGTCGGCCGACCAGGGGCGCAGCAGGTGCCGGTCGCCCTCCGGCACGCCGAGCATCTCGGCGATCACGGCGACCGGCAGCGGCTCGGCGACGGCGGCGATCAGGTCCCCGCCGCCGGCCGCGAGCAGCCCGTCGACCAGTTCGCCCGCGAGGCGCCGGACGGTGGGCCGCAGCCCCTCGACCATGCGCGGGGTGAAGGCCTTGGAGACCAGGCGGCGGATCCGGGTGTGGTCGGGCGCCTCCAGGTCGAGCAGCCCGTGGTCGTTGAGGGTGTGGAAGGGCTCGTGCGCCGGATCGGGCTCGGGGCGGCCGAAGTCCTGGTGGCTGAACCGGTGGGTGTAGGTGCGGCCGAGGCGCCGGTCGCGCAGCAGCGCGCTGACGTCCTCGTGGCGCGAGACGAGCCACTGGTTCGTCGGCTCGAAGTACGTCACCGGCGCGTGCTCGCGCAGTTCGGCGTACGCGTCGTACGGGTGGGCCACGAACGCCGCCGACCAGGGGTCGAACTTCGCCGTCGTCGTCATCGCTCGATCACTCCAGGCCGTGAGGGAAAGCCGGAAAGATCATCGTATGCATGCGGTGCGGCCGTAAAGGGTCCTTACGCCCGTTCCGTGACCAGCCGCCGCACCAGCTCGGGCAGTGCCTGGGAGATCGGCTCCCGGATCACCTCGGCCGCGGCCTCGTCGAAAGGGGTCGGCTCGCCGTTCATGACGATCAGCCGGGCACCGCCCTCCACCGCGATCTGCGGCAGCGCGGCCACCGGGTAGACCTGGAGGCTGGTGCCCACCGCGACGAAGATGTCGCAGGCCTTGGCGATCGCGTCCGCCTGCTGGAGCACCACCGGGTCCAGGTTCTCCCCGAACATCACCGTCCGCGGCTTGAGGATCCCCCCGCACTCGCGGCAAGCCGGATCGGGCTCCCCCGCCTCGACCCGCGCCAGCGCCTCCTCCATCGACCCGATCACCCGGCAGCTCACGCACTGCACCTCCCGCGCGGTGCCGTGCAGTTCGAGCACCTTGCGGGCGGGCAGGCCGGCCCGCTGGTGCAGCCCGTCCACGTTCTGGGTGAGCACCCGCACCGGCAGCCCGGAGCGCTCCAGGTCCACCAGCGCGCGGTGCCCGGCGTTCGGCTCGGCGGCCAGCGCCCCCGCGTCGCGACGCAGGAGCCAGGCCCGCTCGCGCACCTGGGGATCGGCCAGGTACGGGCCGATCGTCACGAGCTTCTGCGCCGACGGGTCCTTCTGCCACAGGCCCTGCGGGCCGCGGTAGTCGGGGATGCCGGAGTCGGTCGAGATGCCCGCGCCGGTGAGCACGGCGATCAGGGGACGCTTCGCGTTCATGCCCGGACGGTACGGCGGCCGACCAGCCCTCTGCCACCGAAAATCCGGGTGCGCCGTGTCAACTCCCGCCGCACACTGGGCCGGTCACCCACCGTTTCCGTGAAGGAGCCCCGTGCAGGGAGACGCCGCCCCGCACGACGCCGGGTACCTCCCGGTCGAGGAGATCGCCGGGCGGCTCCGGGTGCACGGCCGGGGCGGCACCGTCCTCCAGCCGGGAATCGACCTGCTGGAGCGGGCCGAGGACTTCCCGCCCGGGGCGCCCGTCCTGGTGATCACCGACGGCGAGTGCGACGTGCTGCGGGTGGGCCGCGAGCACGCCTTCCTCGTCCCGCGCGGCGCGGGGCTGCCGTTCACCCCGCGCGGGCCGGTGTTCCGGATGAGCTGACGGCCGACCGCCGGTCAGTCCGGAGCGGGTCGGGCCAGTGCCGGGCGAGCCGATCCCGGTCAGGCCCAACGCCGATCAAGCCCAACACCGGTCAGGCCAGTGCCGGGCGCAGGGCGGTGGCCGGGCGGGTCAGCGGGGCGAGGGCGACCAGGTAGCAGGCCGCGGCGAGCGGGATGAAGGCCAGGTCTACGCCCGTGGCAAGGGTGCCGACCAGCATCAGCACCGGGCTCCACCAGCGCAGCGTCCGGCCCGCCCCCACCGAGGCGGCGACCAGCAGCGCCAGCAGGCCGACGTAGAACAGCAGCGGGCCGACCTGGTACACGGCCGGGAGCACCCCGGGAAGGTCCTGGACCCGCCCGAACAGCCGCGACTGCTCCTCCTTGGTCGCCGAGACCACGCCGACGTACAGGTCGATCCCGATCTGCACCAGCGAGGCCAGCAGGCCCGCGAACGCCGTCCCCAGCGCGGCGTTCGCGGCCAGCTTCCCGGCCGTGGTGCCGCGCGGGGCGAGCAGGGCACGCAGGGCGAGCAGCACCGGGACGAACAGCAGCAGGCCGGCGAACATCGCGGTGTGCCCGGCGGTCCAGCCGAGGCCCGGCTGGCGGGAGCCGGGCACCAGGCGGATCCCGCCGTAGAGGGCCATCAGCGCGGGGGCTCCGACAGCGGCGTAGCCGGTGAGGCGGCTGTTCCGAGGGGCGTTCATGCGAGGTTCTCCCGTGGTGTCCGGGGCCCGCGGACCGCTGTCCGTGGCCGCTGGCCCGTGTCCGTTCCGACACCCCGGAGCCTTCCGTCCGGGCCCCTCGTCGCGGATCGCCCGTACCGGCTAACCCGGCCCCTCCCCCGTACGGGGGAGTTCCTCAGGACTCGCCCACCACCACCGCCCCGGCCTCGTACGCGAACACCACGGCGTGCACCCGGTCGCGCAGCCCGAGCTTGCTCAGCACATTGCTGACGTGGGTCTTCACGGTGTGCTCGCTGACCACCAGCTCGGCCGCGATCTCCGCGTTGGACAGCCCGCGCGCGATCAGCCGCAGCGTCTCGTGCTCGCGCAGGGTCAGCTGTTCCAGCAGCTTGGACGGCGGCCGCACCGCCCGCTCCCGGCCGCCCGGCCGGCGGGCGGCGAACTCACCGATCAGCCGCCTGGTCACCGAGGGCGCGAGCAGCGCCTCCCCCGAGGCGACCATCCGCACCCCGTGCGCCAGGTCGTCCCGTCGGACGTCCTTCAGCAGGAAGCCGCTGGCGCCCGCGTACAGCGCGTCGAAGACGTAGTCGTCGATGTCGAAGGTGGTCAGCATGATGACCTTGGTGGCCGGGAACTCCGCGCACACCCGGCGGGCCGCCTCCAGGCCGTCCATCACCGGCATCCGGACGTCCAGCAGCAGCACGTCCGGGTTGTGCGCCCGCACCGCCTCGACCGCCTCGGCGCCGTCGCAGGCCTCGGCCACCACCTCGATGTCCGGCTGGGCGTCCAGGATCATCCCGAACCCGGCCCGCACCAGCTCCTGGTCGTCCGCGACCACCACCCGTATCGGTGTCATCCGACCACCCTCTCCACCACGCCCGCCGGCCCCAGCGGCAGCCGGGCACTCACCAGGAAACCCCTGCCCTCCGGACCCGGACCGGCCTCGGCCCGGCCGCCGCAGGCCGCCGCCCGCTCGCGGATGCCGACCAGCCCGCGCCCGCCGGACCAGCCGGCCACCGTACGGTCGGCGGTCAGCGGCACCCCGCGGCCGTTGTCGGAGACCACCACCTCCAGCACCTCGCCGGAGCGCCGCACCCGGATCGCGGCCCGGTCGGCCCCGGAGTGCTTGACGGTGTTGGTCAGCGCCTCCTGCACGATCCGGAACGCGGCCGCCTCCACATCGGCGGGCAGCGCGCCCAGCCCGTCGGCGAGTTCGAGCTCGACCCCCAGGCCGGACCGGCGCACCCGCTCGACCACGTCCGCCAGTTCGGCCAGCCGGGGCTGCGGCGCCAGCTCGCGCCCCGCCTCCGGGTCCTTCAACACGCCGAGCACCCGCCGCAATTGGACCATCGCATCACGGCCGGAGTCGGCGATGGTGTCGAAGGCGCGGATCGCCCGGTCCGGGTTGTCGCGCACCACCAGCGGCCCGGCCTCGGCCTGGATGACCATCAGCGAGACGGCGTGCGCCAGGATGTCGTGCATCTCCCGGGCGATCCGGGACCGCTCCTCGGCGACCGCCCGGGCCGCCTCGCTGGCCGCCCGCACCCCGGCCTCCCGCGCCCGCTCCGCCTCCACCCGGACCAACTGCCGCTGGGTGCGCACCAGGGCGCCGAAGACGAACGAGCCCGCCGAGGTGAGCACGCTGAACAGCGCGCCGTTCGGCGAATGGGTGCCGACCACGTTGCCGACGACCGTGACGGCCAGCACCGACCAACGCGCCCGGTCCGAACACCGCTCCGCCACCGTGTACAGGCCGAGGACACCGGCCAGCGGCACCTGGGCGTTCGCCGAGTGCGCCAGCACGGACAGCGTGATCTCGGCGGCGCTGTACAGCGCCAGCACGGTCAGTGGTGCCCTGCGCCGCCAGGGCAGCGGCACCGCGGTGGCCACCGCCAACAGGTAGACCCACGTGGGCCAACGGGTGTCGTCGTTGTAGACCGCCCACACCGCGATCCCTGCCGACACCAGCGCCAGAGACGAGTCCAGCACGTACGGGCTCAGCCCGGCCGTCCATGTCCGCCAGCGCGCGACGCGCTCCACCGCCGTACCTCCCCCGTACCCGGGGACCCCGCCCCCGCGCAGAAGATCATGCCCTACCGGCAGAACCTCCGGCACCGCCCGGTCAGGCACCGCTGACCGTCACACCGCCGGTCTTCGCCCGGGCGGTGATGCTGTGCGCCGCGCCCGGCTGCGAGGGGATGCTCACGTCGATCCCGCCCGTCGTGGCCTGTGCGTCCACCGTGTACGCCTCCCCGGACGGCACCTTCAGATTCACCCCACCGTTCGAGGTCGTCGCCTCCAGCTTCGACGGCGCGCCGGCGAAGTCGGCCCGCACACCCCCGTTCACGGCGGCCAGCCGCACCTGGGGAGAGGTCAGCCCGCTGGCCTCGACCCCGCCGTTCGTCACGTCGGCCTCGGCGTCGGCGGCCAGCCCGGACAGCTTGATGCCGCCGTTCGTCTCCTTGACCCGCACCTTGGTCCCGGCCGGCACGTTGACGGTGTACCCGATCCCGCAGGAGTCGCAGTCGTACGTCAGCCGGAGCACGCCGTCCTTCACCTCGTGGGTGCTCTTCGGCGCGTCCCCCCGGTAGTTCTGGTCCTCGACCACATGCACCGCCTCGCCGCCGCCGGTCACCACCACACCGCCGTTCTGCCCCTCGATCACCAGCTCCCTGACCTGCTCGGCCACGCCGTAGCCGACCGTCCGGTGCTCCTGGTCGTCCCCGATCGGCAGACAGCCCGACATCCCGACCAGCACCCCCGCCGTGATCGCCACCGCGCCCAGCACCCGCTTCATGTCCGGCCCCCTTCGCAAGCCCCGTCATCCCGACACCGAGAAGCCTCCCTCGACCGGACCCTGCGCCACCTCCCTCGCCGGAGTGGTTCCCGCCGCTCCCCCGCGAGGGGGATGGCGGGCAATTCACCGATTCACCGGCGCGGACGCCGCTTCGCCGGTAGCTTGTTTGCCCGCACTCAACCTCCCCGAGCCCACCGCGCCCAGGCGCTGACGACAAGGGCTGATCAGGCATGGCCAACACGCCGCCCGGCGGACCAGGTCCCGCGACCGGTCACGGCCTCGACGACCGCGTGCCCTTCCTGGCCCGGCTCGACCACGCCGACCGCACCGCGCTGCTCGCCCTCGGCCGCCGGCTCGACTACCCCGCGCGCACCACCGCGCTGCGCGAAGGCGAACCCTCCGACCACGTCCTGCTCGTCCTGCGCGGCTGGCTCAAGGTGACCGCCGCCGCCGAGAACGGGTACGAGGCGCTGCTCGCCCTGCGCGGGCCGGGCGACATCGTCGGCGAGTCCGCCGCCCTCAGCGGCCGGCCCCGGGCGGCCACCGTCACCGCGCTGGAACAGGTCGAGACCACCGCCGTGGACCGGGCCGCCTTCACCGCCTACCTCCAGCGCACCCCCTCGGCCTCGATGCAGCTGCTCGCGCTCTCCACCGACCGGCTGCGGGCCGCAGACCACCACCGGCTGAAGTTCGCCTCGCTCACCGTCAGCGAACGCCTCGCCGACCTGCTGCTGGAACTAGCCCGCACCCATGGCCGCCGCACCGCCGAGGGCATCGTCGTCTCCGTCCCGCTCAGCCAGCAGGAGCTGGCCGGCTCGGTCGGCGCCTCCCGGGAGGCCGTCGCCCGGCTGCTCAAGTCCCTGCGGGACCGCGGGATCGTCGTCACCAGCCGCCGCTCGCTGGTCATCGCGCGCCCCGACCTGCTCCGGAGGCCCGGTCAACTCCGCTGATCCGCAGGAAGGTTCTGTGCACACCGTCACAGAGCGAGTGCCTCATCGGCGCTCACACCGACACGCCCGCAGCGGGCAGTCTGAGGCCCGACGACGAACCGAGAGGCGACCATGACCGATCCGGTGAACCACACCATCCTGCTGCTGGACATCGAGCAGTTCGGCAGGCGGGACGACGTCGAGCAGGCGTTCATGCGCCGGATGCTCTACTCCGTCCTGCACGAGACGCTGCGCAGCGCCGGGGTCGAGCCCGCCGACCAGCGCCTGGAGGACCGTGGCGACTCGGTGATGGCCCTGATCAGCCCCACCGTCCCCAAGCCCCGGCTGCTGCACGCGCTGGTCAACGAGACCCCCGCCCTGCTGCACGCGAACAACCGCCTCGCGGCCGCCGAAGCCCGGGTACGGCTGCGGATCGTGCTCGCCTCCGGCGAGGTCGCCGTCCAGGAACTCGGCGGGGCCCTCGGCGGCGCCGTCGGCTGGGACCTCAACCAGGCCTTCCGGCTGCTGGACTCGGCGGCCCTGCGCGAGGCGCTGCGGCACCGGAACGGCCCCTGCGTGCTCGGCGTCTCCGACGCGCTCTACCAGGGCATCGTCCGGCACGGTCACGGCGGACTGCTGCCGGAGGCGTTCCACCGGGTCACCGTCCAGGGCAAGGAGGGCGACTTCACGGCCTGGCTGCACGGCGAACCCGCGCCCGCGCCGTCGCCCTCGCCGAGTGCTGTCCCGGCGGCCGCGGCCGCTCCGACGCCGGGCCCGGCTCCCGCCCCGCCCGCCGCCCAGGCCCCGGACCCGGCCGAGAGCCGCGCCCCCGCCACCTTCCAGTTCCTCGGCGGATCGCCGACCTTCGGCGGCAACCTGATCGGCGGCGACCAGCACATCGTCTCCGGCGGGCAGGTCCACGGCGACGTCAACACCGGCAACACCGTCGGCGGTGAGCGGTGACCGCCACCGCCGAACCGGACGCCGCCGCCCAGCCGCTCGACCCCGACGAACTCCAGGAGGCCCCGCCCGAGGAGCCGCAGAACGCCCTGGAGGCCGTCCAGGAACTGCTGGAGCACGTCCCGGACAGCTTCGCCGGCCGCAACTACCTCTTCGCGGGCGGCAACCCCGGCTTCGGCGGCGACCTGGTCGGCGGCGACCGGCACACCGTCTCCGGCGGGCAGGTCCACGGCGACGTCGTCACCGGCCCGAAGACCACCGTCTACCAGTTCGGCTCCGCCTTCGGCGCCCCACCGCACGCCTCCGGCGAGGTCCCCGCCGAGGAACTCACCGCCCTGACCACGGTCTTCCGCCCCGGACCTGCCTTCCAGCAGGCCCTCCAGCAGCTGCGCGAGCAACGCGTCCTGATCCTCACCGGCCGGGCCGACACCGGACGGCGCTCCGCCGCCCTGATGCTGCTGCACACGCTGGGCATCCGCCGGATCCGCAACCTCGACCCCGATGTCTCCCCCACCGCGCTGCTCACCGGCGCCGAACCGGCCCCGGGCTACCTGCTCGCCGACTACGCCACCTCCCGCACCCGCCCGCTGCTCCGGTCCGACCTCGACCGCCTGCGCGAGACCCTCGCCAAGCAGGACGGCTACCTGGTCGTCACCACCACCCGCTCCGCCGCGATCCGCGAACTCCCCACCGTCGACTGGCAGCCGCCCGATCCCGGGCACGTCCTCGGCGCCCACCTGGACGCCCTGCGGGACGGCCTGCCCTCCGGTCGGCACCTGCTCACCCTGGAACCCGTCCAGGAGTTCCTGGCCAAGCACCCGCCGATCCGCGAAGTGGCCGGGTTCGCCGTCGAACTCGCCCGCTACTCCGCCGAGACCGGCCACCCCGCCGACCTCGCCGACTTCGGCCACGGCATCGTCCAGGAGAAGGTCGGCCGCTGGTTCGGGGACGACGAACTCCCCCTCCAGGAGAAGGCCTTCCTGATCTCCCTGGCCGTCTTCGACCACGCCCCCTACACCCTCGCCGCCGAGTGCGCCGACAAGCTGTTCCGCCGGCTGGAGACCATCCGCACCCCCGGACGCCCCGACGGCATCCCGCCCTTCGGCAGCTCGGTCGAGGAGCGCATGGCCCTCGCCCACGCCGAACTCACCGAGGAGACCGAGCAGACCCCCTGGGGCCCGGTCCCACAGCGGATGGCCTCCTTCCTGGACCCCCGCACCGCACCCACCCTGCTGCGCGAGGTCTGGACGAGCCACCCCTCCGCCCGCCCCGCGATCACCGGCTGGCTCAACGCGCTGGCCACCGACTCCCGCGCCCTGGTCCGTACCCGGGTCGCCTCCACCACCGCCCTGCTCGCCTCCGTCGACCTCTCCGCCACCATGAGCGGACTGCTCGGCCCCTGGTCCGGCGCCAAGGACTTCCGACTCTGCCTCCAGGCCGCCAACAGCCTCGCCCTCGCCTACCACGCGGGCACCGCCGCCGTCCCCCGGATCCTGCGCAGCTGGGCCGGCGACGACAGCGCCCGCCGCCGCTGGACCGCCATCCGCTGCTACGCCCTGCTCGGCCCGCTGATGCCCGCCCAGGCCCTGGAGGCCTTCGTGCTGGCCGCCGAGCGGCTGAGCGACGGGGAGCTCGACCAGCTCGCCGCCAAGTTCCAGCCCGGTGCCTCGCCCCCGGCGCCCGACCGGGCCGACCGCTTCCAGGTGCTCGGGCTGCTCGAAGCGGCCGAGCTGCTGCTGCTCTCCGCCGAGGCCGAGCAGGTGCTGCGCGCCCTGGTCCGCTGGCTCTCCGGCCCGGCCTCCCTGCGGCAGTTGGCCCTGGCCGTCTTCCTGACCGCCGCCCGGCGCACCGAGGACACCGCCGTGGGCCGGCCGCTGCTGCTCGACTGGTACGCCCGCAGTCCGCGCCCCGAACCGGGGAGCGTGGTCAGCGTCACGGTGCTGGCCGTCCCCGAGGAGCCCGCCCCCCTCCGCTCGCTGCTGGTCGCGCTGTGGCGCACGGCGCTGGAGGACCGCGGCTACCGCGACGCGGCCCTGGGCGTGCTGCGCGGCTGGCTGATCGGCGCCGCCGACCAGCCGGAGACCACCGCCCGGCTCACCGAACTGTTCGACGACCTGGCCGTCACGGAGCGCGACCGCCAGCGGCTGGACCACCTCGTCCGCACCGTCCGCACCGGAAGCCCGGCGACCCCGTTCCCGCCCGGCGGCTGAGACCGCACCCCCGAACCCGTCCCGATCCTGGAGCACCCGCGCATGTCGGCACGACCCCGCCCCGACTTCCCCGCCGGCGACCTCGTCGACCCGGTCCTGACGGTCCACCCGCTCGGCCGCGCCCTCGGCCTGCCCAAGCGGCCCAACGCCCGGGCCGACTCCGCCCTGGTCCTGACCACGCCGTCCGGCGAGCACCAGGTCTACCTGCCGCCGCACCGCCCGGGCTTCAGCGACCTGGTCGGCCGCGGCTACCAGGCCGCCTTCGAGGTCGACCTCGGCCTGCACCACCTGCGGATCGAGGAGCGGCTGCCCGGCCGGGACGACGTCGGTGCGTTCGAAGCCGTGGTGGAGATCGACTGGCAGGTGTCGGCGGCGGAACTGGTCGTGGCCAGCCGGATCCGGGACGTACCGGCGTTGCTCACCCCCCGGATCCGACAGCGGATGCGGGCGGTCACCCGCAACCTCACCACCGACCAGAGCGGCGAGGCCGAGACCGCCGTCCAGCAGGCGCTGGACGAGTACCCCGTCGCCGAGGCCGAGGGCCTGCGGGTGCGCTGCGCCGTCCAGTTGGACATCGACCAGGCCGCCCGCGACCAGAAGGAGCGGCTGCGCGGCTACCACTTCGACACCCAGGCGCACCCGCACGCCCTCCGGCAGGTCGAGGAGTCCCACGAGATCCTCGCCGCGAAGGCGAAGTTCTACCAGTACCACCTGGAGCAGGGCGGGGTCGCCGCCTGGGCCCTCCAGGTCGCCGCCCACCCCGAGGACCTGAAGGAGGCCCTCAAGTACCTGAAGGACGAGCAGCGGGAACTGGTCCAGGGCCAGCTCCACGTGATCGAGCGGCTGCTCGGCCAGAACGCCCTGGAGGAGTTCGAGCTGGAGGGCCCGCGCCAGGACGCCAAGGCCGCCCTCGAAGCCCTCCTGCGGCAGCGACCCGCCGGTCCGGCCTCGCCCGGCCCGGGCGCGCCCCGGCTCGACAAGGGCCCCAACCCTCCGCTCAACCGGTGAACCCGAGGAGCCCCACCGTGTCCGACCCGCCCACCGCCGTCGCGCCCACCCACACCCTGCCGGCACCACCGCCCGGCACCGCCCTGCTCGCCGAACTGCGCACCGAGATCGCACGCGCGGACAGCAAGGCCGCCGTCCTGGTCGCCGCCCTCGGCGTGATCGTCGGGGTGCTGGGCGGCCTGCTCACCAGCACCGGCTGGGCACCTCAGCAGCTTTCCGGCGCCGCCAAGGTGCTGCTCGCGCTCGGCGGGCTCGGCATCGCCGTGTCCCTGGTCGCGCTGCTGCTGGCGGTGCTGCCCCGCTTCCGCCGCAGCAGCTGGCGGCCGGGCCGCCCGCTCGGCTACTTCGGGGACATCCGGCTGGCCGCCGAGCAGGGACTGCTCGCCGACGCCCTGGCCGACACCGAGCGGCTGGCCGCCGATGCCGTCCGCGCCGCGCTCGCGGAGAACAGCCTGATCGTCTCGCGGAAGCACTCCTGGGTCCGGGTCGGCATCCTCTCCTTCGGCGCCGGTCTGTTCCCGCTGGTCACCGCCCTGTTCCTGGGCTGAACCGGCGCCGCACAACCCGTCCAGCACCGATCCGCACCGTCCTGCACAGCCCAGCACCGTACGGACGCCGCCGTGCGCGCGTCCCGTCCCCGAGGACCTCGCCATGACCGAACCGACCTACCCGGACGCACCGCCGCCGCAGTACCCCGGCGCCACGCCGCAGCACCCGACCGTCCCGCCCCACTCCCCGCAGGGCGCTCCCCCGTACCCGGGCGCGACTCCGCCGCCGTACCCGGGCACGACCCCGCCCGAGTACCCCGCCACGGCCCCGCAGTACCCGACGGCCACTCCGCCGCAGTACCCCACCTCGCCCCCTCCGCAGTACCCCACCACCGCCGTGCCGCCCCAGTACCCGGCCTCGGCCCCACCCCA
>CBJMI02800__coassemble_581_pt1 | contig 26335 bp, 25 predicted proteins | sample CBJMI02800__metabat2_low_PE_003 | metagenome-assembled genome bin CBJMI02800
CCGGTCCCCGTCCGTCCGGTCCCCGTCCGTCCGGTCCCCGTCCGTCCGGTCCCCGTCCGTCCGGTCCCCGGCCGGGCAGGCCCCGGCCGGGCAGCCCCCGGTGGGCCAGGACCCGTACCCGCCCACCGAGGAGATCGACCGCTCCCGCGCCGAGGCCGACGGCAAGGCCGCCTCCGCGGCCGCACTGGAAGCGGCGCTCACCGCCGCCCGGGCCGAACTCGACCGGGCCGGCCGCAGCGCCGAACAGGCCGTCGAGGCCTACAACGGCGCCCGGCTCGCCCTCACCCGGGCCCGCACCGAGGAGACCGCCGCCAACCGGCGCGCGGCCGCCGCCGAGGCCGAGCGCTCCGAGGCCGCCGAGGACGCGGCCCGGCTCGCCGCCGAGACGTACCGCCAGGGCGCGGGCGCCGAACTGTCCGCCCTCAACGCCCTGCTCGGCGCCCACGGCCCGCGCGAGGCCGGCGACCGCGCCGCCGCGGTCCGCGTGGTCAGCGAGCGCACCCGGCAGATCCTGGACGCCGCCACCTCCACGGCCGCCGCCGCCCGCAGTGCCTCCGCAGCCGCCCGCACCGCCACCGAGGCCGCGGAGAAGGCCGCCGCCGAGGTCGGCGCGGCGAGGACCAGGGCGCAGCAGCGGCTCGCCGCCCAGCAGGGCGAGGTCGCCGCCGCCGACCGGCGCCGGGAGCGGCTGCTCGCCGAGCTGGCCGCGGCCCGGAACACCACGGTCGAGCTGGAGCGCGAACGCCGCGAGGCACTGGAGGCGATCGCCGCCCGGGAAGCGGAGGCGGAGGCGGCCGCCCGCGCCATCGCCGAGCAGGCCGCCCGGGATGCCGAAGCGGCCGCGGCCGCCGCCAAGGCCCAGGCGGTACCGCCCGAGCCCCGCCCCTGGTCGGCCGAGGGCGCGGCCGCCGCCGTGGCCTTCGCCAAGTCCAAGATCGGCCTGCCCTATATCTGGGGCGGCGAGGGGCCGGAGGGCTACGACTGCTCCGGGCTGACCATGATGGCCTGGCGTGAGGGCGGCAAACAGCTCAACCACTTCGCGGCCGACCAGTACGCCCAGTCCACCCCGATCGGCTACGGCCAACTGCGCCCCGGTGACCTGGTCTTCTGGACCGACACCGGCCGCGCCGCCGACATCCACCACGTCGGCCTCTACATCGGCGACGACCAGATGATCGAGGCCCCGCGGGTCGGCATGCCGGTCAAGCAGGCCAGCCTCTGGATCATGGGCACCCCGGACTACTACGCCCGGCCCTAGCCAGGCCCCGGGAGCCGACCGGCCCGTGCTCACGGCCGGCCGGTCGACTCCCGGACCGGGGGAGCGTGACCACGTCCTTCGCCGCCCGCGCCGGCTCCGGGGCGGGGGTGGCCAGGGCGTCGGCCTGGAGGCGGGTCGGCGCGAGGCGCTCGGCGGCGGGGTGTCGGGGTGGCCGGGCTGCTCGGCGGTCGTCCAGGCGGTGGGCTGCGGGACGCGGTCGCCGAGCAGCCGGCTCCGCGGGGCGCGTACCCGGTCGGGGGCGCGGTCGGCGTCCCGCCTGGTCGGCTCGCCGTCGTGCCCGAGCCGGCGCGGGAGATGTCGGACCGGCTCCCGCGCCGATGTCGGTGGCCCGCGTTAGCGTGGCCGCTCCGACCACTTCTGAGGAGGCGTCGTGCACCTGCGGAACGTCGAACCGGGCGACGCCGAGGCGTACGTCCGGATGCGCTGCGACGAGGGGATGATGGCCGAGCTGGGCGGCCCGCTGCCCCGGGAGAAGGTGGAGGCGCGGCTGCGCAAGGACCTCGCCCTGGTGGCGGCGGACAGCGCCTGGATCAAGGTGATCGTGCCGGACGGCGACGCCGGGCCGGGCGGGGCGGCCGGTCTGGTCACGCTCTGGCAGGACGAGGAGGACGGCGTCGCCGTCTCCGAGATCGGCTGGATGGTGCTGCCCGGGTTCCAGGGCCGTGGTCTCGCCAAGGCGGCGGTGCGGCAGGTGCTGGACGCCGCCGCGGCGGACGGCCGCTGGGGCGAGGTGCACGCCAACCCGGGGGTGACCAACGGCCCGTCCAACGGGATCTGCCGTGCGCTCGGCTTCCGGTTGCTCGGCCAGCGGGACCTCGACTTCGCGGACCGGATCCTGCGCACCAACCACTGGGTCGTGACGCCCGGGCGGCACGAGGGAGCGCAGGCCGGGTCGGGCACCGAATAATTCGAATGACGCCCCAGGTCGGCGGCCGTACGGTGGCTCGATGGGCAAGAGCATCGATGACACGGCCGTCGACACCGTGAACGGGGTCCAGGTCAGGGCCGTCTCCGTGGACGAAGTGGAGAAGTGGAACCGGGCGCTCAACTTCGGCTTCCTGCGGCCGCACGCGGGCGTCGCGCCGGACCTGCGCCGTCGGCAGTGGCAGCCGGGCCGGATGGTGGCCGGCTTCGACGGCGAGCGCCAGATCGCCACCTTCCGCAGCTTCGACGTCGAACTGACCGTCCCGGGCGGGGCCGTGGTCACGGCCGACGCGATCACCAACGTCACGGTCAGCTCCACCCACCGCCGCCGGGGCGTGCTCAGCACGATGATGCGCCGGGACCTCGCCTCCGCCGCCGAGCGTGGCTGCGCGGTCGCCATCCTGGCCGCCGCCGAGTACAACATCTACGGCCGTTTCGGTTTCGGCCCCGCCACGTGGGGCTCCGGCTGGCGCATCGACCTGGGGCGCACCAGCGGTCTGCGCGAGGGCCTGCCCGGCGTGCCCGGCGGCCGGATCGACTTCGTGACGCTCGCGGAGCAGCGCGAGCTCGGCGCCGAGCTGTACGACCGCTGGAGGCTCACCCAGTCGGGCGCGATCGCCCGTGACGGGATCTGGTGGGAGCGCAACACCAATGCGATCCAGGTGCCGGGCGACAGCTTCAAGGAGCCGTTCGCCGCCGTCCACCGGGACGCCGACGGCGGGGTCACCGGGATGGTGGTCTACCGGATCGACAACAAGTGGGAGGGCGCCCTCCCCGCCGGCACGCTCACCGTGCACGACTTCCTCGCCCTCGACCTGCCGACCGCCGTCGAGCTGTGGCGCCTGGTGCTGTCCGTCGACTGGGTGCGCAAGGTGGTGGTCCAGGGCGTCTCCCCGGACGACCCGCTGCCGCTGCTGCTCCAGGACCCGCGCGCGGCCGTCCCGGACGAGGCGAACGCCGACCTCATGTGGCTGCGGCTGCTGGACGTCGGGGCCGCCTTCGGCGCCAGGACGTACGGCGCCGCAGGCCGGGTCGTGCTGGAGGTCGAGGACCGGCTCGGCTACGCCTCCGGCCGTTTCGCGATCGAGGTCGCCGAGGACGGCACCGGCCGCTGCACCCGCACCACCGACGACGCCGATCTCGCCCTGGGCGCCGGCGCGTTGGGCTCGCTCTACCTGGGTTCCGAGACGGCCCCGAGGCTGGCCGCGGCCGGACTGCTCACCGAACTGCGCCCGGGCGCGGCGGCCGCCGCCGATCTGCTGCTGCGCACCCCGCTGCGGCCCTGGACGCCCACCGAGTTCTGAGCCGCCGGCGACCACGGCGGAGGCCGGCCCGCGGATCGCGGGCCGGCCTCCGGGGTTCCACAAGTCCTGCGAGCCGCGGTCTACTTCACCGCGGTCTTCCCGATGGTGGGGAGGATGAAGTCCTGGATCAGCCCCTTGGCGTCCCGCACGATGGGCCGGAACACCCGGTAGCGCGACAGGTTGATCAACCGGGCGGCCATCGGCGTCGAGCGCCGGACGAACTCCCTGGTCCGCTCGGTGTCCTCGGTCCGGTCGAAGACCCAGTAGAGCACCACGACCATCAGGTTCAGCCAGAGCACGTCGGGCAGCAGCTCGACCAGTTCGGCGTCCAGCTTCGGCGCCAGGTCGGAGCCCTGGAGGACGTCGCGGAACAGTTCGACGGCCGTCGCCCGGGCGGGGTGGGACTCGTTGGAGAACGGGCTCAGCGAACTGGTCGGGTCGGCCGCCGTGCGGAAGAACTGGGCGGCGAACTCGTGGTACGGCGCGGCCGTGTCGAGCCAGGAGGTCAGCGCGATCTGGAGCCGCTCGGAGAAGTCCCGGGTGTGGGCCATGCGGCGCCTGGCGTCGGCCGCGTGGTCGTGGGTCATCCGGTCGTAGAACCCCTGGATCAGGAATTCCTTCGCGGAGAAGTAGTAGTAGGCGTTGCCGACCGACACGCCCGCCTCGGTGGCGATGGCGCGCATCGTGGTCTTCTCGTAGCCCCGCTCCTGGAACAGCCGCATGGCCGTCTCCAGGATCAGCGCCCGGGTCGCCTCGCTCTTGTCTGTCTTGGGCTGGGCCCGGCCGCCGGGCATGGGCCCGCCGTCCGTGCCGGGTGCGGCCGAGGCGTCGGCCGCACCCTTCCCGCCGTCCGTTCGGTTCGTCGCTGCCAGGTCGTCCACGGGCAGAGCCTAACCGGAGACGACGCTCCACCCGGTGTCGGTGCTGTCGGTGCTCGCGGCACCGGATGCCCCCTCCGCACCCGGTGCCACGCCCACCGCCCCCATCTTTTCGAACGCGTTCAAAAGCTCGGCAGAACTGTAGGCGTTGAGGTTGAACATGTTCAACTCCATCTCTGTGGGAGGCTCGTCACATGACCGGATCAGGGCGGATCACCATTCGGCACGGCGGAGAGCGGGATGCCGTGCACGTCGCGGACCTGCACACCGAGAGTTGGTGCACCAGCTACCGCGGGATCGTCCCCGACGAAGCGATCGGGGACGGACTGGCCGTCCAGCGGCGCGAGCTGTGGGAGCTGCGCCTGACGGTCGACTACGGGACGCCGGAGAACACGCCCGTGTTGCTGATCGCCGAACGGGCCGGGGAACCGGCCGGGTTCGTCTACCTGGTGCCGCAGCCCGACGGCGGGGTGCTGGTGGACAACCTGCACGTCCGCCCGGGCCTCACGGGCGGTGGGATCGGCCGGGAGCTGCTGGCGGCAGCCCGCGCCGAGGTCGCCGCGCGGTACCCGGGCGCCGACCTGTACCTGGAGGTGCTGAGCGCCAACACCCGCGCGATCGCCTTCTACGAGCGGGAGGGCGGTGTGCGGATCAGGGCGCAGGAAGGGGAGTTCCCGGGCGGGTACCTGCTGCCCGAGTACGTGTACGCCTGGCCGGCCGGGCCCGGGTCAGCGCCCGGCGCCGCCACGGCCGACCCGGCTCGACCGGCTTGACCGACTCAGCCGACCTGACCGGCTCAACTCGACCGACGTCGACCGACTCGACCGACGTCGACCGGTTCGGCGGGGTCAGTCGACGTCGTAGACCGTCACCGGCACGCCGCGCGCCGTCAGCCGGTCCGCTATCAGCGGCGCGACCTTCGACCAGCGCCCGCCCGCCAGTCCGCAGCCGATCCGCGGCATGTGGACGGAGGCGCCGAGTTCGAGCGCATGCTCGGCGAGCGCGGCCAGCCCGGTGTCGATGGCCTCGTACCGCACCGGCACTCCGGTGGAGCGCCCGGTCCGGATGCCGCGCTGGCCGACCAGGTTGGCCACCCAGACGTACGGCTCGACCTGCACCATTTGCAGGGCGCCGAGGCCGAAGTCGTTCTTCGCCCGCTCCCGGTGCCAGCGTCGGAACGCGGCCTCGGGCTCGGGCCAGCGTCTGGAGAGCGCGAGCACGAAGCCCTTTCCCCAGCCGCCCAGATCGTTGCAGACGTGCGCGATCACCTTCACGCCCTTGCCGCGGGGCGTGGTGGCATCGCCTCGGACGTAGGTGATTTCCGCCATGCCTAGAAGTTAGACGGAGGCACTGACAACCCGCTCGGCATTTTCCCGCACCCCCGCCGCGCGCAGGTGGCGCCGCCCGGCCAGGGCGATCAGCAGGGCGAGCGCGGCCGCTCCGGCGGGCAGGACGTAGCCGGTGCCGGGCGCGGCGTGCTCGGCGACCGTTCCGGCGAGCGAGGCCCCGGCCGAGATGCCGACCACGATGCCGGACACCGCCACCGCCATCCCCTCGTTGAACTGCCGCTGCGGAAGCAGCTCCTGGACCAGCGTCATGCCGGTCACCATGGTCGGCGCGGTGGCCGTGCCGGCCGCGAACAGCACCACGCCGAGCACCGCGAGCCCGGCTCCGCCCAGCCCGGCGGCGAGCGGCAGCAGCAGGACCCCGGCCATCGCGGCGGCCCCGACCAGGAAGCGCACCCCCGGCGCCCGACGCGGCGTCAGCAGGCCGAAAACCAGCCCTGCCACGCAGGACCCGGCCGCGACCAGGGCCAGCAGCGCACCGGCCGCGGCCTTGTGGCCGAGCGAGTCCGCGTAGGCGACGGTGGTGATCTCGGTCGCGCCGAAGACCGTTCCGGTGGCGAGGAAGGTCAACACCAGCACCCGCAGCCCGGGTACCCGCAGCGGGGAGCCGTGCCGCTGACCGGCGGGCACACCGACGGGCAGCGGCGGTTCGGTGCGCCGCTGGGCGGCGAACAGCAGGGCGCCGGTGGTGCCGAGGGTGCCGGAGGCGAGCAGCCCGGCCTCCGGGGCGAGCGTGGTGCAGAGCAGCATCGCGAGCACCGGACCGGCCATGAAGCAGAGTTCGTCCATCGCCTGTTCGAAGGAGTTGGCCAGGTGCCGGGCGGCCTGGTCGTCCCGGTACAGGTGCGCCCAGCGGGCCCGGGCCATGCCGCCGAGGTTCGGCGCGGCCGCGCAGGCGGCCCAGCAGGCGTACAGCGTCCAGTCCGGTGCGCCGAGCCGTACGCAGAGCAGCAGGGCGAAGAGCGGTACGGCGTTGTACAGCGCGGCCGGAACCGCGACCCGCGACTGGCCGTACCGGTCCACCAGGCGCCCGAGCAGCGGCATCCCGAGCGCGCCGGTGACCAGCCCGGCCGCCGAGACCGTCCCGGCCAGCGCGTAGGACCCGCGCCGTTCCGCGAGCAGCACCACCAGCGAGACGCCGTTCATGGACAGCGCGAGCCGACCGAGCAGCCCGGCCAGGGTGAAGGCGGTGGCGCCGGGGACCGCGAACAGCCGGCGGTAGGAGGCGAGGAGGGCGCGCGGGGGCAAACGGGCTCCTGGGACACGGGGCGGGAGGGGATGCCCCAAGCCTCGCCGTGTCGGCGGGCGGGCGTCCAACACCTGTTTCGCCACACCCACAACACCTTGTTGTTAATCTCCCGCCCATGCCCCGTGACCTGCACCCCCGTCTGCTCCGCGGCTTCGTCGCGACCGCCGAGACCCTGCACTTCGGCCGGGCCGCCGAGCGGCTGTACGTCGCCCAGCAGGCACTGAGCCGCGACGTCCGCACCCTGGAGGGGCTGCTCGGCGACACGCTGTTCGTCCGCACCACCCGCAGCGTCGAACTGACCCCGGCCGGGCAGCGGCTGCTGCCCAGGGCGCGCCGGCTGCTCGCGCTGCACGACGAGATCCTCGCCGAGGCGGGCACCGGTGCTGGCGCCGCCGCCCGGCCGCTGCTGCTCGACCTCAACAGCGACGTCACCGGTCCGGACCTCACCGCCGACCGGGTGCTCCAACGGGCCCGCGCCGCCTGGCCGGAGGGTGAGCTGCTGGCCCGGTTCCACGGCGGCCTGGCCGCGGCCGCGGCCGAGCTGCTGGCGCACCGGCTGGACGCCTCGTTCGGCCGCTTCGCCGGCCTGTCCGCCCCGGTGCGCGGCCAACTCGCCCAGCTGCCGGTGCGGTTGGAGCGGATCTCGGTGATGATGGCGGACACCCACCCGCTGGCCCGCCGCCCGGTGCTGCGGCCGGCCGAACTGGCCGGGCACCCCGTCGACATCTGCGCGGGCAACCCGGCGACCACCGAGTGGGCCGACCTCGGCGCCCGGCTGCTGCGCGAGCACGGGCTGGCCGCGGCCGAGCCGTACGTCCCGCCGGTCGGCCTGGACGAGACCGCCCGCTACCTGGCCAGGCACGGCGACCCGATGCTGACCACGGTCGGTGGGCCGAAGATCCCGGGGTCGGTGAACGTGCCGCTGGTGGAGCCGGTGCCGCTGTGCCTGGTGAGCCTGGTGCACCGGCCCGGCGAGCGTCACCCGGGGCTGCGTGCGCTGGCCGCCGCCGCGAGTGAACTCGGTACGGCCGAGAGCTGGTTGAGCCGCCCGGCGGGCAGCTGGCTGCCCGCGGCGGACGCGGAACTGGTCGCCGCCGCGCAGAACACCGCCCCTGCCTCGGGGGGATAGGCAGGGGCGGTGGGCTCGGTGGGCTCGGTGGGCTCGGTGGGCTCGGGGCGGCACGGGCCGCCGGACCGGGGACGGTCGGGTCAGGCCGCCTTGACGGCGGAGATGTCGAAGCTGAGCTTGACCTTCTCGCCGATCAGCACGCCGCCGGTCTCCAGGGCGGCGTTGTAGGTCAGGCCGAAGTCGGTACGGTCCACGACCGCCTTGCCCTCGAAGCCGACCCGCTCGGCGCCGTAGGCGTCCGTGGCGCTGCCGGTGTACTCCAGGTCCAGGACGACCGGGCGGGTGGTGTCCTTGATGGTGAGCTCGCCGTTCATCCGGTAGGAGTCCTCGCCGACCGCCTCGGTGGAGATGCTGCGGAAGCGGATCTCCGGGTAGGTCTCGGCGGCGAAGAAGTCGCCGGTGCGCAGGTGCTCGTCGCGCTGGGCCTGGTTGGTGTCGATGCTGGCGACCTTGATCACCAGATCGGCCGAGGAGTTGCCCGGCGTGGCGCCGTCCAGGTGCAGCCTGCCGTCGTACTCCGTGAAGCGGCCCTTGACGTTGGTGACCATCGCGTGGCGGACCGAGAAGCCGATCTCGCTGTGCGTGGCGTCGACGGTCCAGTCGCCGGTCAGGTGCGACAGGTCCGGGCCGGCCGGGGCCTGGACAGTGGCGGTGGTGGCGGTCTTGGTGCGGTTGAACAGGCCCATGGCTCCTCCTCGGGTTCGAAGCCAATTGTTTAGGCTTCAACTTCTTGGTTCCAGCGTACGACGCTTTCGTTCAAGTTTCAACCATGCGCCTGGAGCCTCCTTCCGAAGCGTTCTTCCGGACCCCCCGAACGGCCCGGCGCCCGGGCCGACGGGCACTGTCGGACCACCCGACTAGGCTGCGAAGGACAGTCCGATCCCCCGGAAGGCCCCGCATGTTCGTCCTGCACGCGCTCTGGCGGGCGGACGGACGGCTGGCCCTCTGGGCCGAGGACGCCCGCGCCCACCCCGGAGCCGGCGAACCCCGGCCCGACCGGCCCGCCCCGCGCGCCCACCCCTTCGCCTGCCCGGCCGGGAGCCTGGCCGCCGTCCTCGGCGGCATCGGGCCCGGGCTCGGCTGGCTCGCCGCACAGGCCCCCGAACGCTGGGCCACCCTCCTGCTGCCCACCGTCGGCACCCTGCCCGCCCCCTCGCCCGACCTGCCGGTCACCCCGCCGCGCGGCGGTGCCGTCCTCGCCCCCTGGCGGGTTCCCGCGCTGCTCTTCGACGCCGGAGCCGCCGCCCAGCTGCTCGGCGAGGTCCACGACCCGCACTGGGCCGTCACCGACACCGACCTGCCCGGCACCGGCCGGGTCGAGGTGGTCTACGGCCCCTCGCTGCGCTGGCTCACCGGGGTGCACGACCTCGCCTGGCGCACGGTCGGCCGGGGCCGGGTGCTGCCGCTGCTCGTCCTGGCCGACGGCCGTCCACTGGCCCGCTGGCGGCCCGACCCCACCCCGGCCGGGCGCCACGAGGCCGCCGCACTCGCGGCGGGCTGCCCGCCCGTACTGCTCGGTGAGTGGCCAACCGGCGCGACCACCGGGGAGGCGCTGCTCGACGCCGCCCTGGCCGCCCTGGTGGACGCCGAGGCCCGCGCCGCACTGGCCGAGACGCCCTTCCCCGATTCCGGCGGGACGGCCGCCGACCGCTGGCTGCACGCCCTCACCACCCCTTCCGGCGAGGTCGACGCCCCGCCCCGGGACGTCGCCGAACTGCGCCGCCGGATCGCCGACTGGTACGCCACCGCCGAGCCCGCCGACCCCGCGCTGCGGCTCTGCTTCCGGCTGGTCGAACCGCTCGGCCCCGCCGACGACGACCCCGGGGGCCGCCCCTCCGACGACGCCTGGCACCTGGAGTTCCTGCTCCAGGCCGTCGACGAGCCGTCCCTGCTGGTGCGCGCCGCCGACCTGCACGAGGGCGGTGCGGCGTACGCCGCACTCGCCCGCAGGGCCGCACAGGGCCCGCCCGCGGCCCCGACGGACGAGCCCGCCGGCCCGGCCGAGGTCCTGGCCGCCGAACTCGGCCGCGCCGCCCACCGCTGGCCGGTCCTGGACGGACTGCGCCACCGCACCCGCCCGTCCGCCCTGCCGCTCGACCGGACCGGTGCCCTCGACTTCCTGCGCACCGCCGCGCCCGCCCTCGCCGAGGCCGGTTTCGGTGTGCTGCTGCCCGCCTGGTGGCGCCGCCGCCCCCGGCTCGGACTCGCCCTGCGCGCCACCACCCCGCCCGCGCCCGGCACCCTCGCCGTCACCAGCCAGGTCGACCGGGACGCCGTCGTCGCCTTCCGCTGGCAGGCCGCGCTCGGCCCGGACGGCACTCCGCTCACCGAGCAGGAACTCGCCGAACTGGCCGCCGCCAAACAGGGGTTGGTGCGGGTCCGGGGCACCTGGCTGGAGGCCGACCCGGCCCAGATCGCCGCCGCGCTCGCCTTCCTCACCGAGCAGCGCGACGGTTTGCTGGTCGCCGCCGACCTGCTGCGGCTCGCCCTCGACCCCGACGTGACGGTCGCCGGGCTGCCGGTCACCGGCGTCCGGGTGGACGGTCCGCTCGGCGACCTGCTCGCCGGCGGTGCCGGTGCCGCCCCCGAGGACCGGCCGCCGCCACCGGACTTCCGGGCCGAACTGCGGCCCTACCAGCGGCGCGGGCTCGCGTGGCTCAGGACCATGTCCGGCCTCGGCCTCGGCGCCGTCCTGGCCGACGACATGGGCCTCGGCAAAACCGTCCAGACCCTCGCCCTGCTCGCCGCCGAGAAGCACGACGGCGAGGCCGGCCCCACCCTCCTCGTCTGCCCGATGTCCCTGGTCGGCAACTGGCAGCGCGAGGCGGAACGCTTCGCCCCCGCCCTGCGCCGCCACGTCCACCACGGCGCCGGCCGCCTCGACGCCGGACAACTCGCCGACGCGGTCGGGGGAGTGGACCTGGTCATCACCACCTACGGACTGGTCCAGCGCGACCTCGCCGCACTGCGCGCGATCCGCTGGCGCCGGGTGGTCGCCGACGAGGCGCAGCACATCAAGAACAGCGGCACCGCCCAGTCCCGGGCGATCCGCGCGCTGCCCGTCACCCGGCACCGGATCGCCCTCACCGGCACCCCGGTGGAGAACCGACTCGCCGAACTCCACGCCGTACTGGACTTCGCCAACCCCGGACTGCTCGGCCCGGCCGAGCGCTTCAAGGAGCGCTACGCGATCCCGGTCGAAGTCCACCGCAACCCCGGGCGGACCGCCGAACTCCGGCGCCGCACCGCCCCGTTCGTGCTGCGCCGGCTCAAGTCGGACCCGGCGGTGGCGGCCGAGCTGCCCGCCAAGCAGGAGATGACCGTCTGGTGCAACCTCACCGCCGAACAGGCCGGCCTCTACCAGGCGGTGGTCGCCGACCTGCTGCAGCGGGTCGAGGGCATCCGGGGCGTGGAGCGGCGCGGCACGGTGCTGGCGGCGATCGGCAAGCTCAAGCAGGTCTGCAACCACCCGGCCCAACTGCTGCACGACGGTTCGCCGTTGGGCGAGCGCTCGGGCAAGGTCGCCCGGCTCGCCGAACTGCTGGAGGAGGCGCTGGCCGAGGGCGACCGCACCCTGGTCTTCACCCAGTACGCCGAGTTCGGCACGATGCTCCGCCCGTACCTGGAACGCCGACTCGGCGAGGAGGTGCTGTACCTGCACGGGGGCGTTCCGCGTGGCCGCCGCGAGGAGCTCGTCCGGCGCTTCCAGTCCCCGGACGGCCCGGGGGTGTTCCTGCTCTCGCTGCGGGCCGGCGGCACCGGACTCAACCTGACCGCCGCCAACCAGGTGATCCACCTGGACCGTTGGTGGAACCCGGCGGTCGAGGAGCAGGCCACCGACCGCGCCTTCCGGATCGGCCAGCGCCGCGACGTCCAGGTCCGCCGGCTGGTCTGCGTCGGCACCGTCGAGGAGCGGATCGACGAACTCCTCACCGCCAAGCGCTCGTTGGCCGACACCGTGGTGGGCGCGGGGGAGCAGTGGCTCACCGACCTGCCGGTCGAGGCGCTGCGCGAACTGGTCGCCCTCACCCGCGAGGACGCCGTGGCCGAGGAGGACTCGTGACGGAACGGCCGAAGCCCGAGACGGTCAACGTCGCCGCCTACTGGCGCGGCGACTTCACCCTGAAGGCCCCCGACGAGGAACCGGCCGAACCCTCGCTGAACCGCCTCGGCCGCTCCGGCATCACCGTCCACGGCCGTGACCTCGCCGCCCTCCTGGCCCCCGCCTACGACACCTTCCGTTCCTAGGGGCCGTCCCGCCGCCGCTACCGTGCGGTAGCGTCCCGACCGTGACCGACACCCCCGACACCCGGCTCGCCGACTTCGAACGACACCGGCGGACGGTCTTCGGCATCGCCTACCGGATGCTCGGCAGCGTCGCCGACGCCGAGGACCTCGTCCAGGACACCTGGCTGCGCTGGAGCCAGGTCACCGGCCCGGTCGCCAGCCCCGGCGGCTACCTGGCGCGTACGGTCACCAACCTCGCCCTCAACCGCCTCGACTCCGCCGCCGTCCGCCGCGAGTCCTACGTCGGCCCCTGGCTGCCCGAGCCGCTGGTCACCGAGCCGGACGCGACCGAGGGCGTCGAGCGCGCCGAGACCGTCTCGCTGGCCCTGCTGGTGGTGCTGGAGAGCCTCTCCCCGCTGGAACGGGCGGTGTTCGTCCTCAAGGAGGCCTTCGGTTTCTCCTACCAGGAGATCGCCGAGGCACTGGACCGCACCGAGACCGCCTGCCGCCAGGTCGGCAGCCGGGCCAGGGCGCACGTGCGCGCCCGCCGCCCCCGCTTCGACGCCCCGCCGGAGCTGCGCCGCCGGGCCACCGACGAGTTCCTGGCGGCGTGCGTCGGCGGCGACCTCAACCGGGTGCTCGCCCTGCTCGCCCCCGACGTCACCACCTGGAGCGACGGCGGCGGCGTGATCACCGCGGCGGTGCGGCCGGTCACCGGCGCCGACGACGTGGCCCGCTTCCTGCTCGGCCTGCTCCGCAAGCTGGGCGATGGCGTGGGCGCCCGACCGGTCCTGGTCAACGGCCAGCCCGGCCTGCTGATCACCGTCGACGGCGCCGTCGACTCCGTCTCGGTGCTCGACTTCACCGAAGGGCCGGACGGCTCCCTCCTGGTCTCCGAGATCCGGGCCGTCCGCAACCCGCACAAGCTCGCCCACCTCGCTTGACCCTCGACCAGGTCGAGCCCCGAGAGTCACCGGCATGGAGAGCGAGCTGCACAGCATCGGCGAACTGGCCCGCGCCAGCGGCCTGGGCGTCGGCACCCTGCGCTACTACGACGGCGCCGAGGTGCTCACCCCCGCCTGGGTCGATCCGCAGACCGGCTACCGCTGGTACCGGCCCGCCCAACTCGCCGACGCCCGCCTGCTGGCCCGGCTGCGCCGGGTCGGCCTGCCGCTGACGGCGATCCGCGCGGTCCTCGCCGCCGTCCCCGGCAGCGGCGAGGCCGAGCGCGTCCTCGACGCCCACCTGCGCCGGCTGGAGGACGGCCTGTCCGACGCCCGCCGCGAACTCTCCCTGATCCGCACGACGATCGAGCAGAGGGAGCACCCGATGACCACCACCCCCGCCGAGCTGCGCCTCACCGTCCGCGCCGACGGCCTGGCCGCCGCCCTGGACGCGGTCCGCTTCGCGGTCTGCGGCGACCCGGAACTGCCCTCCCTCGCCGGAGTGCTCTTCGAACCCGACGGTCCGGTCCTGCGCCTGGTCGCCACCGACCGTTACCGGATGGCCCTGGCCGAGCTGCCCGCCCTCGGGGCGCCCCAGCAGCCCATCGCCGGCAGCACCGTCCCGACCGCCCTGGTCGACGCCCTGCGCGCACTCCTGCCCACCGGCCCGACCGAGATCGCCCTCACCCTGGGCGCCGGCACCTTCCGCGCCGAAACCCCCTACCACCGCGTCGAGGGCACCACGGTCGACCTCGACTACCCCGACCACCGCACCCTGACCCGGCTCGACCCCCGGCACCGGATCACCCTCCCCGCCGCCGAACTGCGCGCCGCCGTCGAAGCCGGCGCCACCCGCACCCTCCCCTCCGGCCCGCACGGCGCCGACTGCCAGGTCACCCTCCTCACCCTCACCGAGGACGGCCACCTCACCGTCGCCGACGGCCCCGCCCCCGAGGACTTCCAGGTGGCCGTCAACCGCGACTTCCTCCTCGACGCCCTGCGCGCCGGCCACACCGGACAACTCCTCCTCGAACTCGGCGGCCCCATCGCCCCCCTGGCCATCCGCACCCCCGGCCGAACCGGCACCTTCTCCGTACTGATGCCGGTCCGCCTGCCCTGAAGTCACCGGAACGCCCGATCGGGGTCACCCGGTCGGCGCGCCGCGTTTGCTCCCGCTAACACCCTGCTTGCAATTGCAAGCAGGGTGTTGCACGCTGTCCCCATGGCCTCCCTGAACGTCGGCTCCCTCGGCGAGTACATCCGCGAGCAGCGCCGCAACGCGCAGTACTCACTACGCCAGCTGGCGGAGGCCGCCGGCGTGTCCAACCCCTACCTCAGCCAGATCGAGCGAGGGTTGCGCAAGCCGAGCGCGGAGATCCTGCAGCAGATCGCGAAGGCGCTGCGGATCTCGGCGGAGACGCTGTACGTCCAGGCCGGGATCCTGGAGGAGCGGCGGGGTGAGGGCCTGGAGCTCCGGGCGTCGATCCTGGCCGATCCGCTGATCAACGAGCAGCAGAAGCAGGCGCTGCTCGCGGTCTACGACGCCTTCCTCAAGGAGAACGCCGCTTCGGGGTCCACCCCGATGACCGACGGCGCGGCCACCCAGCACACCCCCCTGGAGGACCGGTAACCATGCCGATCACCGACGACATCAAGAAGACCCTCACCGACCCGACCCCGCTCTACGCCCTGGCCGGTGCCGGGGACCTCGCGTACGAGAAGCTGCGCGAGGTGCCGGGCCGGGTCGAGGCGCTGGCGGCCGACCGCCAGGCCGCGCAGGACAGGGCGACCGCCCGGCTGCACGAGGCGCAGGAGCTGCTGGCCGGAGCACCGGCCAAGGTCAGCGAGGCCGTCACCGCCTTCCCCACGGACCTCAAGGTCCTGCAGGAGCGGGCCCAGGGCTTCGCCCTCCAGCAGGTGGCCCGTGCGCTGGAGTTGGCCGTCCGGGCCAAGGAGACGTACGACGAGCTGGCCGAGCGCGGCAAGGTCGTCGTGGACAAGGCCCGCCCCCAGAACACCCCGGACACCGAGGCCCTGGACCCCGCGGACGAGCTCGTCCGGGCCGAACTGGTGGACGACGCCGAGGCTCCGGCGCCGAAGAAGTCCGCCAAGGCCCGGAAGGGCGGCGCCGACGCCTCGGAGTGACCGGCCCCGCCCGGCCGGGGCACATTCGGTGACGGTGGGACGTTCACACCGTGCGGGTGGCCGCCGTGCCAGGATGGGCGGCGGCCGGGGTGCAGCAAGCCGAGAGACGTAGGAGACCGCGATGACCGGAGTGTTCCAGATCCTGGCCTTTTCCTACCTGAACCCGTTCTGGTGGATGGCCGTCGCCATTCTGGGCTACAAGTTCTTCGCGCTGGTCGACGCGGCCACCCGCCGGGAGGACGCCTACCGGGCGGCGGACAAGAAGACCAAGGGGTTCTGGCTGGCCGTGCTCGGGATCAGCTTCGGCTGGGACCTGCTGTTCGGCGCGAACTTCCTCGGCAGCATCGGCACCCTGGCCGGACTGGTCGCCTCGATCGTCTACATGGTGGACGTCCGCCCCGCGATCCGGGCCCTGACCGGCGGCAGCGGCCGGGGCGGCCGGAGCAACACCGGCCCGTACGGCCCCTGGTAGCGAACCCGGCGGAACGAGACCGCAGCCCGGGCGGGTGAACTCCCTGCCCGGGCCGCGTCCTTTCCTGCGGCTGGGCTCAGCCGAGCAGCAGTTGCACCGGATTGCGTTCCAGCAGCAGCACCGCGACGTCGTCGGTCAGCGCGCCGCCGTTGAGTTCCTCGACCTCGGCGATCGCACTGTCGACCAGCCGGCCCCGGGTGAGCCCGGCGGACTGGTGGTCGGCGACCAGGTCGGCCAGCCCGTCCTGGCCGAGGCGCCGCGACCCGGCCCCGACCCGGCCCTCGATCAGCCCGTCGGTGTAGAGCAACAGCCGCCAGCCGGGCTGGAGTTCGACCTCGTGGGCGGGCCAGGCGGCCTGCCCGTCGTGGCACGGCAGCAGGCCGAGCGCGGGCCCCGCGAACTCGGAGGGCAGGGTGACCGGGGGGTGGTCGCGCCCGAGGAGCAGCGGCGCCGGGTGTCCGGCGAGGTAGAGCCGGGCCCGCTCGGGGGTACCGGCCGAGTCGCGGCCGGCGACGGCGGCGCCGGGTTCGATGACGAGCATGCAGAGCGTGGCGAAGATCTCGTCGCTGCGCCGTTCGTGCTCCAGCACGTGCTGGAGGGTGGTGAGCAGGGTTTCGCCGGTGAGGCCGGCGAAGACCAGGGTGCGCCACGCTATCCGGAGCGCGACACCGAGCGCGGCCTCGTCCGGGCCGTGGCCGCAGACGTCGCCGATCACGACGTGGACGGTGCCGTCGTCGGTGCGCACGGCGTCGTAGAAGTCGCCGCCGAGCAGGGCGCGGCGGCGGCCGGGGCGGTAGCGGCGGGTGAAGGAGAGCCCGGCGCCGTCCAGCAGCGGGGTGGGCAGCAGGTGGCGCTGCAGCCGGGCGTTCTCCTGGCCCCGCAACTCGGCCTCGACCAGGCGGCGCTGGGACTCGTCGGCGCGCTTGCGCTCGACGGCGTAGCGCAGTGCGCGGGCCAGCAGCGGGCCGTCCGTCTCGTGCTTGAGCAGGAAGTCCTGGGCGCCCGCGGCGACGGCGGCCGCGCCGAGTTCGGCCCCGGCGGCGTCGGTGAGCACGACCACGGGGATGTGCGGGGCGCGACGGAGCAGTTCGTGCAGGCCTTCCAGGCCGTCCGAGCCGTCGGAGGGGTGCGGCAGGTCGGCCGGGGAGGCCAGGTCGAGCAGCACGCAGCCGAACTCGTTGCCGCGGGAGCGCCCGCGCCGGGTGGCGGGGAAGGCCTGGGCGAGCAGCTGGGTGGCCTGTTCGAGGCCGCGGGCCCAGTGGATCTCGATGGAGGTGCCGCTGTCGGCGACCGCCGCCTTGATCAACTGGGCGTCCGAGGCGTCGTCCTCGATGACCAGCAGCCGCAGTGGCGCGCTGCCGTCGGCGGGCCCGTCACCGGCCGCCGGGACGCTTCCCCCCTCGACGAGGTACGCGGGGTGGCGGGTGCCGTGCGCGGTCCGGACCGGCTGCGAGCGGGGGTGGGGTATCGGGGGAGTGGCCGTGGCCGGGCCGGTCGTCGGGCGGTTGCGGGCATGGCCGACCGGGGCGCCGTCATGGGCGCCCGGCAGGTCCGCGGCACCAGGTGCCCGCCCGTCTCCCGTTGCGGGCATCGGTGGTTCCTCCCTTTCCCCGACTGCGTAACGGCCGGAGTCCGTCCGCAGTGCCCGCCTGGCACCGTGCGTCGGGGAACTTCTCGCGACCATAACGTGATCTCCGGGGATTTCTCTGGCCGACCGGCGCCGTTGTGGTTATTGCCACGCCGGTGGCGGTGCGGTGATCGGATTCGGACGACGGCTCGGATCCCGGCCCGGCGGTTGCCGGGCGGGCCCGGGGAAGGGGTTGGTGACGGTGGCACGGATCACCCTGGTCGAGGGTGACATCACGGAACAGCGGGTGGACGCGATGGTGAACGCCGCCAACTCGTCCCTGCTCGGCGGGGGCGGGGTGGACGGCGCGATCCACCGCAGGGGCGGGCCGGAGATCCTGGCGGAGTGCCGTCGGCTGCGGGCCTCGCACTGGGGCAGGGGGCTGCCCGTCGGGCGGGCGGTGGCGACCACGGCGGGGCGGCTGCCGGCCCGGTGGGTGGTGCACACCGTCGGGCCGGTGTACGTGGCGGAGGAGTACGAGGAGCGGGCTGGGCTGCTGGCCTCCTGCTATCGCGAGTCGCTGCGTGCGGCGGCCGAGTTGGGCGCGCGCACGGTGGCCTTCCCGGCCGTGTCGGCCGGGATCTTCGGCTGGCCGCCGGCGGATGCGGCCCGGATCGCGTTGGGCACCGTCGCCGGCGTGCTGGACGGCGGTGACGCGCGGGCGGGCGCGGAGCTGGCGGAGGTGCGGTTCGTGCTGTTCGGGGCGGAGATGTACCGGGTGTTCGAGCGGGCCCGGAGGGAGCTGCTCGGGCCGGAGGGCTGCTGACGGGCTGCTGCGGTGCTGTGCGGGACTGGACAGGGCGGCCACCGAGCGGCGTGTGGTGTCGCCGCTCGGTGGCTTCCATCGTGGCGTGACGGGGCGTCAACGCGCCAGAGATATTCGATAACTCGTTCGAGTGAATGTGTCGTGTCGCTCACCAGCGCGCAGGTCCACCAGCAGGGGAAGGGGCCGCTACGGTGCGAGCGCCGTCCACGGCAGCGTGACCTCGCCCTGTCGCCACCGCCCCCGCGCGTCCACCAGCGGCCAGCTGCCCGCCAGCGCCGTGCACGCCGCCACCCAGCGCTGCCGCGCCCCGAACGCCCCGTACGGCGCGGCCGCCGCCCAGGCCCGGTCGAAGTCGGTCAGGAAGGCGTGCACCGGCCGCCCCGGCACGTTGTGGTGGATCAGCGCCTTCGGCAGCCGTTCGGCCAGGTCGGAGGGCTGGGCCAGGCCGCCCAGCCGGGCGGCGAAGGTGACCGTCCGGGGCCCCTCCGGCCCGAGCGCGACCCAGACGTGCCGCCGCCCGATCTCGTCGCAGGTGCCCTCCACCAGCAGCCCGTCCGGGGCGAGCCGGGAGCACAGCCGCTCCCACACCCCGGGCACCGCCGATTCGTCGTACTGCCGCAGCACGTTGGCCGCCCGGATCAGCTGGGCCGGCCCGCCGCCGTCCAGCGGCACCTCGAAGCCGCCGCGCCGGAAGGTGAGCAGCGGCGGCTCGGCGTACGGCAGCGCGGCCGCGACCCGCTCCGGCTCGATCTCGATCCCGACCACCCGGACGTCCGGCCGCACCGTGCGCAGCCGTCCGGCCAGTTCCACGGCCGTCCACGGCGCCGCGCCGTAGCCGAGGTCGACCGCGACCGGCGGTCGTTCGGCGGCGCGCAGCGTCCGGCCCAGGGTGTGGGCGATCCAGCGGTCCATCCGGCGCAGCCGGTTGGTGTTGGTGGTGCCCCGGGTGACCGTCCCCACCGGTCGTCCGGCCCGGCCGCGGGCGGGCGCGGCGGTCGCGGGGTCGAAGGAGGCAGCCATGCCAGAAGGGTAGTCGGCCCCGGTGGGGCCGGTCGGCCGCCGTCCTGACCTGGGCGGATGCCGGAGCGGCCGGTCGATCGCCGCGACCGGGAATGCCGGGCGACCGCCGCGTGGTTGGCACACTGGTGGTGATGTGTGCCCGGACGGGGCAGCGCACACCGGACATGCGGCGGCCCGTCCACGCGGACCCGCCGAGACGGGCCGCACACGAGGAGGCTTCAGCCAGGTGATCCAGCACCCCGTCCGTTCGGTACGCCGTGCCCAGTCGGCCGCGCCCGCGCGCGGCCGGCTCCAGTCGCTCGTCCCGGGCCGCCGGCGCCCGCGCCGGATAGCCATGCTCAGCGTGCACACCTCGCCGCTGCACCAGCCCGGCACCGGGGACGCGGGCGGGATGAACGTGTACATCGTCGAGCTGGCCAAGCGCCTGGCCGAGCTCAACATCGAGGTCGAGGTGTTCACCCGGGCGATCTGCTCGGACGACGCGCCGACGGTCGAGCTGGCGCCGGGCGTGCTGGTCCGGCACGTCACCGCCGGGCCGTACGAGGGCCTGGTCAAGGAGGACCTGCCGGCCCAGCTGTGCGCCTTCACCCACGGGGTGCTGCGCACCGAGGCCGGCCACCGCCCCGGCCACTACGACCTGGTGCACTCGCACTACTGGCTCTCCGGGCAGGTCGGCTGGCTGGCCGCCCAGCGCTGGGGGGTGCCGCTGGTGCACACCATGCACACCATGGCGAAGGTCAAGAACGCCGCGCTGGCCGAGGGCGACACGCCCGAGCCCGCGGCCCGGGTGATCGGCGAGACCCAGGTGGTCGAGGCGGCCGACCGGCTGATCGCCAACACCACCGAGGAGGCCGCCGAGCTGGCGCTGCACTACGCGGCCCGGCCGGACCAGCTGGCCGTCGTCCACCCCGGGGTCAACCTGGACGTCTTCCGCCCCGGCGGCCCGCGGACCGCGGCCGACGCCCGGGACCGGCTGGGCCTGCCGCAGGACGCCGCGGTGCTGCTGTTCGCCGGGCGGATCCAGCCGCTGAAGGCGCCGGACGTGCTGCTGCGGGCGGTGGCCGCGCTGCTGGATCGCCGTCCGGAGCTGCGCGAGCGCCTGGTGGTGCCGGTGGTCGGCGGCCCGTCCGGCACCGGGCTGGCCCGGCCGGAGAGCCTGCACAAGCTCGCCGCCCAGCTGGGCATCGGCGATGTGGTGCGCTTCCACCCGCCGGTCGGCCAGACCCGGCTGGCGGACTGGTACCGCGCGGCGACGGCCCTGGTGATGCCCTCGTACAGCGAGTCCTTCGGCCTGGTGGCGCTGGAGGCCCAGGCCTGCGGCACCCCGGTGGTGGCGGCCTCGGTCGGCGGCCTGCCGGTCGCGGTGCGGGACGGCGAGTCCGGCACCCTGGTGCACGGCCACGACCCGCTGGCCTGGTCGCACGCGCTGGAGCCGTACGTCACCGACCGGGCGCTGGTGGCCCGGCGCGGTGCGGCGGCGGCCCGGCACGCGGCGGCCTTCGGCTGGGACACCGCCGCGGCGACCACCGCCGAGGTGTACGCCGGCAGCATGGCCCGTCCGGCCGGCCGACTGACCGGGGCCCTGCGCCGCTGACTCCTGCGGCCCGCACCGGGGCTGCGCCGTCCCCGTACCGCCGAGTAACGTCACCCCCATGGCAATCCGCACCAAGGACGAGGCCCTGACCCTCCTGCGCACCGCCCTGGACGAGGCCGGGGTGGCCTGGGAGCCGGCCGCCGCCGACCCGTACACCCTGGTGGCGACCCTCCCGGGCACCCGCAAGCTGAACACCGCCTGCGCCCTGCGGGTCGGCGACCACACCCTGTCGGTGAACGCCTTCGTGATCCGCCGCCCGGACGAGAACCACGAGGCCGTCTACCGCTGGCTGCTGGAGCGCAACACCCGCCTCTACGGCGTGGCGTACGCGGTCGACGCGCTCGGCGACGTCTACCTGGCCGGCCGCCTGCCGCTGGAGGCGCTCACCCCGCAGGCCGTCGACCGGCTGCTCGGCACGGTGCTGGAGAACGCCGACGAGCCCTTCAACACCCTGTTGGAGCTGGGCTTCGCCTCGGCGATCCGGCGCGAGTGGGAGTGGCGCACCAAGCGCGGGGAGTCCACCCGCAACCTGGCCGCCTTCGCCCACCTGGCCGCCCCGGCCGCCGAGGGGAGCCCGGGAGCCTGACCCGCCCGGGCGCTCAGGCGCCCGCCGGGGCCTTCTCGGTCTCCTCCGCCGGCGCCACCTCGATCACCGCACCCGGACGGCGCCCCGTCGCACCCGTGCGACGGGCCAGCACCGCGTACCCGAGCGCGGCGGCCGTCCCGATCGCCCCGCAGACCGACCACAGCACCGCCGGCCCGGCGTACTGCAGCAGCAGCCCGCCGCCGGCCGGGCCGAGCAGCGAGGCGAGCGACCAGGACAGCGAGTAGACGCCCTGGTAGCGGCCGCGCCCGTGGGTCGGCGCCAGCTCGCTCACCAGGCCCATCATCACCGGGGTGTGGAGGATCTCGCCGACGGTCCAGACGGCCACCGACAGCGCGAACAGCCAGGCCGAGGACCCGGCCAGCGCGGCCAGCCCGAAGCCCCAGCCGGTGAGCAGGCAGCTGGTGATCAGCATCGCGGTCCGCGAGCGGCCCTCCAGCCAGCGGGTCAGCGGGATCTGCAGCACCACGATCAGCAGCCCGTTCAGACCGATGACCAGCCCGTACTCGGTGGACGTGATGCCGGAGGCGCCCATGTCGACGGCCAGGGTGGTGCTGCCCTGCTGGAAGACCAGGGCGATCAGCAGGGTCAGCCCGACCAGCGCCATGAAGGGGGCGTCCCGGAGCACGGTGAGCAGGCTGGTGCTCGCCCCGGCCTCGTCCGCGTCCTTCCCGGGCGCGGCCTGCGGCCTGGTCTCCGGGATCCGGATGAAGATGACCACCGCGCAGACCAGGGTGGTGAGGGCGTCCAGCAGGAAGAGCGTGAGGTAGCCGCGGGTGGCGATCAGGCCGGCCACGGCGGCGGAGAGGCCGAAGCCGATGTTGATCGCCCAGTAGTTCAGCGAGTACGCCCGGATGCGGTCCTCGGCCGGGACGAGGTCGGCGATGATCGCCGAGGTCGGCGGCCGGGTGGCGTTGTTGCACAGCCCGGTGACGAAGGCCACCACGGCGATCGCCGCCTGGCCGTCCACGAAGCCGAGTACGGCGGTGGACGCCGCGGTGCCGAGCTGGGCGGCGACCAGCGTCGGACGGCGCCCGATCCGGTCGGTCAGCACCCCGGCGCCGACCGCGGCGACCGCCGAGCCGGCACCGAACAGCGAGGCCACCAGCCCGGCGTAGGACGCCGAGTACCCCCGCTCGGCGGTCAGGTAGAGCGCCAGGAACGTGACGACGAAGGACCCGAGCCGGTTCACCAGGGTGCTCACCCAGAGCCACCAGAACTGCCGCGGCAGCCCGCCCACCGTCTCGCGCACCAGTCTTCGGATCCGGGGGTTGGCGGCCAGGGCGACGAGCATGTGGGGGGCTCCCGGGGGCAGGCGTCCGCTGAGCGGCGCGGGCAGGCCCGGTCAGCCGACGTGGGTAAGTGGTAAGTGGCAGGTAACCGCTGCACACGTTACACAGCCGCCCGAGGTCCCCACCAGGGGTTTTCCTGCCCTCCACTAAGCTGGGGCCATGGCTGACACGACGTACCGACTCATCCTGCTCCGTCACGGCGAGAGCCAGTGGAACCAGAAGAACCTGTTCACCGGTTGGGTCGACGTCGACCTCAACGAGAAGGGCGAGAAGGAGGCCGCCCGCGGTGGCGAGCTCCTGGCCGCCGAGGGCCTGTTCCCGGACGTGGTGCACACCTCGCTGCTGCGCCGTGCCATCCGCACCTCGCAGATCGCGCTGGACAAGGCCGACCGCCACTGGATCCCGGTCAGCCGCAGCTGGCGCCTGAACGAGCGGCACTACGGCGCGCTGCAGGGCAAGGACAAGGCCCAGACCCTGGCCGAGTTCGGCGAGGAGCAGTTCCAGCTGTGGCGCCGCTCCTACGACACCCCGCCGCCGGTGCTGGCCGACGACGCCGAGTACTCGCAGGCCGGTGACGCCCGCTACGCCGAGATCCCGAGCGAGCTGCGTCCGCGCACCGAGTGCCTGAAGGACGTCGTCGAGCGGATGCTCCCGTACTGGTACGACGCCATCGTCCCGGACCTGGCCGCCGGCCGGACCGTCCTGGTCACCGCCCACGGCAACAGCCTGCGCGCGCTGGTCAAGCACCTCGACGGCATCTCCGACGCGGACATCGCCGGCCTGAACATCCCGACCGGCATCCCGCTGGTCTACGAGCTCGACGCCGACTTCAAGCCGGTCGCCAAGGGTGGCCGCTACCTCGACGCGGACGCCGCCGCCGCGGCCATCGAGGCGGTCAAGAACCAGGGCAAGAAGTAAGCCGCAGGTCTCAGGCCGTCCCAGGGCCCCGCACCCGGTTCGCCGGGTGCGGGGCCTTCGGCGTTCAACGGGACTGGGGTTCATGCGAGTTGGGGTCTGATGGGCGAGCTGTGGTCTCGTCCAAAATGGTTCAGACCATTGACGGGTGGTGGCGCCGGCTCCTACCGTGAGGGCACCGGGCTGGCGCAGGCATGCCAAGGGATCCCCCATGTCCCGTGCCGCCGCACCCCCACGCGCGCGCGTCTGCGCCCCGGCGCACTCTCCATCCACCCCCACGGAGGAGCACCATGCGCACACGTCACCTGGTCGGGGCGGTCGTCGCCGCGCTGGCGATCCCGCTCACCCTGGCCGTCCCGGCCCAGTCCCACGGGTACATCACCACGCCGCCCAGCCGGGCCGCGCTCTGCGACGCGGACGCGAGCGCCGTCCCGTGGGACTGCGGCGACATCCAGTGGGAGCCGCAGAGCGTCGAGGGGCCGAAGGGCTTCCCGGCCTCCGGGCCCTCCGACGGCACCATCTGCGCCGGCGGCAACGCCCGCTTCGCCGAACTGGACGACCCGCACGGCGGCGCCTGGCCCACCACGCCGGTGACGTCGGGTCAGCGGCTCACCTTCACCTGGAGGTTCACCGCCAGGCACGCGACGACCGACTTCAGGTACTACCTGACCAAACCGGGCTACGACGCCTCCCAGCCCGTCACCCGGGCCAACCTCGACCTGACGCCCTTCCTGGTCGTCCCGTACGGCGGTGCGCAGGTGCCCAGCACGCTCAGCCACACCGCGACCGTCCCGAGCGGCCGCACCGGGCATCAGGTGGTCGTCGCGGTGTGGACGATCGCCGACACCGGGAACGCCTTCTACTCCTGCACCGACGTGCAGTTCTGACGGCAACCGCAGGACGGGCGGCCCGGGATGCACGAACGGTGCATCCCGGGCCGCCCCCGGTCCGGTGACGGTGGACTTCCTCAGTGACCGCCGCAGCAGCCGCCGTCCGCGCCGCCGCACTGGCAGGGCGCGCCGGACTGGCAGCCGCAGCCGCAGCCCGGGCCGCAGCCGCAGCCGGCCGCGAGGACGGGCAACAGCTTCGGGGCGGGCGGCTCGACGGTGTCGTGGGCGGTTGCCGGTCGGGTCGGGTTGGCCTTCATCGAGCTCTTCCCTCCTAGTGACGGGCACGCCGCGGTGCCCCACCCTCGAGTGAAGCCGCCGTTCGGTGGGAGCGTCAACGGGCGCGCAGTGGTGGGACGTACGGAGAACCGTGCGTCCACACCCCCCTCGCCACAGGTTTACTCGGCCCCCGGGGTGAGCGACGGTCACTCCACCCGCGCCGTCACTCCACCCGGGCGTCACTCAACCCCGCGCCGTCACTCCACCCCGGCGGCCTCCGCCGCCTCGGCGGCGGCCACGAACTCGGCCACGTGCTCGCCGGTCACCAGGTACACCACGCGCTTGGCGACCGACACCGCGTGGTCCGCGAAGCGCTCGTAGTAGCGGCCGACCAGGGTGATGTCGACGGCGGTCTCGATGCTGTGGTGCCAGCGCTCGTCGATCAGGTGCGACAGCAGCTCCCGGTGCAGGGCGTCGATCCGGTCGTCGTCCTGCTCCATCTCCAGGGCCTTGTCGACGTCCTTGGTGGCGATCACCAGGCCCGCCTTGGCCACCAGGCGCTGGGCGAGCTGGCCCATCTCCAGGACGGTGGACTGCAGGTCGGCGGGCACCGCCGACTCCGGGTAGCGCATCCGCGCGACCTTGGCGACGTGCCGGGCGAGGTCGCCGCAGCGCTCCAGGTCGGCGCTCATCCGCAGCGAGGTGACCACGATCCGCAGGTCGGTGGCGACGGGCTGCTGACGGGCGAGCAGGTCGATGGCCCGGTTCTCCAGCTCGTGGTGGAGGTCGTTGATCTTCTCGTCGGCGGCGATCACGCCCTCCGCCAGCGCCAGGTCCGCGTCGAGGAGAGCGGTGGTGGCCCGGCCCAGGGCCGAGCCGACCAGCCGGGCCATCTCGACCAGGCTGTCGCCGATCGCATCGAGTTCCTCGTGGTACGCGTCGCGCATGTTCTCTCCTCAGTAGCTGTGTCGGTGGCGGTGCCGACCGGTCAGCCCGTCCGACCGCCGTTGGCGTTCGGGCGACCGCTGCTGGTGGCGCGAATGGTACGCGCACACCCGAGACCTTGGCCGCCGTTCGGCGCACCGGTCTCTCCCACACGGGCTGCATGGACAACTCTGTGCCGTTCGGGCGACGGCGCACGGCCGCTACGGTGAATCGGCAGCCACGTGAAGGTGAATTCTCGGCAACGCACGGTCGATGCCTTGATCCAGCCCTTGGGGAGTGGTGTGGCCGTGCGCTTACGCTGGCCACATGGACGTGAACGTGGCCGCTGCCGCTGCCTGCGCCATAGCCGGGCTCGGCGTCGGCCTCACGGCCTCCATCGCCTTCCGTTGGAGCGAGCGCGAGCAGGCCAGGGGCAGGTACACCAGCGGCAAGCAGTACGGCCGGCACCAGGCACTGGGCACCGGCACCCCGGAGCCCCCGCTGCCGCCGGGGGTCGACACCGTACTCTCCGTGCTCCGCTCCTGCGCGATCGTGCTGGGCGAGGGCGACGAGGTGGTCAAGGCCAGCTC
>CBJMI02800__coassemble_584_pt1 | contig 25265 bp, 28 predicted proteins | sample CBJMI02800__metabat2_low_PE_003 | metagenome-assembled genome bin CBJMI02800
TGTCGGTCTGTCGAATGTGCCGAAGTGTCGATTTTGTCTGTGTGTCGCTTCGTCGCTTTGTTGGCGTTTCGTGCCGCCTGCGGCCCTCCCAGCCTACGGGCAGTGGGCCCTGACACGCCGCAGCCGCAGCGTCACAGCGGGCAGCCCCGCGGGCCTGCCCGATGCGCCCTACGCGCCCGCGCCCACCACCCGCAGCAGCTCCAGGCGGGAGGCGACCTCGCTGTCCGCGGCGGCGGCGTGCACCAGCAGCAGCTGGTCCTGGCCGCCCGCGGCCAGCACCTCGCACTCCAACTGCAGCTCCCCCACCACCGGTCGCAGCACCCGCTTTCGGCCGCTGCGCCGCAGCGCCACCTCGTAGCGCTGCCAGCAGGCGGCGAACTCCTCTTCCGTGAAGCGGAGTTCGGCCAGCAGCTCGGCGGCACGCCGGTCCTCGGGGCGAGCCGCGTGGGCGGCGCGCAGGCCCGCCACATGGGCGCGGGCCAACACCTCGTGGTCCTCGGGTGGGAACAGCGCACGGCTCGCCGGATCGGTGAACCAGCGCAGCAGCAGGTTGCGCCGCCCGGGCGGCTGCGCGGCGAGGTCCCCGAACACGGCGGCGGCCATCGCGTTCTGCGCCATCCCGTCCCACAGGTCGGAGACACCTGGGCGGGGCGCATCGTGCAGGCGGGCGGTACAGGATCAGCAGCGGCCCCGGGGCGCAGCGCGGGTGAGCGGGCCGTGCCGACGCGGCGGCTCGTGCCCGGCCAGGTGGTACGGATGGTCCAGCTCGTTCTCGCTCAGCCGCAGAGCCCGGGCCGGCGCAGCCAGCAGCTGCGGCGAGGGCTGCGGGCCGCGCCGCTGCTCCAGCCGCGCGCGGTAGTCCACCGACAGCCCGGCCAGCTGCGCCACCTCCTCCCCGCGCAGCCCGGGGGTGCGACGCCGGGCCCCGGGGGGCAGGGCGGCGTCGGCGGGCGTCAAGCGGGCGCGGCTGAGGAAGTCGGCAAGGAGCTAACTGCCCGTCATGTTTCCCAGCACGGCGCCATCCGGGGCGCGGTAGCCAGGGGCCGCCGCTCCCCGGTCGGCGGCCGTGGTCTAGGGTCGTCCACCGTGTCCGATACGCCGTCATACCCGTCGTCCCCGTCCTCGGCGTCCCCTGCCTCGTCGGCCCCGACCCCGCCGTCCTCGTCGTCCGCGTCCGCGTGCCTGAGCGCCACCGCGGAGGCTTACGACGCCGTGGCCGTTCGCTACGCCGACCACGTCAAGGACGGCCTGGCCCACCTGCCGCTGGACCGCTCCTTCGTCACCGCCTTCGCCGACCTCGTGCGCGCCGCAGGTCCCGCCCTGGTGGCCGACCTGGGCTGCGGCCCCGGCTACCTGACCGCCGCCCTGCGGAAGGAGGGCCTGGACGCCTTCGGCGTCGACCTGTCGCCCGCCCTAATCGCCATCGCCCGCCGGACGTACCCGGGCGTTCGCTTCGAGGTCGGCTCGATGGCCGCCCTGGAGACCGCCGACGGCGCGCTGGGCGGCGTGGTGTCCTGGTACTCGCTCATCCACACCCCGCCCGAGCAACTGCCTTCCTACCTCGCCGAGTTCCGCCGCGTCCTGGCCCCGGGTGGATACGCCTTGCTGGGCTTCTTCGAGTCCGAGGGCGCCCCGGTCACCCCCTTCGACCACAAGGTGACCACCGCCTACCGCTGGCCCCTCGACACCCTCGCCGCGCTCGCCGCCGAGGCCGGCTTCACCGAGACCGCCCGCATGCTGCGCTGCCCCGGCGACGGCGAACGCTTCCGCCGCGGCCATCTCGTCCTCCGCGCCGCCGAGTAGTGCTTCGTTAGGTCGGGGCTGCTCTTGGCCTGGCTGTTGGCTGGTGACACGTTGGGCATGTGTCGTTCCGGGCGACCAGGAGGTGTTGGCGGGCTCCGACAGCCTGATAGAGGGTCATGCCCGAGCAGGCACTTCGGGGCGGCTCCGGGCCAGGGCCATTGAAGAGGTGGGCGGCGGTGACGAGGGCGACGCGGCCATGCCGGCCCGTCCAGGAGCGGCCTTCGAGATGGTTCAGGCCCAGGGCGGTCTTCAGCTCGCGGTAGTTGTGCTCGATCCGCCACCGGATCTTCGTCAGTCGGACGAGTTCGTCGACCGGGGTGTCGGTGGGCAGGCTGGGCACCCGGTAGTGGGAGGGCTCGGCCGAGTCGGCGGGCCGCTGGGTCAACAGCCAGCACGCGGGCAGGGTGCCGTCCTCCTCCTGCCGCGGGTGGCGTCCGGCCAGGCGGACCCGAAGGACGACGAAGTCGCCGGTCAGACGGTCGCGTGAACCGTGCCACCGGGTGGCCGTGCGGGGCGCTGCCATCCTCGGGAACGCGGTGTCGTCGATCACCCAGGCCTGCGACGTGAGCGCCTCCACAGCCAGGTCCGCGATGCGGGCGCGGACCTCCTCCAGGGCCCAGGTCGAAATGGTGATGAACTGCTGCAGACGCTGGTGGTCAATGCCGAGGAGATGCGTGCCCACGGGTCGTGTCCCGTGAAGTGGTGTGGTCGTGCGTCAACGGTCATAAATTCGGCGGAAGTGTTTCGGCCGGTGGAGGTGTGATCCGGCGCGGACGCTCGGCGCTTGGAGGGGCCGTCGACGGCCCCGGGGGGACGGGCCGTCGGCGGGGCGTTACGGGTGCGGGTCAGGAGGCGGGCATCAGGACGGTGTCGACGATGTGGACGGTGGCGTTGGCGGTCTGCACGTTGCCGCACAGCACCTTCGCGTTGGTGTCGACGGTGAAGTCGGGCGTGGTGCGGGTCCGGTCCCCCAGGAAACAACAGGCCGCGACCCGGACCGGACGGATGCGGAAAAAAACTTCCCGCCGACGTTGAACCGTTCCCCGGTGGGACTCGTGTGGAAGGTGCCCGGGCGAACACCGCCCGGATCGCCAAACACCCACGATCCAGGGGGAGTTAGCCATGCCGAAGTTCGCCACGCCCATGTTCGCCGCGCCCCGGTTCACCGCGCGCCGGATGCTCGCCGCCACCGGCGTCGCCGTGCTCGCGCTCGCCGCCAGCGCCTGCGGGCCGGACACGGCCGACGGTTCCGGCGGGAGCGCGGCCACGTCCGCCGCCGTCCCTCCGGCCGCGGCCGCCACGTCGTCAGCCCCGGCCGCCGGCGGCACCGGCGGGGTCCGGCTCGTGGCCGTGAAGTCGGCCACGCTCGGGCCGGTCGTCACCGACGCCGCCGGCCGGACCCTGTACCGCTTCGACAAGGACACCGCCAAGCCGTCCGCGAGCACCTGCGTCGACGCCTGCGCCGCGAAGTGGCCGCCGCTCACCGCCCAGGACGCGGTCCAGGTCACCGGAGTGGACTCCGCCTTGGTCGGCAGTGTGGCCCGGCCGGACGGCACGAAGCAGGTGACCCTCAACGGCTGGCCGCTCTACCGCTTCGCCGGGGACACCGCGGCGGGGCAGACCAACGGGCAGGGTGTCGGCGGCACGTGGTTCGCGAGCACGCCCGAGGGGAAGAAGGCGCCGGGCACCACCGGGCAGGCCGCGTCGCCGACCGCCGCGCAGAGCGGCGGCTACTCCGGAGGTTACTGACCGGCCGTGCACGGCGGCGAGGCGGCCGGCGCCGCCTTGCCCGTGCGGGGACCCGTCGCCCAGACTGTCGCGGTGCACCGGAGCCGCGATCACCACTGGTCGGGGGGCGTCGCCCTCCCGGTCGGCGTCCTGCTCTGCCTCGTCCTGGGGCTGTCGCTGTTGGCGCTCCGGTTCCGGCCAGGCGAGCCGGAACCGGCGTCCGCGTTCGTCGACATCACCGCGGTGGCGGCCACCGCGCCCGCGCCGTCGGCCGTCGGCCCGGACGCCTCCGGCGGCTCGTACGCGCAGGACTGCGGACGCAACCAGGAGGGCCACCGCAACGCGGACAACGTGGTGGTCTCCCCCGGGACGGTGGGCGGCGCCCACCACGTGCACGACTACGTCGGCAACCTCTCCACGGACGCGGACTCCACCGACGACAGCCTCGCCGCGGCCCCGACCACCTGCACCGACGGCGACCGCTCGACGTTCTACTGGCCGGTGCTGCGCCGTACCGACCGCGTCGCCCCGGCGCCGAGCACCGCCGTGGCGGCCTCCGACGACCCGCACGACGCCCCCGGCGAGATCCTCGCTCCCGAGCGGGTCTCCATCGAGTACCTCGGCAATCCGTGGTCGAAGGTCGTGCCGATGCCGCGCTTCCTCCGGCTCCTGGAAGGCGACCCGACCGCCGCCACCGACGGCGGCGTCGAGGCCGGCGCCCGCTGGGGCTGTACGGGATTCGCCGACCGCACGACCACCGACCGCTACCCGCTCTGCCCCGCCGGCAGCCTGCTCACCCGCACCCTGGACTTCCCCAGCTGCTGGGACGGGCGCGGCACGGACAGCCCGGGCCACCGCTACCACGTGCGGTTCCCGTCCGCCGGCGGCCTCTGCCCGCACGGCACCTTCGCGATCCCGCACCTGCGGGTGACCGTCGGCTACCGCCCTCCCCCGCCCCGGGCCTTCGCCCTGGACGCCTTCCCCGAGCAGCGGCACAGCCCGCTCACCGACCACGCCGTGTACATCGGCCTGATGACCGACCGGCAGATGGCCTCCGTGGTGGCCTGCCTGAACGAGAACCGCACCTGTCGGGAATCCGGTTGAACCGGACGGCCGCCGCGCACGTGCTGGACGTGGTACCCGACGACGGAGGAATGGCGGATGGCGAGGACACGACCGGGCGGGCCGCAGGACGCCGCCGACGAGGCACTGATCCGAACGCTCTACGAGCAGCACGGCGGGGCACTGCTCGCCTACGCCGTCCGGCTCACCGGTGACCGCGCGGCGGCCGAGGACGCCGTGCAGGAGACGCTGATCCGGGCCTGGCGCAATCCCGAGGCGCTGACCGAGGCCCGGGGATCGGTGCGCGGCTGGCTGCTGACCGTGGAGCGCAACCTGATCACCGACCGGTTCCGGGCCCGGGCCGCGCGACCGGCCGAGGTGGCGGAGGTCTCCGAGGCGACGGCCACCGTGCCGGTCGAACGCGACCACGCCGAGGGCGTGGTGGAGACGCTGGTGATGTCGCAGGCGCTGGACCGCCTCTCGCCCGAACACCGCGACGTTCTGCGCTCGATCTACTTCCAGCGGCTGTCGGTCACCGAGGCCGCGGAGCAACTCGGCATACCCGCCGGGACGGTCAAGTCCCGCGCGCACTACGCGCTCCGGGCGCTCCGGCGCTCGTACACCGACAGGACGGGGACGTGGCAGGAGGTGTCGGTGTGACCAGGGACGACGCGGGTACGGGCGGCATGGGCACGGAAGACGTGAACACGAACGGTACGGGCACGGACGGCACGGGCGCCGAGGGTACGGGCCCGGTGCCGCCCGAGCGGATCGCCGAACTCGTCGGCGCCCACGTGCTGGGTGTGCTGGATCCGGACGAGTCGGCGGCGGTCGAACGGCACCTGGCCGACTGCCCCGCTTGCCGACAGGAGGTGGCCGAGTTGCGGGAGCTGGAGACCGTCCTGGGCGAGGTGCCGCCCGAGCTGCTGGTGGACGGCCCGCCCACGGGCGGTGAGCTGCTGCTGCAGCGCACCCTGCGGCAGGCACGGGCGGAACGCGGAGCGTCGCTGGTCCGGCGCCGGACCCGGATCGGCATGGTCGCGGCCGTCGCGGCGGCGGCGGCGCTGGTCCTCGGGATCGCGGTGGGCCGCGGTACGGTCACCGCACCGCCGGTGGCCGCCGGCCCGGCCCCGACCGCAGCGCCGACCGCGACCGTCACCCCGCCGCCGGCCGGGACCAGGACCGGCTCCGTGACGGATCCGGCCACCGGTGCCCGCATGACGCTGACGATGACCCCGGCCATGGGCTGGGTGCGGGTGAACGCGGCGGTCACCGGAATCCCGGTCGGCCAGCGCTGCCACCTGGTGGTCAACGCCAGGGGCGGGGCGAGGGCGGACGCGGGCAGCTGGCTGGTCTCCGCTGTCGGCGCCAAGTCCGGTACCACGCTGGACGGTTCGGCGATCGTCTCGCCGGACGACGTGGTCTCCGTGTCGGTCGTCAACGAGTCCGGGCAGACCTTCGTGACGGTCCCGGTGTAGGGCTCCGCCGCCCGCCGGACCCGAGGCCCGGCGGTTCCGGCTACGTGCGGAGCCTGACGGCATACTCGCTGGTCGTGGGGCCTGCGCGTGGCCCTGGCCCCGGCCCCCGCGGTGCGGCGAGGGGCCTGGCCAGCGAATGTGCCGAGCGGCCGGGCCCCCGGCTCTGCCCCGGTGAAAGGGGCAGGGCCGGGCCCGCGGGTCAGCCGGCCGGTGTCGGCGCCGGGGCGTAGCCGGCTGGGCGGGTGGTGAAGGTGCCGCGGCCCTGGGTGCGGCCGCGCAGGCGACCCGCGTAGCCGAAGAGTTCGGCCAGCGGCACCAGTGCTTCGACCTGGGCCGTGCCGCCGTGGCCACCGTGTCCGCCGTGGCCGGTGTGGCCGGTGGTGGTGGTCTGGACGGTGGCGCGGCGGGCGGCGAGGTCCCCGAGGGCGGCTCCGAGGGCGTCCTCGGGCACGGTGACGGTCACCTGCGCGAGCGGTTCCAGCAGGTGCAGCCGGGATACGCGCAGTGCTTCCCGCAGGCCCAGGCGGGCGGCGGTGCGGAAGGCGAGTTCGGAGGAGTCCTTGGGGTGGGTGGCGCCGTCGGTCAGGGTGACGGTGAGGCCGGTGACGGGGTGGCCGCCGAGCGGGCCCTCGGTGAGGGCGTCGCGGCAGCCGGCCTCGACGGCCTGGACGTATTCGCGCGGCACCTGTGCGCCGGTGACGGCGGAGGTGAAGGTGAAGCCGTCGACGGCGGGCGCCAGGTCGAGGACGAGGTGGGCGAACTGGCCTGCGCCGCCGTCCTGTTTGGCGTGCCGGTAGGTGAAGTTGCTCACGCCTTCGACGAGGGCTTCGCGCAGGGCGACCTGGGGTGCTCCCACGACGGCTTCGACGCCGGCTTCACGGCGTATCTTCTCCACGGCGACCTCCAGGTGCAGTTCGCCCAGTCCGGACAGGGTGCGCTGGCCGGTGTCGGGGTCGGTGGCCAGGCGCAGGGAGGGGTCCTCCTCGGTGAGGCGGGCGAGGGCGGCGGTGAGCTTGTCGGTGTCGGCGGCGCGGCGGGCTTCGACGGCGACGGTGACGACGGGTTCGGCGCTCACGGGTGCCTCCAGGAGGACGGGGTGGTCGGGGTCGCACAGGGTGGCGCCGACGCGGACGGTCTTGGGGCCGATGACGGCGACGATGTCGCCGGCCAGGGCGTGGTCGATCTCGGTGTGGCGCTCGGCCATCACGCGCAGGATGCGGGCGATGCGCTCCGGACGGCCGGTGGCCGCGTCCAGGACGGTGTCGCCCTTGCGCAGGGTGCCGGAGTACAGACGCAGGTAGGTGAGACGCCCGGTGGGGGCGGCGCTCACCTTGAACGCCAGGGCGGTCAGGGGCTGTTGAGGGTCGGCGTCGCACTGCCCGTCCCGGCCTGCGGGCGGCGCGGGCGGCGCGGACGGTGCGGGCGGCGCGGGCGGGGTGTCCAGGGGTGAGGGCAGGTAGGCGACGGCGGCGTCCAGGAGGGGTTCGATGCCGCGGTTGCGGTAGGCGGAGCCGCCGAGGACGACCACGGCCTCGCCGCTGCGGGTGAGGTCGCGCAGGGCGGCGGCGAGGGTGGCAGGGCTGAGGGATCCGTGGGTGCAGTACTCCTCCAGGGCCCGGGGGTCGAGTTCGGCCACCGCCTCTTCCAGGGCCTGGCGGCGGGCGGCGGTGTGGTCGGCGAGGTCCGCGGGGACGGGGCCCTCGGCGAGGGTGCCCTCGTCGTCCCAGATCAGGGCGCGATGGTGGACGAGGTCGACGACGCCGGTGAAGGCGTCCTCGGCGCCGATGGGCAGGTGGACGGCGAGCGGGCGGGGGTGCAGGCGTTCGCGGATGGAGGCGACGGCGGCATCCAGGTCGGCTCCGGGGCGGTCGAGCTTGTTGACGAAGGCGATGCGGGGCACACCGTGGCGTTCGGCCTGGCGCCACACCGACTCGCTCTGCGGCTCGACGCCGGCGACGGCGTCGAACACGGCGACGGCGCCGTCCAGGACGCGCAGGCAGCGTTCGACCTCGTCGGCGAAGTCGACGTGGCCGGGGGTGTCGATGAGGTTGATCCGGTGCCCGGCCCAGGCGCAGCTGACGGCGGCGGCGAAGATGGTGATTCCGCGGTCGCGTTCCTGGGGGTCGAAGTCGGTGACGGTGGTACCGGTGTGGACTTCGCCGCGCTTGTGCGTGGCACCGGTGAGGTAGAGGATCCGTTCGGTGACGGTGGTCTTGCCGGCGTCGACGTGGGCGAGGATGCCGAGGTTGCGGACGGCGGCGATACCGGCAGTGGTGCCGGCGGCGGTGGTGGTGCGGGTGGTGGTGGTGTCGGTGCGCATGGCCCGGTTGCCTTTCGAAGGGCGGTACTTGCGGGGTGGGCGCGCGATTGACACAGTGCCGCCGGGGCACATCTTGGACTGACTGATCGTCAGGTATCCGGTCGAGAAGAGACCGTGCCGCACGAGGGAACGCGAAGGAACGCGGGGAGGCGGACGGTCAGGCGGTGGCGGCGCTGCTCCGGTGCCGGCCGCGCAGCGGGCACCGGAGGGGCGGGGACACCAGGATCACCTCGTACCGCGACGCGGGAGAGGGGGCGGCGGCGCTGTGCTTCGGCATGGCCGCTGCGCCCCCTCTCTGTGTGCTCTCGCGTGCCGGTACGGTCGTTGGGCGTCCGCACCTCGGGGTGCGGCCGCGTGGCGAGTGTAGGGGGGTCGGGCCCGGCGGGGCCACGGGATTTACGGCTCCTGCGGGCCTTGCGGCGTGCGCAGGCGAAGCACCGGCCGGATCCAGCCGTCCTCGTCGCGCCCCGAGACGTCCAGGGCGGTGTCCAGGGCGGCGCCGATGGCGCGTTCCTCGTAGCCGAAGTGGGATTCCATGATGGCGGCCAGTCCGTCGAGTTCGCGTCCGATCGCCTCCAGGGCCGCCCCGTCCTCCCCTACGGCCTGTTCGGCGAGGTCACGGACGCGGGTGAGGAGGGCGGCGATGAGGCCGTGGTCCTCGACGAGTTTGGCGACGGTGGGTGCGAGGTCGGGGCGCTCGCGCAGCAGGTCCGCGAACAGGTCGTCGTCCTCGCCTTGGTGATGGGTCGTCAGAGCTGTGCAGAAGGCGAGGCAGTGGGCGGTCAGGGAGTCGCCTCCTGCGCCCTGGTGGCGGCCCAGGGCGGAGCGGACACCTGTCAGGCGGCGGCGCAGTTCGTTGTGCGCCTGGGAGAGTTGGAGGCTGAGGGCGGCCGTACGGCCGGTGCGGGGGGAGGCCACGTGCGGGCGTGTCCCTTCGGTCGTGCACCTCCGTGCCTGGCGCAGTCCGCCACCGGCACGCGATGCCGGGCCCATCCGATCACGGCACGCGCTTTCCGGGCAAGCCCGCGCCCGTGGCTGTGGCGGGTGTGCCGGTGCCGGTGCCGGTGCCGGTGCCAGTGCGGGGGCGGGGCCGTCCGAGGAGGATCCCGACCACCACCAGTGCCAGTCCCAGCCCCTGGCGCGGCCCCAGTTCGTCGCCGTCCAACACGGTGCCCAGCAGCACCCCGGTCAGCGGGTTGAGCAGTCCGAGCAGGCCGACGGTGGCGGCCGGCAGGTGCCGCAGTCCGGTGAACCAGCAGGCGAAGGCGAGGGCGGTGGCGGCCAGGGTGACGTAGCCGAAGGCGAACAGGGTGGGGCCGTGCAACGGCGGCGGCGCTCCCTCGGCGCCGGCGGCCAGTGGCAGCAGCAGCAGGCCGCCGGCGGTCAGCTGCCAGGCGGTGGCGGCCAGTGGGTCGGCGCCCTCACGCCAGCGGGCGGCGAGCACGTAGCCGACGGAGGAGACCAGCATCGCGCCCGCCGAGGCCGCCAGCCCGGCCCGGTCGAGCCCGCTTCCCGCCCCCAGGACGGTGAGCGCCACTCCGGCCAGGCCCACCACCGCCCCCGCCAGGTGGGAGCGGTGCGGGTGCTGCCCGGCCAGCGCCCAGGCGGTGAGCAGCATGGCCAGCGGCGAGGCGGCCATGACGGTGGCGGCGGTGCTGGTGGGCAGCAGCTGGGACGCGAGGTAGAGCAGGACGAAGAACACGGCGGTGTTGAGGAGTCCGAGCAGGGCGCTGCGCCACCACCAGGCGCCGTGGGGGCGGCGGCGGGCGAGGGCGAGCAGCAGCAGTCCGGCGGGCAGGGCGCGCAGGGCGGCGCCCCACAGCGGGCGGTCGGCGGGCAGGTAGGCGTGGGTGACCCAGTAGTTCGCGCCCCAGGCGATCGGGGCGAGGGCGGTCAGCAGCACCCATCGCACATTGGCTTCCATGGAAGACAATATAGCTTCCCTGGAAGCTATCAGGGATAGGATGGGCCCATGGAGCCCCAGCACCAGCACCAGAACCAGCAGCACCCGGACGACGGCGACCACGTCGCGCTGATCCAGGCCGCGTGGCACCGCGAGCGCCCCGACCTCGACGTCTCCCCCCAGGCCGTGATCGGGCGCCTTCACCGCCTCGCCGCCCGCCTCACCGCCGAACTCACTCTCGTCTACCGGCGCTACGGCCTGAGCGAAGGCGAGTTCGACGTGCTCGCCGCGCTGCGCCGCGCCGGCGCCCCCTACGAGCGGGCCCCCGGGGAACTCGCCGCGCACACCATGGTCACCACCGGCGCGATGACCAAGCGGATCGACCGCCTGGAGCACGCCGGCCTGGTCACCCGCCGCACCGCCGAGGACGACCGGCGCGCACGCGTGGTCGCCCTCACCGACGCGGGGCTGCGCCTGTTCGACGAGGCGTTCACCGCCCACATGCGCAACGAGCACCGCCTGCTCTCCCATCTGGACCCCGGCGAGGCCGCCGCCCTGGAGACGCTGCTCACCGCCTGGCACCGGCGCCTGGAAGGAGCCGGGCCGAGCAGAACCTGACGCACGCACACCCGCCCGGTTCCGGCCCCGGCGCCGCCCCGGCCGTCGCGACGAGCCCCTCGGGTTGGAGGGGCCGGGCGGTGCGGGCCGGGCGGTGCGGGCCGACCGGCGCCGCCGAGCTGCGGGCCCGGCGCACCCGCCGCCTCGCGCTCGCTCGTGCAGCGGACAGGTGGCGGCCCGCCTTTCCCATTCACCGCCGCCCGCCCGTACACACGGACTTGGGCGGGCGGCGGTGCCGGGGACCGGGCCTTGGGCCGGCTGCGGGGCGCCGGGGGCCGGGCCGGGAGGCCGCCGAGCGTACGGGCGCCTCCCCCACACTCTTGGGACCCCGCCCGGACCCGGAACGGATGACCGCCCCCGGTTAATGTGACCGTATGCACACCGACCGCCGCCCCTGGGACGTCCTGCTGATCGGCGGCGCCTCCGGCGTCGGGAAGAGCCGCGCTGCCGAGCACCTCGCCGCCGCGAGCGGCGCGTTCACGGTGGAGTTCGACGACGTCGTCGCCGCCCTGCAGGCCGCCACCACGCCCACCACCCACCCCGGCCTGCACCACTTCACCACCACCCCGGCCCAACGCCTGGGCGCCGAACGGGTGCTGGAACTGCAGATCGCCACCGCCCATGCCCTGGACGAGGCCCTGCTCGGCGTCGTTCGCAACCGCCTGAGCGTCGACGTGCCCGCCATCGTCGAGGGCGACTACCTCAGTCCCCGGGCCGCCGTCCGCGCCGCCGCCGAGGCCGCCGCACACGGCCGACGCCTCCGCGCGGTGTTCCTCCACGAGGGCGAGGCGGCCCGCATCAGCGCCAACTACGCCCGGCGCGAACCCGATGGCGGCGCGCAGAACGAGCGCGCCGCCGTCAGCGCCCGCTACTCCCACTGGCTCGCCGCCCAGGCCCGCGCCCACCGCCTGCCGGTGGTCGACTGCCGACCCTACGACACCCTGCCTCAGCGCCTGACCGCCGCCTGTTCCTACCCCTGAACCGCTGCCCGGGCCGCGGCGCAGGACGGCTACGCGGGGGCGTCCTCGATGTCCGAGATCAGCTTGGTGCTGAGATCGCTCTGCACCGCCAGCCGGGTCGTCCCGGCGTCCGGGCCGGTGCCCCAGGTCAGGGTGACCGTGGTGAACAGGTGCCCGGCGCCCGCGTCCTGGTAGGCCACCTCCCAGGCGGTGGGCACGTCCTGAGCGCGCAGCACGCCGTCGGCGTGGTTGACCTCCTCCCAGGCCGCCAGGCGCTGGCGCAGGTCCTCGTTGAGGTAGTGGCCGCGCAGTTCGTCCGACAGGTCGTCGGTGCCGTCGGCGACGGCGTCGATGTAGGCGCCGTAGAAGTCGGCAACCCGGTCCACTGCGGAGTCCGGGCTGCCGCTGCGGGCCGCGGTGCCCGCGTCGGTGTCGGTATCGGTGTCGGCCATGAGCACCCCTGTGTCCGGGCCCGTACGGCGACTCGCCGCCTGCGGGCCGATCCGTTCGTCCGCAGGCACAACGAGTCCGGGGCGGCGCAGGTTTCGGGTACAAAGACCCCGACGGGCAGTGCACACAGCCGGGTCGGACGGGAGACGAGCGGTGTTGATCGTGGTGAGCGGCGGGCCGGGCAGTGGGAAGACGACACTGGCGCACGCGCTCGCCCGCGCCGTCGGCTGCCCCGCGGTGTGCCGTGACGAGGTCAAGGAGGGCCTGCTGCACGCCGGCACCCGGGTGGACGCCCCCGACGAGGCGGTGCGCGACGCCTTCTTCGACGTGCTGGGCGTGCTGGTGCGCGCCGGGGTGAGCGTGGTCGCCGAGGCCGCCTACCAGGACCGCGTCTGGCGCCCCCGCCTGGAGCCGCTGGCCGCCCGCACCGAAGTGCGGGTGGTGTGCTGCCGGGTGGATCCGGCCCTGGCCCGGCGCCGCATCGCCGAACGCCTGGCCGCCGGGGGCCACCGCGCCGCCCACGCCGACCGCGAGTTGCTCGCCGCCCCGCCCGGCGCGGGCAACCTGCTGGACGACTTCACCCCGCCGTCCCCGCCGGGCGCACCGTGCCTGTGCGTGGACACCACCGACGGCTACGACCCGCCGCTGGCGGACATCGCCGCCTTCGTCCGCCGCTGAAAGCCCGGGACCCGAACAGCAACCGCGCCTACGCCTGCCGGCGGACCACCGACCCGGACCCGGCCCCGCACCGCGCCCGGACCGGCGGCCGGTCACGGTCTTCGACTGCGGTGAAGGCCTGGGCGGCGAACTCCAGCTCCACGAAGGCGGCTTCCCCGAACCGTCTCACCGCCCTCACCCGCGACTGCGCCCGCCTACCAGGGCGAACGGCTGCTCACCCCGGACCGCGGGTCCCGGGGGCCGCAGCCGCCGCGCCCGCTGTGGACGCCGCACTGCGGCTGGGACGGCAAGGACCGGTGCTGGCAGTGGGACGTCGAGGGCCGGTTCGCGCAGTCGTGGAGCGGCCGGGCCGGCGCGCCCGCCGTGCTCTGGGCGCGCCGCTGCTGCTGCCGCACCGCGGCACCAGCAGGAGACCTGGCCTGCGTCAGGGGACGGGCGTGAGGGTGGCGAGGGCGTGGGGGAGGGTGGTGAGGAGGTGGAGGACGTGGATGCCGTCGGCGGCGGGGGCGCCGGTGGCGGCGCGGTCGAGCCAGAAGGCGTGGAGGCCGGCGTTGCGGGCGCCTTCGGCGTCGACGGTGTACTTGTCGCCGACGTAGGCGACCTCGTGCGGGGGCAGGCCCAGGGCGGCGCAGCCGGCGTGGAAGATCCCTGGGGCGGGCTTGGCTTCGCCCTGCTGGTCGGAGCAGACGAGGACGTCGCCGAGGTGGTCGAGCAGGCCGATGGCGCGCAGTTTGCGGCGCTGGTGGTCGGTGTCGGAGTTGGAGACGATGCCGAGCCGGTAGTGGGGTGCGAGCTGGCGCAGGGCGGGCTCGGCGTCGGGGAAGGCGGCCCAGGCGGCGTCGCGGTGGGCCGCGTAGCCGGCGAACCAGGCGGCGGCCTGTTCGTCGCTGAGGTGTTCGGCGCCGTGGCCGAGGTGGGCGAGGAACTGGCGGGTGCGTTCGATCTGCTGGCCGCGCAGGGTGAGTTCGCGGGCGAGATAGCGGGCGTACTGGTACTCCATGACGTCGCGCCACAGGGTGAGGGCGGCCTGCGGGCTGGGGAAGCGCTCCAGCAGGCCGACGTCGCGCAGGTGGGCGAGGATGCCCGCCTGCTCCGAGCCGGTGTAGTCGAACAAGGTGTCGTCGACGTCGAAGAGCACGCCCCTGATCGGCATGAACCGTCCTTCCCTCTCCCGTTCCCGCAGCCACCACCCGCGACCGGCCCGAGGCCCGTCCCGCCCGGGGCCCGTACGGGCCTCGGCGCCCCCGAAACCGCCGGCGCCCCCCGCACCGCCCGGACGGCGGCCGGGGGCGCCGGCAGGGGCGCGTCAGGCCCCGAGGACCTCGCCGACCAGGGCCCGGGCCTCCTGCTGCACCCGCGCCAGGTGCTCCTCGCCCAGGAACGACTCGGCGTAGATCTTGTACACGTCCTCGGTGCCCGAGGGCCGCGCGGCGAACCAGGCGTTGTCGGTGCACACCTTGAGACCGCCGATGGCCGCCCCGTTGCCCGGCGCGTGGGAGAGCACCGCGGTGATCTCCTCCCCCGCCAGTTCCCCGGCCGTGACCTGCTCGGGGGACAGCCGGGCCAGGCGGGCCTTCTGCTCCCGGTCGGCGGGCGCGTCCACCCGGGCATAGGCCGGAGCGCCGTGACGTCCGGTCAGCTCACGGTAGTAGGCGCTGGGTGTGGCACCGGTGACCGCGGTGATCTCGCAGGCCAGCAGCGCCAGCAGAATGCCGTCCTTGTCGGTGCTCCACACCCCCCCGTCACGGCGCAGGAACGAAGCGCCGGCGCTCTCCTCCCCGCCGAAGGCGATCGAGCCCTCCAGCAGGCCCTCGACGAACCACTTGAAACCGACCGGGACCTCTACCAGCGTGCGGCCCAGGTCCGCCGCGACCCGGTCCAGCATCGAGGAGGACACCAGCGTCTTGCCCACCGCCGCGTCCCCGGGCCAGTCGCCACGGTGACGGAAGAGGTAGTCCACGGCTACCGCCAGGTAGTGGTTGGGATTCATCAGCCCGCCGTCGGGAGTGACGATCCCGTGCCGGTCGGCGTCCGCGTCGTTGCCCGTCGCGATGGCGTACTCGTCCTTGCGCCCGATCAGGGAAGCCATCGCGGCCGGGGAGGAGCAGTCCATACGGATCTTGCCGTCCCAGTCCAACGTCATGAACCGCCACGTCGGATCGGTCACCGGATTGACCACGGTCAGATCCAGCCCGTGAACCTCCGCGATACGCCCCCAGTAGGCCACCGACGCCCCGCCCAGCGGATCCGCACCGATACGCAGTCCCGCCCCCCGCACCGCCTCCAGGTCCACCACCGACGGCAGGTCGTCCACGTACGCGCCCAGGAAGTCGTAACGCCCCGTCGTCGCCGCGGCCAGCGCCCGCGCGTACGGGACCCTCCTCACCCCCCGCAGGCCCTCACGGATCAGCTCGTTCGCACGGTCCTGGATCCACCCGGTGGCCTCCGAACCGGCCGGCCCGCCACTGGGCGGGTTGTACTTGAACCCCCCGTCACGCGGTGGATTGTGCGACGGCGTCACCACGATCCCGTCCGCCAACGCCTGCCCACCGCGCCGGTTGAACCCCAGAATCGCGTGCGAGACCGCGGGAGTGGGGGTGTAGCCGTCCGCGGCGTCGATCAACACCTGCACACCGTTGGCCGCCAACACCTCCAGCGCCGTCACCTTCGCCGGCTCCGACAACGCATGCGTATCCGCCCCCAGGAACAACGGGCCCCCCACCCCCTGCCCCGCCCGGTACTCACAGATCGCCTGCGTCGTCGCCGCGATGTGGTCCTCGTTGAACGCCGCGTCCAACGACGACCCCCGATGCCCCGACGTCCCGAACGCCACCTGCTGCGAGACCTCCTGCGGATCCGGCCGCAACGCGTAGTACGCCGTCACCAACCGCGCCACATCCACCAGATCCCCCGGCTGCGCCGGCTGCCCGGCCCGTACGTGCGCCATTCATCCACTCCCGCCGAAACGCCGAAACACCGAAAATCCCGAACCACGCGACAGAACCGCACGCCGCGCTCACCGATCGTAACCAGAACACACCAACACCCCGAACCGCACCCACCGGCCCGGAGGCACACGGGACCGCTTCGGGCCGGACGGACGGCTGCTGTCCGGCCCGGCCCGGAGCGGCGACGTCGAGCCCAGTCGGGCAGCCGCCGTACGGGCGGGCGAGCCGCCGCCGTTCGGCCAGGGCACCTCAGACGGTCCCCGGCCCCGACGAACGGGGCCGTCCGCCCCGGCGCGGACGGCCGCTGTTGGCTCAGGCGGGCAGTTGCTGGCGGTGGGCCTCCAGGGCGGGGGCGGTGACGGTGGCCAGGAACTCCGTCACCCGGTACTCGGTCAGGCCCAGTCGGACGAACGGGTCGGTGGCCACCAGTTCCTCGATCCGGGCCCGGTCCTGCCCCACCGCCAGGATCACACCGCCGTCACGCGGCACCTTGCGCCCCGAGGCCAGGAACGTGCCCGCCGCGTAGTGGCCGTTGAGCCACTGCACGTGCTGCGGCAACGCTTCGTCGATCCGCTCCAGCGCGGCGGTGTAGGTCAGCTCCAGGATGAACATGGCGTCAAACTAGCGCGACGGGCTGGGGAGAGGCCCACCAGGTCGCCGGGGCCGCGGCGGTGTAGCCCAGTGACTCGTACAGCGGCCGACCCAGCTTCGAGGCCGTAAGTGTGGCGGGCAGGGAGGCCAGGCCGGCCAGGGAGGCGAGCATGACAGCCCGGCCGGCACCACGGGAACGCAGCTGCGGCGAGGTGCCGACCCAGTAGTGACTGGCGACACCGTCGTGCACGAGCCTCACGCAGGCCCCCGCAGCCACACCTTCGTGCCAGGCGACGAACACGTCCACCCCGGGCTGGTCGATCAGCGCCATGGGGAACAGCTCGCCGGGGCGGTAGGGCTCGAAGCCGGTCAGTCCGAAGCCCGCGATGACGACCCGCTCCGCCTCCTGGAGGTCCTCGGGCCGCCGTACCCGCACCACGTCCAGGGCCGGTTCGCCGACGGGCGCGGGCGGGCGCAGCATGACGGGCATCTGCCAGTTGCGCATACCGAGGTGGCTCAGGTCGGTGGTGCTGAACGGGTCCTCGGCGTTGACGGGGCCGACGGCCCGGCGGGCGAACTCGCTCAGCTCTGCCAGTTCGTCCGGGTCGAGCCCGGGTTCCTGGATCAGGATCCGCAGGCCGGCGCGCTCGTCGCCGTCGACCGCGACGAAGCTGCGGCGCCGGACCACCCGGTGTCCGCGGCTTCGGCCGATCGCGGCCCAGAAGGCGGCGGAGTTACGGGCCTGGCGCACCGGCCCCTCGGCGAGGGCCTCGGCCGAGGGGACGAGGCCGGAAGCGGGGGCGGGGGTCTGGGCGGCGGTGGCGGCGGTGGCGGCGGGTCGGTCGGTCGCGGTGGATCCCGTAGTCATGCTGCCTACGCTAGTGCCGAATTGACCGGACACACGGGCCAGTTCCCCGCAGCCTCACTGGGCCACCTTCGGACCGGGACGCGGTACGGCGAGGCGCGACGGAACACGGCGGCGGAATACGGCGGCGGAATACGGCGACGGAACACGGCGGCGGGGTGCGGCGAGCCGCGCGGGTGCCCGCCCCCCCGGAGGGTGCCGACCCCAATCCTGCCAGGTCAGGCCGCAGTTCCGGTAGGACGTAACCCACCCTGTTTCCGCCTTGCCGCACCCCGTGCGCACCCCGCACACTCGTGCGACACCCCACTCCCCCGACCTGGCCCCACGCGCCGCCGCCCGCTCCCCGGACGGCCGGCGTGCGGGCCGCCGCGCCCCGGCGCCATGGCCGGGGGTGGGGCACACCGGAGCAACCGCCAAGGGGGAAAAGGCAGATGAACGCGCACACGGACCTGGTGCTGAAAGCACGGATACGACTGCTGAGCCACAACGAACGAATCCTGAACGGCGAGGAAGGACTCTGGGTCTACCGGACCCTGTTCACGGTCAACCCCCACGCCCACGCCTACAAACTCGCCTACGTCCTGAGGGAACTGAGCGAGACCAGCCCCCGCCTCGCCCACCTGCCCGAAGCGCGACAGGCACTGTTGGAGGAGGCCGGAGCCGCCAGCTGCCACATTCCGGCCGACGCCCCCACCTACCAGCACCAGATGTGGAACCACACGGTCGCACAGCTACGAGAGATCGAACGCCGCCAGGGACAGGCAGGCCAATAGCACGCCCGCACCACACCAGCAGCGACAACAAGGGACGGACGGGCACCGGAGGCGCGGCCCGGTAGGCGGCGGCGGGATGGTTGCGGTACAACAATCCGTATTTGACGATTGATCGGAGAATAGCTGATATGAGCAGGTCAGGACTGTCCCGCCGCGCCCTGATCGCCGGGACCGGCGCCGCCGTCGTCGGGTGGAACACCGCCACCCGCGCCTGGGCGACCGCACCGCAGGCCGACGTCGCCGAACTGCCGTCCCTGGACGGGTCGATGACACTGCGGGGCGAGGGCCTGGAGCGGTTCACCTCCGACTTCGGGCACCTGGTCAGCGCCGCGCCGAGAGCGGTGCTGCGGCCCGCGTCGGTGCGGGACGTGCAGCGGGTCGTGGAGTTCGCGCGGCGCCACCGCATCCCGGTGGCCGTCAACGGGCAGAGCGGGGACGCGGCGGTGGTGGGGCAGGCAGGGCTGGAGTCGCACTCCAGCTACGGCCAGGCCAATCCGCGCGGCGGCATCGCCGTCGACGCCCGCGGCCTGGACCGGGTGGTGTCGATCCGGCCCGGCGAGGCCGTGGTGGAGGCCGGCGCGACCTGGGCGCGGCTGACCGACGCCGCGCTGGCGCAGGGCTGGATGCCGCCGGTGCTGACGGACTACCTGCACCTGTCGGTGGGCGGGACGCTGAGCGTGGGCGGGATCGGCGGGGCGGTGCAGCACCACGGCCTGCAGACGGACACGGTGCGCGAACTGGAGGTGGTGACCGGCACCGGCGAGCTGGTCACGGCCTCGCGCGAGCGCAACCGGGAGTTGTTCGAGGCGGTGCTGGCCGGCGGCGGGCAGGTGGGGATCATCGTCCGGGCGACGCTGGCGCTGGTGCCGGCGCGCGAGTGCTCCACCGTGTTCACCCTGGCCTACGACGACCTGGACGCCTACCTCTCCGACCAGCAGAAGGTGCTGGCCGACGGCCGGTTCGACCTGCAGGTCGGCAACGTGGTGCGCAGCGCGGACGGGCAGCGCTGGCGGTACACGGCGGAGCTGGTGGCCTACGGGGACGCCGGGCGCCCGGTGGACCGGCAGGCGTTGCTGGCGGGGCTGAGCCCGGTGGCGGACGGGACGTCGGTGGTGGAGCAGAGCTGGCGCGAGTACGCGTTCCGGGTGGACGCGTTCGCGGGCTACCTGCGGGCGGCGGGGTTCTGGGGGCTGCCCAAGCCGTGGCTGAGCCTGTTCCTGCCGGCCTCCTCGGTGGGGGTGTTCATGCGGGAGGCGGCCTCGTCGCTGACGGCCGCGGACCTGGGGGCGGGACTGCTGCTGTTCTACCCTTACGCGCGCGACAGGGTGCGCACCCCGCTGGCGGTGCTGCCGCAGGGTGAGGTGGGCTGGCACTTCGACCTGCTGGCCTTCCCCGCGCCGGGCGCGGACGTCGCCGGGATGCTGGAGCGCAACCGGCGCCTGTACGAGCGGGCGGTGCAGCTGGGCGGCAAGCGGTACCTGATCGGGGCGGTGCCGGGGATGACGGCCGCGGACTGGCAGCGGCACTACGGGGCACTGTGGGAGCGGGTGGAGGAGGCCAAGCGGCGCTTCGACCCGGCGGGGATCCTCACCCCCGGCCAGGGCATCCACAACGCCTGACCCGCACCCCGGCGGCGGGGGCCGTCCCGGCACGGGGGGACGGCCTCCGCGCCGGGAGCCGGGGGCCGTCACGCGTAGAGGGCGGCGGTGCGGCGAGCCGCGTCGGCGAGGCGGGCGCGGAGTTCGGGTGGGTGGAGGACCTCGGCTTCCGGGCCGAGGCGGAGGAGTTCGAAGTAGCCGATGTCCCAGGTTTCGAGCGGCAGGGTGACGGTGACCCAGCCGTCGGGGTCCGCGGGGCCTGCGGTGGCGAGGGCGTCGGTGGCGGCGGTCGGCTCCAGCAGGACGGGGAGGTTCCGTAGGGCGAGCGGGCTGAGGCGTACGACGGCGCGTTCGCGCAGCATGGCGCGGGTGAACTCGCGGGCCGCGGTGGTCCAGTAGTCGGCGAGGTCGAAGTCCGGGTCGCGGTCGAAGCGTTCGTCGCCGGCCTCGGCGGTCTCGAAGCGGTCGACACGGTAGGAGGCGATCCGGCCGGAGGGGCCGCGGGCCGCGACGTACCACTGACCGGCCTTCAGGACCAGGCCGTACGGTTCCAGCCGTCGCCGGCGGGTGCCGCCGCGTGCCGCGTAGCGGGCGTCGAGGACGCGGTCCTCCCACACGGCGCGGGAGACCTCGGCGAGCAGCGGCGGGGTCTCGGGGTCGCGGAACCAGGCCGGTGCGTCGAGGTGGAAGCGCCGGGCGGCGGCCGCGGGGGCGTCGCCGAGGGCGGCGGCGACCTTCAGCCGGGCGGCGAGGGCGTGTGCGGCCAGGCCCATGTCGCGCAGCGGGCCGGGGAGTCCGGCCAGGTGCAGGACTTCGGCTTCGGCGCGTTCGAGGCCGGTCAGGCGGGTGCGGTAGCCGTCGACGAGCCGGTAGCCGCCGCCGCGCCCGCGTTCGGCGTACACCGGCACTCCGGCTTCGAGCAGGGCGGCGATGTCGCGCTGCACCGTGCGCTCGGAGACCTCCAGCTCGGCCGCGAGCTCCGCGGCGGTCATGGTGTGCCGGGACTGCAGGAGCAGCAGCAGCGCGATGGTCCGGCTCGCCCGCACCGTGCCCTCCCTGCTCGCTGTCCTGCTCGGCCCCCGCTTCGCACCATTGTCACCGCTCGCGCGGGTCCGCCGCCCGTCGGTGTTCCACCTCCCCCCGGGTCCCCGGGTCGCGGTCGACAGCCCGGCGCAGGTTGTCGGTAGGGGCGCCGAGATGTGGTCGGTGGTGCCGTCCGTCACTACTGGTCCGGTGTTGGGCCGAGTTGGGCGGGGTCGGGGGCGAAGGCGGTCATCCAGTGCGGGTGGAGCCGGTAGTAGACGACGTCGTTGTCCCAGTCGAAGGCGTCGTGGCCGTAGAAGTCGCGGAAGTGGGCCAGCAGTTCGGGCCAGTCGGCGGCCGCCGGGCCGCCGGGCGGGTTGAGGGTCTCCACCGTGCCGTGGGTGAACACGCCCAGGTCCTCCCCGCGCAGGTGGGCGGCGCTGACGGCGGGCCGGGCGGCGAGGTGGCGGGCCTTGGCGGAGGAGCGGGCGGTGCCGAAATGCCACGTGCCGTGCAGGAAGTGGCCGTCCACGCCGCTGATGCGCGGCTCGCCGTTGGCGGTGACGGTGGACAGGGCGAGGGTGCACATGCCGGTGAGCACGCGGGTGAGCTGCTCCGCGGTGAGGGTGCGCTCGCTGTTGATGATCGAGCGCAGGTGGGCGGTGGAGCGGGCGAGCGAGGCGTCCAGGAGGGCCTGGAGGCGGTGGAGCTCGTCGGGTGTTTCGCGCATGGCGGATGAGGTCCTTGCCTGGTCGGTCCGGCCGGCGCCACGACGGCGCCGGGCGGCGGTGCCAGCCTCGGCCCTCAACCCGACATCTTCTGTCGTGTTTCCTCCTTTCCTCCGGATGGGCTGCCGGCGGTCTCAGCGGGCCAGGCGTCCCAGCAGGGCGGAGGCCGCGGCGATGCCGGCGAGGGTGGCGGCGGCCAGGACGGCGAAGTCCAGCGGCAGATGGGACGGGGTGCCGATCAGCAGGCCGCGCAACGCGTCGACCTGGTAGCTGAGCGGGTTGACCTTGCTGACGGCCTGCAGCCAGCCCGGCATCAGGTCCAGGGGGTAGAGGGCGTTGGAGCCGAAGAACAGCGGCATGGTGATCGCCTGGCCGATGCCCATCAGCCGGTCGCGGGTCAGCACGATCCCGGCGATGGCCATCGACAGGCAGGAGAAGAACGCCGAGCCGAGCAGCACCACCGCCACCACCCCGAGCAGGCGCAGTGGGTTCCAGGTCATCGCGACGCCGAGGACGGCGGCGATCAGCACCACGACGACGGCCTGCAGGACGGCCTTGACGCCGGCGGCGAAGGCCTTGCCGGTGACCAGGGCGGCGCGGGGAGTGGGGGTGACCAGCAGTTTGGTGAGCACCCCGGAGTCCCGCTCCCAGATGATCATGATGCCGTAGAAGATCGCGATGAACATCGCGGACTGGGCGATGATGCCCGGTGCGAGGTAGTCCAGGTAAGGGATGCCGCCGGTGGGGATGGCCTTGAGACGGGTGAAGGTCTCGCCGAAGATCAGCAGCCACAGCGCGGGCTGGACGGCCCGGGTGTAGAGCTCGGTGCGGTCGTGGCGCAGCTTCTGCAGTTCCACCGCGCACATCGCGGCGATGCGCGCGGGTACGAGGCGCCAGCCGGTGCGGGCCCGCGGGGGCACCAGCAGCAGGTCCAACTCCGGGCCCCGGTCGGGGGGTTCAGCCGACGCGGTTGGCCGTGCGGCGGGTACGGCGGACATCGCCGAAGTCTCCTTCCGTGGCGTCGGCCAGGTCGCGGCCGGCGAAGTGGCGGAACACGTCGTCCAGGGTCGGCTCGTCCCGGCCGTCCCGGCTTTCATGGCCTTCATGGCCTGCCTGGCCTTCATGGCCTGCCTGGCCTTCATGGCCGTCCTGACGGACCCGGTCCTTGAGTTCGGCGGGGGTTCCCAGAGCGCGGATACGGCCGCGGTCCATCAGGGCGATGCGGTCGCAGTGACGGTCGGCCTCGTCCATGTAGTGGGTGGTGACCAGGACGGTCATACCGGTGGCCCGGCGGACGGCGTCCACGCGTTCCCACACGCCGGTGCGCGCGATCGGGTCCAGGCCGATGGTGGGTTCGTCCAGGACCAGCAGGCGCGGGGCACTGACCAGGGCCTGGGCGAGTTCGAGGCGGCGCACCATGCCGCCGGAGTACGTGGCCGCCATCCGGTCGGCGGCGTCGGTGAGGTCGACGGCGGCCAGGGCCTGGGTGACACGCCGGGCGCGTTCGGCGCGGGGGACGTCGAAGACCCGGGCGAACAGAGCGACGTTCTCGCGGCCGGTGAGTCCGGCGTCGGCGGACAGCTGCTGGGGGACGTAACCGAGCAGCCGCCTTACCTCCATGGGACGGCGGGTGGCGTCGTGACCGAAGACGCGCACCATGCCGGCTCCGACCGGCAGCAGGGTGGTGATGGCGCGGATCGTGGTGGTCTTGCCCGCACCGTTGGGGCCCAGCAGGCCGAACACCTCGCCCGTGCGCACGGTCAGGTCGATGCCGTCCACGGCCCGGGTCACCTTCCCCCGGCCGTGGGTGAAGCTGTACTCCAGGCCCCGGCACACCACCGCTTCCTCGTGGTCCATCACTCCTCCTCCGCGTCCGGCAGGTTGCGCAGTCCCTCGGCAAGGCGGTGCAGCGCGGGGAGGGCGGCGGCCAGGGCGGCCCGCTCGGGCTCGGGCAGGTCCGCCACCAGCTCGGCCATCAGCGCCCTGCGGCGCCGGCGCCAGGCCTCGATCCGCGCCTCGGCCGCGACCGTCGCGTAGAGCAGCGCCGCCCGCCGGTCGTTTGGGTCCACCTCCCGGCGCAGCAGGTCCTGCGCCGCGAGCTGGTTGACCAGCGTGGACACCGAGTTCCCGGCCAGGCACAGCTCCTCGGCCGCCTCGGAGACCCTCAGGCCGGGGCTGTCCATCACCAGGCGCAGCAGTTCCACCTGCGCACCGCGCAGTCTGGGCTGTTCGACACGGCGGCGCAGGCGGCGGCGCAGCATCCGGTGGATGCCGACGAGCAGGGCGGAGAACTCGTCCGCGACCGTGCCGTCGGGCGTTGCGGGGGCCCGTGTCGTCATGCTCCGATTTTAGCTCTCAGTGAGAGGTAACTGTCGAGAGGTGGGGCGGGGATCGGGGGCGGGGATCGGGGGCCCGGGTCTTAAGTTGGGTAGCGCCGGGCTCTTCCGTCGCGCGCGGGCGCGGAGACATCCTGGGGGCATGCGGTGGATCCGGCGCGCAGTGCGGGTCGCGGACGGCGACGCGTTCCAGGCGTCCCTGTTCGGCGCCCTGGTGCTGGCGCTCGACCTGTGGCTGCTGTCCCGCACCGAGTACGACCCAACGGCCGTGGCCGCGCTGGTGGGCCTGGACTCGGCCGGAGCGCTGGCGGGCCTCGGCATCGGCCTGGTGGGCGCCAGGGTGGACGCCCACCACCGGCACGACACAACTCCCTTAGTGAGTCAGGGAGTTCGCCTGGTACGGTGCGCGGCGACGGGTGCCCTGTACGTTCACCTCCTGCTACCAGTAGCCCTCGTGGCCGACTTCGTCCTGCACCCGGACCACCTCATCGGCGTCCTCGGCGGCACCCTGGACCGAGACGACGCCCCCCGTTAGAGCCAGCAGAGCGTCCGCGCCCGCGCCACGCCCGCGCAAGGGAAGTCGGCCCCGCCGACTTCCCGCTCCGCCACCCCTCCGGGAGCAAATTTTCTGCCGGAACGGGAGGCGCTCGTCGGCATCCAGGCCGGGGCCGTTGGGCAGGGCGTGGCGAGGTCGGCGCCGTCGGATCCGACCGCGGCCCGCCGGGGCTCAGGGGGCCGTGGCGGGGACGAGGTGGTCGAGGGCATGGGCGCTGTCCGTCGCGGCGCGGGTCGAGCGCGGGAGCATGAGGTCTTCGTACGCGCGGACGGCGGTGTCGACGTCGGCTGCGGTGGCCAGGGCGTGGGCGAGGTCGGCGCCGTCGAGCATGGCGAGGTTGGCGCCGAGTCCGACCGGCGGCATCAGGTGGGCGGCGTCGCCGAGCAGGGTGAGGCCGGGGACGTGCCGCCAGGTGTGCGGGGCGGGCAGGACGAACAGCGGCCTGCTGGTGAAGGCGTGCTCGCCGCCGTGCAGGAGGCGGCGCAGGCTCACGTGCCAGCCCTCGAACAGGTCCAGCAGGTGCGCGCGTACGGCCTGCTGGTCGCCGGGGTCGACGCCGGCGGCCGTGTGCCAGTCCTGGGGGGTGCGCAGCGCGATGTAGGCGCGGATGTGGTGGTTGCTGTTGCGCTGGGCGACCAGGGTGCGGCCGGCGCCCTTGGCGAGCATCGAGCCGTGGCCGACGAGGCGGGCGAGGTCGGGGTGGCGGGTGTCGCAGTGGTCGAAGCCGGTTTCGAGGAAGGTGACGCCGGTGTAGCCGGGTACGGCCGGGGACAGGGCGGGTCGCACGCGGGACCAGGCGCCGTCCGCGCCGACGACCAGGTCGAAGTCCTCGGTGGTGCCGTCGGCGA
>CBJMI02800__coassemble_591_pt1 | contig 24473 bp, 23 predicted proteins | sample CBJMI02800__metabat2_low_PE_003 | metagenome-assembled genome bin CBJMI02800
GAACAATCATTCAGAAGAACCCCCGTCCGGATTCCGGATGGGGGTTCTTCGCGTTCACCCGCAATTCGGAGGGAAGCCGGCCGGTCGCTTGCGGTGACCCCCGCCGAGTGGCTGCTCCTCCGTCAATATGCCGCTAAAACCGCATGATCACCGCACTGATCAGCGGAATTTCGCTGGTCACGCCGTAGTCTCGAGGTCGGGGGGAACAGGTGTCCGGGATGGCTCCCGGGCGGGGCCGGATCAAGAATGGTGCTCATGGGACGAGGCAGGCTGCGCATCTACCTCGGGGCGGCCCCCGGGGTCGGCAAGACGTACGCCATGCTCGCCGAGGCGCACCGGCGGCAGGAGCGTGGGACGGACGTCGTGGTGGCGTTCGTCGAGGACCACGGCCGGCGGCGGACCGCGGACCTGGTGGCCGGGCTGGAGGTCGTGCTCCGGCAGCAGGTGGTGCACCGGGGCGCGCGGTTCTCCGAGATGGATCTGGACGCCGTCCTGGCCCGCCGCCCCGAGGTGGCGCTGGTGGACGAGCTGGCCCACACCAATGTGCCCGGCTGCCGCAACGAGAAGCGCTGGCAGGACGTCGAGGAACTGCTCGCGGCCGGGATCGACGTGATCTCCACCGTGAACGTCCAGCACCTGGAGTCACTCGGCGACGCCGTCGAGGGCATCACCGGGGTGCGCCAGCGGGAGACCGTCCCGGACGAGGTGGTCCGCCGGGCGGACCAGATCGAGCTGGTGGACATGTCCCCGCAGGCGCTGCGGCGGCGGCTGGCGCACGGCAACGTGTACACGCCGGAGAAGATCGACGCCGCGCTCGCCAACTACTTCCGCCCGGGCAACCTGACCGCGCTGCGCGAGCTGGCGCTGCTGTGGACCGCGGACCGGGTGGACGAGTACCTGCAGAAGTACCGTGCGGAGCAGGGGATCGAGGGCACCTGGCAGGCCCGGGAGCGGATCGTGGTCGGTCTGACCGGCGGCCCCGAGGGGGCGACGCTGATCCGCCGGGCGGCCCGGATCGCGGCCCGGGTGTCCGGCGGCGAGCTGCTGGCCGTGCACATCTCCCGCTCGGACGGGCTCGCGGGCTCCGGCTCGCCGCAGACGCTGATCGAGCAGCGTGCGCTGGTGGAGAGCCTCGGCGGCTCCTTCCACAACGTCCTGGGCGACGACCCGGCCGGCGGGCTGCTGGACTTCGCCCGGGGGGTGAACGCCACCCAGATCGTGCTGGGCACCAGCCGCCGGCCCCGCTGGCAGTACCTGTACGGGCCGGGCGTGGGCACCGTGGTCACCCAGAAGGCCGGCGACATCGACGTCCACATGGTCACCCACGAGCACGCCGGGCACGGGCGCCGCGGCAAGATACCCGTGCGCCGGATCACCGACCTGGGCCGGACGCGGACCGTCGCGGGCTGGCTGATCGGGCTGGCCGGCCCGCCGCTGCTGGCGATCGTGCTGACCGCGATCGGCGGGCTGGGCCTGTCCACCGACATGCTGCTGTTCCTGTCGCTGACGGTGCTCGCGGCGCTGGTCGGCGGGCTGCTGCCGTCCATCGGCTCGGCGCTGGTCGGCTCCTCGGTGCTGAACTTCTACTTCACACCGCCGCTGCACACGTTCTCCATCAACGAGCCGGAGAACATCATGGCGGTGGCGATATTCACCGTCGTCGGCTGCTCGGTCGCCTCCGTGGTGGACCTGGCGGCCCGGCGCACCCACCAGGCGGCCCGGGCCCAGACCGAGGCACAGACGCTCAGCGCGCTGGCCGGCACGGTGCTGCGCGGTGCGCCGAACGGGGACGGGGTGCTGACCGCGCTGATGGAGCAGGTCCGGGAGACCTTCGGACAGGAGAGCGCGGCCCTGCTGGAGCGCCCCGAGCCGACCGGCGGCTGGTCGCCGGTGGCCACCGCCGGGCCGCGCCCGCCGGAGCGGCCCGAGGAAGCCGATGTGGACGTGCCGGTCGGCGAGAGCCTGGCACTGGTGCTGCGCGGCCGCGTGCTGCCCGGCGCGGACCGGCGGCTGCTGGGGGCGTTCGCGGCCCAGGCCGCCGTGGTGCTGGAGCGCCGCCGGCTGGCCCGGGAGGCCGTCGTGGCCCGCCGGGAGGCCGAGGGCAACCGGATCCGGACCGCCCTGCTGGCCGCCGTCTCGCACGACCTGCGCACTCCGCTGGCGGGGATCAAGGCCTCGGTGAGTTCGCTGCGCTCGGCCGACGTCGAGTGGGACCCGGAGGACGAGGCCGAACTGCTGGCCGGGATCGAGGCCGGCGCCGACCGGCTCGACCACCTGATCAACAACCTGCTCGACATGAGCCGGCTGCAGACCGGCACCGTCACCCCGCTGATCCAGGAGACCGACCTGGACGAGGTGGTGCCCTACGCGCTCGGCGGCGTGCCGCCGGAGGCCGTCCGGCTGGAGGTCCCGGAGACTCTGCCGATGATCCGGGCAGACGCCGGGCTGCTGGAGCGCTCGCTGGCCAACCTGGTCGAGAACGCCGTCAAGTACAGCCCGGACGGCGTCAGGGTGCTGGTCAAGGCCGACGCCCTGGAGCAGCCGGGCCGGCCCGGCCGGGTCGAACTGCGGATCGTGGACCGCGGCCCGGGCGTGCCCGAGGACGCCAAGGAGCGGATCTTCGCGCCGTTCCAGCGCTACGGGGACGCGCCGCGCGGCGCCGGGGTGGGCCTCGGGCTCGCGGTGGCACGCGGGTTCGTCGAGGCGATGGACGGCACCGTCACCGCCGAGGACACCCCCGGCGGCGGCCTCACCATGGTCGTCAGCCTGCCCGCGGTCGAGCGGCCGCCCGCGCTCGAGCCGCCCGAGCCGCCCGAGCCGGACGAACGGCCCGGGCGGACCGGTGAGGGCCACGACCCGCTCTCACAGCTGATCACGTGAGACCGGCTGATCACGCGGGACCCGACCGGTCCCGGGGAGCCGGCGGCACCCGGGGCACCGAGAGCCGACGCACAGTCCGTAAGAACCGACAGCCCGAAAGGCGGAGCCCGTAAATGACCCGGGTCCTCGTGGTGGACGACGAACCGCAGATCGTCCGCGCACTGGTGATCAACCTCAAGGCCCGCAAGTACGAGGTCGACGCGGCCCATGACGGCGCGAGCGCCCTGGAACTCGCCGCCGCCCGTCATCCGGACGTCGTCGTGCTCGACCTGGGCCTGCCCGACATGGACGGCGTCGAGGTGATCCGCGGCCTGCGCGGCTGGACCCGGGTGCCGATCATCGTGCTGTCCGCCCGGCACGCGTCCGACGAGAAGGTCGAGGCACTGGACGCCGGCGCCGACGACTACGTCACCAAGCCCTTCGGGATGGACGAGCTGCTCGCCCGGATGCGGGCCGCCGTGCGCCGGGCCGAGCCGGTGGCCGGGGAGGACGACTCGCTGGTCGTCACCGAGAGCTTCACCGTCGACCTCGCCGCCAAGAAGGTCAACCGGGACGGCACCGACGTACGCCTCACGCCCACCGAATGGCACCTGCTGGAGGTGCTCGTCCGCAACGCCGGACGGCTGGTCAGCCAGACTCAGCTGCTCCAGGAGGTGTGGGGCCCGGCGTACCGCACCGAGACCAACTACCTGCGGGTCTACCTCGCCCAGCTGCGCCGAAAGCTGGAACGCGACCCCTCGCACCCGCGCCACTTCATCACCGAACCGGGCATGGGCTACCGCTTCGAGAGCTGACCGGGGCCGCCCCCGGCGGCTGCGACGCCTGCCGCCGGGGGCCCGGAAACCGGTACCCTGCCGACATGAGTGGTGACAACAGCAGCGGCCAGCCGCAGGGGCGGTTCCGCCGCATGCTCAGCCGCCTGACCTCCTCGGCCGAGGAGTTGGACGCCGAGGACCTGCGCCAGGAGAGCGCCGCCGAGTCGGGCTGCACGCCGATCGCCGGCTGCTCCGACCGTCAGCTGGTCACCGTCGCGGGCACGCTGCGCACGGTGACGCTCCGCCCCAGGGCCGGGGTGCCGGCCCTGGAGGCCGAGCTCTTCGACGGCACCGAGGCGCTGGAAGTCGTCTGGCTGGGCCGCCGCTCGATCGCCGGCATAGAGCCGGGCCGCCGGCTCGTCGCCAGCGGCCGGATCAGTCACGCACGCGGGCGCCGCGTGCTGTTCAACCCCCGCTACGAACTGCGTCCGGTCGGACACGGGAGCGAATGAGCGTGAGCAACCACCCCGGCGGCGACGCCGCCGCCCGGACCGACCTGGACGCCACCGACGTGGCCGCCTGGCAGACAGCCGCCGCCGAGGAGGCCGCGGACGGTCTGGCGCGGACGATCCAGGGCACCGCCCCGGCCGTGGACGGCCGACCCACGGACCCTCCCCTGGACCCGGCCGCCGCCGAGGCCGCCCGCCGGGCAGCCTCCAAGGAGGCCGCCGACACCGTTCTGCAGGCCTTCGGCGGCGTGCGCGGCATGATCGACATGACGCTGCCGGGCCTGGTCTTCATCGTCACCTACAACGTGACCCACCAGGTCAGCGCCGCCGCCTGGGCCGCGCTCGGCCTGAGCGCCCTGTTCGTGGTGGCCCGGCTGGCCCGGCGGGAGACCATCCAGCACGCCTTCAGCGGCGTGTTCGGCGTCGCCCTCGGCGCCTGGATCGCGATGAAGAGCGGCAAGGCCGAGGACTTCTACCTGCCCGGCCTGCTCTGGAACGTCGGCTACTGCATCGCCCTGGCGGCCTCCGCCCTGGCCCGCTGGCCGATGATCGGGGTGATGCTCGGCCCGATCACCGGTGAGATGTTCACCTGGCGCAAGGAGAACCCGGGCCGCCTCGCCGCCTACACCAAGGCGACCTGGGCCTGGGTGGTGATCATGGGCCTCAAGCCGGTGATCCTCTTCCCGCTGTACCTCACCCACAACGTCAACCTGCTCGGCTGGCTGAAGGTCGCCCTTGGCATCCCGCCGCTGCTGCTGGCGATGTACGTCACCTGGCAGATCCTGCTGAAGGCGCCGCCGCCGATCAAGGCGCCGGTGGACGACGAGGAGGAGCCGGCCAAGTAGCCGCTCCCGCCGCTCCCGTCGGTACGGCCGGTACGCGGCCGACGGCGCCGGTACGGCCGAGGGCCCGCACCCCCTGTCTCGGGGGGTGCGGGCCCTCGGCCGTTGCAGCGGGCGACGGGCGCCTACCGGGCGCCGGAGGTGGCCGACAGCAGCTGCTCCAGCTCCTCCTCGCGCTCCTGCGCGGCGACGAAGAGCAGCTCGTCGCCGCCCTCCAGGGTGTCGTCCTTGCCCGGCACCAGCACCCGGCCCTCGCGGATGATGCTCACCAGCGCGGTGTCCTGCGGCCAGGTGACCCCGCCGACCCGGGTGCCGACCAGCTCGGCCTCGGCGGCCAGGGTCAGCTCGACCAGGTTGGCGTTGCCCTGGCTGAAGCGCATCAGGCGGACCAGGTCGCCGACGCTGACCGCCTCCTCCACCAGCGCGGACATCAGGCGCGGGGTGGACACGGCGACGTCCACGCCCCAGGACTCGTTGAAGAGCCACTCGTTCTTCGGGTTGTTCACCCGGGCGACCACCCGCGGCACCGCGTACTCGGTCTTGGCGAGCAGCGAGACGACCAGGTTGACCTTGTCGTCACCGGTCGCGGCGATCACCACGTGGCAGCGCTGCAGAGCCGCCTCGTCCAGCGAGGTGATCTCGCAGGCGTCGGCCAGCAGCCACTCCGCCATGGGCACCCGCTCCACCGAGATGGAGTTGGGGTTCTTGTCTATCAGCAGGACCTCGTGACCGTTCTCCAGCAGCTCGCCCGCGATCGAGCGGCCCACGGCACCGGCCCCGGCAATGGCGACCCGCATCAGTGACCCTCCTCCTTCGGCCCCTGCGCGAACGCGGCCTCGACCGCCGTCAGGTCGGCCCGGCGCAGCATCACGTGCACCAGGTCGCCTTCCTGCACCACCATCTGCGGCGAGGGCAGAACGCCCTCACCGAGCCGGGTGACGAACGACACCCGGGCGCCGGAGGCCTCCTCCAGGCGGCTGATCCGCTGGCCCACCCAGCCCGGGTGGTAGGCGACCTCGGCCAGCTGCACGCTGCCGCTCGGGTCCTGCCACAGTGGCTCGGCGCCGCTGGGCAGCAGCCGGCGCAGCATCTGGTCGGCGGTCCAGCGGACCGTCGCCACGGTCGGGATGCCCAGGCGCTGGTAGACCTCGGCGCGCCGCGGGTCGTAGATGCGGGCCGCGACGTTCTCCACGCCGAAGTTCTCCCGGGCGACCCGGGCGGCGATGATGTTGGAGTTGTCACCGCTGGAGACGGCGGCGAAGGCGCCGGCCTCCTCGATGCCCGCCTCGCGCAGGGTGTCCTGGTCGAAACCGACGCCGGTCACCCGGCGCCCGTTGAACCCGGCACCCAGCCGACGGAACGCGGTCGGGTCCTGGTCCACCACGGCCACCGAGTGGCCCTGTTTCTCCAGCGTTCTCGCGAGGGCCGAGCCCACGCGGCCGCAGCCCATGATGACGATGTGCACCGGCGCTACCTCACCCGTCCCGTAGGGCTATTGACCTGCGCAAACACCGTTCATCTCCCTTTCCCGCCCGGCTTTCCGGGACGAGGGTTCTCGTGGGGGTGTCGGCTGGACACCGCTCGACAACCACAGTGTTGCCCGCCGACTCGTATCCGACACGCTAGCCGGTCCACCGAACGCAGTCGCGACGAAGGGGGGGACAAACGGCGGAGCAATGTCCGGCGAGCGCCTACGATTCCTTAACGTGCCTATGCCGACTGACCTTCCGAAACGCATCCTGATCGGGCGCGCCCTCCGCAGCGACAAGCTCGGGGAGACCCTCCTCCCCAAGCGGATCGCGCTGCCCGTCTTCGCCTCGGACGCGCTCTCCTCGGTCGCGTACGCCCCCGAGGAGATCCTGCTCACGCTCTCCGTCGCGGGAGCCTCGGCGATCCACTTCTCCTGGCAGATCGGCGCCGTCGTGGCGATCGTGATGCTCGCCGTCGTCGCCTCCTACCGCCAGAACGTGCACGCCTACCCCAGCGGGGGCGGCGACTACGAGGTGGCGACCGTCAACCACGGTCCCGCCGCCGGCCTGGTGGTCGCCGCGGCCCTGATGGTCGACTACGTGCTGACCGTCGCCGTGTCCACCACCTCGGGCGTCGCCAACGTGGTCTCCGCCGTCCCCGCCTTGCGCGGACACGAGACGATCGTGTCCGTCGTCGTGGTCGTGCTGCTGATGGGCATGAACCTGCGCGGGGTGCGCGAATCCGGCAGTGCCTTCGCCGTGCCCACCTACGCCTTCATGATCGGCGTGATCGGGATGGTCGGTTACGGCTTCCTCCGGCACTTCGTGCTCGGCCAGGACATGCCCGCCGAGAGCTCCGGCTTCCACCTGGAGGCCACCCCGGGCAACGGATCGCTGGCCGGGTTCGCGATGGTGTTCCTGCTGCTGAAGTCCTTCTCCTCCGGCTGCGCCGCGCTCACCGGCGTGGAGGCGATCTCCAACGGCGTGCCCGCCTTCCGCAAGCCCAAGAGCAAGAACGCGGCGACCACGCTGCTGATGATGGCGAGCGTCGCCGTGGTGATGTTCATGGGCATCATCTGGCTGGCCCGGCTGACCGGCGTGCAGATGGCCGAGAACCCGGCCGAGCAGCTCGTCGGCGCCGGCTCCGGCTACCACCAGAAGACCGCGCTGGCGCAGATCAGCGAGGCCGTCTTCAGCAACTTCACGCCCGGCTTCTACTTCGTCGCCGCCGTCACCGGCCTGATCCTGGTGCTGGCCGCCAACACCGCCTTCAACGGCTTCCCGGTGCTCGGCTCGATCCTCGCCCAGGACCGCTACCTGCCGCGCCAGCTGCACACCCGCGGCGACCGGCTGGCCTTCTCCAACGGCATCATCCTGCTGGCGATCGCCGCGATCCTGCTGATCATCTCGTTCGACGCGGACCCGAACCGGCTGATCCAGCTCTACATCGTCGGCGTCTTCGTGTCCTTCAACATGAGCCAGTCCGGCATGATCCGGCACTGGACCAGGCTGCTGCGCACCGAGACCGACCCGGCCGAGCGGCGCCGCATGCAGCGCAGCCGGGCGATCAACGGCTTCGGCCTGGTGATGACCATGGCGGTACTGATCGTCGTCCTGGTCACCAAGATCGGCCACGCCTGGATCGCGATCGCCGCGATGGTCGTGCTGTTCGTGATGATGAAGGGCATCCGCGGCCACTACGACCGGATCTCCGACGAGCTCACCGCCGTCGAGGAGCCGGACGACGTGGCGCTGCCGACCCGGGTGCACGCCATCGTGCTGGTCTCCAAGCTGCACAAGCCGGCGCTGCGAGCCCTCGCGTACGCCAGGCTGGCCCGCGCCCACACCCTGGAGGCGGTCACCGTCAACGTCGACCCGGACGACACGGCGGCGCTGCGGCGGGAGTGGGACGAGCGCGGCATCGAGGTGCCGCTCAAGGTGCTGGACTCGCCGTACCGCGAGATCACCGGGCCGGTGCTGGACTACGTGAAGAACCTGCGGCGCAGCAGCCCGCGCGACGTGGTCTCGGTGTACATCCCCGAGTACGTGGTCGGCCACTGGTACGAGCACCTGCTGCACAACCAGAGCGCGCTGCGGCTCAAGGGGCGGCTGCTGTTCAAGCCCGGGGTGATGGTCACCTCGGTGCCCTGGCAGCTGGAGTCCTCGGAGCGGCGCAAGGCGCAGAAGGCCTGGTCGGCGCCGGGTTCCGTCCGCCGTGGCGAGCCCCGGGCGCCGAAGGCCGTAAAGTCGAAGGATTCCGTCCGTACCGCTGGGACCGACACCGGTGCCACCGACCGCAGCAAGGACTTCTCCCAGTGACGCGCAACACTCCGCCCCGCTCCTCGGGCTCCTCCGGCGCCTCCGGCAAGGGCAAGGGCGCCCGTCGGGGCGGCTCCCAGCCCGGGCAGGTGGCCCGGCCGCGCTGGGGCCGGCCGAACCGGCCGGAGGCCACGGACCGTGAGGGACTGACGGCGCGCACGGCGCCGGTCGTGCCGGGGGATGCCCCGGAGGAGAAGTCCGTGCGGGGCGACAAGCCGGGGCGGGGCGACAAGGCGGCTCGGGCTGAGAAGCCGGCTCGGGACTCAAGGGACTCCAGGGACGCTCGGGACGGGAAGGGCGCTGCGGGCGCCGCGCGGAAGGCGCCGCGCAAGCAGGCGGTGCGGCCGCCGAAGGCGCTGCGCGGCGCGGCCGCGCGGACGTCCCGGCCGGAGGCGCCCTCGGGGGAGCCGCTCGTCGGCGAGCGCTACGAGGTCGAGATCGGCCCGGTCGCGCACGGCGGCGGGCACTGCGTGGCCCGGCACGAGGGGCGGGTGCTGTTCGTCCGGCACGCGCTGCCCGGCGAGAAGGTGATCGCGCTGGTGACCGAGGGCACCACCACCTCGCGGTTCCTGCGTGCGGACGCGGTGGAGGTGCTGGAGCCCGCCAAGGACCGCATCGAGGCGCCGTGCCCGTTCTCCGGGCCCGGCAGGTGCGGCGGCTGCGACTGGCAGCACGTGACACCGGGCGGGCAGCGCAAGCTCAAGGCGGCGGTGCTGACCGAGCAGCTGGCGAAGCTGGCCGGGCTGACCCCGGCCGAGGCGGGCTGGGACGGCAGCGTCGAGCCGGTCGGCGGCAAGCTGCCGGCCGGGCAGGTGCCGGCCTGGCGGACCCGGGTGCAGTACGCGGTGGACGCGCAGACCGGGAAGGTCGGCCTGCGCAAGCACCGCTCGCACGACGTGCAGCCGATCGACCGCTGCCTGATCGCCGCCGAGGGCGTCACCGAGCTGGGCATCGAGTCCCGGGACTGGCCGGGCGTGGCCAGCGTCGAGGCGATCGCCGCGACCGGCTCCTCGGACCGCCAGGTGGTGCTGACCCCGCGCGACGGCGCCCAGCTGCCGCTGGTCGAGCTGGACAAGCCGGTGTCGATCGCCCGGATCGACGACCAGGGCGACGTGCACAAGGTGCACGGGCGCAGTTTCGTGCGCGAGCGGGCGGCCGGCCGGACCTGGCGGGTCAGCAACGGCGGCTTCTGGCAGATCCACCCGGAGGCGCCGGACACCCTGGTGGACGCGGTGCTGGACGGCCTGGACCCGCAGTGGGGCGAGAACGCGCTCGACCTGTACTGCGGGGTCGGCCTGTTCGCCGGCGCGCTGGCGGACCGGGTCGGCGAGGACGGCGCGGTGCTCGGCATCGAGTCCGCCAAGCAGGCCGTGGTCGACGCCCGGCACAACCTGGCCGCGCTGGACAACGTGCGGATCGAGTGCGACCGGGTCGAGACGCTGCTGCCGCGCACCGGCATCACCGCCACCGACCTGATCGTGCTGGACCCGCCGCGCTCGGGCGCCGGGCGGGAGACCGTCGCGCACCTGGTCGGCCTGGAGGCGCGCCGGATCGCGTACGTGGCCTGCGACCCGGCGGCGCTCGCCCGGGACCTGAAGTTCTTCCGCGAGGGCGGCTACCGGCCGGTCTCGCTGCGGGCCTTCGACCTGTTCCCGATGACCCACCACTTCGAGTGCGTGGCGATCCTGGAGCCCGTCGGGGAGTGACCCGGGCCGTCCGGTGGCGGACGGCCGAGGAGGCGGCACCCCGTGGCGTACGGGGGCCGCCTCCTCAGCGTTGCGCGGGGCGCGGTCGGGCGGTCGCGGCCGGGCGGGCGTGATCGGGTGGTCGCGGTCGGGCGGGCGCGGGTCAGATGTTGCGCTCCTCTTCGTCGGCGCTGTGCGGAAGGTCGATGCCGTGCTGGGCGGCGAGCCTGAGGAGCGAGGCGATCCGGCCCTCGTACGCCTGGACGCCGTCGGCGTCCCCTTCGGCCCGGGCCGCCGCGAGGTCCCGCCGGGCCTGGGCGAGCTGCTCACGCAGCTCCTGGTCGAACATGGCTGTCATTGCCGGCCTCCAGAAAAACCGGTCGGTGCCGCTCGGGGAACGCTCGGGAGAGCTCAGAGTCCCGGATGGGGAAGGACTCTTCAAGTCAGATTCGGTCAGGTTAAGGGTAGGTCCGGTCACGGCCGGAGGACGGGGCAGCCGGCTTGGGGGTAGGGACCCGTCGGGCAGGTGAGCTCGAGGTTGCGCGGGGGCGTGCGGGAGGTGTTCGGGCGGTGTACGCGCGCCCTTGTTGTGCTAGCGCTTCGGCGCTAGCTTGAACGGCATGGGCAAGAAGCAGCTGAACGTCCGAGTGGACGCCACGACCGCGGAGATGGCCCGGGAACGGGCGGAGCAGCAGGGGATCAGCATGAACCAGTACATCGAGCGCCTGGTCCAGCAGGACATGGGTGAGTCGGGACGGGCTTTCATCGACGCCGCCGCGCAGTTCATGAAGGAGTACGAGACGGCCTTCCTCGCTGAGTTCGGGGACTCGGGCGAGCTCCAGGACGTGCGCCGTTGAAACTGGAGGTCGACCTCTCGTGGCTGCTCATGACCGCCGAACAGTACACGCCCGGTGACCCGCAGGTCACCGACTACGGTTCGCTGCTCGCGGCCGTCACCCGCCACCAGGCCGAGATATTCGACATCTCCGTCTACCCCGAACCGCAGGACCGTGCGGCCGCGCTGATGCACCAGCTGATCCGGGTGCCGGCCCTGGAGAAGACCAACGAACTCTTCGCGACCGCCGTCGCCTACGCCTACCTCGTCGCCAGTGGCTGCACCGTCGCCACCACCGCGCGCGAGGTGCGCAGCCTCTCCCGGGCCATCCGGGAAGGGCGGCTGGGGGTCTCCGGGGTCGCCGAGCGGCTGGCGGCCTGGGTGGTCGACGAGGCGGAGGGGGAGGGCGTCAGCGGGACGGACGACGAGGAGGACGACGACTGAGCGCCGTCCCCGTTCCGCCGTGGTGGCCCGTTCAGGAGGAGGCGGGCTCCGCGATGAGGGCGGTCGCGAACGGGCGGAAGCCGGCCCGGCGGTAGATCCGGGCGACGTCCTCGTCCGAGGCGGAGAGGAACACCGTCCGCACGCCGTCGGCGCGGGCGTGCGCCACCAGGGCCGCGGTGACCGCCAGCCCCAGCCCGCGCCGCCGGGCGGAGGGGAGCGTGCCGACCCCCACCACCTCGGTGACCGGGCCCACCGGGTTGTGCTGGCCCGCGCACAGCACGTCGCCGCCCTCCAGCGCGGCGGCCAGCACGGTGACTCCGTCGGTGATCCGCTGCGCGACCCGCGCCACCCCGCCGTCGGCCGTCAGCGTCGCCGCACTCGCGGCCAGCTCGGCCGCCCCGGCGTCGCCGGTGGCGGTGCCCGGGTTGCCGAAGGCCACGTGCGGGACGGCGACCGCGTCGGCCAGCTCGGGGGCGTCCGCGGCCAGCACCCGCACCTCCGTCCGCTCCGGGAGGGCCGGAGCCGGGGCCGCCTCGTCCTGCGGGCCGAGCACCAGCAGCGGGTGCTCGTGCACCGTCAGGCCGGCCGCCTCCACCGCCGCGCGCAACTCGGGGTTCTGCTCGGCGACCCACTCGAAGGCCTCCGGCAGGCCCAGCTCCCGTTGCCGCTCCAGCACCCGGCGGACGTCCCCAGCGGTGGCGGCCGGGCCGTCGTGGCCGGGCGTCGGGCGGGCGTAGTAGTGCCAGCCGGTGCTGCCCCTGCGGACGAACAGGGTCAGCGGGCCGAAGTCCTCGGCGGTGGCGGCGCTGCGCGGTACGGCGTCGTAGTAGCGCTCGATGCCGTCGAGGAGCACGGGGTCGGGAACATCATCGGCTGAAGTCACGGCGTGCATCCAAGCAGGGCCGCCGGTGCGGCGCCACCGGTTTGCGCGCGGCGCCGTTCTGCGTGGTGCCACCGTTTCGTGCGGCGGCCTGTACGGGCGCGCGACCGTCGTGGGTTCGATTGTTGCCGAACGCTTACCAGCTCGCTGTGATCTTGTGCGTGTACGCCGGGCATGCTGAGGCCTTCACAGCTCTGCCGAGGGGGACGGCGGACGTCCGGACTCGGCGAGGTAAGGGGGAAGTCAGGCCCATGAGGCTCTGCTTTCTGGTGGAGGAGCACTACCGGCGGGACGGCATGCCACTGGACGTGGCACGTCAACTCACCACGTGGGGGCACCGGGTGGACGTGCTGCGCCCCGGGGACTCGCTGATGGCGATATCCGAGGCGGTCCGGGCCGGCAGCCACGACGCCTGGGTGCTCAAGACGGTCTCCGGCGGCCCCGGGCTCACCCTGCTGGAGGCGGCCGCCGCCGTGGGCCTCACCACGGTCAACGACGTCCGCTCGATCCGCGGCGTCCGGGACAAGGCGCTCGCCTCCGTGATCGCCCGCACCCGCGGCCTGCCCGTCCCGGTCACCTACGCCGCCGCCCGCTGGGAACGGCTCGCCGAGATCCCCGCCGCCGAGTACCCGCTGGTCGTCAAACCGGCGGACGGCAGCTCCGGGCGCGGCGTGCGGCTGGTGGCCGGGCCCGACGACCTGATCGGCCTCGGGCCCGAACTCGCCGGGGAGGGACTGCTGATCGCGCAGCCGTACGTGCCCAACGGCGGCACGGACCTCAAGGTGTACTGCGTCGACGGCGAACTCTTCGCGACGGAACGTTCCTCCCCGCTGCACCCCGGGGAGGGCGTGCGCGAGCGGCAGGTGCCGCTGCCGGCGAGCGTCGCGCGGATCGCGACGCAGGTGGGCGAGGTCTTCGGGCTCGACCTGTACGGGGTCGACGTGCTGCTCGGGCCGGACGGGCCGGTCGTGGTGGACATCAACGACTTCCCGAGCTTCCGAAAGGTGCCGGACGCGGTGGCGCGGGTAGCCCGGGCGGTCCTGCGCCTCGCGCGCAGCGGCACGGCGGTGTCGGTGCCCGCGCTGGTGCCGGCGGGCGGCGAGGACTACGGCCGACTCGGCCTGGTGGAGGATGAGTTGCGGTGAGGGTCGGACTGATCACGGGCAACCCGGGGCACCCGGTGCTCGCCGCCGCCGCCGAGCTGCTGGTGCGGCGGGGGTGCCGGGTCGAGGTCGTGGCATCCGGCGGCTCCGGGGCTTCGTTGGCCGATGTCTACCTGCTCAAGGCGCGCACACCGCAAGCACTGGCACTGGCACGGGAGTTGGAGCAGCGTGGCGCCGCCGTCGTCAACTCGGCGGCGGCGACGGAACTCTGTCAGGACCGGGTGCGGATGGCGGAGCTCGCCCGCGGTGCCGGGCTGCCGTTCGCAACCACCGTCGCGGCCGGGAGGCCGGCCGAAATCGCCGACCCGGCCTATCCGTTCGTGGTGAAGAGCCGGCACAGCCGGCGCCACGACCTGGTCGCGCTGGTCGACGGCGCGGCCCGGCTGCGCGAACTCGCGCAGCGCTGGCCCGAGGAGGAGGTCGTCACCCAGCCGTACGTGCCGGGCAGCGGCTGGGACCAGAAGCTGTGGGTGGTCGACGGGCAGGTGTTCGCCGCGCGGCGGCGCTCCGAACTCTCCTCCGGGGACGGCGGGCCGGCGGACGCGGGCGAGTGGGAGCCGCCCGCGGGCCTGGCCGCGCTCGCGCTGCGGGTGGGGGAGGTGTTCGGGCTGGAGGTGTACGGAGTCGACCTGTTGGACGGGGCCGCCGAGCCGGTGATCGTGGATGTCAACGCCTTCCCCGGGGTGCGTGGGCGGCCGGGCGCGCCCGAGGCGCTCGCCGGGCTCGCGCTGCGGGTGGCGGGGACGCGGGGGCGGGCGGGGGCGCCCCCGGCGTGATCGCCGGTGCCGGCGGGCCTGCTCGCCGGTGCGGGGGCGGCCGTCGGCGGGGGTGGGCGCTGGTGCGGGGGCGGCCGTCGGCGGGCGGGGGTGGTTAGGCTGGCTGGCGCCCCCGACCGGCCGGGGCCGAACGGCGAGAGAAGACGGAACGTTGCTGCAGGACATCGAGCCCTACCTGGCCTGCCCCCACTGCGCGCAGGCCCTCACCCGGCACGAGCGCAGCCTGCGCTGCCCCGCCGGGCACAGCTTCGACCTCGCCAAGCAGGGCTACGTCAGCCTCCTCGCCGGTGACGCCCACACCGGCACCGGCGACACCGCCGAGATGGTCGCCGCCCGCGCCGACTTCCTCACCGCCGGGCACTACCGGCCGATCGCCGACGCCCTCGCCGAAGCCGCCACCGCTCTGCTCGGAGCCGCCCCGTCGGCGGGCGGTGCCGGACCGGAGACCATGGAGACCACGGAGACCACGGGGAGCCCGCAGGACCCGGACGGCCCGGACGGCCTGGTCGTCGACCTCGGCGCCGGTACCGGCCACTACCTGGCGCACGTCCTGGACGCCCTGCCCGGCCGGGTCGGCGCCGCCCTCGACATCTCCAAGTTCGCACTGCGCCGCGCCGCCAAGGCCCACCCCCGGATCGGCGCCGTGGTCTGCGACGCCTGGCGCCCGCTGCCGCTGCGCGACGCCTCCGCCGAGCTGATGCTCAACGTCTTCGCCCCGCGCAACGGCCCCGAGATCCGCCGCGTGCTGCGCCCCGGCGGCACCCTGCTGCTGGTCTCGCCCACCGCTAACCACCTGCGCGAACTCGTGGACGCCCTCGGCCTGTTGTCGGTGGACGAGGAGAAGCAGCGCCGGATCGACGAGAAGCTCGGCCCGTACCTGACACCGGTCGACCAGCGGTCGGTCGAGTTCACCCTGCGGCTCAGCGCCCAGGACGTCCGGACCGTCGTCGGCATGGGCCCGAGCGCCTGGCACACCGACGCCGACCGGCTCGCGGCCGCCCTCGCGGCCATGCCGGAACCGGTAGAGGTGAGCGCCTCGGTGACGGTGGCCGCCTACCGGCGTCCGCGGTAGTCAGCGGTGTGCGGCAGGTCCCCCACGTTGGGATGAATCTGCCGAGCAGGCACGTTTCGCCCGGTCGGGCTGCGGCTAACGTCCGACGGGTGAACCGCGACGCCGCCGCGCCCGCCGGGCCGGCCCCACTGCGCACCCGCGGCGCACCGGGGCCCGACCGGCCACCCGTGCCCCGCCCCACCGTCGAGGAGCTGCGGCTCACCGCCTTCAAGTCCTACCGGCGGGCCGTCCTGCCGCTGGCGCCGCTCACCGTGCTCCACGGGCCGGCCGGTGTGGGCAAGTCCAACGCCCTCGACGCCCTGGCCGTACTGTCCCGGCTCGCCCTCGGCGAGGAGATCACCGGATCCCTCAACGGGCTGTCCGGACGCACCGGTCCGCTCGCCACGCCCGTGCGCGGCGGCCTGGACGGGTGCGTGCCGCACGGGCGGGACGCCGTCATCCTGGGCTGCACCGTCCGCTCCCCGCGCGGCCGGATCCGGCTCGACCTGGTGATCCGCACCGACGGGACGGTCCGGATCGCCCGGGAGTCGCTCAGCCTCGACGGCCGGATCCTGGTGGACACCGGTGAGCAGGACGTCCGCAACGGGCGCGTCAACGTGTGCTGGCACAACGACACCCGGCAGGGGGACATCCGGGCGCCGTTGCCCAGCGGCACCATGATCAGCGCGCAGCTGCCGCTGCGGGTCGCCGGCTCGTCCACCGGCGAGCGGCTGGTGCTGGCCGCGGTCGAGGACCTGCTCACAGCGCTGCGCGAGGTCTTCCCGCTGCACCCCGTCCCGGCGCTGATGCGCGGCTGGGCCAAGGCCGACCCGCAGGCCCGGCTGCGCAGCAACGCCGGCAACATCTCGGCCGTGATCAACCGGCTCGCCCACGAGTGCCCGCGCCGCTACGGGCAACTGCTGCGGGCCGTCCAGGCCGCCGCGCCGCACCCGCTGCTCGGACTCACCCTCGCCGAGCGCGAGGGCGGGCGGCGGGTGCTGGCCGTCTTCGACGAGGGCGTGCTCGGGCGCACCGGGGCCGACCAGGCCTCCGACGGCATGCTGCGCCACCTCGCCTTCGCGGCGGTGCTGCTGACCGGGGCCGGGGTGCTCGACCTCGACGTGGCCGCCGAGGTGCCCTGGGCGCACCGGCAGCTCACCGTGCTCGCCGAGGACCTCGGGGCCGGGCTCGCCACCGAACAGGCGGCCGCGCTGCTGCGGCTGGCGCGGGACATGGCGGGGCGCAACCAGCTGCGGGTGGTGGCCGCGCTGCAGGAGCCGGGGGCGGCGCGGGAGGCGTTCGGGGCGGCCGGGGAGTCGGCGGGAGAGGTGGTGCTGGTGGAGTGCCGGCGGGACCCGGCGACGGGGGTGACGGTGCTGCGGCCGGAGGCGGCAAGGGTGCCGGTGCAGGGCGGGCGTGGGGAGGAGGGCTCGGCGGCGCGCGGGGGTGCGTCGGGGGTCGGTGGCTCGGCGGCGGCCGGTGGCTCGGCGGGCACGGGTGGCTCGGCGGGCGTCGGGCGCTCGGGGCCGGCCGGGGGCGGAGGTGGCCCTGTGGTCGGGGACGGGGATGCGGTAGACCTGGGGGCGTGAACGAACGAGTGACGAGGGCGGGGCAGCCTGCGGTGAACGGGGTGTCCGGGGGCACGGCGGAGCCCGGGGAGCTGACCTTGGAGGGGCTTCGGCAGCGGCTGGTGGAGTTCGCGGCGGCCCGGAGGTGGGAGCCGTACCACACGCCGAAGAACCTGGCGGCGGCGCTGAGCGTGGAGGCGGGGGAGCTGCTGGAGATCTTCCAGTGGCTCACGCCCGAGCAGGCGGCCGCGGTGATGTCCGACCCGGAGCGGGCCCACCGGGTGCGCGACGAGGTCGCGGACGTGCTGGCGTACCTGGTGCAGTTCTGCACGGCGGTCGGGGTGGACCCGCTGGAGGCGCTCGCTGCCAAGATCGAACGCAACGAACACCGCTTCCCGGTGCCGGACGAAGGGGCCGACGTCAATCCTGGCGTGGGCTGATCACCCTTGTGAGGGATGGAAGTTATCCACAGCCCCCGGGTTTTCCACAGCTTCCGACAAGCCCGATGCGGTCCACCCCGCCCGTTCTGCACGCTCTCCCCGTGGCCACTCCACCGCCCCGGCGGCGGTGCTGGTCGACGGCGACGACGAGTGGAAGGAGCGGGGGCCATGGAGGCGCTGCGACTGATCAAGACGGCCCGGCACGCTCTGGCGGAGGCCGGACAGGTGCCGGATGTGCTGGGCGAGGCGCGGCAGGTCGCGCTGCTCACCGAGGAGGTGGGCGCCCGGCTGGCGGAGTCCGAGGACGAGGAGCTGACGGGGCTCGGCCAGCAGCTCTCCGAGGCGGGCGCGCACGCGGCGGTCTGCCTGGACAGGTCCGTCGCCGACGGCACGCCGGTGAGCGGTGGGCGTGCCGGTCGGCTCACCGAACTCGGTGAGCTGCAGCCGACGTTGGAGGCGCTGGACGGGCTGTTGCGGGATGTCGGGGAGACGCTGGTCGTGCTGGCCTGTGGAGCCGACACCGAGAGTCTGTACTGGACGTGCATCGACGGCGTCGACGCGATGTCGGAGTGCAAGGACGTGACCGCGCGGTTGCGGGAGGCGGTCGACCGGGGCGGAGGGGTGGAGCGTACGGCGCTCGGCGGTGCGGAGCCGGAACGGGCCGGTGGGGGTTCGCCGTTACTCGTGGTCCGGCTCGGCCCGCCGGGTGAGGGCGGGCCGACGGAGGAGGATCGGGCGCCGGACTACCGGGTGCCCGGAGCGGTCGGGGCGTCGGAGGTGTCGGTGCCGGCCGGGTAGGCGGCGGCCGGGGCGGTCCGGGTGCCGGACTGCAGTGCGGCGAGGTCCGCGGTCACCGAGGCGAGCAGTTCCTGCATCTGCTCGAGCAGGGTCTTGGGGGTCGCGGGCCCGGCCGAGTCGCCGACGGCCGAGCCTGTCGGGTGGCTCGGGGCCTGCGGCGTGTCAGAGGGTTCGGACATGACGGGACCTCTTCGGATCGCGGTGGTGCGGTGTGCCGCATCGACCAACGAACCGTTCCGGCGACCGGTCACCACGCACCACCCGATTCGGTCCAACTCCGGTGCGCCGTAAGCCGCTCGGGTGATCCGGGGTTGCCGCTGCAGCAAGGGCTGGGCTAGGAGCGCGCTACACCAAGCCGGAGCCCTGAACAAGCACCATCAGTACCGATGCCTGCCAGGCGCCGAAGGTCCGATGCGGAGGCCCGGGCCCGGGGCCCGGAGAAGTGGAGGGGGAGAACCCACCCCTTGCCACTCTCAACCTATAGCGCATGGGGGGTCTTGCGGCAAGGCCCCCGTGGTGGCTCACAATCACAGGCCTCAGATCGGAGCTGATGCCATGAACCACCTGACCACCAGCGCTTTCGACCTCCCCGAGCGGCTGTCCGCCAAGGCCTCCCCCGCGCTCATCGCGGCCGACGAGCGGCACTTCGCGGCCGTCGCGGAGAGCCTGGAGCAGGCGATCGCCGAACTGTCCGGGCAACTCGACGCGGCGCGCCGGGCTCCGGGCGGCGCCGGGCAGGCGGCGATGGACCGGGACATCGAGGTCCACCGGCTGAGCGCCCGGCTGCGCGCCCTGCGCCGCTACGGCCTGGACCTGTGCCTCGGGCGCATCGTGACCGCGGAGGACGCGGAGCCGCTGTACGTCGGCCGGCTGGGGCTCACCGACAGCGAGGGCCGTCGCCTGCTGGTCGACTGGCGTTCGCCCGCGGCCGAGCCGTTCTTCGCGGCGACCCATGCCGACCCGATGGGCCTGGTCAGCCGCCGACGGTACCGCTGGACCCTCGGCCGGATCGCCGACTACTGGGACGAGGTGTTCACCGCCGAGGGCCTGGAGGGCCACGCGGCGCTGGACGACCAGTCCGCCTTCATCGCCAGCCTGGGCGGCAACCGGTCGACCCGGATGCGGGACGTGCTCGCCACCATCCAGGCCGACCAGGACGCGATCATCCGGGCCGGCTCGCGCGGCGCCCTGGTGGTCGACGGCGGCCCCGGCACCGGCAAGACCGTGGTCGCCCTGCACCGCTCCGCCTACCTGCTGTACTCCGACCCCCGCCTCGGCCACCGGCGCGGCGGAGTGCTGTTCGTCGGCCCGCACCAGCCGTACCTGAACTACGTCGCCGACGTCCTGCCCAGCCTCGGCGAGGAGGGCGTGCGCACCTGCACCCTGCGGGACCTGCTGCCCGAGGGCGCGGACGCGCCGGAGGAGGCCGATCCGGAGGTCGCGCGGCTGAAGTCCTCGGCCGAGCTGGTGCGGGCAATCGAGAAGGCCGTCCGCTTCTACGAGGAGCCGCCGACCGAGGGCATGGTGGTCTCCACCCCCTGGGCGGACCTCTGGCTGAGCGCCGAGGACTGGTCCGAGGCCTTCGACGCCCCGGACCCGGGCACCCCGCACAACGAGGCCCGCGAGCAGATCTGGGACGAGCTGGCCGCGATCCTGCTGGACAAGCTGGAGCAGGACGAGGAGGAGGTCTCGCCCGAGCTGTTCCGGCGCTCGCTGCGGCAGGACCGCGAGCTGGTGGACACGCTCCACCGCGCCTGGCCGCTGCTCGAAGCGGCCGACCTGGTCGGCGACCTCTGGTCGGTGCCCGCCTACCTGCGGATGTGCGCGCCCCACCTGACTCCCGAGGAGGTCCGCACGCTGCAGCGCAAGCACGCCCCGCACGCCTGGACGGTCTCCGACCTGCCGCTGCTGGACGCGGCCCGCCAGCGACTCGGCGACCGCGAGGCCACGTTGCGCCGCAACCGCCACCGGGCCTCGGTGGCCGCCGAGCGCGAGCGGATGGCGGACGTGATCGGTGACCTCCTCCAGGCCGACGACGACGGCGAGGGCGTCGTGACGATGCTGCGCGGCCGGGACCTCCAGGACACCCTGGTCGACGAGGACGCGCTGCCCGGCGCCGACGGGGACCCACTGGCCGGCCCGTTCGCCCACATCGTGGTGGACGAGGCCCAGGAGCTGACCGACGCGCAGTGGCAGATGCTGCTCCTGCGCTGCCCGTCCCGGAGCTTCACCATCGTCGGGGACCGTGCCCAGGCCCGGCACGGCTTCACCGAGTCGTGGCAGGAACGCCTCGAACGGGTCGGGCTCGACCGCACCACCATGGCCTCGCTGAGCATCAACTACCGCACGCCGGAAGAGGTGATGGCGCAGGCCGAGCCGGCCATCCGGGCGGCGCTCCCGGACGCCAACGTGCCCACCTCGGTACGCAGCAGCGGCATTCCGGTCCGGCACGGGTCGGTGGCGGAGCTGGCGGAGGTCCTGGACGGCTGGCTCGCCGAGCACGACGAGGGCGTCGCCTGCGTCATCGGCGCCCCGGGCTTCGAGGAGCGGGCCCGGGTCCGCTCGCTCACCCCGGAGCTGGCCAAGGGGCTGGAGTTCGACCTGGTGGTCCTGGTCGACCCGGAGGCGTTCGGCGAGGGCGTGGAGGGGGCGGTCGACCGCTACGTCGCGATGACCAGGGCGACCCGCCGGCTCGTCGTCCTGCGGACCCCCTGAAGGCCGGTCGAACGGTCCGGCCGGCGCGTCCTCCGGTCGAGTGACGGGGCTGTCGGTCGTAGCCGTCCGCAGTCCAGACTGGCGCGATGGACGAGGACGAACCGCTGGCGTCGTGGGCCGAACGGCGGGAGCAACGACTGCGGCCGGTCGGTCAGTTGAGGTCGGTACGGCTCACGGGCGGCCGACAGCGCGGCGCCCATGTGGCGCCCGAGGGGCCGCGGCTGATCGTGCGGTGGGACGGTTACCAGTGGCTGCCGGAGGCGGTGGCCGAGGACTACGCCGCTGCCCAGCGGATCCTGCACGGGATCGAGGGCGACGGCGTACGGCGGCCGCCCTACGCGGCGTCGCGCCCGCGGAAGGCCCCGGGGCGCTACCGCCGACCCTGAGGCGTGTACCAGCCCGCGCCGCCACGGAGAAGCCCCCGAGAACGCGGAAGGGTCCGGCGCACCCGGCGCCGGACCCCGAAGGTCCCGAAGGTCCCGAAGGCCCCGAAGGTCCCGAAGGTCCCGAAGGCTCGAGAGCCATCAACTACCGCATCGCGCAGCTCAGTTGTGGGCGTGCAGGTCCGCGTTCAGCCCGCCCCAGGAGCCGGAGCGGGCGATGACCTCGACCGCGCCGGTCTGCGAGTTGCGGCGGAACAGCAGGTTGTCCTGGCCGGACAGCTCGACGGCCTTGGCGACCGTGCCGTCCGGGGTGGTGACCCGGGTGCCGGCGGTGACGTACAGGCCGGCCTCGACCACGCAGTCGTTGCCCAGCGAGATGCCGATGCCCGCGTTGGCGCCGAGCAGGCAGCGCTCGCCGACCGAGACGACCTGCTTGCCGCTGCCGGACAGGGTGCCCATGATCGAGGCGCCGCCGCCGATGTCGCTGTGGTCGCCGACCACGACGCCCGCGCTGATCCGGCCCTCGACCATCGAGGTGCCGAGGGTGCCGGCGTTGAAGTTGACGAAGCCCTCGTGCATCACGGTGGTGCCGGCCGCCAGGTGGGCGCCGAGCCGGACGCGGTCGGCGTGGGCGATGCGCACGCCGCTCGGGGCGACGTAGTCGGTCATCCGCGGGAACTTGTCGATCCCGTAGACGGCCAGCTGGCCGCCCTGGGCGCGGACGGCGAGGCGGGCCTGCTCGACCTTGTCCACCGGGACGGGGCCGATGCTGGTCCACGCGACGTTGGCGAGCAGGCCGAAGATGCCGTCCAGGTTCTGGCCGTGCGGCTGGACCAGGCGGTGGCTGAGCAGGTGCAGGCGCAGGTACAGGTCGTGGGTGTCCAGCGGCTTCTCCTCCAGCGAGGAGATGGTGGTGCGCACGGCGACCACCTCGACGCCGCGGCGGGCGTCGGCGCGCAGGGCGTCGGCGGCACCGGCGCCGAGCTCGGCCTCGGCCTGCTCGGCGGTCAGGCGCACGGTGCCGGCCGGGCCGGGCTCGGCGGCCAGGGCGGGGGCGGGGTACCAGGTGTCGAGGACGGTGCCGTCGGCGGCGATGGTGGCCAGACCGGTGGCCACGGCGCCGGTCGCCGGGGAGGTGGATTCGAGCGAGGTGGATTCAGCAGTCACACCGTGCACGTTAACCAATGCGGCGCCCCGCTGCCGAACACGCCCATCGTCCGGACGCGCCGGTCGGACCCGCAGGCCGGCGGTGTGCCGGGCCGGAAAACCCGGTGCTGGCGCGCCGTCCGCTGGGCAATACTCGGCCGGGTGTTCATGTCGATCTCCACCACCGGCAGCGCCGAGAGCCCGGCGACGGATCTCGGGTTCCTGCTGCACAAGCATCCCGGCAAGGTCCAGCGCTTCACGACGTCGCACGGCGAGGCCCACGTCTTCTACCCCGAGGCGGGGGACGAGGTCTGCACGGCGGCGCTGCTGCTGGACATCGACCCGATCGCCCTGGTCCGCAAGGGCCGGGGCCACGGCAGGGGCCGGGGCGGCTCGCCCGACTTCGCCCTCTCCCAGTACGTCAACGACCGCCCGTACGCCGCGTCCTCGCTGCTCGCGGTGGCGCTGCGGACGGTGTTCCGCTCCGCGATGAAGGGTGACTGCCAGCGGCGCCCGGAGCTGCCGGGGCAGGTCCGCCCGCTGCGGATCGAGTTGCCCGCGGTGCCCGCGAACGGTGCGGGCGAGGGCGGCGGCCCGGCGATGGTGGCCCGGTTGTTCGAGCCGCTGGGCTGGCGGGTCGAGGCGACGGCGATACCGCTGGACGAGGACTTCCCGGAGTGGGGCGAGTCCCGCTACCTGCGGGTCGTGCTGGCCTCGGACGCGGTCCGGCTCGCCGACGCGCTCCAGCAGCTGTACGTGCTGCTGCCGGTGCTGGACGGTGCCAAGCACTACTGGGTCGCCCCGGACGAGGTGGACAAGCTGCTCGCCGCCGGTGAGGGCTGGCTGGCCGCCCACCCCGAGCGCGCCCTGATCGCCCGGCGCTATCTGTCCCGGCGCTGGTCGCTGACCCGGGCCGCCATGGAGCGCCTGGAGCTGGCCCGACTGGCCGAGGCGGACGATCGCGAGGTCGAGGAGATCGACAACGCGGTCGACGACCGGCCGGACGACGAGAACTCCGGCTACGAGACCACCGAGACCACCGGGACCACCGGGACCACCGAGGCCACGGTCACCCCCGCACCCCGGCAGCCCTCCCTCGCCGAGCAGCGCCGCACCGCGATCCTCGCCGCCCTGCGCGACAGCGGCGCGGCCCGGGTCGCCGACCTCGGCTGCGGTCAGGGCGAGCTGATCGGCGAGCTGTTGAAGGACGCCCGGTTCACCGAGATCCTCGGTGTGGACGTGTCCGCCCGGGCGCTGCAGGCGGCGAACCGCAAGCTGCGCCTGGCGCGCCTGCCCGAGCGACAGGCCGCGCGGGTGACGCTGGCGCAGGGCGCGCTGACGTACACCGACGCCCGGTTGAAGGGCTACGACGCGGCGGTGTTGTGCGAGGTGATCGAGCACCTGGACCTGCCGCGGCTGCCCGCCCTGGAGTACGCGGTGTTCGGCGCGGCCCGTCCGAGGGCCGTCGTCGTCACCACGCCCAACGTCGAGTACAACGTCCGCTGGGAGAGCCTCCCGGCGGGCCGTGCCCGACACGCCGACCACCGCTTCGAGTGGTCCCGCGCCGAGTTCGAGGCCTGGGCCGGGAAGGTCGCGGCGGCGTACGGGTACGCGGTGGAGCTTCGCCCGGTCGGTCCCGAGGACCCGGAGGTCGGTCCGCCGACCCAGCTGGCCCTGTTCCGCACCGACACCAGCACGCCCGTGACCGACACCCGCACACCCGTATCCGACACCACCACGACACCCGAAGGAGGCGAGACCCGATGACCGACGACGCGACCGAGAACAGCGCCACCGAGAACGACGCGCCCGAGA
>CBJMI02800__coassemble_598_pt1 | contig 23846 bp, 27 predicted proteins | sample CBJMI02800__metabat2_low_PE_003 | metagenome-assembled genome bin CBJMI02800
CTACGGCGGACGCGGCGCCCACGGCGGCGGCGCCTTCTCGGGCAAGGACCCGTCCAAGGTGGACCGCTCGGCCGCGTACGCGATGCGCTGGGTGGCGAAGAACATCGTCGCCGCCGGCCTCGCCAGCCGCGCCGAGGTGCAGGTCGCGTACGCGATCGGCAAGGCCGAGCCGGTCGGCCTGTTCGTGGAGACCTTCGGCACCGAGACCGTGCCGGTCCTCACCATCCAGAAGGCCGTCTCCGAGGTCTTCGACCTGCGTCCGGCCGCGATCATCCGCGACCTGGACCTGCTGCGCCCGATCTACTCCCAGACCGCCGCCTACGGCCACTTCGGCCGTGAGCTGCCGGACTTCACCTGGGAGCGCACCGACCGGGTCGAGCAGCTGAAGGCTGCCGTCCGGGACTGACCTGGTGTGTGAGCGGCGCCCACTCCTTTCGGGGGTGGGCGCCGCTCCGCTGTGTGCGCAATGTCGGTTCTGTGCGCGGTGTCGGTGTGACCTGGTAGTACTTGGGAGCGATGAGCAGCACAGGGGAGAACGGGGCCGCCGAGCCGGAGCAGCTGGCCTTCATCCGGGAGACGGTCAAGCGGGCCAAACCCCGGACGTGGAAGGGTGCGAAGCGGGCGGAGCACCTGCCGGTGGCCCGGGTCGTGGTGGACAAGGGCGTGCTCACCATCGACAAGTTCTTCGACTACGAGGTGCCCGCCGCCATGGCCGAGGAGGCCCGACCGGGCGCCCGGGTGCGGGTGCGCTTCGGGGCGCGGGTGGTGAAGGGCCAGCGCGAGGGCGGCGAACTGCACGACGGGTTCATCGTCGCCCGGCTGGAGAAGAGCGATTTCGCGGGCCCGCTCGCCCCGCTCGCCCAGGTGCTCTCGCCCGAGCCGGTGCTCTCCCCGCAGCTGCTGCGACTGTGCCGCACCGTCGCCGACCGGTACGCCGGGACCCTCGCCGACGTGCTGCAACTGGCCATCCCGCCCCGGCACGCCAAGGCCGAGGCGGAGCCCTCGCCGCCACCGCTGCCTCGCCCCCAGCCCCCGGCAGCCGGCGGGTGGCAGCGCTACCCGGCCGGACCGGACTTCCTCGCCGCGCTGGCCGGCGGCGGCTCGCCGCGCGCGGTGTGGGCGGCGCTGCCCGGGCCCGGTTGGCCGTACGAGATCGCCCGGGCCGTGGCGGCGACGCTCGCGGGCGGGCGCGGCGCGCTGGTCGTGCTGCCCGACCGGCGGTCGGTGGCCCGGGTCGACCAGGCGCTGACCGAACTGCTCGGGCCGGGGCTGCACGTGGCGCTGGAGGCCGAACTCGGCCCGCGCGAGCGCTACCGGCGCTGGCTCGCGGTCAGCCGCGGCTCGGTGCACGCCGCGATCGGCACCCGGGCCACCATGTTCGCGCCGGTGCGCGACCTCGGTCTGGTCGTGGTCTGGTCCGACGGCGACGGCAGCCACAGCGACCCGCGCGCCCCGCACCCGCACGTGCGCGAGGTCGCGCTGCTGCGCGCCGCCGACGAGGGCGCGGCGGTGCTGCTCGGCGGGCACGCGGTGACCGTGGAGGGCGCGCAACTGGTCAGCACCGGCTGGGCGCGGCCGCTGGTCGCCGACCGGGAGACCGTCCGGCAGGTCGCCCCCAGGGTGCGCACCGTCACCGACCAGGACCAGCACCGGGACGCCGCCGCCCAGGCGGCCCGGCTGCCCTCGGTGGCCTGGGAGGCCGCCCGGGAATCGCTGGCGGCCGGGCACCCGGTGCTCATCCAGGTGCCCCGGCGCGGCTACGTCCCCCGGCTGGCCTGCGGGCGCTGCCGCACCCCCGCCCGCTGCCGGCGCTGCGAGGGCCCGCTGGAGGCGCCCTCGGCGGATGCCCCGCTGCGGTGCGGCTGGTGCGGGGAGGCGGAGAACGACTGGCACTGCCCCGAGTGCGGCTCCTTCCGGCTGCGGGCGCAGGTGGTCGGCGCCCGCCGCACGGCGGAGGAACTCGGCAAGGCCTTTCCGCGGATCCCGGTGCGGACCTCGGGGCGCGACGCGGTGCTGGACACCGTGCCCGACGAGCCCTCGCTGGTGATCTCCACCCCGGGCGCCGAGCCGGTGGTCGAGGGCGGCGGCGGGTACGGAGCCGTACTGCTGCTCGACGGCTGGGCGCTGCTCAGCCGGCCCGACCTGCGGGCCGGGGAGGAGACGCTGCGGCTCTGGCTGGCGGCGGCCGCGCTCGCCCGGCCGTCCGGGGAGGGCGGGACGGTGGTGGTGGTCGCCGAGCCGTCGGCCCGACCGGTGCAGGCGCTGGTGCGCTGGGACCCGCTCGGGCACGCCGGACTGGAACGGGACGAGCGGGCGCAGCTGCACTTCCCGCCGGTGTCGCGGATGGCCTCGGTGAGCGGCAGCCCGGCGGCCGTCGCCGACCTGCTGAACCTGATCCGGCTGCCGGAGGGCGCGGACGTGCTCGGGCCGGTGCCGGTGCCCGCGCTGCGCGGGGAGGAGCAGGAACGGGCGCTGCTGCGGGTGGAGCCCGGGCAGGGGGCCGCGCTGGCGTCGGCGCTCAAGGCGGCGCAGATCGCCCGGATCGCGCTGCGGACGGCGGAGGCGGTGCGGGTGCGGGTGGATCCGACGGACATCGGCTGAGGTCGCTGGGGGCGGGGTGAGTGGGCCACCCCGCCCCGGACGGCCCGGTTGTCGTGACGGGTGTCGGTCAGCCGCGGAGGGGGATGTTGGTGCGGTCGGGCTGCGGGCGCTCGATGCCGGATCGGTCGATGGTGCTTCGGTCGATCGGAGTGCGCTCGATCGGGGCGCGGTCGAGGGCGTTGCGCTCCAGGGCGGTGCGGTCCAGACCGCCCTGGCGGGCGGCGGGGACCGTGGTGGCCAGGCCGCCGCGCTCGGTGGGTGCGGCGGGCAGCTCCTCGGAGCGGTCCGGGCGGCCGGGGCCCGGGACCGCGCCGCTGGCGGCGAGGAGTTCGCTGGTGGGGCGGCGCATACCGTAGCGGCGGTGCACGGCCTGCTTGGTGACCCCGAGGGCGGAGCCCACCGAGTCCCAGGAGAAGCCCAGCGCGCGGTCGAACTCGACCGCCGCCGCCACCAGGGTCTCCACGCTCTCCCGCAGCTCCTGCGCCAGGCGCACGGTCGGCGCGGGCGCCCGTCCGTACACCACGAAGCCGGCCGAGGTGCTCGGTCGGCGCGGTCGGTACACGTTGCCCAGCTGGGCGGTGAGCGTCCGCAGCGCGTCGACCTGGCGCCTCACCCGCTCGATGTCCCGCACCAGCAGGTGCAGGCTCGCCCGCGCCCGGGCGTCGTGGTTGATCTGCTCGGCCATGGCCTACGTGCCACCTTCCGTACGGTTCAGCTCGGCCGGGGCTCGGTGTCCCGTGCGCCCGGCCCCGGTCAATCTCTCTTGACCAACGCCGAAGCGGGGGCCGGGGTAACGCCGCTCGGCGACTCGGGATATGCCAGAAGCGGGTGCGGGCGTCGTGGGCAGGAGGGTGCGGGCGTCGTGGGCAGGAGGGTGCGGGTGTTGTGGGCAGGAGGGTGCGGGCGTCGTGGGAAGGAGGGTGCGGGCGTCCGAGGACGGCCCGTCGGAGCGGCCGGGGGAGTTGCATAGACTTGCGGTGAACCAGCCGTTGCCCGAAAGCCCGTGCCCTCGCGGACAGGAGCCCGTACCCCGTGGCGATCCAGCCGATCCGTCTCTTCGGAGACCCCGTCCTGCGGGCCACCGCCCAGCCGGTGACCACCTTCGACAAGGAACTGCGCAACCTGGTCAGCGACCTCACCGACACCATGCTCGACGCCCCCGGCGCAGGCCTCGCCGCGCCCCAACTCGGCGTCTCGCTGCGGGTGTTCACGTACCACGTGGACGGTGTCACCGGGCACCTGATCAACCCGGACCTGTTTCTAAGCGAGGAGGAGCAGGAGGGCCCGGAGGGCTGCCTCTCGCTGCCCGGACTGCGCTACGACACCAGGCGCGCCCACGGCGTGGTCGCCAGGGGCTTCAACATGTACGGCGATCCGGTCACGGTGGAGGGCACCCAGCTGCTCGCCCGGTGCATCCAGCACGAGACCGACCACCTGGACGGCATCATCTTCATCGACCGACTCGACCGGGAGCAGCGCAAGGCCGCGCTCAAGGCGATCCGGGAGAGCGACTGGGGCGCCGGTCCGGCGCCGGTCGTCAAGATATCGCCGCACAGCACCTTCGGCTCGGCACGCTGAGTTCGTCCTCCAATCTCCTTTTCCAGAAAGGCACTTGATGCGTCTCGTCTTCGCCGGCACCCCCGAGGTCGCCGTTCCCGCCCTGGACGCGCTGCTCGCCTCCGACCGGCACGAGGTCGTCGCGGTGGTCACCCGCCCCGACGCCCCCGCCGGGCGCGGGCGCAAGCTGGTCGCCAGCCCCGTCGCCCAGCGCGCCGAGGAGGCCGGGATCGAGGTCCTCAAGCCGACGAAGCCCAGCGACCCCGACTTCGTCGCCCGCCTCACCGAACTCGCCCCCGACTGCTGCCCGGTGGTCGCCTACGGCGCGCTGTTGCGCCCCGGCACCCTGGAGATCCCCGTCCACGGCTGGGTCAACCTGCACTTCTCGCTGCTGCCCGCCTGGCGCGGCGCGGCCCCGGTCCAGCACGCGGTGCTGGCCGGCGACGAGGTCACCGGTGCGTCCACCTTCCTGATCGAGCAGGGCCTGGACTCCGGCCCGGTCTACGGTGTGATCACCGAGGAGATCCGCCCGAGCGACACCAGCGGCGAACTGCTCACCCGGCTCTCGCACTCGGGCGCCCGGCTGCTGGCCGCCACCATGGACGGGATCGAGGACGGCTCGCTGCACGCCGTGCCGCAGCCGGCCGAAGGCGTCACCCTCGCGCCGAAGATCAGCGTCGAGGACGCGCGGATCGAGTGGAACCACCCGGCCCTGCGGATCGACCGGGTGGTACGCGGCTGCGCGCCGGCGCCGGGCGCGTGGACGGAGTTCCGGGGCGAGCGGCTGAAGGTCACCGGGCCGGTCAAGCTGCTGCCGGACACCGCCGAGCTGGCGCCGGGCGAGGTCGCGATGGTCGGCAAGAACAGCGTGCGGGTCGGCACCGGGAGCCACGACATCGAGCTGGGGGAGGTGCGTCCGCAGGGGAAGAAGGAGATGCGGGCGGCCGACTGGGCGCGCGGGGCGCGGCTGGAGGCGGGGGAGCGCTTCGGGGCCTGAGCGCCGTCCGCGGGCCCGGGGGCGCCCCATGGGGCTGACCGCCGGGTTTGGCGTTACTGTTCGTTCGAGATCTTCTGATAACCATCGCAGCACTTTGAGGCACTTGTGAGCACCCCCAGTTCCCGCGGCAACTCCGGCACCCCCGGCAGCTCCGGTCGGCCCGGCACCTCCGGCGCCGGGCGCGCGCCCCGACCGCACCGCCGGCCGAAGAAGGACCCGGCCCGGATCGTCGCGTTCCGCGCCCTTCGCGCCGTCGACGAGCGCGACGCGTACGCCAACCTGATCCTGCCGTCCCTGCTGCGCGAGGCCGAGCAGAAGGGCATGGACCGGCGCGACGCCGCCCTCGCCACCGAGCTCGTGTACGGCACCCTGCGCCTGCAGGGCACCTACGACGCGATCATCGCGGCCTGCATCGACCGGCCGCTGAGCAAGGTCGACCCGCCGGTGCTGGACGTCCTCTCGCTCGGCGCCCACCAGCTGCTCACCACCCGCATCCCCAGCCACGCGGCCGTCTCGGCGACCGTCGAGCTGGCCCGGGTGGTGCTCGGCGACGGCAAGGCCAAGTTCGTCAACGCCGTGCTGCGCCGGATCAGTGCCCACGACCTGGACGGCTGGATCGAGCAGGTCGCCCCGCCGTACGACAAGGACGCCGAGGACCACCTCGCAGTCGTGCACTCCCACCCGCGCTGGGTGGTCTCCGCGCTCTGGGACTCGCTCGGCCGCTGGCAGCCGGACGCCTCCGGGCGCACCGCGGTGGAGGAACTGCTGCGGGCCGACAACGAGCGGCCCGAGGTCACCCTGGTCGCCCGGCCCGGCCGGGCCACCGTCGGCGAGCTGGCCGACGCCCTGCCGGAGGCCACGCCGGGGCGCTGGTCCCCGTTCGCCCTGCGGCTCGCCGACGGCGGCGACCCGGGCACGCTGACCGCCGTGCGGGAGAACCGGGCGGGCGTGCAGGACGAGGGCAGCCAGCTGGTCGCGCTGGCGCTGGCCGCGGCGCCGCTGGAGGGACCGGACCGGCTCTGGCTGGACGGCTGCGCCGGACCGGGCGGCAAGGCCGCGCTGCTCGGCGCGCTGGCCGCCGAGCGGGGCGCGGCGCTGGTCGCGAGCGAGAAGCAGCCGCACCGGGCCCGACTGGTGGCGCGGGCACTGGAGGGCAACCCCGGCCCGTACACGGTGATCGCCGCCGACGGGACGCGCCCGGCCTGGCGCTCCGGCGGCTTCGACCGGGTGCTGGTCGACGTGCCGTGCTCCGGCCTGGGCGCGCTGCGGCGTCGTCCGGAGGCGCGCTGGCGGCGTCGGCCGGCCGATGTGGCGGCCTTCGGCCCGCTCCAGCGGGACCTGCTGCGTTCGGCGATCGAGGCCACCCGGGTCGGCGGCGTGGTCGGCTACGCGACCTGTTCGCCGCACCTCGCGGAGACCCGGGCGGTCGTCGACGACGTGCTGCGAGGGGAGGGCGGCCGGGTCGAGTGGATCGACGCGCGGCCGCTGCTGCCCGGCGTGCCGGCGCTCGGGGACGGACCGGACCTGCAGCTGTGGCCGCACCTGCACGGGACGGACGCGATGTACCTGGCGCTGCTGCGGCGTACTTCCTGAGGGCGGGCTTGCGGCTCCTGTAGGGGGAGGCGGCAGGGTGGTGGGCATGAACGGCGACGCGCTCCTCACCACTGGCCCGCTTCCGACCACCGGCCCGCTTCCCACGACCGGCACGCTCCTCACCATTGGCGAGCTGGCCCGGCGGACCGGGCTGACGGTGAAGACCGTCCGGTTCTACTCGGACCAGGGAATCGTGTCGCCGGCCGACCGCAACCCGGCCGGCCACCGGCGGTACGGCGCGGACGCCGTCGCGCGCCTGGATCTGGTGCGCACCCTGCGCGAGCTCGGGCTCGGACTGCCCGAGGTCCGGCAGGTGCTGGAGCGCGAGCACGGGCTGCCCGAGGTCGCGGCGGCGCACGCGGCGGCGCTCGACGTCCGGATCCGGGTGCTGCGGCTGCGGCAGGCGGTGTTGCGGACGGTGGCCGCGCGCGGGGCCACCGCAGAGGAGTTGACGCTCGTGCACCGCTTGGCCCGGTTGACGCAGGACGAACGGGGGCGCCTGGTCGGGGAGTTCCTGGCCGAGGTGTTCGGCGCAGGTGCTTCCCGGGACGGTCGTTTCGGAGGGGTCGCGCGGTCGTTGACTCCGGAGCTGCCGGAGGAGGCGTCGGCCGAACAGATCGAGGCCTGGGTGGAGCTGGCGCTGCTGGCCGAGGACGCCGGATTCCGTGAGCTGCTGCGCGGATTGGCGGCGGAGGAGGCCGCGGAAGCGGCGGCGGTCGGTGCGGGAGCCGTTCCTCGACCTGGACTGGCGGTGTTGGTGAGGGAGTTGGCCGGTCCGGCGGTTGCGGGCGGGGTGGCGCCCGATGCGGCGGAGGCGGCGCGGGTGGGCGACCTGCTGCTGGAGCGGTACGCCCGGCTGGTGGGTGCGGACGGGGTGGACGGGCCGGTGCTGCGGGCCCGGTTGAGGGAGCGGTTGGTGGAGCGGTTGAGGGCCATGGCGGACCCGCGACGGGAGCGCTACCTGGAGCTGCTGGCGGTGGTCAACGGATGGGCGGCGCCGGAGAGTTCGGCCGAGGTGATGGACTGGGCCGTGCGGGCCCTCGGCTGAGGGCGTCCGGTGGTCCGGCCCGCTGCCGGGGGTTCACTGCCGGAGGGGCGGCGGGCCGGGGCAGTTGGTGAGGAAGGCGTGGGCCTGGGCGCGGAGGTGGTCGACCGGAGGGTCCTCACAGATCACCTCCAGGCCGAGCCCGGTGGCCTGCCCCAGCTGGTGGTACGACTGGTAGGCGAGGTACGGACGGTGGTCGTCGGTCGGATCAAGCCCGACGGCGAAGGTCGCGAAGTGGGTGCGCTGCTTCTCGGTGCGCGCGAACTCCGTCCGGGAGAGCTCCCATTCGAACTCGTACGGCTCCGGATCGGCGGGCAGGTCGAGCAGTGCCTGAGCCAGGCGGCGGACCTCGTCCGGCCCGGCGAAGGGGAGCGACTCCGACCAGAGCGGTGCGGCGGCGAACAGCTCCCAGTCGGAACCGTTGTGGCGGACGGACAGTTCCCACTCGCCGTCCTGATCGCGCCAGCGGCAACTGAGCATCGGATCCATGGTGGTCAACCTCCCTGCGTAGTCCGGCCGTTACGCTTTCTCCTCATCGTGGCACAACCGGCGGGTACGGGGAGCCCGGCGTGACCCGGCCTCGGGCGGCTCGCCAGGCTTCCTGCAGCGGACGGTAGCCGAGCACGGTGACGCCGTGTTCGGCGAGCAGGCGGCGGGCCTCGGGGGAGACGAGGAACTCGTAGTCGGTGCGGCGGACGCGCCAGCCGTCGTCGGTCGGGCTGCTCCTCGGGATGCGAGGGTGCGGTCCGGTGGCCGGGCCGGGGTGGACGGCCCACTCGGTCAGGCCCGGCGGGAGGGCGGCGAGCAGGCGGGCGTAGTGGGCCGGCTTGTCCTCCAGCGGGACGGCGAAGCTGTCGAGGATGCCGTGGTCGACGACGGGCAGTCCGCGCTCGCGCAGCCGGGTCAGGGCGGGCGGCAGCCAGACCCGGACGGCGAGGCCGTACTCGGCACCGAGGGCGAGGGTGAGGTCGAGGATGTCCTCGCGGCCGCCGTCGGCGAGGCAGTGGAAGTCGAGGTGGGTCGGGCTGAGGCCGCTCGCCGTGACCGCTTCGATCTGGGCGCGGAACTCGCGCTCCACGTGGTCGAGCCGGGCGCGGGCGGCCAGCGCGGCGCGGCCGGCGGGGGTGGGGGCGTAGAGCTCGCCGGTGGGGTCGAGGAGGGAGGCCACCCGGTCGAGCGCGGTGAGCGGGCCCCAGCGCAGGTGCGGCGTCTCACAGACCAGGGTGAGGTGGATGCCGAAGGGGATCTCCGGGTGGCGGCGCAGGAGCCGGAGCGCGTGCGGGGCGGCGTGGCAGGGGGTCATCAGACTGCAGGAGGCGGCGATGCCCTGCTGGACCGACTCGATGACGGCCAGGTTGACGGACTCGTCCAGGCCGAGGTCGTCGCAGTTGAGGAGCAGGAGGCGGGCGTCGGGCGGGTCCGGACGGGGGCGGAGGTGAGGCGGAGGGCGTACACCTCGCGGTCCGGCGCCGGGGAAGGGACCGGGCCGAGGTACTCGTGGCCGGTCAGGTGGCACCAGGCGGGCAGGTCGAGCGGGGCGGCGGGGTCGGTGGTGTGGATGTGGACCACCGCTCCGGCCGGGAGGTCGGCGATCTGTGCGCGCAGGCGGAGCAGGAGTTGGACGCAGAGCAGACCGGTGCCGTCGACGGTGAGGTCGGGGGTGACGCTGTTGGGGGCGGTCATCGGGGGGTCTCCTGGGGTGGTGCGCCGGAGGCGGCGAGGCGGTTCGCTCTCCTCGAACGGGCGGACGTCGGCGAGGTGCCAGCCCTCGGCCAGCCGGTCCACCAGCTCGTGGGGAAGGAGTGGACGGCGAAGCCGCCGTGTTCCCAGCGGTCGTCCCCGTGGCCGGTGTCGTGGCCGGTGCCAGTGCCGGCGGCGGCGAAGGCACGGGCGGCGTACGGTGCGGGGGCGGACGGCTGCGCGCCGTACCTGGCGGGGCCGGCCCGGTGGGTCTGCCGCCGGTGCGTGTGTCGGGCGTCCGCGAGGGTGGGCTCCCGGCGGAGCGACGTGCCGGGGGTGCGGGTCATGGTGCTGCCTTCGCGGGGTGTGCCGTGGTGCGGGTGGTAGTGCTGGTACCGGTTCAGCCTAGGGCGGGGGCAGGACGGGGGGGCGGGTGGGGTGGGGCCCGATCACGGCCTCGGGATGTGGCGGTGTCCGGGGGCGGTGCCGCCGAGTCGGGTGAGCAGGGCGGACAGCTGGGTGAGGCCCTCGGCGCTCCACTGCTCGGGGGCGAAGTGTTCGGCGGCGACCTGTCGGGCGGTGTGCAGCATCTCGGCCAGCCGTTCGCGACCGGTCGAGGTGAGAGCGGCGTAGGCGACCCGGGCGTCACGGGCAGCCGCCTCGCGGGTCACCAGGCCGATCCGCTCCAGCGGAGCGAGGGCTCGGGTGACGCCGGAGGCGGTGAGGCCGAGGGCCTCCGCGAGGTCTACCCGGCGCATCCGGCCGCCGGGGGCCTGGGCGAGGTGCAGCAACAGGGTGAAGTCGGACAGGCTCACGCCGTGCAGGCCGCTGAGGCTCGAGTCGAAGCGCTTGACCACGGCCGTCTGGGCCCGGACGAGGCGCAGGGCGGTGTCGAGCGGGTCGGGGCGGGAGTCGGTCATGGGATTGGGGCCGGTCATCGGGCTCGTGGGGGCCGTCGGGTCCGCTGCGTCTGCTGGGTTTGTCATTGCCACCTCCTTGACTGCTCAAGTATATCCACGTGCGGAGCCGTCAAGGAGGTGGCGGAGGGGGAGGGGGTCGGTCAGCGGGTGCCGTTGGCGGCGCGGCGCTGCCGCTTGCCGAGGGGGGCCTGGGAGAGGTCCTCGGCCTGGGAGCGGAGGTTCTTGTAGCCGTAGCTGCGGTCGGCCAGCCAGGACTGCGCTGCCTGTTCGGCCCGCTCGGCGGCCGCCAGGATGTCCTCCTCCGCCTCGCCTTCGTCGAGGAAGCGGAAGGTGAAGGCCGCGCGGGCGTTGAGGTCGTAGCTGAGGTGGCCCTCGCGGGTGAAGGTGGCGTGCAGTACGTCGTGTTCGGGTGCGGCCGCGAGGAGTTCGGCGCGCTGCTCGTCGGTGAGGCCGTCGAAGACGCCGCGCACCATGATGCGGAAGGTTCGGGTGGTCATGCCCAGACGATAGGCAGGAGGAGCGGCGGACCGCCAATGCGATTTCGTGGGCGGGCGCGCCCAAGGGCGAGGGCGGCGGCCTTGGTGATGGGCATGTGGACTCCGAGGGCGGTGGGTCGGACGGGTGCGGAATGGGCCGCGTGGGAAGACACGTGTCTGACGTCGAATCAGTTCCGTGATTCTGTGCGGAGAGTCGGTTCCAGCAGGTGTCGACGGTGGAGGAGTCGACCTCGGGGGTGAGGGCCGGATGGGTGCTGGGCTGATGTGTGGGGGTCTGGTCCGTGGCTGGTTGCTGTGCTCGGGCCCCGGTCAGGGGACTTCAGCTAGGAGCGTCGGTCAGCTCGACGGAGTGGACGGTGAAGGTGCCGCGGGTGACCGGGGCGAAGGGGGCTGGCGCCATGCAGGTGCCGACGACGGGCTGGTAGGGGTTGCCGTCCTTGTCCAGGTCCATGTTCGCCACGCCCCAGGAGAAGCCCAGGCGGTCCCTGCCGTGGCCGTGGGCGTCGTAGATGCTCAGGCCTATGCGCTCGCCGACCGGCATGCCGTTCGACTTGGTGATCACGGCGGACAGGGTGGCTACGGGCCCGCCGGTGGCGAGGCAGTCGACCGTCGCGTCGGCCTCGCGGAAGTCCCCGGAAGCCGTGCGGTGGGAGAAGTGGACGGTGCCCCGGGCATCGGTGGGGAGGCCCGTGGGCAAGCCGGGGACGGGGTGGGTGTAGGGCACGCCCTCGGCGTCGATGGTGAACCGGATGTCGTCGTTGGGGCTGGGCGCGTAGTGGATCCGGGCGGATCCATTGACCCGGGCGGCCGCGGTGGTCTCGGTGGAGGGGGTCGCGCCGGCTGGGGCAGCGGCGGTGAGCGCCGTGAGGGCGAGGGCCCCGAGGGCGGCGGCCACGGCGGTGCGGGTGCTACGGGCAGTGCGGGTGGTGCGGGTGGTGCGGAACATGGTGGAGACTCCCTTCTCCGGCGGCCCCGGTGGCCGCCGTCTCGGTGACTCCAAGGCTGGTTGCTGACACCCCATCCGCACATGTGCCGATCGGCATAAAGCGATCACGGGGTTCGCGGGGTGGCCCTGCCGATCGGCAGGGTCGGTTCCCGGAAGCGAGTGGGTGAGGCGCGTCGTGGACGAGCCGGTGTCGCCGGTGAAGCCGATCTCCCGGGTCGAGGTGCGGAGGATCACCATGCCGCCCGGGTTCGCCGCCGGGTGGCACGTGCACAACGGGCCGGTGCTGGGCAGCGTGGTCGCCGGGTCGGTGCACTTCCAGGTCGAGGGCGGGCCCGAGACCGTGCTGACGGCCGGTGAGGTGTTCCACGAGCCGGTCGGCGTGCCGGTGCGCTTCGACGCCGGGCCGGAGGGCGCGACCTTCCTCGGGTACTTCCTGCTGGCGGACGGTGAGCATCCGGAGATCGCCCTGGTGGGTGCGGTGCCGGTGGAGTGACCCCGGCGGGGCGGGGCGGGGGGCGGCACGGGCCGCTGTTCCGCCCCCCGCCGCACCGGGGCGCTACGCCCGGGCCGGGAGCCGGGTGCAGACCGCACCCGTCGCCGTCGGCGCCGTGCCGGCACCCAGCGCGGCGAGCGTGAAGTCCGTGGTCAGCGCGTTGACGGCGGCGCTCTGCCGGACCAGGTAGTGGCTGCCGCCGGGCACCTCGTAGCGCGCGAGCTCCGGCGTGACCTGCCGGGCGCGCAGTGCGTACTCCAGGGACTGGGCGGCGCTCGCCGCGCTGCGGTCGGCCGTGCCGTGCACGATCAGCACCCGGCGGCCGGCGAGGTGTTCGACCTTGTCGCCGCTGGGCAGCCAGGGGGCGATTCCGGCGACCCCGGCGACGTTCGGGTGCCCCGCGCACCAGAACGCGGCCCGCCCGCCGAGCGAGTTGCCGATGAGCACCACCGGTGCGCCGGGGTAACGGCGTTCGAGTTCGTCGAGCGCCCACCGGGTGTCGACGGCGGTGTCGGCGTCGGCGCCGTTCCAGCCGCTGTAGCGGTAGCGCAGCAGGTGCACCGCGAGGCCGTGCGGGCGGCTGCGGTCGGTGAGTTCGGCGGCGAGCCCCCGCAGGCCGAGTTCGGCGATCCGCAACGGTCCGCGCCGGCTGCGGATGAATCCGCCGGGCAGCAGCAGGGCGACGCCGGTGACCGGGCCGTCGCCCTCCCACGGGGTGAGTTGTGCGGTGCGCGGAGGCTGCGCTCGGAACACGCCGGTCCTTCCTGGGGGACGGTGGTGCCTGAGGTGGACAGGCGGATTCTACGGTTCCGGCGGCGGGTCACTGTGTGTCAGGAGCACCCACAGGACCCAGCCGGTGACCCCGGTGCGGCTGACCAGGACCTTCGCCCAGCGGGTGCCGAGCGGCGAGGTCCAGGTGTCCACGACCTCGACCCGGTCTCCGGACTGGGCCTGCCCGATCACGGTGTTGTCGCCGAAGTGGTCGACCCGGACGTTGGCGGCGCTCGCGGAGACCTCCCACCACCCGGTCCCGACCGGGGGCGCCTGCTGGTCACCGGCGGTGACGGCCACCGGGGCCAGCAGGATGGCGAGGGAGACCACCCCCGCCGCCGCCCGGCCGATCACCGCCACGGTGCCCGGAGCCGGGCCCTCGGGCCGGCGCTGCGCCCGGGGCGTGCGGGAGCCGTGGACAGCGGGAGCGCGGGGGTCATGTACAGCAGAACGAGCCACCCACCGTACACGTACCGTCGCGCGCCGATGCTCACCCGTTCGGCTGAGCGCGCGGCGGGTGGTACAGCGACGGTCCAAGGTTGCTACGTCGCCAACTGACGGTTGGGCGAGCCGAGTTCCGGTTGCAGGGAGTGGCTTCGAGTATCCGCCCGGGCCGCATCCGCCGCCCCTCGGTCACCCGCCGAGGCCGCCGGTCAGCCCTTCCAGGACGGCGGCGAGCAGGCCGGGGAGGCGGGTGTCGAGGTCGTTGCGGCGCAGGGTGACCAGGCGGGTCTTGCCGCTGGTGCGGACGGCGACGACACCGGCCTCGCGGAGGATCCGCCAGTGGTTGGAGAGGGTCGAGCGCGGAACGGTGAGGCCCTCGGGGCTGCAGGTGGTCTCACCCTCCTCGGCGAGGCGGCGGACGAGTTCGAGGCGGACCGGGTCGCCGAGGGCGTGCAGGACGGCGGCGAGGTCGAAGTCCTCGGGGTGGGGCTGGGGCAGGGTCCGCATCGGGTTCCTCGGCTGGGCGGTGGCGGGCTCTGGTGGCGGGCCTGGCGGCAGTCTAGTATCTCATTTCGATAGTTCGGGAAAGTCGAAATGATCTCGAGTGGCTATGCGACCGCAGGTGCGCCGGGCCGTTCCCGGGAGCGCGGACCGTGCGATGGAGGCGAGGGGAACGATGAAGGTGCTGACGGCGCTGGCCCGGGTGTACGTGGACGATCTGGACGCCGCCCTGCCCACGCTGCGCGAACTCACCGGTGAGGAGCCGGGGTTGCGCTTCCCGTACGCCGGAGTGGAGGTCGCGCGGATCGGCGGCCTGCTGGTCGTCGCGGGTACGGAGGAGGCGGTGGCGCCCTTCCGCAGGGTGCAGGCCACCCTGCTGGTCGACGATCTGGACGGCCTCGGGGAGCTGTTGCGGGCTCAGGGTGGTGAGCTGCTGGACGGCCCCAACCAGGTGCCGACCGGGCGCAATGCCACCGCCCGGCATCCGGGCGGGGCGGTGTTCGAGTACGTCGAGTTCGCGAAGGACCGTCCGGTGTTCGCGAGGTGACGGACAGTCATGTCCGGGGGGACTCGGGAGCCTGCCTCGGGCGCCCGGGGAAATGGGACGCCGGTGGGCCGGGAGCCGGGATAGGGTCCGCCGGTGACTGATGATCGTGGGGGAACGGTGGAGACCGGCGCCGAGGGGGCCGGAACCGCCGGGGGCGCGGAGACGGCCACCGAGCCCGTCGGTGGCGGGGCCACGCCGCGGGTGGGGCTCCAGGTGGGCGCGGCGGTCGTACTGGTGGGGGTGCTGTTCGCGGGGCTCTGGGTCCTGGCCGGGAGGGAGCGCGACGGCGTCGAACCGGCGAAGTGCACTGCGGCGACGGAGAAGGACTCGCCGAAGTACCCGGCGCTGTGCGCCGCGCTCAACCGGCCCGACCTGCCGGTGCTCGTGGGGGTGCCGGAGGAGCGGGTGCTGGTGGCCCAGCCCGGGCTGTCGGCGGCCCTCGGTCCGGGTCTGACCAAGGAGGACTACGGCTCGGCGGAGGTGCAGTTCAGGGAGCTGTACGTCGAGCTCGCCGACCACGGGGACGTCGACGTGGCGGACTTCCCTTCGCCCGGCGACCCGACGATCGCGCGCACGCCGGTGCTCGGGCACCAGGCACTGGTCTACCGCTCGCCCACGATGTCGTTCTCGATCCCGCTCGGCGGCGGGAAGTCCACCACCGGCACCGGCTCCGCGGCCCACTCCCTGGCCGTGGCGAAGAACCAGGACGGGACCGGCGGTACCTTCGAGGTCAGCATCTGGCGCAAGGACTCCGGGCCGATCGACGACGCGACCCTCTACCGGGTGGCCGAGGCGGTGCTGCCGGGTCTGCAGGGCTGGGCGGGCGAAACGGTGGGCGGAACTCCGACGGGCGGAAGTCCGACGGCCGGAAGCCCGACGGGCCGCCCGACGACGGGCTGACCGACAGGGCGAGGAGGCGCACGTGCTGGTGACGCTGACCGGTGGCGCCGGCGCGGGCAAGACGACACTGGCCGCCGCCCTGGCGGCAGCCGCCGGGCCGGGCGGCCGGGTGCGGGTGCTGCACGGCGACGACTACTACTACGCCGAGCCCGGGCGTGGCGGCGTCTGGGCGCCGGACGAGGCCGGGGTGCCGCGGCTTGACGTGGGGGATCCGCGCTCGGTGGACGCCGGGCGGCTCGCGGACGACATCGACGCCGCGCTCGGGGAGGCCCGGTTGGTGGTCGTGGACGGACTGTTCGCCCGTACCGTCGCCCCGCGCCGCCCCTGCGCCCGTCTCGACGTCTTCGTCGACCTGCCGGCCGACCTTCGGCTGGCGCGCAAGATCGAGCGCAAGTGCGTCGCCGGCGGCTTCCCGCTGGCGGTGCTGCTGCGGAACTACGTCGGCCACCGGCGGGCCGCTCACGAGCGCCATGTCGAGCCGCTGCGGGCGCGGTGCGACCTGGTGGTCGACGGCGCGTCGGCTCCGGAGGCGCTGGCCGGGCAGGTGTGGGCGGCGGCTGCCGCCAGGGACGGGCAGGGCCGCGTTTCCTAACGTTCCGGCCGGTCAGGGCCTCCTATGTCCAGGGTAGGACGGGGTTTTCCCTGCTCTTTGTTTAGGATCTTGCCCTGCTCTGCGACGATCCGATGATCGTCGCCCTACTGCGGGGGCGGCGCTTCGCAGGGGAGAGACCGGCATGGCCGAGTGGCCCGAGGACAGTGTCGTCCGGGCACGGATGGAGTGGCGCGCCAGGTTCGTCACGCACCGGGAGGCCTGGATGGTCGTCTCAGGCGGCGTCCTGGGGGCCGTGTTCGCGAGCATGGGGCTGGCGGTGCTCCTCGGCCCCGCGAACGGTTTCGGCGGCGACAGCCTCGGCTACATGGGCGCCATCAGCATCCTCGGGCTGCTGCCCTGCGGCGCGGGCTTCGTCTGGGCGCTGATCCACCCCCGGCGCGGACTCCCCGCGGCGGCCGTCGGCACCGTGCTGGGGCTGGCGATCTTCCTCTGCTTCGCGGGCGACGGTCTCAACGACTCCTGGAAGGCCCCGCCGGACCACCCGGCGACCGTCCGCGCGGTCGGCAGCTGGACCAGCGGAGGCCTGGTGGTGCGGGTCCGCCCCGACCAGGTGGTGGCCTACCGCAGCGGCGGCGGGTCGGTGGCCTGGCGGTGGACGCCGCCCGGCGAGGACTCCGTGTGCACGATGAGCCGGGGGATCGGAGCGGGCGGCGTCGGCCTGGTCGGCCACTCGCCGCACGGCAAGCCCTGTTCGGCCGTGACGGCGCTCAACCTCGCGGACGGCAAGGAGAGTTGGACCGACACCGTGGAGGCGCCGGCCCGGGACGGGGACAGCGCGGACTCGGACCTCGTCGCGGTGGTGGGCACCCGGGCCGTGCTGCAGGGCACCGACGGCTGGCGGGCGGTGCGGCTGGCGGACGGCCGGGAGCTGTGGCGCAGCGCACCCGACGCCGGGTGCACGCCGCTGGAGGTCGCGGGCGGGGAGCAGGACGTGGTGACGGCCGCACGGTGCGGCGACGGCGCGGCGGTCCTCCGCTCGCTGGCACCCGGGGACGGAACAGAGCGGACGCGGGTGGACCTGCCGGTGGACGGCGGGGTCAAGAACCTCATGGTGGTGTCGGTCGAGCCGCTCGCGGTCTGGGTCGACGCCCAGGCCGACCGCGGCACCCACGCGGTGCTCAGCTACGACCGGTCCGGGAAGCAGCGCGCCGCGATACCGGTCTCCGGCGACGAGTACGACCTGGACGTGATGCTCGGCGGGGTGCACGCCTTCGACGAGTTCACCGCCCGGCCGCTGTTCGGCGGCGTGGTCGTCGGTGACCTGTTCATCGTCCCGGGTGAGAAGCCCGGCGACGTCGGCATCAGCGGTGGCACCCACCCGGGCCGCACGGCCACCGGACGGCTGGTCGCGTACTCGCTGGCGGACGGCGGCAAGCGGTGGACGGCCGGGCTGGACGACCAGGTGACGGGCGTGCTGGTGGACGGCGGCTCGGTGTGGGCGATGACCCGCGACAAGCTGACCCGGGTCGACGCGGCGACCGGCCGCCGCAGCCGCGAGCTGGACGTCAACGACACCGCCTCGCTGTACCCGGTGGACCTGGCGGTGGCGGGCCGGGAGCGGTTCACGGTCGTCGCGGAGGACGGGACCGGGGACGAGCCGCCGGTCCGGGGGATGAGCTGAGCGGGTCTTCGGGGGCGGCGCACGGCGCGGGCTGAGCGTTCCAGGCGGGTGTGTCAGGCTGGTGGGGGAGCACCGCCGAGCGTCGGGAGGCTCGTAATGGCCGAAATCAGGGTGAACGGGATCTCGCTGCACTACGAGGCCCGTGGCGAGGGGCCCGGCGTCGTCCTGGTGCACGGTTCGTGGAGCGACGCGGACACCTGGGAGCGGGTGCTGCCGGGACTGGCCGAGTCCACCACCGCCGTCGCGTACGACCGCCGGGGCCACAGCCGCAGTGAGGACCTGCTCACCCAGGGTTCGGTGCACGAGGACGCGGCCGACCTCGCCGGGCTGATCCAGGGGCTCGGCCTGGCGCCCGCCTTCGTCTACGGGGACTTGTACGGCGCCCTGATCACCCTGCGGCTCGCCGCCGCCCGCCCCGACCTGTTGCGCGGCATCGCGGTGCACGAGCCGCCCGGCAGCGGCATCCTGCTCACCGATCCGGACCTGCGACCGATCGGCACCGCCTTCGCGGACCGGATCGCCGCCGTCCGGGAGCTGCTGAGCCAGGCCGAGTCCGCCGCGGCCGCCGAGCTGTACGTGGACAGCCTGGCCTTCGGCCCGGGCGCCTGGGAGCAGCTGCCGGCGCCGGTCCGGCACACCTACATCCGCAATGCGCCGACCTACCTGGACGAGCTGCGCGACCCGGACGCGCTGGACCTCGACCTCGCCGGGCTGGCGCGGTTCACCGAGCCCGCCCTGCTCACCCAGAGCGACGACAGCGCGCCGATGTTCGGCGAGGTGCTGGACCTGATCGACCTCGCCCTGCCGAAGGCGGAGCGGCACCTGTACACCGGTGCCGGTCACGCTCCGCACCTCTCGCAGCCGGAGGAGTGGGTGCGGGTGGTGCTCCCGCGCGCATTGGCGTGAGACGGACCCGAGGGGCGTGAAAGTCGCGGCAGGCGCCCGCCGCCGTCGCCGCCCCTATCGGGTCGCCAACAGCTCCTCCCCGCGCGGCGTCCGCCGGTACAGCACCTCCCGCCCCCTGCGTACCCGGCTGACCAGGCCCGAGCGGTGCAGCACCCCCAGGTGGTACGAGACCGTCCCGGCGCTCAGGAAGTGCCGGGCGGCCAGCGCGGCCGTGGTCGCCGGGTCGACCAGCGCGGCCAGCAGGTCCGCCCTGGTCGGCCCGAGCAGCTGGGCCAGCGCGGGGCCGGGCGTCCGCGGGACGGCGACCGGCCGGTCGATCGGGTACATCAGCGTCGGTGCCCGGTGGCAGCCGTCGACCGTGTCCAGGATGACGTGGATCCTGCGGCTCACCAGGGTCGGCATCAGCAGCACCGTCCGGGCGGGCAGCGCCACCTCGAAGCGGCTCTCCAGCTGGATCAGCCCGTCGGACCAGGAGAGCTGCGGGGCGAGGGAGTTGAACAGCGCGCCGGAGCCGTGCCGGGCCAGGAAGCGGCCCCGCTGGTCGATCTCGGCGTCCAGCACCGCCCGGGCGTCCGGCCAGTACGGCGCGAGGGCCAGCTCCCAGTAGCGTCCCAGCTCGTCGGCGATCCGCTCGGCGAAGTGGCGCGGGCCGCGCTCCAGGGTGCGCAGCACCACGTCCGGAACGGGGCGGCCCACCAGATTGGCGGCGGTGATCCCGCGCCGGACCGTCTCCAGCTCCGCCCGGACCCGTTCCGGGTCGGTGCGGCGGACGGCCTCCAGCTGCTCCGCCACCTCCGGTCCGGGGCCGGTGGGGTGGGGGGAGAGGAAGTCGGGGATGTAGCCGCCGTCCCGTTCCAGGGCCAGCCCCGACAGCAGTTCCAGCTTCTCCCGGCGCAGCACCCGGCGACTGCGGCCGACCCAGGCGTACGGGCCGGTACGGGAGTTGAGGGCGGAGGCGGCCATCAGGGTGTTGACCGCCTCGTGCAGCGGTGAGACCACGAAACGGGTGCGGGCGAGCCCGGCCGAGTCGATGGTGAGCCGGATCATGCCGTCCTCCCCCTGTCGGACTGTTCGAAAGCTGCAGATCCAGGTGCCGGAACAGTCGGATTCGTCACCCTTTCGGACCGCGACCCTTCGACCCTGGTCGAATCCTGGCACGAATGCTCGCGTTCGAAGTCGCACCGGGCACAAGCTACTTCCGTGACCGCGTCAGTTCGGACGCGGCGCGAGCGGAAGGACGAACATGACGAGCACGCGCGGCCGCATCGCCGCCCTGCTGGGCGCCGTGGCGGTGGTCGCCGGCACCACGCTGGCCACCCCCGCCGCCGCGGCGCCGGACCGGTCGGCCGACGCGCACCGGCAGGGCGGCGGGATCACCGGCCAGGCCCCCTGCCAGGGAGCGCCCGAATTCACCTGCGGGACCGTCACCGTGCCGCTGGACCACAGCGGACGGACCCCGGGAAACCTCCAGCTCGACGTGGCGGTGACCGGCAACGCCGACGCCCCCAAGGGCGACCTGCTGTTCCTCACCGGCGGCCCCGGCCAACCCGGCGTGCCGCTGATGCGCCGGATCGCGAGCAAGATCGCGCCGGTGCTGAAGGACTACCGACTGGTGATGTACGACCAGCGCGGCACCGGCGAGCGCGCCCTCCGGTGCCCCGGCCTCCAGGAGGACATGGGCTCCTCCGACCTCGCCGTGCCGCGAAAGCAGTCCATCGCCGACTGCGCCACCGCGCTCGGCCCGAACGCCCGCTTCTACAGCACCGCGGACACCGTCGGCGACATCGACCTGCTGCGCCAGGCCCTCGGCGACCACCGGCTGACCCTCGACGGCGTCTCGTACGGCACCTTCGTCGCCGAGCGCTACGCCCTCGCCCACCCGGCGCACGTGGCCCGGCTGGTGCTCGACTCCGTGGTGCCGCAGGGCGGTTACGACCCGATGGACCTGGTCGCGCTGCCCGCCACCGCCCGGGTGCTGCGCACCGCCTGCCGGGCCACCGGCTGCACCACCGACCCGGCCGAGGATCTGGCCGCCACCGTCCGCACGTACGGCAACGGGGCGCAGATCCTGGACGCGCTCACCAGCTACGAGTTCGCCGACCCCAACTACGGCGGGGTGCCGGAAGCCCTGCACGAAGCCGCCGGCGGGCACCCGGAGAAGCTCCAGGCCTTCATCGACCAGGTGCACAAGGGCGACGCCGCGCCGGCCGAGGCGCTCAGCCAGGGTCTGCACGCCGCCACCCTGTGCGCCGACGGGCGCTATCCGTGGGGCTCCTCGGACACCCCGGTCGCGGGTCGGGCGGACGCGCTGGCGCGGACCCGGCAGAACCTGACCGCCGAGCAGACCTGGCCGTACGACGCGGCGACCGCGACCGGGCTGGGCAGCCTGCTGGTCTGCCTCGACTGGCCGCGCGAGCAGGTGCCGCCGCTGCCGCCGGCGCACCGCAAGCTGCCCAACGTGCCGGTGCTGCTGCTCGGCGGGGACCGGGACCTCTCCACCCCGTACGAGTGGCTGTACCAGCAGGCGGCGCTGACCCACGACCCGCAGATCGTGATCGTCCCGGGGGCGGCGCACTCGGTGCAGACCCGTGCCGCCGATCCGGCCGGGCGGCAGGCGGTCTACGACTTCCTGCTCAAGTAGCGGGAGCCGCCGGCGGGCCGTTCCGTACAGGGGTCGGAACGGCCCGCCGCCGGCTCACAGTTCGGCCGCGCCCCAGCCGTCGTCGGGCAGGGTGCGGTCCGGCTCGGGGCAGTCGGGGTGGTCGTAGCCCCAGAGGCTCACCTTGTGCAGCAGCCAGTCCGCCAAGGGCGGTTGGTCCTGGTCGAGCCGGTCGACCAGGACGAAGCCGACCCGGACCTCCTCGGCCGGTGCGACCTCCAGGGTCCGCTGGTCGGGGATGTTCTGGTAGGTCACGGACTCCCAGGAGCACCCGGCGGCGGTCAGCGCGGCGGTCAGCGCGGACTCGGTGACGCGGGTGCCGTACGTCCGCAACCCGCCGCCGTCCACCGGGAGTTCCAGCTCGCCGTGCCAGGTCGGCAGGGAGAAGGAGCGCAACCGGCGGCAGCGGCGGAAGACCGTCCAGGCGTCGCCCCAGCCGAAGGCGTGCGGCCAGCGGGTCTGCCTGTGGACGCGGCCGGAGTCGTACGGGTCGCCGAAGCGGGTGGCGAGCAGCGGCAGCGACGCGTCGTACCGCAGGCCGCCGAGGTCGGCGGTGGCGGCGAGTCCGGTCAGCAGGGCCAGGAAGTCGGCCGCGTCGGAGGGCGCCTGCGAGGTCAGCCCAGGCACGCGCGCACCGCCTCGATCAGCCGGTTGGCGCGGGCGTCGCCGTGGCCGATCATCCGGTTCGCCACGTACCCGAAGCCGACGCCGAACTCGTCGTCGCCGAAGGCGAACTGGCCGCCCGCGCCGTCGTTGCCGAAGCTGCGCGCGCCGAGCAGCGGACGGAACGCGGGGGAGTCCAGCAGCAGGCCGGAGCCCCAGCGGGCGCCCATGTCGAAGCCCAGGAATCCCTGGCCGGAGGAGAGTTCGCGGACCGCGTCGGTCACGGTGTCGTGCGAGAGCAGCCGGGGAGCGCCGTCCAGGCCGGTGGCCGCGGCCGCGTAGAGGCCGGCCAGTCCGGTGGCGGAGGCGACGGCGCCCGCGCCGGGCAGCTCGATCGCGTGCAGGGCCGGGTCGTTCCAGCCGTGCGGCACGTCCAGGCCGGGGAAGACCAGGGCGCCGTTCATGGTGACGATCCGGGTGAGCAGGTGCTCCGGGCCGGGCATCGGGCGGCGGCCCTCGGCCTCCACGAGGCGTGCGAGGTCCGGGAGTTCGCTCTCCGGCAGGCCGATCCACAGCGGCAGGCCGAGCGGCTCGGCGATCTCCTTGCGCAGGAAGGCGCCCGGGGTCAGGCCGGTGATCCGGCGGATCACCTCGCCGACCGCGAAGCCGAGCACATGGCCGTGGTACTCGTAGGTCGTTCCGGGCTCCCAGAGCGGCTGCTGCTCCTCGATCGCGCGGACCACCGGCTGCCAGGCGGCGATCTCCTCGAAGGAGAGCGCCGCGTCCAGGGCCGGGATGCCGGCCCGGTGGCCGAGGATCATCCGGGTGGTGACGGACCGCTTGCCGTGGCGGGCGAACCCGGGCCAGTAGCGGGCGATCGGGGCGTCCAGGTCGAGCAGGCCGCGCTGGGCGAGCAGCAGGGCGCTGATGCCGACCGCGCCCTTGGCGCAGGAGAACACCGGGACCAGGGTGTCCTGCGTCCAGGCCCGGCCGGTGCGCTCGTCGGCGGTGCCGCCCCACAACTCGACCACCTTGCGCCCGCCGACGAACACCGTGACGGCCGCGCCGAGCTCGGGGAAGTCGGCGAAGTTGGCGGCGAAGACGTCCGCGACGGCGCCGTAGCGTTCGTCAGCCCAACCCTGGTACTGCTGCATGGTGTGTGTCCGCCCCTTCACTGCGCCAAGATCATCGACCGGACCACGGTACGGCGTCCGGAGGGCCACCACGAGGGGTTTTCGCCGGTCGGTGCGGGTGGGGTAGGTGGGACTGACTACGAGCCGTAGCGGGCGCACTCGCCGACCCGGCCCGCGCCTGCGGAGTGCAGGGCGTCGACGATCTGCTCGACGTGGCTCCCGGGGGCGGAGACCTCGATCTTCAGCCGGGCATGCCGGGACTCCGGCGGGCGGTCGCGGTCGGGCGGGAAGCCCGGTGCGGCCAGGCACCGAGCGTCAGGGCCGTGCCGATGCCGACGAAGGCGGCGGCCCCGGCGGGCACGATCCAGCCGGTGATCGGGCCGGCACCCGGGCTGTGGTCGAACGGGGCCAGGAGGGCGGTGAGCAGCCCGTACACGATCAGCGGGGCGCCGGCCCAGGCGGGGACGAGCAGCAGGCGCCGGGGCAGGCGGCTCACCGGTGGGTGGAGCGCCACGGTGAGGGCGATCGCGACGCCGGTCAGGGCGAGGACGGCGGTGAAGTCGATCCCGTGGTGCTCCAGCCAGACCAGCGGGGTGGGGGCGCCGTTGCGGGTGAAGTCGTCCTCCAGCTGGTAGCCGTCGGCCAGGCCGGCCCGGCCGCCCGCCGCCCAGTAGGACTTGAGCGCGATGTAGGGGAGGGCGAGGGCAGCGGCGAGGGGGACCATTCGGCGTACGGTCTGCAGTGTCATGGCGGCCCACTTCGGTGTTGGCGGTGGCGTGTTCCTCCACCCTGGGGCAGGGGAGAGGGCCTGGGCCTCCT
>CBJMI02800__coassemble_613_pt1 | contig 21372 bp, 21 predicted proteins | sample CBJMI02800__metabat2_low_PE_003 | metagenome-assembled genome bin CBJMI02800
CGGCCTCGGCGGCGGGCATGACGAGCGGGAACAGACCCTCAACCAGCTGCTGGTCGAGATGGACGGCTTCGACGTCAAGGGCGGCGTGATCCTGATCGCCGCGACCAACCGCCCCGACATCCTGGACCCGGCGCTGCTGCGCCCGGGCCGCTTCGACCGCCAGATCGCGGTGGAGCGCCCCGACCTCCAGGGCCGTCTGGACATCCTCAAGGTGCACCAGAAGGGCAAGCCGATCGCGCCCGACGTCGACATGTCGGCCGTCGCCAAGCGCACCCCCGGCTTCACCGGCGCCGACCTGTCGAACGTGCTCAACGAGGCCGCGCTGCTGACCGCCCGGTCGGACAAGAAGCTGATCGACAACGGCATCCTGGACGAGGCGATCGACCGCGTCGTGGCCGGTCCGCAGAAGCGCACGCGGATCATGTCCGACAAGGAGAAGAAGATCACCGCGTACCACGAGGGCGGCCACGCCCTGGTCGCGGCGGCCTGCCAGTACAGCGACCCGGTGCACAAGATCACGATCCTGTCCCGCGGTCGGGCCCTCGGCTACACCATGGTGCTGCCGGACGAGGACAAGTACTCCACCACCCGCAACGAGATGCTCGACCAGCTGGCCTACATGCTGGGCGGCCGCGCGGCGGAGGAACTGGTCTTCCACGACCCGACCACCGGCGCCTCGAACGACATCGAGAAGGCCACCGCCACGGCGCGGGCCATGGTCACCCAGTACGGCATGACCGAGCGCCTCGGTGCGATCAAGTTCGGCTCCGACAACTCCGAGCCGTTCCTGGGCCGTGAGATGGGCCACCAGCGCGACTACTCGGAAGAGGTCGCCGGGCTGGTCGACGAAGAGGTCAAGAAGCTCATCGAGAGCGCGCACAACGAGGCGTGGGAGATCCTGGTCGAGAACCGCGACGTGCTCGACAACCTGGTCCTGGAGCTCCTGGAGAAGGAGACCCTGAACAAGGAGCAGATCGCCGAGATCTTCGCCCCGGTCGTCAAGCGCCCGGCCCGGCCGGCCTGGACGGGCTCCGCCCGTCGCACGCCGTCCACCCGGCCGCCGGTGCAGTCGCCGAAGGAGCTGGCGCTCACCAACGGCGCCGCCGCCTCCGACACCGCTCCGGTGGACATCGTGAAGCTCCCGCCGCTGCCGGCCGCCGAGCCGCCGACCGAGGGCTGATCCGGGCTCCCGCAGGGGACCCAGGAGGGAATGGTTGCCGCGTCACCGGGGTTTGTACCCTGGAGGCGCGGCATCCGTGCTGTTCAGCCAGAGTCTTCCCCAAGTAAGCGAGGCCCGCATGATCGACCCGGTGACGCTCGACGGTCCGCCCGCCGTCGGGACCTTCGACCAGAAGCGGGCCGAGAACGCCATCCGCGAGCTGCTGCTCGCCGTCGGGGAGGACCCGGACCGCGAGGGACTGCTGGAGACCCCGGCCCGGGTCGCGCGGGCGTACAAGGAGATATTCGCGGGCCTGTGGCAGGTGCCCGAGGACGTCCTGACCACGACCTTCGACCTCGGCCACGACGAGATGGTGCTGGTCAAGGACATCGAGCTGACCTCGGTCTGCGAGCACCACCTGGTGCCGTTCCGCGGTGTGGCGCACGTCGGGTACATCCCGTCCACCAGCGGCAAGATCACCGGACTGTCCAAGCTCGCCCGGCTGGTCGACGTCTACGCCCGCCGCCCGCAGGTCCAGGAGCGGCTGACCAGCCAGGTGGCCGACGCGCTGATGCGGATCCTGGAGCCGCGCGGGGCGATCGTCGTGGTCGAGTGCGAGCACATGTGCATGTCGATGCGCGGCATCCGCAAGCCCGGCGCCAAGACCATCACCTCCTGCGTGCGCGGCCAGCTGCGCGACCCGGCCACCCGGGCCGAGGCGATGAGCCTCATCATCGGCCGTTAGCCGGAGCGGGGCCGGAGGGCAGGACTCAGGGCACCTCGTGCTCCGCGTGCGGCGGAGCCGGGGTGCCCAGTGCGTTGCGGCGCTCCGGCATCCGCAGCGTGACCATCCGGCGCCAGCCGAAGGCCCGGTCGTACAGGTAGAGGGCGTGCACCCCGAGGGTGACCAGGGCCAGCTGCCGGCGCGACCAGCCCAGGATCCGCGCCATCCGGGCGGCGACCGCGAGCCCGACGTCCCGGTGGGTGCGGATCTCGCCGCGGGCGCTGGTCTCCAGGGCGTGCCGGATGTACGGGCCGTGGCCCCCGGCGGTCAGCCGCAGCAGCTCCTCGTGGCAGTACGCGAGGTGGTTGTCCTCGTCGGCGGAGATCATCCGCATCGCCCGGCCGAGTTCCGGGGTGTCCCCGTACACCTTGACCAGCTGGCGCATCTGCTCGGCGGCGCGCTGCTCGGTGACCCGGCTGTGCGCGAGGTAGGTGATGATCTCCCGGACGCTCAGCGGGGCGTCGCCGTTCAGCCGCTCGTGGGAGAGGCCGATGCCCTTGCGCTCCAGCAGCATGCAGTAGTCGGCCTCGTCCGGGACGGGCACCTTGGGCAGGCCGCGCTTGTTCAGCAGCTGGGTGAAGATCCGGCCGTGCTTGCGCTCGTCCGCGCCGTGCCGGGCGATCTTCGGCGCGAGCACCGGGTCCCGGGTGAGGACGCTGATCCTCTCGTTCTCCCAGCCGCCCTGGTCCTCGCCACCGGCCGCGATGCTGCAGAACAGCTGGTACGCCTGGTCGTTCCGGTAGATCTCGTCGAAGAGCGATCGGGTGCTCAGCACGGCGCCTCCTGCGCGGATCCGGGGCGGCGCCCGCCGGGGGCGGACGGGTGGTCGCGATACGTCCCCCCGAACCGCCGGCCGGTCGGGACAGACCGGCGGGTAATCACTCGGACGCGCCGGCTCGTCGTCCGTCACCCCAGGTGGGAGCCCAGCCACTCCAGTGAGGCGGGCAGCTCCCTGGTCCAGCTGTCGAAGTTGTGCCCGCCGTCGTCCAGGTACAGCGACTCCACCTTGAACTGGGGGTTGGCCGCCGAGACCTGGGCGGCCTGCTCGACGAACTGGGCGGTCTGCGGGTAGTCCGCCTCCTTGCGGGTGGAGACCACCAGAAGGTTGAGCGGCGGCGCCGGGAGGTTCTGCAGCCGCCAGTCGAGGTCGTGCTGCTGCGTCAGCGTCTTGTCGCCGTTGAAGAGGTCGCCGCCGGTGTACTGGTCCTGGCGCACCGCGAAGTCGCCGTGCAGGCCCGCGGCGTTCCCGTAGACGTTCGGGAAGCGCATCGACAGGCGCATCGCGCAGCTGCCGCCGGTGGAGTAGCCGAACAGGCCCCAGGAGCCGGCCGAGCGGCCGAGCCGGTACGCGCTGTGCAGCGCCGCGGGCACGTCCTTGACGAACCAGGTCTCGGTGCGCGGCCCCCCGGGGACGTCCACGCACTCGGTGTCCCGGGCGGGGACCACCGCCGGGCGGGCCAGGACCAGGACGGTCGGCGGCATCTTGCCGGAGTGCTGCAGCTCGACCGCGGTCTGCAGCAGGGGCAGTTCCTTGAGCAGGTTCAGCGTGGTGCCCGGAAAGCCGGCCAGGGCCAGCACGACGGGGAAGCGGACCAGGGCGAACTTCGGGTCGAAGTACTCGGGCGGCAGGTAGACGAACATCTGGTCGGAGAATCCGGTCTCCTTGCCGTTGACCCGGACCGACTCGATCTTCCCGACCTCCTCCGGCGCCCCCTTGGGCAGGTTGCCGACACTCTCCAGACCGCCCTCGTCGGTCGGCTGGACCAACTGGTCGGAGACCGGCGTGCCGCCCTTGTGGTTCTCGTTGCTGGTCAGTACCCGTTTCGCGCCGCCGGGGTTGAGCAGGTCGTCCCAGGAGGTGTAGAACCCGAAGGAGTTGTTCACCGACAGCGCCAGCACAGCGAGGATCGAGACTTGAACGACTGTCAGCAGGCCGATCCGGCCGAGCACCGGGAGCGGGCGCTGGCTGGCCAGCCGTGGCCAGACCCACAGAGTGGAGACCAGGGCCACCACACCCAGTGCGAGCAGCGAGTTCACCAGCGCTTCGCTGGTCAGTTCCATGCCGTCGGCCTTCCGGTGGGACACTGTCGATGCAGGTTTCATCGTCTGGCGGTCCGTCAGGTCGGGCCACCGCAGCTAGGCTGTCCGGGCGCCCGGGCCGGCACGGGAGGGCGGGGGGAGGCCGGGGGCAACCGGCGCCCTAGAATGCGGCGTCCACCGTACGTAACGCGTACCGGAGGGTCCTGTCCCGCCACGCGGCGGCGGCTCACGGCTCCCACCCCCGGCTCAACCCGCAGCGCGCCCACGGCCCCGGATTACCGTCCTTTTCCGGGTCCTTGGTATGCGCATTGCCTGATGAAGGAATAGGCATGAAGGTCCATCACACGTGCTCCCCCGGAGTGAACGGACACCGCACCGCAGCCTCTACGCTGAGCTTCCATGAGCGTTCCCGTGTCCGTTGAGCCGAGCCCCGAGCAGCCGCCGCGCCGTCGGCGCGGCCTGCAGACGCTGCGCAACCAGGCGGCCGCCGTCCCGAGGGCCTGGCTCCCCGGCGCGGTCGGCTACGCCTGTCTGCTGATCGGACTGGTGGACATCGCGAGCGCGGTGTTCCCCAAGCTCCGGCACACCAAGATGCACACCTTCGCCGGGCAGCTGCCCGGCGGCACCACCAGCCTGGCCGCGGTCGGCACGCTGATGGTTGGCATCCTGCTGGTGCCGCTGGCGCACGCGCTGCGCCGGCGCAAGCGGCGGGCCTGGCGGGCGGTCTGCGTGCTGCTGCCGGTCAGCGCCGCGCTGCACCTCGTGCGCTGGCACCAGATCGGCCCGACGGTCGTCTCGCTGCTGGTCCTCGGCGTGATGCTGGTGCACCAGCGCGAGTTCTACGCCAAGGCCGACCCGCGCACCCGCTGGGGCGCGGTGGTCAACCTGGTCGTCATGGGCACCCTCAGCGTGCTCCTCGGCCTGCTGATCGTGAGCACCCGCACCCGGTACGAGGTCGGACACCCGGCCCTGCTGGAGCGGCTGCAGCACGTCGGGTACGGACTGTTCGGCTTCGAGGGGCCCGTCCGCTACAGCAACGAGCGGATGTCCGACCTGGTCGCCTACCTGCTCGGCGGCCTCGGCCTGCTGACCGCCTTCACCACCGCCTACCTTGCGCTGCGCCCGGGCAAGCCCAAGCCGGAGCTCACCGCCGAGGACGAGGAGAAGGTCCGCGAGCTGCTCAAGCGCCACGGCGAGCGCGACTCGCTCGGCTACTTCGCGCTGCGCCGCGACAAGAGCGTGCTGTTCTCGCCCACCGGCAAGGCCGCGATCTCCTACCGGGTGGTCTCCGGCGTGATGCTCGCCTCCGGCGACCCGGTCGGCGACGTCGAGGCCTGGCCCGGCGCGATCAAGGTGTTCATGGCCGAGGCCCGCGAGCACGCCTGGGTGCCGGCCGTGATGGGCTGCAGCGAGGTCGGCGGCGAGGTCTGGACCCGTGAGGCGGGCCTGGACGCGCTGGAGCTGGGCGACGAGGCGATCGTCGACACCGGCACCTTCTCGCTCTCCGGCCGGGCCATGCGCAACGTCCGCCAGATGGTCAAGCGGATCGAGCGCAACGGCTACTCCTGCAAGGTGCGCCGGGTCTCCGAGCTCAGCGTCGAGGAGAAGCTCCGGATCGCCGACGCCGCCGCCCGCTGGCGCGGCACCGACACCGAGCGCGGCTTCTCGATGGCCCTGGGCCGCTTCGGCGACCCGCTGGACGACGACTGCGTGGTGGTCACCGCCCACAAGGACCCGGAGGAGGGCGAGAGCGGGGACGACCTGAAGGCCGTGCTGCACTTCGTGCCCTGGGGGCCGGACGGCATCTCGCTGGAGCTGATGCGCCGCGACCGCGCCGCCGACCCGGGCCTGAACGAGCTGCTGATCGTCGCCGCGCTGCAGGAGGTGGGCGCCATGGGCATCCGCCGGGTGTCGCTCAACTTCGCGATGTTCCGCTCGGCGCTGGCCCGCGGCGAGCGGATCGGCGCCGGCCCGGTGCTGCGCGCCTGGCGCGGACTGCTGGTGTTCCTGTCGCGCTGGTTCCAGATCGAGTCGCTGTACAAGTTCAACGCCAAGTTCCAGCCGGAGTGGGAGCCGCGCTTCCTGGTCTTCCCGAGCACCCGGGACCTGCCCCGGATCGGCTTCGCCGCGATGCAGGCGGAGGCCTTCATCACCCTCGGCATGCCGCGCTTCGGCCGCAAGCGCCAGCGCGAGGGGCTGATGCCCGTCCCGTCGACCCGCGAGGTCGGCGAGGCCGCCTGAGGCACCTCGACACCGTCCGGGGCCCCCGCCGAGAATCCTCGGCGGGGGCCCCGTTCGATAATGGGCACATGAGCGATTCGCCGTCCTTCGATCCGCCGGCCGGACTGCCGCGGCTCGACCGCTGCGCCGTGATGGGCGTGGTCAACGTCACGCCCGACTCCTTCTCGGACGGCGGGCTGTGGTTCGACCCCGCCAAGGCGATCGCCCACGGGCTGGCCCTGCGGGCGCGCGGCGCGGACCTGGTGGACGTCGGCGGCGAGTCCACCCGGCCCGGGACCCAGCGGGTGCCCGAGGAGGAGGAGCTGCGCCGGGTGCTGCCGGTGGTCCGCGAGCTGGCCGCCGCCGGGGTGGTGGTCTCCGTCGACACCATGCGGGCCTCGGTCGCCGAGCGGGCCGTCGAGGCCGGCGCCGCGATCGTCAACGACGTCTCCGGCGGCCTCGCCGACCCGGCGATGGCCCGGGTGGTCGCCGAGACCGGTGCGCCGTTCGTGGTCATGCACTGGCGCGGGCAGTCCGCCGACATGGACCGGCTGGCCGTCTACCAGGACGTCGTACGGGACGTGGTCGCCGAGCTGACCGGGCGGATGGAGGCGCTTCTCGCCGCCGGGGTCAAGGAGGACCAGCTGGTCCTCGACCCGGGGCTCGGCTTCGCCAAGACCGCCGAGCACAACTGGGCGCTGCTCGGCCGGCTGGACGCGCTCACCGCGCTCGGCCGTCCCGTCCTCGTCGCGGCTTCGCGCAAGCGGTTCCTGGGTACGCTGCTCGCCGACCCGGAAACCGGGGAACTGCGCCCGGCCCGCCGGCGGGACGACGCGACCGCCGCGGTCTCGGTGCTCTCGGCCCAGGCCGGAGCCTGGGCGGTACGGGTGCACGACGTGTCCGGTACGGCGGACGCCGTCCGAGTGGTCGCGGCCTGGCAGCGCGCGGCGCGGCTGGGATGAGGGAGGGTCTGTGACGGGTGACGGCAGGTTGAGCGGCGGGACGGCCGGAAGGGCCCGGGAGGCGGACCTGGAGGCGGTGCTCGCGGCGAACCGGGCGTTCTACGAAGCGCTGGAGCGGGGGGACGTCGAGGCCGTCGAGGAGGCCTGGCTGGGGCCCGACCACGCCGACGACAAGGGCGGCGTGGTCTGTGTGCACCCCGGCTGGCCGGTGCTGCGCGGGCGGGCACAGGTGACCCGCTCGTACATGCTGATCATGATGAACACGGAGTACATCCAGTTCTTCCTGACCGATGTCGAGGCCGAGGTCCACGGCGATGTGGCCCTTGTCACGTGCACCGAGAACATCCTCTCCGGCGGAGAGGCGGAGGAGGAGGGGGAACTCGGACCGCTGGTCGGCGGAAAGGTCGTGTCGAGCAATCTGTTCCGTCGTACCCCGGCCGGGTGGAAGCTCTGGTCGCACCACGGTTCACCTGTTCTGACCAGCGGCGACGAGGACGACGAGGACTGATTCCGGGGGCTGCGGGAAATGTCTGCCGGAGGGTCGCCGGGGAATTTCCGAGTGGTCACCGAACGTTCACGTCAATCGCCATTCCGGCGCGCGTGGCGACGGTTCGTGCCGGGTAGGACGGTCAGGCGTTGTCCGCGCTCACAGGTAGATTCGAAACGGAGTGGCGGGCGTGCTGCCCGCCTTCGCCCTGTCCGTCCGTGTTCTTCCTCCGGGCGGGGCCCGTCCGACTGGGAGCAGTGATTCGTTTGCTGGACCGCGTCACCCTGCGGGGGCTGCGAGCCCGGGGCCACCACGGCGTCTTCGAGCGCGAGCGCGTCGAGGGCCAGACCTTCGTGGTCGATCTCGTGCTGTACCTGGACACCCGCCCCGCCGCGTCCGGAGACGACCTCACCCGCACGGCGCACTACGGCATCGTGGCCGAGGAGGTCACCGCGATCATCGCCGGGGAACCGGTCGACCTGATCGAGACCCTGGCGCAGCGGATCGCCGACCAGTGCCTCAAGCACGACGCGGTCGAGGAGGTCGAGGTCACCGTGCACAAGCCGGACGCCCCGATCACCGTGCCGTTCGACGACGTGACCGTGACCATCCACCGGGGCCGCGCATGACCCCCACCGCGCGCCTGGTTTCCGATGCAGAGGGACTTCTTCGATGAACAGCAGTGACCCGATCGCCGAGCCGAACGCGTTCGACCTGGAGAGCCGGGTGGATTCCGCCGACACCACGCTGCACAGCCAGCGGTGTGCGGTGATCGCGCTCGGGAGCAACCTGGGCAACCGGCTGGACACCCTGCAGGGTGCCGTCGACGCTCTCGCCGACACCCCCGGGCTGAAGATCAAGGCCGTCTCGGCGGTCTACGAGACCGAGGCCGTCGGCGGACCGGAGGAACAGCCCAACTACTACAACGCGGTCGTGGTGCTGCGCACCTCGCTGCCCCCGCGGGACCTGCTGGAGCGCGGCAACGCGATCGAGGACGCCTTCGGGCGGGTCCGGGAGGTCCGCTGGGGTGCGCGCACCCTGGACGTCGACATCCTGACCTACGAGGGCGTGCTCAGCGAGGACCCGCAGCTGCTGCTGCCGCACCCGCGCTCGCACGAGCGGGCCTTCGTGCTGGCCCCGTGGCTGGACGCCCAGCCCGAGGCCGAGGTGCCCGGGCACGGGCAGGTCGCCGCGCTGCTGGCGGCGCTCGGTGGCCCGGACGCGCAGGGCGTGAAGCGGCGCGACGACATCCGGCTGACGCTGCCGGAGTAGCGCCGGAGCGGCGCCGGAAGGTCGGCGCGCGGCCGGGCCGGCCGACCGGTCGGGGAACTCGGCCGGGGGCCCCGGCCGTACGAGTAGATGTCCGCCCGTCCGGTCCCGGTACGGTGGCCTGACGCCGCCGTTCCGGGCCACCGGGCGGGCGGTCGGCTCTGGACCTCGGGAAGGACCCCCTCCGCGTGAAGCTGCTTCGCCTCCGCCTGCTGATCGGCATCACCGCCGCGACGACGGCGCTGTCCTGGGCCGGCTCCAAGCTCTGGGCCTCCCTGGACACGCTGCCGGCCGTGCCCGCCGCGGCGCCGGTGGTGCTGGCGGCGGTGGCGGTGATCCTGCTGGCGACCGCGATCTCGCTGCGGTCCCGGCTGAAGGCGGTGCGCGAGCGGCAGCCCGGCGCGAAGCGGGTCGACCCGCTGCTGGCGGCCCGGGCGGTGGTGCTCGGACAGGCCAGCGCGCTGGTCTCCTCGGTGGTCACCGGCATCTACGCCGGAGCCGGGATCTACCTGCTCGGCGAGCTGGACGTGCCGGCCCGCAAGGACCAGGCGGTCACCGCGGGGCTCTCGGTGCTGGCGGGGGCGGCGGTGATCGCGGCGGCGCTCTGGGTGCAGCACGTGTGCAAGCTGCCGGAGAACCACGACGACCCGGGCGGCCCGGCCGCCTCGCACCACTGACGGACCGGCTCGACCTCCCCGGATCACCTCCGATCGCGTCGGATCGCGTCGTACGTCGCTGAGCAGGGCTTTTTTCGTGATCTTGAGTGAAAAGCCGGGCACATGCGGTAAAAACCGCGCCCTGTCAAGGGCGGAAGGGGACCCTGGGCTGACACGCCCCCAATTCGCACGCTAGTTTCTTGGCATGTCTCGCGGACGCCACCGTCATTCCTCCGTCCTGGGCCGGGTCTTTCCCCCCACCGCCGCCGGCGTACTGCTGGTCGCCGCACTGGCCGCTCTGCTTTTCAGTCAGGACACCATCCTGGTGCGCTCGGTGGGCATCGCCGCGCTGATCGCCACCCTCGGCTTCGCGGTGCTGCTGCGCCAGCGCGACAAGGCGGCCCGGGCGGCCGCCGAGGTGTCCGCCGCACAGCGGATGCGGGCCGAGGAGCGGTTCGAGGAGCAGCTGGCCGAGGCCGAGTACGCGGCCGAGGTCGCCGAGGAGCGGGCGACCCGGTTCGGGCGGCGGCTGACGGCGGAGAAGTCGCGGCTGGCCAAGGCCGAGACCGAGATCGCCCGGCTGCTGCGGGAGCGGGCCGTCGCCGTCGCCGAGCAGGCGCTCAAGGAGGCCGAGGCGGCTCAGCGGGCGCTCGCCGCGAGCCGCCCCAAGTACCCGGCCAGCCCGGCCGCGTTCGTCCGCGCCGCGTCCGTGCTGCGGCTGCTGGAGCGGCGGGCCGCCGAGCAGGAGGCGCTGCGGGAGCGTACGGCTGGTGCGGAGGTCGCGCTGCGGGCGCCCGCGGGGGAGTCGCGGATCGTCACAGCCGCTCCGGCCGCTCCGGCCGCGACTGCCGTGCCCGTCCCGTCGGTGGTGCCGGCGCCCAAGCCGGTCGCCGTGCCGGCTCCGGTGGCGCCCTCGGTGCCCACCCCGGCGCAGGCGCCGACCGCTGAGGTCTCCCCGGCCGGGGCCGCCGGTGCACCGGCGCGCCGGACGCCGGTGCAGCCCACGCCGCTGCGCCCGGCGCTGACCGCGACGGTCGGCCAGCTCGGCGGGGCGCCGGTCGCTCCGGCCGCCGTGCCGGCTCCTCCGGTGGAGCGGCAGCGGCCGCGTCCGGCGCAGTCCGGGCAGGTCCGCGGTCCGGGCTTCAGCTTCTTCGGTCGTGGCACGGGTTCGGCGGTCCGGGCGGCCGCTCCGGCGCCGGCGGTGGGCAGCATCGCCGAGTTGGGGGAGCGCGCGGACCTGGCGGACGTGGTGGGCGACGAGGCGCTCGCCGCCAAGGCGAAGGCCGAGGCCCAGGAGGCCCGGGAGGCCCGGGAGGATCTGGACGTTCGGGAGAGCACGTCGGACGTGCGGCCCGCGCAGCCGGTCGGCTCCGGGGACGCCGAGCAGGACGGGCCGACGGTGGTGGACCTGACGCCCGAGGACGAGACCGAGCTGATCGAGCTGCCGGAGCTGCGCGCCTCGCGCTGAGCACCGTTGAGCACCGCAGTGGAACGCCGCGGCGCGGGAAGTCGGACGGATCGACTTCCCGCGCCGCGGCGCTTCCCGGCCGTGCCGCGTCAGATCTGCACGCCGAAGTCCTGGGCGATGCCGGCCAGGCCGGAGGCGTAGCCCTGGCCGACGGCGCGGAACTTCCACTCGCCGTTGTTGCGGTAGAGCTCGCCGAAGATCATCGCCGTCTCGGTGGCGGCGTCCTCGGAGAGGTCGTAGCGGGCGATCTCGGCGCCGCCGGCCGCGTTCACCACGCGGATGTAGGCGTTGCGGACCTGGCCGAAGTTCTGGCCGCGGGCGACGCCGTCGTAGATGGTGACCGGGAAGCTGATCTTGGCGGCCTCAGCGGGCAGGCCGGCCAGGTTGACGTTGATCGACTCGTCGTCGCCCGCGCCTTCGCCGGTGCGGTTGTCGCCGGTGTGCACGACGGTGTTGTCCGGGGTGCTGGTGTTGTTGAAGAACACGAAGTGCGCGTTGGACAGCACCTTGCCGTCCGCGTTCAGGACGATCGCGCTGGCGTCGAGGTCGAATTCGGCGCCGGTCGTGGTGCGGACGTCCCAGCCCAGACCGATGCTCACCGCGGACAGGCCGGGGGCCTCCTTGGTCAGCGAGACGTTGCCACCCTTGGAGAGGCTCACTGGCATGGCGATTGCAGTCCCTTCGTTCGCTTTTCCCGGGACAACGCGGTACTCCGGCGGCTTGGTTCCGTGGATCCCGTGAATTCTTCGTGAGGTGTCAAACCCGGGCAAAGAGCGGGCAAAGTGGGGGTCGTGGCGCTCGTTTCCGGATGTCAGACCCGGGGGAAACGGCCCTGCAGCGTCCAGATGTTCGGGTTGTCCGCCAGGTCGGGGTGCATGTCGAACAGGTCGGCGAGGGTGTCCTGGAGGAAGTCCCGGGCCTCGCGCCGCAGCTCGCCGTGCCGGACCACGGCGGGCGGCTCGTCCCGCAGCCAGGTCGCGGTGATCTCGACCCAGTTGAAGCGGCGGGCGAAGCGCAGCAGCTCGGTGTTCTGGGTGAAGTCGAGGTCGGCGGTCTGCACCCGGGCGGCCCGGGAGCCGTCCGGGTCGCGGTCGAGCTGCTCGACGATGTCGCACAGCGCCCAGGCGAAGTCCAGCACGGGCACCCAGCCCCAGCGGGTGGAGAGCTCGGCGCCCTCGGCGTCCAGGTAGACGTCGCCGCAGAACAGGTCGTACCGCAGCGCGCGCACGGGGGCGGTGCGGTAGTCGGTCTGCGGGGGGTCGGGGAAGCGGTTGGAGAGGGAGTAGCCGAGCTCGATCACGTAGGCCATTGTCGGGGCTCGGGGCGGGGGCGGGTAACCGGGGCCGGGGGCGGGCGGGCGGAGCGGCGATAACCGGGTGACCGGGCGGGGGCCGCGCGGGATGATGGGCCCATGTCCGAGCCCATCCGCGTACGGGGGTCGGTGGTCGTCCCCGACGCCGAGCTCGTCTGGCGCTTCTCGCGTTCCTCCGGCCCCGGCGGCCAGCACGTCAACACCTCCGACTCCAAGGTCGAGCTGCGTTACGACGTGGCCGCCTCGAAGGCGCTGCCCGAGGTGTGGCGCACGCGTGCCCTGGAGCGGCTGGCGAACCGGCTGGTGGACGGCCGGGTGCTGGTGGTCCAGGCGTCGGAGTTCCGCTCGCAGTGGCGCAACCGGGAGGCGGCCGCGGCCCGGCTGGCGGCGGTGCTGAGCGAGGCGTGCGCGCCGCCGCCGAAGGCCCGCCGGGCGACCAGGCCGAGCCGGGGGACGGTCGAGCGGCGGCTGAACAACAAGCGGCACCGCTCCGAGTTGAAGCAGGGGAGGCGGTCGCCGCGCGGCGAGTAGCCGAAGGCCCGCGACCGGGCCCGGCACCCCGGTCCGGTTCAGCCCAGGGTGCGGTAGCCGCCGCGGAAGTAGAGCAGCGGGCGGCCGCCGGGGGCGGGGACGGTGGCCTCCAGGACGCGGCCGACCAGCAGGAGGTGGTCGCCTGCGGGTATCCGCTGTTCGGTGCGGCACTCGACGGTGGCCAGCGCGCCCTCGACCAGCGGGGCCCCGGTGTGGGCGCCGCGGCGGTGCGGGGTCTCCGCGAACAGCAGCCGGTCGCTGAGCCGGCCCTTCATGGCGAAGCGCGAGCCGAGCGTCTTCTGCCCCTCGGCGAGCACCGAGACCGCCCAGGTGTCGTTGCGGGAGAGCACCTCGTCCATCCGGGAGTCCTCGCGGACCGAGATCAGCACCAGTGGCGGGTCCAGCGACACCGAGAGGAAGGACGTGGCGGTCATGCCGACGTCCTCGCCGTCCTCCTCGTCGTGGACGGTCACCAGGCTCACACCGGCGGCGAGCTGGGAGAGTGCTGCCCGGAACTCGTCGGGCGTGGCGTGGGGGGCAGCTTCGGGCTGCGGGGACGGGTACACGTACCGCACGGTAGTCGTCGCTCGCCGGAAACGGCATCGGGCCGTGGTCGTAGGACCACCGGGGTGGTCCCTTTCCGGTCGTGCCGCGCTCACCCCCAGGAGTGAAGCGGAGGGACCGGCGGGTGCAGTGGGCTTCAGCGCGCGGCCAATGCGGTCGAGCACGAGAAATGTCGCGATTCGCGCTTTATGTCCTGCTATGGGACGGATGAACTGATTAAGGGTGCATTAGTGCCGTGTGATTTAAGTCACAAGTGGCGCCCTATTGCTGACCGAGCGTGCCGAACGCTGTGCTCCCTGTGATTCAGTTCTTCTGGCAATCGGACGATAACCAATCAAGAACTATCCGAAGCAGCCGGGGAGCCCCCGCATGGAAGCCGAGTCGGAGCCGTACGTCCGTCTCGCGACCCTCCGCACCTTGCACCGGGTCGTGGCGGACCTCAACGCTGCCCGCAGCCTGGCGGGCACGCTGCAGGCCGTCGTCGAGGGCGCGGTGCACGGACTCGGCTTCGACGCCGCCGCGGTCAGCCTGGTGCGGCCGGACGGCGACCTCGTGGTGGCGGCCGTCTGGGAGCTGGAGGAGAGCCCGATGGGCGGGCCCTCGGTGCTCCTCGGCCAGGTCGGCTCACGGGAGTCCTGGGACCGGCTGCTCGGCGTCAGCGACCACTGGGGCACCCTGCGCTTCCTGCCGTACGACCGCGGCTGGGCCGTCGCCAGCGACATCCCGCGCTGGATCGGGGACGGCCCGCTGCCCGTCTACGCCAACGACTGGCACCCCGCCGACGGGCTGCTCGCCCCGATGTACAGCGCAGGCGGCGACCTGCTCGGCGTCCTCTCGGTGGACCGACCGCGCAGCGGCAAACGGCCCGGGGCGTGGACCCGCGAGGCACTGGAGATGTTCTCGCTGCAAGCCTCCATCGCGATCGGCAACGCCCGGCTGCGGGCCGAGATGCAGCGCGCGCTGGCCCGGCTGGAGAAGGAGCAGCAGGCGCTGCGCGCCAGCGAGGAGAGCTTCCGGCAGGCCTTCGAGTACGCCCCCAGCGGGATGGCCATCACCGAACTGCACGGCGCCGGGCGCGGCCAGCTGACCAGGGTCAACGACGCGCTGTGTCGACTGCTCGGCCGCCCCCGCGCGGTGCTGCGCCAGCAGAGCTTCGCCGACCTGGTCCACCCCGAGGACCGCGCCCTGTTGGAACGCACCAGCGCCGAGAGCGGCCGGGCCGAACTGCGGCTGTCCCGGCGGGACGGCGGCTACCAGTGGGTCTGCCTGCGCAACTCCATCGTGGCGGACGCGGCCGAGGGCCCCAGCTTCCTGCTCACCCACGTCGAGGACATCGAGGACCGCAAGCGCCACGAACTCCAGCTCGCCCACCGGGCCAGCCACGACGCGCTCACCGGCCTGCCCAACGGCGCCGAGCTCAAGGCCCGGCTGGCCCGCCGGCTCTGCGCCGAGCCCCAGCCGGTCGGCGCCGCCGCCAAGTCCGGCGAGGCCTACCCGCAGGCGTACGGCTACCCGGCCGACTCGTACAGCGCGCACACCGCGTACGAGGGGCTGGAGGGCCTGGACCCGTACGCCGGGCAGGTGCACGGGTACGGGCCGGTCGAGGGCGGCCCGCTGCCCGGACTCGGCGCCGGCTACGGGGAGCACGTGCACGCCGTGGTCCCGGCCGAGTACGGGCAGGGCGGCGAGGCCTGGTCCGGGCCGTTCCGCTCCAGCCCGGCGGCGCCCGCGGAGAAGGGCCTCGCGGTGCTCTTCTGCGACCTGGACGGCTTCAAGTCGATCAACGACCGGTTCGGGCACAACGCGGGCGACTCGGTGCTGGTCGAGGTCGCCCGGCGGCTGAGCGGGGCGGTCCGGGACGGCGACACGGTGGCCCGGCTGGGCGGCGACGAGTTCGTGGTGCTGGCCGACGGGATCGGCCGCGAGGAGGCCAAGGACCTCGCCCACCGGCTGCGCAACGCGATCATCCCGCCGATGCGGATCGACGGCCGGGCGATGCGGGTCGGGGTGAGCCTCGGCATCGGCTGGGCAGGCTGCGGGATGAGCATCGAGGAGGTGCTGAACACCGCGGACGAGCGGATGTACGACGAGAAGCGGGCCCGGGGCGGCGCGGTGCGGGGCGCGCGGGGCGAGCGCTCGCACCGGCGCGCGGGCTGACGGCGGCCGCCGGGCGAAGGCCGGTCGGTCGGGTGCCGACCACACCCGGGACGCGCAGGTTACCCACGGGTTGTCAAGGGTTCTTTTCCCGCTGTCACGTACGGCAGGTAGGGTGCGCGGTACGACAGCGTCCATGATCTGCGCCGCCCGCAGCGCGGCGGCGCGCACCGGATGGGGGAACAGACCACCGTGACGACCGCCGGCGACAACGGAGTGCCCGAGGGCCAGGGGGGCGGTGCCCCACAGGACGACGACCCGTTCGGCTACCTCTACCGCCCGGCCGACGGCTCCACCGGGCAGCCGGCCGAGCCGCAGCAGGGAGTTCCCCGGACGCCGTACAGCCGGCCGATGGAGGTCGGCCGGGCGCAGTACGGTCCGCCGCGCGCCCAGCAGCCGTACGGCCAGCCCGGTCCGGTGCAGCCGCCGTACGGCCAGCAGGGAATCCCGCCGCAGGGCCCGTACGGCCAGCCGGGCGTTCCGCCGCAGCACGGCGAGTACGGCGCGCCCACCCAGCAGTCCCGCTACGCCGAGCACTCCCGGCCGCAGCCGGGGGACGAGCGGCCGAGCAGCGGCCGGAGCAAGGGCGCGGTGATCGGCGCGGTCGCCGTGGTCGCGGCGATAGCGATCGGTGCCGGGATCGCGCTCTCCACCGGGGACCCGGACGGCGGCGACAAGAGCGCCAAGGGCGGCACCACGACCGCCGCCCCGCCGTCCCCCACCGCCACCACCACCGCGGCGAGCAGCACCGCCGGCGGGACGCCCTCCCCTTCGGCGAGTGCCACCGCCACCGACGGGCCGTCGACCGTGGACGCCGGCCAGTTGCAGGGCCAGAACGCGCCGTCGGGCAACAGCGTCAAGGGCGCCAAGTCCGCTGACGGGAGCTACCTGACGCTCCAGCAGGGCGGCTCGGTGACCTGGAACGGCCAGATCGCCACGGCCGGGACGTACAAACTCACCGTGCACTACAACAACGCCGGGGCGGACGTGAAGGGCGCGGCCTCGGTCAACGGCAAGGACTGGCCGAGCGGGCTGTCGTTCAGGAACTACGTCCCCGGCAAGGACCCGGCGTCGTCCTGGTACACCACCTGGATACTCCCGCAGTTCCAGGCCGGGGCGAACTCGGTCACCTTCACGGTGCCGTCCGGCCCGGTCCTGATCGACCAGGTCACGGTCGAGCCGAGCAGCTGACGATCCGTACCGCGGACGCGAACGGCCGCCCGCCCCTTCGGGGGAGGGCGGCCGTCGCCTTTCGTTCGGTCGGTCCCCGCGGCTCAGGCGGACTTGACGGTGGGGAACCTGTCGCCGCCGAGGACCCAGCGGCCCCGGTGCATGACGGCGACCAGGTCGTAACTCGTGGAGTCGACCACGACCAGGTCGGCGAGCTTGCCGGTCTCCAGGGAGCCGACCGAGTCGGTGAGGCCGAGCAGCCGGGCCGGGGTGGTGCAGAGCGACTCGACGGTCTGGTCGAGGGTCAGGCCGTTGACGGTGACCGAGCGCTTGAAGGCCACGTCCAGGGTGAGGGTGGAGCCGGCGATCGCGCCGCCCTCGACCAGCCGGGCCACGCCGTTCTCGACCCGGACCTGGAGGGGGCCGAGGGGGTAGAGGCCGTCGCCCATGCCGGCGGCGCCCATGGCGTCGGTGATCAGGGCGACGCGGCCGGGGCCGGCGGTGCCGTAGGCGAGGTCGAGGACGGAGGGGTGGAGGTGGACGCCGTCGTTGATGAGTTCGACGGTGACGCGCTCGTCCTCGAGCAGGGCGACGATGGGGCCGGGGGCGCGGTGGGCGATGCCGGGCATGGCGTTGAAGAGGTGGGTGGCGACGGTGGCGCCGGCGTCGATGGCTTCGAGGGTGGTGGGGTAGTCGGAGTCGGTGTGGCCGACGGCGGCGATGACGCCGAGGTCGGCGAGCATGCGTACGGAGTCGAGGCCGCCGGGGAGTTCGGGGGCGAGGGTGACCATCCTGGCGTGGCCGCGGGCGGCGTCGACGAGCTTGCGGACGAGCGCGGGGTCGGGGTCGCGCAGCAGGTCGGGGCGGTGGGCGCCGCAGCGGCCCGGGGAGATGAAGGGGCCCTCGAAGTGGACGCCGGCGAGGATGCCGTCCTCGACGAGTTCGGAGAGTACGGCGGCCTGGCGGGCGACGTCGTCGATCTCGCCGGTGACGGTGGAGGCCATCGTGGTGGTGGTGCCGTGTTCGAGGTGGGTGCGGGCGGCGAGGAGGGCCTCCTCGGCGATGCCGGAGGCGTAGGAGGCGCCGCCGCCGCCGTGGACGTGCAGGTCGACGAAGCCGGGTACGACGGTGTGGCCGGTCAGGTCGAGGTCGCCCGGCTCGGTCCCACCGCTCGTGATGGCTGCGATGCGGGATCCCTCGACGGCGAGGCGGTCCCCCTCGACGACGCCGCCGGGCAGAACCAGTCGGGCGCCGGCCAGGGCCGTACGGTCACGGTCCGCGGTGGTCACGCGGTCACCTCCATCGAGAGCAGGTCCCAGGCGAGCAGACCCGCTCCCAGGGACGCGGCGGTGTCTTTGAGCATGGCGGGTACGACCTCCGGGGGCATCTGGAAGGTCAGGCGCTCGGTGACCGCCGTGCGCAGCGGGGTGAAGAGCGTGTCGCCGGCCTCGGCCAGCCCGCCGCCGACGATCACCGTGGACGGGTCGAGCAGGCTCTGGGCGAGCACGATGCCGTCCGCCAGGGCGTCGACCGCCTCCTGCCAGACCGTCCGGGCCCGGTCGTCCCCGGCGTCCACGGCGGCGGCGCAGGATGCCGCGTCGGCGTCGGGATCGCCGCTGGCCACGGCCCAGGCGCGGGAGACCGCGGAGGCCGAGGCGAGCGTCTCCAGGCAGCCGCGGGCGCCGCAGCCGCACCGCGGGCCGCCCGGGCGGACCACGACGTGGCCGATCTCGCCGCCGTAGCCGTGCGCGCCGGCCTCGATCCGGCCGTCGATGCCGATGGCGCCGGCGATGCCGGTGCCCAGGGCGATGAACAGGAAGCGGCCGACGCCCCGGCCGGCTCCGAGCCGGCCCTCGGCCAGGCCGCCGGAACGCACGTCGTGGCCGAGGGCCACCGGCATCGCGGGACCGCCGGGGGCGGCCAGTCGCTCGCCGAGCAGCTTGCGCATCGGGAGGTCGCGCCAGCCGAGGTTGGCGGAGAAGACCGCGATCCCGTTCTTCTCGTCGATCGTGCCGGGCACGGCCACGCCGGCCGCCGCCGGGGCGACGCCGAAGCGGGCGCGGCCCTCGTCGGCCAGGTCGGCGGCGAAGTCGAGGATGGCGGCGACGACGGCGTCGGGGCCGTGCTCCCGCCCGGTCGGTCGGCGTGCTTCGAACAGCACGGAGCCGTCCTGGGCGAGCAGCGCGGCCTTCATGCCGGTGCCGCCTACATCGAGTGCGATGACGTGCTTCACGGAGGACAGTTTCCCTTGGTCCGGGCGAAGAGGTCTAGTCCAGTTGTCGGATTGGTCTGGTCCATGTTGGGTGAGCTTTGTCTCGGCTGCGTGGGTGTGCGGGGCTTTGTGCCGAGGGGGCGGGAAGGGGCTTCCGTTCACCCTGTGTTGCGCATCGTGCAACGAAACGGGGCACTTCGGTAACTACTCGGCGGGTGGGTCCGATTGGTGTGGACCAGTGGACGAACGGTTTGGCAGTCTTGCGCTCCCCCCTGCCGGATTTCCCTCATCCGGCCGTATTTCCCCCGAAGGCGGTACCCGCGTTGGACAGGCGCGCCCACGTTTCCATCCGTGTGCTCGGAACGGCACTGGCCGGAGCACTGGTGCTCACCACGGTCACCGCGTGCGGCGGACCGGGCGGCGGGCCGGTCACGCTCAAACTGGTCGCCGCGGACTACGGGGAGAACGCCGAGACCAGCTCCAAGCACTACTGGGACGAGGTCTCCAAGGCCTTCGAAGCGGCCAACCCCGGCATCAAGGTCCAGGTCGAGGTGGACAGCTGGACCGACATCGGCAAGAAGGTCGACGACATGATCGCGGCCGGGAAGACGCCGGACCTGCTGCAGACCGGCGGGTTCGCGGACCAGGTCGCCGCGGACCGGCTGTACCCGGCCGCCGACGTGCTCTCCATGGACACCCAGGCCAAGTTCATGGACAACTTATCGCACGCCGGGCAGGTGCTGGGCACCCAGTTCGGGATCCCGTTCGTGTCGTCCTCGCGGGTCCTCTTCTACAACAAGGCGATCTTCCGGCAGGCGGGGATCACCCAGCCGCCGACCACCTGGAACGAGCTGCGCGCGGCGGCCGAGAAGATCAAGGCCAAGGTGCCGGGAGTGACCCCGTACGGGCTGCCACTGGGGCCCGAGGAGGCGCCGGCCGAGTCGATGCTGTGGACGCTGAGCGGCGGCGGGAGCCTCTCCGACGACGTCGGCAACTACACCATCGACAGCGACCAGAACCAGGCGACGTTCAACTGGCTGAAGAACAACCTGGTGAGCACCGGGCTGACCTACCCGGACCCCGGCAAGATGAACCGCACGCCGGCGTTCCAGGACTTCACGGCCGGGAAGGTCGCGATGCTCAACGGGCACCCGACGCTGCTGCGGATGGCGTCCGCCGCGAACATCGAGTTCGGGACGGCGGCGATCCCGAAGAAGGACGGCGTCGGGCGGACCGGGAGCCTCGGGGTCGCCGACTGGATGATGGCGTTCAAGGCCAACGGGCACAAGAACGAGATCAAGAAGTTCCTGTCCTTCGTCTACACCAAGGACTACCAGCTGAAGTTCGACGAGCAGTACAACCTGCTGCCGGTCACCCAGGACGCCTTCAACCAGATGTCCTCGGACCCCAAGCACGCGGACCTCAAGCAGTTCGCGGTCGGGCTGACCAACGCGAGCTTCTACCCGTTCGGGGATCCCGTCTGGGGCGAGGTCAGCAACCGGATCAAGGCGGGGATCGGGCAGGCGGTGACCGGGGACCCGAAGCAGGTGCTCGGGGGGCTGCAGGACGCGGCGATGAAGGAAGCGGCCCGGGTCCGGAAGCAGTAGGGACCCGGACCGGCCTCGGTCAGGGCAGGGTGATCGCGTAGGCCTTGCGGAGGGTCTCGTGGACCGTCCAGGTGGTGCGGTCGCCCTCGCGCAGCACGGCGCAGTCGCCGGGGCCGACGATCAGGGTCGGGCCGCCTTCGATCTCGATGGTGGCCCGGCCGCTCAGCACCACGAACATCTCGTCGGCCTCCACGTCGGTGACCACGCCCGGGGTGATCTGCCAGATGCCGCGAAGCTGGCGGCCGTCCGGCGACTCGGTGAGGACCCTCCCGGTGACCTCGGGGGTGCCGGAGACGATCTGTGACGGGTGGAGGGGCTCGGGGGTGAGGTCGGCGGTGGGGATGTGGGTGGTGAAGCTCGTCATGGGGCCGACCGTAGTGCGGCGGGGGCGGGTGTGCGGGGCGCAGGGTGTGTCGGGGTTCGGCGGGAGAATGACACTCCGTAGGTCCGTGGGGGATGCGCGGAGGTGTTTTCGGTGGGCGAGCTGAGTGAGCGGGACCGGGCGGTGCTGGCGCTGGAGGGGCGGCAGTGGCGGACGGCGGGGGCCAAGGAGCGGGCGATCCGGGAGGAGTTGGGGCTCTCCTCCACTCGGTACTACCAGGTGCTGAACGGGTTGTTGGACCGGGAGGAGGCTTTGGCTTTTGCCCCGGTGCTGGTGAACCGGTTGAGGCGGGTTCGGGAGGGGCGGCGGGCGGCTCGTTGACGGGGGTCTGGGTCGTTGTCCGGGGGTGGGGGTCGGGCGGGGGTGCGTCCTGGGCGAAGGGCTGCCGTCCACGT
>CBJMI02800__coassemble_614_pt1 | contig 21357 bp, 19 predicted proteins | sample CBJMI02800__metabat2_low_PE_003 | metagenome-assembled genome bin CBJMI02800
GGGTCGGGGTGTGGGACGGGGCGGGGGTGTGCGAGGGGGTGGTGCTCGGCACGGCGGTCGGGCCGGCCGACGGGGCCTTGGTCGGGGTGCCGGTGGCGGTCGGCTTGCCGGTCGGGCTCGGGGTCTGGCCGCCGCAGTCGACCTTGAAGACCTTCTGCTTGGGGTTGCTGACGTCCGGGTGCTCCGGCAGTTCCCCGTCGACCAGCGGAACGGCCTTCCAGAACAGCTTGTAGTGGCCGTCCGGCAGGTTGATGTCCTCGGTGCGGATGTGGCCCTTGTCGTCGACCGGGAGGTCGCCGTACACGACCGGCTCGGTCATGTCGTCCATGTCGAAGATCGCCCAGAGCACGTCCTGGTTCGGGTCGAAGCCGAAGGAGTCCAGGTAGAAGGTGCAGACCTTGGGCTCGTTGCGCACGTCCTCCTGGCCGGTAGCGGCGTCGTGGATCTTCACGGTGCCGTTGTTGCCGGGGTGGCCCTTGCCGTTGCCGTTGCCACCGGCGGCGGCGTGCGCGACGGGGGCGAGCAGCATCAGGGCGGCGGCGGTCGGGACGGCCACCAGGGAGCGTGCGGTGGTGGAGCGGATGTGCATGCGTGTTCCATCGGGGTGACGGCAGGCCGGGACGAGCCTGTGGGGTGGGAGGGAGCTCTCGGTCGGCCGCCGGGCCGGGGGACCGGATTCGTACGACGTGAGGGGCACAAAAGTTCCCGTAGTGGGAAACGCGACGCAAGGGAGGTTTGGCCGAAATGTCGCGCTGAGAGCAGTTGGTCCGATTAGTCCCGCGCAACAATCTGATCAACCGATTGTGTTGGACTCGTGCGCGCCGCAGGCGGGACATGCGATGGCCGGTATTGGCCGGTCCGGGGCCGGGCCCGCGTGTCGGGGCGGCCGGCGGAACGCGGGGTTCTCTATCGTCCGTCTGGAACCGATCCGACCCAGGGGGAGTGCTCGATGCCCGGCCCAGACCAGCAGGTGCGACCGGAGCGGCAGCCGACCGCCCCGACCGAGGACAGTGCCGACGTCATCGTGGTCGGCGCCGGCCCGGCCGGCTCCACCGCGGCCTACCACCTCGCCCGCACCGGCCTGGACGTCCTGCTGCTGGAGAAGTCCGCCTTCCCGCGCGAGAAGGTCTGCGGTGACGGCCTCACCCCGCGCACCGTCAAGCAGCTGGTCGACATGGGCATCGACGTCTCCGAGGAGGCGGGCTGGCTGCACAACCGCGGTCTGCGGCTGATCTCCGGGCACCGCTCGATGGAGTTCGACTGGCCCGAGCTCTCGGCCTTCCCCGGCCACGGACTGGTGCGCCGCCGCGCCGACTTCGACGAACTGCTCGCCCGGAAGGCCGCCGCGGCCGGCGCCCGGCTGGTCGAACGGGCCAATGTGGCGGGCCCGTTGACGGACGAGCGGTCCGGGCGGATCACCGGCGTCAGCGTCAAGCTCGGCGAGGAGCGCAGGCCCGTCGAGTACCGGGCCCCGATCGTGGTCGCCGCCGACGGCAACTCCACCCGGCTGTCGGTCGCGATGAAGCGCTACCGGCGCACCGACCGCGCGATGGGCGTGGCCTACCGCACCTACTTCACCACCCCGCGCCACGACGACCGCTATCTGGAGGCCTGGCTCGACCTGCGCGACTCCAACGACCCCGCCCGTCGCCTCCTGCCCGGCTACGCCTGGGTGTTCGGCATGGGCGACGGCACGGCCAACGTCGGCCTCGGCGTCCTCGACACGACCGGCACCGACCTCGACTGGCGCGACCTGCTGCGGCGCTGGTGCGCCGACCTGCCGCCCGGCTACGCCTACACCCCCGAGGCCGTCACCGAGCCGATCCGCGGATCCGCCCTCCCGATGGGCCTCAACCGCCAACCCCACTACGCCGAAGGGCTGTTGCTGATCGGCGACGCGGGCGGCACGGTCAGCCCCGGCACCGGCGAGGGCATCGCCTACGCGATGGAATCCGGCCGCTACGCCGCCGAGACGATCGTCCAGGCGCACGCCCGCCGCACCGACCGCGGCCGCGAACTCGCCCTGCGCGCCTACCCGCAGAAGCTGCGCTCCGCCTACGCGGGCTACTTCGCCCTCGGGCGGCTGGCCGCCGACCTGCTCGGCCGCCCCCGGCTGCTCGGCGCCGCGGGCGCCGCCGGACTCGGCCACCCGGCGCTGCTGAAGGTGGCGTTCCGGCTGATGGTGAACCTGACCGAGCCCAACTCCAAGGACGCCCTGGACCGGCTGCTGCACCTGATCGGCCGGGTCGCCCCGGGGCGCTGAGAGCGGCGCAACCGGAGTCCGGAGTCCGACGTTCGGACGGTCGGCCGGTCAGACGGGTCCGATCGCCTGGTTCCGATCCCGCCACGCAGGGACAGCGCAAGACCCCTGCGCGGCCTTCCGGGATCTGAACCGGCCGCGCACACGACGTCCGAGCTGTCTCCACAGCTGCGCGGCTTCGCGACCGGCGCCCGGGGGAATCCGTCCGGAGGCGGGTCGCGGCCGTGCTGCTGACGGCCCGCCACTTCCGCGCAAGGTTCCCCCAGGCTCCCTTCCACTCCGAGGAGATCAGCCCGTGCGCGCACGTCCCGGCAGGCTCAGATCCCTGCTCGTCGGCCTCTGTGCCGGAGCCACCGTCATCGCCCTCACCACCGGTCCGGCGCAGGCCGCGCCGGCCGGCACCGCCGTCCCCGCGGGCCCGGCCGCCCGCGCGGACGCCGCCTACGCGATCAGCACCCCGACGAACATCTCGGCCCCCTGCTCCGGGCAGAACGCCGAGACCATCCAGGCCGTCGATCCGGCGGTGAACGCCGTCTACGACGCCTGGATGGGCTGCAAGGGCATCGGCTTCGCCGGCTCACGGGACGGCGGCTCCACCTTCGGTTCGCCGCTCACGCTGCCCGGCAGCACCGGACAGAACGGCAGCAGGTCCTGGGACCCCGCGATCACCGTCGCGCCCGACGGTGCGATCTACGTGGCGTTCATGGTCGCCCGCTCCGGCCTGACCTACCCCGTCGTGGACGTCAGCACCGACCACGGCGCCAGCTTCAAGACCGCCGGCCAGATCACCCCGCCGGACGCGAACAACTGGGGCGACCGGGACTTCGTCACCGCCGGCCCGGACGGGACGCTCTACCTGACCTGGGACTACGGGCCGAGCGCGGCGGCGGTGACCTTCGTCTGCGCGGCGTCCGGCAGTTGCTCCTTCGCCACCGGCGACGTCAACGCGGTGCTGCAGAAGTCCACCGACGGCGGCCGGACCTGGAGCGCGATGTCGCACATCAGCCCCGGCTACCCGAACAGCGGGGCCGACAGCGCGCCCGTCACGGTCGAGGCGGACGGCTCGATCGACGTGCTCTACCAGGGCTACGTCGTCACCGACGTCCCGACCGACAACCTGACCGTCGCCCACACCTACGCGACCCGCTCCACCGACGGCGGCGCGACCTGGTCACCGCCGGTGCGGGTCGGCGGCGGCGCCGGGTCGATGAACAACAGCGAGTGGTGGATCGACGGGAGCGAGGCGCTCGGCCCGGACGGGACGCTGTACGCGACCTGGGACACCCAGGGCTCGAACAGCGACACCGGATGGCTGTCGTACTCCCGGGACCACGGGGCGACCTGGTCCACCCCGGTGCAGGTGCCCTCCGACACGCTGAACGTCCCGCACGTCATGCAGGTCGTGGCCGGACCGCCCGGGACGGCCTACGTCGGCTGGCTGTCGAGCAGCGACCCGCGAGGCTACGCGCAGTACCTCCGGACCTTCTCGACCACGCGGGGCTGGCTGTCCGCCCCGGTCCGGGTCTCGCAGAACTTCGGTACGAGCACGGTGTGGCCCGGGGACACCTTCGGGTTCTCCGCTCCGGCGCCCGACCGGCTGGTGCTGGCCTGGGGCAGCGCGGTCGCGCCCACGGCCTCGAACGACAGCATCTGGGCCGCGACGGTCGGCGTCGCGCTGTCGTAGGGGCCGCGCCCCGTACCGGATTAATCGCTGGCGGCCGCGGGGGAGACGGGGGTAGGAAGGCGGGGTGACCACCAGTGACCCGGCGACCGACCAGCGTCTCCTCCGTCCCGACGTCCTCGACCTGGGAGACGTCCTGCTCCGGCCGTGGGGCCGCGGCCTCGACCTGCCCGGCGGGACCCTCGCCGCCGTGACGGCGGCCGCGGCCGACCCGGAGATCGCCCGCTGGAACCCGCTGCGCGACGCCACCGACCCCGCGGGCGCCGAGGCCTACCTCGACCGCGCCGATGCCCGCTGGGCCGAGGGCAGCACGGCCTCGTTCGCCATCACCGACGCTGCCGACGGCGCCCTGTGCGGCAACGTCGCCCTGCGCTGGTCCGACCGGGACGAGGGCGTCGCCATGGTCGGCTACTGGCTGCTCGCCGCCGCCCGCGGCCGCGGCCTCGCCACCCGGGCCACCACCGCCGTCACCGCCTGGGGCGTCCGCACCGCCGGAGTCCGCCGCATCGAGCTCTACCACGCCGTCGGCAACGAGGCCTCCTGCCGGGTCGCCACCCGGGCCGGCTTCCCGTACGAGGGCACCCTGCGGGCCTCCTTCCGCTACGGCGACGGCCCGTACAACGACGAGCACCTGCACGCGCGGCTGGCGTCCGACCCCGCGTAGCGCGCCGGGTCGCGGAAGCGCGCACGCCCCCGGGCCGTGCGCCCCGAGCCTGCTCGCCCGCTCCGACACGGCCATCGGCCCCACCGTCGCCTGGACCGGCATCCCCGCCGCCCTACTGGCCGCCGGCGCACTGCTCCTGGTCCGCGACCTCGCCGTCGCCACGCCCAGCAGTCGGGTGGCGGCGCGTGGTTCGCGGCCGTCCGAGCAGCGGGGGCGGGTCTGAGCCGGGTGCCGGGCCCATGCTCGCGGGCGGCCGTCGGAACAGAGCTGGGTACCCGCGGCGCAGCACGAACTGTGCTCCGCAGCCGAGGAGTTGCCGCAGCTCCCAGCCAGCGGGCGACCCGGCTGGTTCGTTTGGTCCGTTTGGTTCGTTCTGCCGGGCTAGCGGTGGTGCTGGGCGAGCTGGATGAGGTTGCCGCAGGTGTCGTCCAGCACGGTGACGGTGACCGGGCCGAGCGCCGTCGGCTCCTGGGTGAAGCGCACGCCGAGCCGGTGCAGACGGTCGTACTCGGCGTGCACGTTGTCCACCGCGAACTGGGCGGCGGGGATGCCGTCCTCGACCAGGGCCGCCTTGTAGGGCTTGACGGCGCGGTGGTTGTCGGGCTCCAGCAGCAGCTCGGTGCCGTCGGGCTGTTCGGGGGAGACCACCGTGAGCCAGCGGTGCTCGCCGAGCGGGACTTCCTCCTTCTTCACGAAGCCCAGCACCTCGGTGTAGAAGCGCAACGCCTTGTCCTGGTCGTCGACGAACACGGTGGTCAGGTTGATCCTCATGGGGTGCCCTCCGTTGCGGTCCGGGAGTGGTGGCGGCGGTCGCCGAGCCGATCGTAGATCGCGCGCAGCCAGGGCTGCCGGACGGCGGGCAGCCGGGCGAGGCGGTGGCGCAGCAGGCGCCGGTCGGGCTCGAACAGCCGGTTCGGGCGCAGCGGCAGCGGGTCGTCGCGTTCCTCCCCGGCAGGCAGCCGGGTAGTGGGGCGGACGGGCGGGAAGGCGAGGTACGTCCACACCCCGGCGTCCAGCGGGACGGGCACCGTGCCGCCGGAGGGCGGCCGCCAGGCGGCGCCGGTCCACGGGTGGCGGGGGACGAGGGCGATGTCCGGCATCGGGGCGGGGGTGAGCCCGGGCCCGGCCGGGCCCAGGGTGCGGACCGGGGCGCCGGCCGGGAGCAGCCGCTGCAGGGTGCGGCCGAAGGTCTCGGCGAGCAGGCCCGGCGCCACCGCCACCGGCGCGCCGCCGGAGGCCGCCAGGACCTCGGCCAGCGCGGCCCCGACCGCGGCGCTCCACCGGTCGCTCCACCAACCGAGGGGCTCGACGGGCGACGTGGGGGCAGCCGTCCAGCCGTCCCCGGCCGGCCGGGCCGGGCCCCGGACCGGGAGCCGTCGTACGGCCCGGGGGTACAGCCAGACCGCCTGCCAGCGATAGCAGTCGTCGATCCGGGCGCCCACCGTCCGCCCGCACCGCTCGCAGGCCAGGTTGGGACCTCCGGCACAGGCGCAGCAGCCGTCGCACCGCTCCGGGATCAGCGCGGTGCCGCGGGTGTCGCCCGGGGCCAGCAGGACGGCGCCGCCGTCGCCGGACCACAGCCCGTCGACCGGCGCGTACACACCCAGGGCGGCGGCCTCCGCCGGGCTGATCGAGGACCAGGGGCGCCAGGGCCACTCGGAGGGCTCCGGGTCGACGGCGAAGGTCCCCGGCTCCAGCAGCGGCGGCAGGTACCGGTCCCCGCCCTCGCGGTGCGCGTGCGGCGGCAGCGCCACCTCCGTCACCGGCGCGGTCAGCTCCGCACCGCACCCCGCGCACCCGAACACCGCCACGCGTTCCCCTCCCGCTCGCCCGCGAACGTCCGGAGTATGGCGGCCTGCGCAGCGCCCGCCAAGCGGTTTTCGCCGGCGCGGGCGCCCGTACCCCGGCAGGCAGCGCGCCGCGCCGCGCCGTCCTAACCTGGAAGGGCGCGCACGGTGCGTGGCCTGCGGCGGAGGCGCGGAAGCACGGCAGCGGGAGCGGTGACCATGACGGTGATCTCGGCGGCCCTCTTCGGTACCGACTGGCGGCCCCGGCTGCCCGGCGGCGCCGAGTTGCTGCGCGAGTGCGCCGCACGCGGCTGGACAGTCGTGCTGACGGGCCCCCGACCGCCCGGGGTACCCGTCCTGACCGTTGCCGACCCCGGCGGCGAGCCCGTACGGGCCGCCCTGGAGCTGGTGGACGGCGAGCCCCAGCACGCCGTCGCCGTCGCCGGGAGCGTGCGGGAGGTGCTGGCGGCGCGGCGGCTCGGGGTGCCCTGCGTCGCCCTGGAGACCGGCGGGGACGCCGGTCCCGAGCTGCGGGCGGCCGGCGCGGTCGAGGTCCACCGCGACGCCACCGCCCTGCTGGGTGTCCTGGACGACAGCCTGCTCGCCCGTCCCCGGGCCTTCGGGCGCGTGGACGCCGGAACAGGCGGTACCCGGAGCGGTTGACGCCGCCCCTTACCGGGCAACCGCCCGGATGCGAGCACGTCACCGGAATGTCGGAGGTGACCGAGATGGACGGACCCGCGTTGAGCGGATGGGAGCGGCGGCTCCTGGAGGAGATCGAGTCCGACCTGCGCCAGGACACGCGTCTCGACCGGAAGTTGAGCACGATGGGGGCGAAGCCGCCGAACCGGGTCCTCCGCGCGCTGCACGCCGCCGGGCGCCGGATCTCGGCCGGGGTGCTGCTGACCGTGCTCGTGATGACGTCGATCTGTCTCGGCATCGGGATGCGCACCCCGACCACCGCCGTGCTCGTCGCCCTCGGGGTGGTCTGGGCCGCCTCGGTGGCCGCCTCGGTGGCCGCCACCGAGCTGCTGCGGCGGCGCCGGGGGGCCGGCCGGGCCGAGCCCGCCGGTCCGGCGGGGGAGGAGCGGCGCGAGCGGCGCCCCTGGGACCGGCCCGAGCGCCGCCCCTGGGACCGTCCGGAGGCGTGACATGAATTGCAGGCGCGACGTGTCGGGGGACCGAACCACCGCGAGGTGCCCATGAGTACCGACCTGTGGGAGTACCGCCCGGGCTCCCACCCCGCTGCCGACCTCGCCCTGGTCGGGTACGAGGTGCACGCCACCGACGGCCCGCTCGGCCGGGTCGAGCAGGACGGCGGAGACCACCTGATGGTCGACGCCGAGCCCTGGGTGCCGGGCGCCCGGGTGCTCGTCCCGGTCGGCCTGGTCGCCCGGGTCGACCACCTGGACCGCACCGTCCACCTCGACTGCCCCCGCGCCCGGGTCGGCACCGCCCCGCCGCCCGCCGAGGACCTCACCACCCGCCGCCCGAACTGAGCCATGGGCTGGCCGCTGACCACCCTGACCGGCCGGACGATCGCGTTCCTGGTCGCCCCGTACGGCGTCGAGCAGCAGGAACTCACCTCGCCCTGGCAGGCGGTCGCCGAGTCCGGCGGCGTCCCGCGCCTGCTCTCCACCGCCCCCGGCCGGGTCCGGGCCGTCCGGCACCACGAGCCCGGCGACACCTTCGCGGTGGACGGCCCGGTCGCGGAGGCGGACCCGGCCGACTACGACGGGCTGGTGCTGCCCGGCGGCGTCGCCAACCCGGACCAGCTGCGGCTGGACCGGGCGGCGGTCTCCTTCGTGCACGCGTGCTGCGCCTCCGGCCGCCCGGTGGCGGCGATCTGCCACGCCGCGTGGACGCTGATCGAGGCGGACGCCGTCCGCGGCCGCACCCTCACCTCCTGGCCGAGCCTTCGGACGGACCTGGTCAACGCGGGTGCCCAGTGGGTGGACGAGGAGGTGCACATCTGCCGGGACGGGCCGGGCCCGCTGGTGACCAGCCGCAAGCCGGCGGACCTGCCGGTGTTCGAGGACGCGCTGGTCACCGAGTTCGTCCACGCGGTGGCGAAGCGGCGCACGTGAGGCGCGCACGCATGGTGTGCCCTCAGGCCTGACCCCGGACGAGCTGAACCCGCTCCGGTGGACTCCGCGGGTCAGTCCCCGCGCAACCGGACGAAGGTGGCAGTGGGCGGGCGCCCGGTGAGGGTGAGTTCGGCGCGCAGCGGGCCGGTGAGCGGGTGCACCCGGCCGTGGTCGGGGTCGGTGGCGGGCGGCCCGAGCAACGGCCCGGCGACCTGGGCGACCTCGCGGGCCTGGACGGGGGTGAGCCTGGGGGTGGTGAGGAACACCCGGCCGTCGTCGAGTTGGAGCACCAGCGCGTACGGCCGGGAGGCCGGACCGGTGAGGGCGCGGACGGTGGCGTCCAGGGTGTCGCTGCGCCGGTACTTGACCCAGGCGCGGCCCGCGCCGCGCGCCCGGTACGGGGAGGCCGCGGCCTTGCAGACCAGGCCCTCCACGCCGGTGTCGGCCAGCTGTTCCACCCACTCCAGCGCCTCCGTCCGGTCCGTGGTGGCCATCACCGGCTGGATCGGCGGCGGGACGTCGGCCAGGGCGGCCAGCAGCAGGCGGCGCCGGTCGGTGAGCGGCAGGCGCCGGACGTCGCGGCCGGGCAGGGCGAGCAGGTCGAAGGCGATCAGCCCGAGCACCACGTCCGCTGCCGCGGCCCGGGCCTGGCGGGTGTGCAGCAGCTCCTCGAAGGCGAACCGCCCGGCCCGCCAGGCGACCAGCTCGGCGTCCAGCACCAGCCCCTCCGGCAGCCGGGCGACGGCGGCGGCGATCGGCGGGAACTCGGGGGCGAGGTCGCGGCCGCTGCGGGACTGCAGGAACGCCGGACGGTCACCGCGGGCGAAGGCGACGCACCGGAAGCCGTCCAGCTTCAGCTCGTACTGCACGCCGCCCCCGCCCAGCCCGTCGGCGGGCGGCACGGCGGTGACGGCGGCGGGGCGCATCACCTCGACGGGCGGCTGCAGCACCTGCCGGGGCTGCTCCGGGGCCGGGGCCGGGGCCCGGGTGGCGGGTGCGGCGGGCGCCTCCCGGGCCGTGGGTGCGGCGGGCAGCGGCCGGGCCTGCTCGGGGTCCAGCAGCGGCGCGAACAGGTCGCCGTGCGCCGCCAGCCGTCCCGGCAGCTCGGCGAGTGTGAAGACCAGCTCGGTCTCCCCACCCGCCCGTTCGAGCTCGCCCCAGGACAGCGGGGTGGAGACCGTCGGCTGTGGCCGGGCGCGCAGGGTGTACGGAGCGGCGGTGGTCTTCTTGGCGTTGTTCTGCGACCAGTCGACCAGCACCCGGCCCCGGCGGCGGGCCTTGGCCATGGTGTGCACCACCAGGTCCGGGTGCTCGACCTCCAGCGCGGCGGCCAGCGCCTTCGCGTACCCGGAGACCGCGGCACTGGGCGTCGGCTCGATCGGCACCAGCAGGTGCAGGCCCTTGGAGCCGGAGGTCTTCACCCAGGCCGACAGCCCGTCCGCGGCCAGCCGCTCGCGCAGCAGCAGCGCGACCGCCCGGCAGGTGAGGACGTTCGCGCCCTCGCCCGGATCGAGGTCCAGGACCAGCCGGTCCGCCAGGGCCGGCGCGGCGGCGTGCCACTGCGGGACGTGCAGTTCCAGGCAGCCCAGGTTGGCGACCGCCAGCAGCGCCGCGCCGTCCTCCAGCACCACCTGGCGCAGCTCGCCGCCGGTGCTGGGCACGTCCACCGTGCGCACCCACTCCGGGGTGCCCGGCGGCGGGTTCTTGGCGACGAACACCTCCGCCTCCACACCGTCCGGGCAGCGCAGGAAGGACACCGGGCGGTCGCGCAGATGGGGGAGCAGGACGGTGTGCACGGCGGCGTAGTAGCGCAGCACGTCGCCCTTCAGGGTGCCGACGCGCGGGTAGTACACCTTGTCGAGGTGGGACAGGGCGAGGGTGCGTCCGTCCACCGTCATCTGCGGCATGGGCCGTCTCCGAAGACTCCCGCGGGTGGCCCCCGCAGCCAGTCTGCCCCGGCACGGCTGTCGCCGCCCGCGACCAGCGCCCGGGTGTCAGCAGCCCGGGACGGGCCGGGGGGCGCCCGGGTACGTCCCGAAGTACCAGTGGTTGCCCTGCGGGTGGGCGGCGGCGAAGTCACGCGAGCCGTAGTCGGCCTCGTGCAGCCCGGCGGTGATCCGGGCCCCGGCGGCGACGGCCCGGCCGTGAGCAGGTGTCGGGCCCGGTCGAAGCGGATCACCCGGGCGGCCGTCTTGGGGGCGAGGCCGGTTTCCCGCGGAGCCGGTCCTGGAGGTGCGCCGGGCGCTCCGACCCGTCTCCCGGGCCAGCTCCGCCACCGGCAGCGCCCCGCCGCTGCGCAGCAGCGCCCGCCCGCGGACGGCCTCGTCGACCGCCTCGGTGGCTCGCGGCGTCACCCGACCGGTATCGGCGCTCGCGGTCGCGGACGGACCCGGGGTCGCCTACCGTGATGGCACGGTCACCCCGCGAGCGGCGCTGTGGACCGCCGCGGGGGAGCACCGTCGGGGGGTAACAGCGACGAAGGAGTCCCCGTGACCACTGCCCGAGACATCATGCACACCGGCGCCCAGTGCATCGGCGCCCACCAGACGCTGGACGAAGCCGCGAGGATGATGCGCGACATGCACGTCGGCGCGCTGCCGATCTGCGGCGACGACCAGAAGCTCCACGGCATCATCACCGACCGCGACATCGTGCTGCGCTGTGTCGCCGAGGGCAAGAACCCGGCCGAGATGACCGCCATGGACCTCGCCGGGCACCTGCACTGCGTGCGCGCCGAGGACAGCATGGAAACCGTGCTGAAGAAGATGCAACAGCACCAGATCCGGCGCATCCCGGTGATCGACGGCGAGCGGCTGGTCGGCATGATCAGCGAGGCCGACCTGGCGATGGGCCACCGCGAAGGCCACCGGCTGACGGACGAGCAGATCATCAAGTTCATGGACAGCGTCTACATGAAGCAGTGACGCCCGCTCGCCCGCTCCTGAGCGGCCCGTGAACCGGTCCCTGAGCGGCCCGTGAACGGCCCCCGAGCGCAGCCCCGTCCGCCCCCGGTGACCGGCCGGTCCCCCCGTACCGGCCGGGCCTCCCGATGGTGGCGGACGGGGCCCTCGCGCGTCTTGTACAAATGCGCAACGCCCGGCGGGCCCTACTGCCGGCGGAGGTCGAGGACCAGGTCGCGGGGGAGGCCGTGGGTGTCGTGGAGGTAGTGGAGGTCGTCCTCGGTGAGGGGGCCGCGGAAGCGGGGGCGGGAGAGGATCCGGCGGCCGCGGTCGAGGAGGAGGGTGAAGCGGTGCTCCTCCTCGAGGAGCACCCGGCGGACCGGCTCAGGGTGGACGTCCTGGCGGAAGTGGTCCAGGGTGTGCCGGATCAACTCCTCCGGCAGGTCACCGAGTCCGCGCCGCGGGTCGTCCCGGCGCAGCACGGTGAGCACCCGGCGGAGCAGGCGGCGCAGGACGTGGCCGCGGCCGGTGTTGGAGGGGCGGACACCGTCGCCGATGACGACGACGGCCGAGCGCAGGTGGTCGCAGACCAGGCGCAGGGACGGCTCGTCCAGCTGCCAGAGGGGCGGTACGAGGCGGCGCCAGGGGTCGAAGACGTCGCACTCGAAGACGGAGGAGCGGCCCCGGAGCAGCGAGGAGAGGCGCTCCAGGCCGAGTCCGGTGTCGATGTTGCGTTGGGGGAGCGGGACGAGGGTGCCGTCGTCCAGGCGCCGGTGACGCATCATCACGTGGTTCCACACCTCGACCCAGCGGTCGTCCCGGGTGGGGGTGGACTGCGGCGGGGTGTCGCCGGTCCACAGGAAGATCTCCGAGTCGGGGCCGCAGGGGCCGGTCGGGCCGTTGGACCACCAGTTGTCCTCGACGGTGAGCTCGACCGGCACGCCGCGACCGTGCCACAGCTCCAGTGAGTCGGTGTCCGGGCCGACCTGGTCGTCGCCGCCGAAGACGGTGACGTGGAGCCGGCCGGGATCGATGCCGAGGCCGTCGGTGAGCAGCCCGTAGCCCCAGTCGAGGCTCTGCGGGCCCTCGTAGTCTCCGAGGGACCAGGTGCCGAGCATCTCGAAGACGGTGAGGTGGGTGCGGTCGCCGATCTCGTCGAGGTCGGTGGTGCGCAGGCAGCGCTGGACGTTGACCAGGCGCCTGCCGAGCGGGTGCGGGCGTCCCTCCAGGTAGGGCGTGAGGGGGTGCATGCCGGAGGTGGTGAACAGCACCGGGTCGCCGGACGGGGGGAGCAGGGTCGAGCCGGTGATCCGGCGGTGGCCGCGGTCCTCGAAGTACTCGGTGAAGGTGCGGACGAGCTGCTCGGTGTTCATGGGGTGGCTCCTTCGCGTGTGCCGTTGCGGGAGGCACCGGACAACGAGTCCACGCGATCGTCGGAACCGAGGAGCAGAACGCCTCGAGGCCACCACCGGCGGACCGTTTCCGGTCGCCGGGGGGAGAGGGGTACGTCAGGCGGCGGCAACCGGCGAGCTGGTCGCTCGCGCGGCGGCGGTGAGGTGGCCGGTGACGTTCATAAGGCCGAGGGTAACGCGGCCGGCGCCCGGGGGCACGCGGTTTTCCGTGTGCCCCGCGCGTGCGGTGTTCCGCGTGGCCCCGCGCGCGTGGGCTTCCGCGCCGGAGTCGGAGGTCGGCGGGTCCGACTTCCCGCTCCCGGGGGCAGGCGGTCACAGCGGCAGGCTCTGCCAGGCGCCGTAGCCGGTGGCGGGGGTGCCGGTGCGGTAGGAGACACGGCCGTCCGTGCCGATGGCGAACACGTGGAGGACGCCGGCGCCGTCGACGAGCGCGGCCGGGTGGTCGAGGACGGTGCCGCCGAGGTCCTGCCAGGGGCCGTAGCCGGAGTTCGGGGCGGTCTGGGCGGTGGTGCTGACTCCGCCGCCACGGTTGCGCTCGAACAGGACGACCCGGCCGTCGTGGGTGGCCGCCGCCGGCTCGCCCACGGCCCCGTCTCCGCCGAGGGGCGCCGGGGACCGGCTCCACGAACCGCCGGGCCGGACCTGGTAGCTCACCAGCATCGCGCCGGTGCCGGCCTCGCGGTAGGCGAGTTCGATCCGGCCGTCCTGGTCCAGCGCGGCCTTGGGCGGGCTCGCCGGCCGGGCACCGGGGATCGGGCCCGGGCCGCTGACGGCGCCGTTCGGGGCGTCCTGCCACCAGCCGAGGACGCCGGTGCGGGTGCCGGCGAACACCTCGATCGCCCCGACGCCGTTGCGGATCGCGGTGACCGGGTCCTGGAGGTCCGTGCCGCCCAGGTCCGTCCAGGTGTCCGTCCACACCCCGCCCGGAGTGGTCTGCCGGATGCTGCTGAGGCCGCCCCCGCCGTTCTTGACGAACAGCTCCAGCCGCCCGTCCTGGGAGTTGGCGACCACGGGCACGCCGACCTGGTCCTCGTTGCCCATCCCGGCGTTGGGGTTGCCGTGGTCGGCCCATCCGTTCCACCACCAGCCGTTGGGCGTGCCCTGCGGCAGTGAGACGATGTGGTGGTCGGTCAGGCGGCGGGCGAAGACCTCCAGCCGGCCGTCGGCGTTGCTGCCGACGGCGATGCCCGGGGCCAGCCGCCCGCCCGGGTCGGCCATCCGTACCGGGCCGCCCCAACTGCCGTCGGCCTGGCGCCAGTAGGTGTGGAGGGCGCCGGCCCGGACGACGAACACCTGCGGTCGGCCGTCCTGGTTCAGGCCCGCCCAGGAGGTGCCCCGGGACCAGCGGTAGTACATCCGGGAGATCCAGGAATCGGAGTAGTTCCCCGAATGGTCGTGGCTCGCGTACTCGGAGACGAACACGCCCTTGGTGCCGACCGTCGCCGGGTCGAGGTTCACCGGGGAGTCGCTGGTGTTGTAGTCCCGGTAGTTCACCTGGATCACCGGGCCGCCGTACAGCAGGGCCGCCTGGCCGGCGAATCTCGCGGCGGCGACGTGGTCCGAATGGTCGCCGGAGTAGCGGCTGTCCGGGAGTTCGTCCTGCGCCCGGAGCACGGTCGGCCGGTACGTCACCATCAGCTGCCGCAGCACCTCGACGACGTCCGCGGCCGTGTAGGTCGAGGGGCCGGAGAGCGGGCTGCCGACCGGGACGACCGTGGTGTCGGTGTCGCCGGCCAGGACGCCGCCGAGCCTGGCGTCGTGCAGGTTGAGGAAGATCAGGTGCACCGGCCGGTTCTTGAGCACGTACCGCTCGACCTGCTTGCCCGCGACCGTCCACGCCTCGGCCGTCCAGTGCCCGACCTCGTCGGTCGTCGGCTCGGTGTCGCCGGCCCCGGTCATCCGGGAGTACGCGTTGACGGCGCCCATCTGCCGGTTCCAGGTGCGCAGCGGCTCGCCGCCGGTGTCCCAGCAGGCCGTGGCGCACGGGTCGCCGGTCGCGTTGCCCGCGGTGACGAACACCGTGACGGACGGCGTGCCGTCGGCGAGGGTGTTGGACAGGTCCGGGTTCATGAACAGGATGTCGTCGTCCTCGTGCGCGACGACCTGCATGACCAGCGCTCCGGAGCCGGTGACCGCGGCCGGGGCCGTGGGCGCGGGGGCGGCCGCAGCGGCGCGGGTCGCGGTCCCCTGGGCCAGGGCGGGCGCGGCGAGGGCGGAGAGTGCGACGGAGGTGAGGAGTTGCCGTCGTCCGATTGCCATGTGGATTCCCCAGATCGAGATCGGCAGGTGATCACGCCAAGCGGGAGGCTAACGGAATGCGGAACGGGAGAATGCGGTTGGCGGCGTCCAGCAATGACGTGTCGGAAAGCGTCAGTTGACGTGGGATCGAATCCGTCCGGCTGTTTTTCGCGTCGGCAGCGCTCAGCGCGGGGGTTCAGCACGGCGCGGCTCGGCTCAGCTCCGGTCGGTGTCGAGTACGGCGCTGGTGATCCGGCCGACGAGCCGGTCGACGGGTTCGAGTCCGGTGGCGGCGGTGGCAGTGGCGGCGGCGGCCCGGCGGGAGGCCAGGAACTCCCGGGGCGAGCAGCCGACCATGCCGCGGAAGGTCCGGTCGAGGTGGGACTGGTCGTAGTAGCCGCAGAGCGCCGCCAGGTCGGCGGCGCGGGCGGAGCGCCCGTCCGGGGCGGTCAGCACCCGGAGCGTGCGTTGCAGCCGCAGGATGCCGGCGGCCTGCTTGGGCGCCAGCCCGAGCTGTTCCCGGAAGCGCTGCTCCAGACGGCGGCGGCTCCAGCCGGTGCCCTCCACCAGGGCGCGGACCGGCACCAGCCCCCGGGAGCGGCGCAGTTGGTGCCAGGCCCAGACGACGTCCGGCTCCCAGACCGGTCCGTCGGCGAGCAGCGCGGTGAAGTAGCCGTCGAGCAGGGCGAACCGGGCCCGCCAGGTCGGGGCGTCGGCCAGCCGGGCGGCCAGCCGGTCCAGCCGGGGGCCCAGCACCTCCCCGGCCTCGGCCCACTGCCCGCCGAGTTCCCCGGCCACCGGACCGAACGCCCGGAAGGCGCCCTGCGGGGTGAGCGAGACCGCCAATCCGTGCAGCGCACCGGCGTGTTCGGCGATCGTCGCGGTGCGGCGCAGCCCGGCGGCGATCGAGCCGAAGGAGACCGCAGGGGCGGGCGACACGGCGTCGGTGAGCCGCATCGTGCCCTCGAAGGCGAGCGCCACCGTCACCACGTCCGTCGGCACCTCCAGCCGTCGGCGCGGGCGGTCCAAACTCATCCGGTAGCCGCGGTAGTCGAGGACGAAGCGGCGCAGCGGTGCGGCGGGCAGACCGACCACCGCCATCACCTGACCGGTGGTCGGGAGGGTGTCCTGGACCAACTCAACTCCCTTGGTCGGACCGGCGGGTGGGCAGCTGCACGGATCATCCTAGGCGGATCGGTCAGTGCGCCGACCATCTCATTACGTGGATTTTCCTTTCTCGGGTGGCGAGATGCGGGCACACTTGCGGACATGGGAAAGCAGTACGAAAGCATCGACGGCCGACTGCGGCAGTTCATCGAACGACAGCCCGTCTACTTCGTCGCCACCGCGCCGCTGGCGGGCGACGGACACGTCAACCTCTCGCCCAAGGGCCGCTCCGGCACCCTCGCCATCATCGACGAACTCACCCTCGCCTATCTGGACTTCGGCGGCTCGCAGGCCGAGACCGTCGCCCACCTGCGGGAGAACGGCCGGATCACGCTGATGTGGTGCGCCTTCGACGGCCCGCCCACCGTGGTCCGGGTGCACGGCCGCGGCGAGCCCGTCTTCCGCGACGACCCGCGCTTCGCCGAACTGCTCGGCCGCTTCGAGCCCGGGGCGGACGGCGCCGGCCTGCGCGCGATCGTCCTGGTCCGCGCCGAGCGGGTCAGCGACTCCTGCGGCTACGCCGTGCCGTTCATGGACTACCGCGGCGACCGCGACCTGCACGCCCAGTACTTCGACCGCAAGGGCGAGGAGCAGTTCAGCGCCTACTGCGAGGGCAAACCGCTGGTCCGCACCAGCATCGACGGACTGCCCGCCCTCCCGCTGCCGGTCCCGGCCCGGCCGGCCTGACGCTAACCGGGCGCTGCAGGCGCGGGCCGGCCGAGAAGCCGTTGCCGGAGTCGAGGCCCAGTTGCCGGTGGCCTCGCAGGACCCCCGCCACTCCGGAAGCCGTGTGAAGCCGCGCACATCGTCGACAGCGTGTGACGGCCCACCCCGGCCCCGGTGCCGGACCGGGCGTTCCGCGGACCCGCCCGGAGCCCCCACCACAGCCCTCACCCGGAGTGCCCGCCGCGTCCACTTCGGGTGGCAGGCATAGCCTTCAGCCCATGAGCAACGAGAGCGATGCGGCGGACGCAGGGGCCGTCGACGGCGCGAGCCGACCGGACGGCGAGGCGCAGGCGGGCAACGAGGAACACGTGGGCCACGAGCCGGCCGTCGCGCCGGGCGGCTTCGAGCTGGGGACCGACGGGCCGAAGGTGATCCTGGCGGGCCTGGACGGCTCCGACTCCTCCTGGCGCGCCACCGCCTACGCCGCCGGACTGGCCCGCAGGCAGGGCGCCCTCCTGGCCGTGGCCTACGTCCAGCCGATACTCGGCGCCGCGACCGCCCTGGCCGGCGCCGCCGTTGAGGAGACCACCCAGGAGATCGCCGACGAGCTGCTGGCCGCGCTGCGCGAGGCCGAGCAGCGGGTGCGCGAGGTCTGGCGGGTGCAGTGGCGCTTCCTCACCGTGCGCGGCGACCCCTATACGGGCCTCGCCAAGCTTGCCGACGAGCTGCGCGCCGACGCGGTGGTGGTCGGAGTCTCCGAACAGGCCGGGCACAAGGTGATCGGATCGGTCGCGGTCCGGCTGGTCAAGGCGGGCCGCTGGCCGGTCACCGTCGTTCCGTAGCCCGTAGCCCGTAGCCCGTAGCCCGCAGCCCGCAGCCGCGTCCGTAGTCGAACCGGCACCGGCCCGCCCACGGATCCGGTGCGGGCCCGACCGGTCACCGCCCGCCGGACGGCGGCCGGTAAGCGGCGGGTAGGGTGCGGGGCAATGACGGAAACGCCGGGCGCGCACCCCACCGAGCCGGCCCGCCCGACCGGCAACGACCTCCACCTCGACCTGCCCACCACCGGCGGCCGCCGCTCCGCGCTGATGACCGCCCTGCGCGAGGCGATCCGCACCGGGCGACTCGCCCCCGGCACCCGGCTGCCGCCCTACCGGGCGCTCGCCGCCGACCTCGGCCTGGCCCGCAACACCGCCGCCGAGGCCTACGCCGAACTCGTCGCCGAGGGCTGGCTGACCGCCCGCCAGGGCTCCGGAACCACCGTCGCCGAACGCGCCGCACCCGTCCGGTCCGACCGGGTCCGCCGCCCCATCCGCCGCTCCGGGCCCGTGCACGACCTGCGCCAGGGCCGGCCCGACGCCGCCGCCTTCCCCCGCACCGCCTGGCTGGCCGCCGCCCGCCGGGCCCTCACCGCCGCACCCAACGAGGCCTTCGGGCCCGGCGACCCGCAGGGCCGGCGCGAACTGCGCACCGTCCTCGCCGACTACCTCGCCCGCGCCCGCGGGGTGCGCACCGACCCTGACCGGATCGTGGTCTGCTCCGGCTTCGCCCACGCGCTGCGGCTGCTCTTCGACGGCGCCGCGCCCGTCCTGCCGCCCGCCGAGCAGGGGCCGCTGGCCGTCGAGGCGTACGGGCTGGGCTTCCACCGCGGGCTGCTGGCCGCCGCCGGGGTGCCCGCCGTACCGCTGCCGATCGATGAACAGGGCGCCCGGGTCGACGAGTTGGCACGGCATCCGGACGTCCGGACGGTCCTGCTCACTCCCGCCCACCAGTTCCCGACCGGCGGCCCGCTGCACGCCGGGCGTCGTGCCGCCGTGATCGACTGGGCACGCGGACGCGGCGGACTCGTCCTGGAGGACGACTACGACGGGGAGTTCCGCTACGACCGCCAGCCGGTCGGCGCCGTCCAGGGGCTCGACCCCGACCGGGTCCTCTACCTCGGCAGTACCAGCAAGAGCCTGAGCCCGGCGCTGCGCCTCGGCTGGATGGTCCTGCCGGACCACCTCGTCGACCGGGTGTTGGCGGCCAAGGGCGAACGCGAGGCCTGGGCCAGCGCCCTGGACCAGCTGACCCTCGCCGAGTTCATCGACTCCGGCGGCTACGACCGGCACGTGCGCCGGATGCGGCGCCGCTACCGGGACCGCCGGGACCAGCTGGTGGCCGCGCTGGCCGCGAACGCCCCGCACATCGAGGTGTCCGGCATCGCGGCCGGCCTGCACGCCGTCCTGCGGCTCGTCCCCGGCACCGAGCGTTCGATCCTCAAGGCCGCCGCCTACCGGGGCCTGGCCGTCGAGGGGCTGGCCGACTACCGGCACCCGGCGGTCACGGCGGCGGTGATGCCGGCCGCCGACGGTCTGGTGGTCGGCTACGCCACTCCGCCCGACCACGCCTACCCGGCGGCCCTCCAGGCGCTCTGCGACATCCTCCCGCCGCCGGCCTGAGCCGCCCGGAGCCCGGAGCCCGAGGGCGGATCGGGGAGGGCGGGCGGCGAAGGACAGGCCACAGTCCGTCTTCCGTGACGCGGACCGCCTCGACGCCGCCCGGACGCCGAACGATCACGTCAGCTCCGGCTTCGGCCCCCACTGCTGCGTGGGAGCGCGACTCGCCAGGGAGCACCACCGAGGCGACTCGCTCCAACGTCCAGAACGGGTTGAAGGACCTGCGCAGCTGTTGGCGGTAGCAGACGTGCTGCCGGCGGCGCCGGTATCCGGGCACGAGACCGCCGGATCCCGGCCGCGCACGGCCGCCCGCACTGCCCTGTCGATTCGGTGTCGGATCACTCTCACGGAGGGGGCGGGTTTCGACCGGGCTCGGCGGGCTCGGAGGCGTGGGCGGCGGTGGGTTCGACGCGCCGGATGGCGATGACGGCGGCGTCGTCGTCGAGACGGTGGCCCACGTGGGCGAGGAGGTCGCGGCGGATGTGGTTGACGAGGGCCTCGGGGGAGGACCTGGTCCAGTGGGCGGCGCGATCGGCGAGCGGGTAGAACTCGCCGGTGTCGTCGCGTGCTTCGGTGACCCCGTCGGTGTAGAGCAGCAGCGTGTCGCCTCTTTCGAACGGAAGGTCGTCGCTCGGGTAGTTGCCGTCGCCGAGGTCGTTCACGCCGAGGGGTGGAGCGGCCGGCACGGAGTCGAAGGTCAGCACGCGGCCGTCGCGCAGCAGGAGGGGCGGCGGGTGTCCGCAGTTGGTCATGCGGGCGACGGGCTCGTCGTCGGGCAGGTCGAGGAGGATCGCGGTGATGAAGTGCTCGACGATGTCGCCGCTCTCCTGGGCGAAGTCGGTGAGGTAGCGCCCGACGTTGTGGTCGAGCGTGGACGCCAGGTCCGCCAGGGTGTCGTGTTGTGCGGCGATGAGGCGGAAGGCGCTGACCAGCAGGGCCGACTCGCCGACGGCTGCCAGGCCCTTGCCCCGGACGTCCCCGATGACCATGCGGGTTCCGCCCGCGGTGCGGGTCGCGGTGTAGAGGTCGCCGCCGATCTGTGTCTCCTTCTCGGCGGCGAGGTACATCGTGGCGATCTGCAGCGGGCCGATCTGTTCGGGCAGCGGGCGCAGCAGGGCGCGCTGTGCGGCTTCGGCGACCGACTGGGCGCGGGCGAGCTGTCGGGCCCGGTGATCGCGGACGCCGGTGAAAACGACGATCAGGACGCACAGGACGGTCAGCGCGACGATCTGCGCGATGTGGTTGCTGGTGGTGATGCCGCCGTGGAGGAAGGCGATGAGGACCTGGGCGGCGACGGCCAGGGCTCCGACGAGGGCGGTCGGGCGCAGGCCGGCGAACGAGGGGGTGAGGGCAGGGGCGATCACCAGGAGCGGGCCGAGGTGGATGCTGGTGGGGGAGTGGAGATCGACCACGGTGATCGCCGCGATGAGGGCGAGGGGGATCAGCAGCAGTGCCCAGCTCCGTTGTCCGCGCTGCTGGTGGTGGGCCGCGCGTGCTCGGACTTCCATGTCCCCACTGTGCTCCTGGGGGTCGGCGAGCGCAGGTTCGTCCGGGTGGTGCGTGGTGACTGACCCACCGACCGTAGCCGCGCCGAGGCCGCCGCCCGCGCGGTACGGATCTCACCCTGGGGGGAGGCCCGGCGAGGCACGGATGTTTGACCGGTATGCGGCACCTGCCGCATTTTCACTTGCCTGGACTCATGGTGTCACACCTTGGACATGTCCGAAATGACGGTCCATGAGGGCTCTCGTTACGTTCGTCGCGGGTCGGTCGCCCGGCCGACGTCCTTGAGACAGGAAGACAGTGACATGCGCATGCGCACATTGGCCGTGGCCGCTGCCGGAATAGGCGCGGCGGCTCTTGCAACCACCGGTATCACCCACATCCCCGCCGGATCCTCCTCGGCCTCCCCGTCCGTCCAGCAGGCGGCCCGGTCCGCCGAACGAGCCGCCCTGGCGCTCCCGTCCGTCCAGCAGGCGGCCCAACCCGCCCGGCAGGCCGCCCCGGCCACCGCTGTTTCGGGCGGCGGTGAGAACGGCGGCGCTGAGAAGGGCGGC
>CBJMI02800__coassemble_616_pt1 | contig 21001 bp, 16 predicted proteins | sample CBJMI02800__metabat2_low_PE_003 | metagenome-assembled genome bin CBJMI02800
GCGGTCGCCGAGTAGTCGTCTCCTCCTCGGTCGTTCACCGGACGGCGGCCCCGCGATTCCCGCGGGGCCGCCGTCCGGCGTTAGATTGTGTCGTACTGACGAAAAGGGGAGAGCGATGGACGAGCAGCGCGACGTGGTGATCGCCGACAAGGCCGAGGAGTGGGAGGTCCGGGGCAGCTCCACGCCGTTCCAGGGCAAGGTCACCGGCGTGCGCAGCGAGGAGGTCCGGATGCCCGACGGCAGCTGGGCCCGGCGCGACTACCAGACCCACCCGGGCTCGGTCTCCGTGCTCGCCCTGGACGACAAGGAGCGCGTGCTGGTGCTGCGCCAGTACCGCCACCCCGTCCGCCAGCGGCTGTGGGAGCTGCCGGCCGGCCTGCTCGACGTGCCGGGCGAGAACCCGTGGCACGCCGCCCAGCGCGAGCTGTACGAGGAGGCCCACTGCAAGGCCGACACCTGGCGGATCCTCGCCGACTACTACACCTCCCCGGGCGGCACCGACGAGGCGCTGCGGATGTTCCTGGCGACCGACCTGTCGGACGCCGAGGGCGAGCGCTACGCGGCCGAGGGGGAGGAGCAGGAGATCGAGGTCGCCTGGGTGCCGGTACCCGAACTGATCCGGCTGATCCACGCCGGGCAGCTGCACAACCCGACGCTGATCACCGGCACCCTCGCCCTGCACGCCGCGCTGACCTCCCCGGACGGCCTGGACGCGCTGCGCCGCCCGGACGCCCCGTGGCCGGCCCGGCCGTTCGAGGCGTGAGCCCGTCCGAGGCGTGAGCCCCACCGAGCAGCGGGCGCCCCGGGGGACGTCGGCGAACGACCCGGCTTGATGCCTTGGGATGATTTGCCGGTTCGTACGACCGGATGTCACCTCTGATCAGCCGGACGGTCGAACTACGCTTCCCGGACAGGGCGCCCGTCCCGGGCCGCCCGCTTTTTCGCGCCGGGCGCAGAGCGCGGGATGACGTCGGGAGTGGGCACGGGTGGCGAGGAAGACGGCGACGATGGACTCCGGCCCCGACGCGCCCGCGAGCGCCGTTCCGGGGCTCGACCGGCTGCCGGCCGGGCCCGCGCTGTTCGCCGGGCGGCGCGCCGAGCTGGCCGCGCTGCGGGCGGCTGCGACCCGGCGGGTGAGCGGCCGCTGCCCCGTCCTGGTGCTGGCCGGGCGGCCCGGCTCGGGCCGTACGGCGCTCGCCGCCCGCTTCGCCCGGACCGTCGCCGCCGACTACCCCGACGGCGTGCTGTTCGCCCGGCTCTCCGCCCCCGACGGCGGGCGGGTGCCACCGGGCCGGGCCGCCCGGCTGCTGCTGGAGCAGCTCGACCCGCAGGCCGCCGTGCCGTTGCCCGGGGTGGTCGAGGACGGCCGGGACGAACCGGGCTGCGTGGCACTGCGGGAGGCGCTGGCCGGGCTGAAGGTGCTGCTGGTGCTGGACGACGTGCGGGACGCCGGACAGGTGTGGCCGCTGCTCGCCGACGAGCCCGGCTGTCTGGTGGTCGCCACCACGGCCGGGCCGCTCACCGGGATCGAGGACATCGACCCGGTGATCCTCGGCGGGCTGGACCGCCAGGCCTCCGGTGAACTGCTGGCCGACCTGGTGGGCGGCACCCGGATCTCCTGCGACCCGGTCGGCGGGGCCGACCTCGCAGAGGCCTGCGCCGCCCGGCCCGCCGCGCTGCGGCTGATGGCCGGGTGGCTGCGCGGCGACCCCAAGCTCGCCGTCACGGAGGCGGCGCGTGAACTCAACCGGGTGGTGGGGGAGCAGTCGGAGTCCGCGAGGCCGGACGGGGCGGCGGGCAGGTCCGCGAAGGCGGGCAAGGCCGGGAGGACCGACCGGCAGGGGCGGCAGAAGCCCCGGGAGAACAAGGGGGAGCAACGGGCGGCCGGGTCCGCCCCCACCGACGGGTCGGCCGGGTCGGAACCGCCGACCGCCGAACCGGCGGGCAGCCCGGCGAGCTGGGTGAAGCCCGCGCCGGAGCCCGCGGAACCGGTGCCCGTCCCCGACAACGACCCGCTGCTGGGCGCCTTCACCCTGGTGTACCGGGGGCTGCCCGCCGCCCAGGCGCGGATGCTGCGCACCCTCACCCTCGCCCCGGCGCAGACCGCCGACCCGCGCACCGCCTCCGCCCTGGTCGGCTGCCCGGCGCCGGAGGCCGCCGCGACGCTGGCCGCGCTCGCCGAGCGGGAGCTGCTCGGCGAGGAGGCTCCGGCCGTCGACGGCACCCCGCGCTACCGGGTGCCCGGCCGGCTCTACCCGCGGCTGGTCCGGCTGCGGGAGCAGGAGGACCGGCCCGCCGAGACCGAGCTCGCCCGGGCCCGCCTGCTGGAGCGGCTGGTCCGGCTCACCGAATCGGCCCGCGCCCTGCTCGACCCGGCCGACGGCCCCGCCCCCGACCCGCTGCCGGCGGCGCTGCGGCTGGGCTCGGCCGAGCAGGCCCGGGACTGGTTGCTCGGCGAGCGGGAGCTGCTGCTCGGGGCGGTGGCCGACGCGATCGGCCAGGGCGACCTGGACGGCTCGGCCGGCCGGCTGGTCACCGCGCTGCTGCGAGCGCTGCCGCTGACCGGCGCGGCCGCCCCCGCCGACCTGTACCGGCTGCACGAGCTGGTACTCACCGTCGCCGAGCGCAACGGCCGCCCCCGCCGGGCCTCGGCCGCGCTGCTCAACCTGGGCGACCTCCAGGCGGCGGCGGGCCGCTGGGAGCAGGCCGGGACGCACTACCGGGCCGCCCTGGAGCACGCCCGTACGGTCGGGGACGAACCGCTCTGCGCCCGGGCCCTCGAGGGGGCGGCGGGCTGCCACCGGGCCCTCGGCGACGCGGTGCGCGCCGCCGACTGGTACGGGCGGGCGCTCGCCCTGCGGCAGTCGCTGGGGGACCACGCGGCGGAGGCCCGGCTGCTGGCCCGGGTGGCCGAGGCGCACACCGCCCAGCGCCGCTTCGAGGAGGCCGACCGGGAGTACCGGGCGGCCCTCGCGGTGCTGCGCCGGGTCGGCGACGAACGGGGCCGGGAGGCCGTCGGAGCCGCCCTCGCGGACCTGCGGGAACGCGTCGGCGGCGGGTGGTGAGGTCGGTTTCGGAGGTATCGTCGAAAGTGCCCGGTTGGAGCGCTCATGGCAGGTAAGTTCCTGTGGAAGCCTACGAACCTGCCAATGTGTTCGGCGAAATTATTCGATTTGGAAGGCTGACACGCCGCCTGGGCTTCATTACACTCGAACTCAGTCGCGCAGCGATCCCCTGCCCCGGCCTGCCCGGAGGCTTCCCCACGTGCGCGTCGCCCACCGGTCTTCTCCGGTCGGGACCCCCATGGCAAGAGGACGTGTTTAGCCGTGAAGGTCGGCATCCCCCGCGAGGTCAAGAACCACGAGTACCGCGTGGCCATCACGCCCGCCGGCGTGCATGAGCTGGTCCGCAACGGACACGAGGTCTACATCGAGGACAACGCCGGTCTCGGCTCCTCGATCCCCAACGAGGAGTACGTGGCCGCCGGCGCCACCATCCTCCCCACCGCCGACGAGGTGTGGGCCACCGCCGACCTGCTGCTGAAGGTCAAGGAGCCGATCTCCTCCGAGTACCACCGGCTGCGGAAGGGCCAGACCCTCTTCACGTACCTGCACCTGGCGGCCGACCGGGCCGGTACCGACGCGCTGATCGCCTCGGGCACCACCGCGATCGCGTACGAGACCGTGCAGCTGGGCAACGGCGCGCTGCCGCTGCTCGCCCCGATGTCCGAGGTCGCGGGCCGCCTGGCCCCGCAGGTCGGCTCGTACCACCTGATGCGTCCGGCCGGCGGCCGCGGCGTGCTGCCCGGCGGCGTGCCCGGCACCCACCCGGCCAAGGCCGTCGTCATCGGCGGTGGCGTCTCCGGCTGGCACGCGGCCACCATCGCCATCGGCATGGGCTACGACGTGACCCTGCTGGACCGCGACATCAACAAGCTGCGCGAGGCCGACCGGATCTTCGGCACCAAGATCAAGGCCATCATGTCCAACTCGTTCGAGCTGGAGAAGGCCGTCCTGGACGCCGACCTGGTCATCGGCGCCGTGCTGATCCCGGGTGCCAAGGCCCCGAAGCTGGTCACCAACGAGCTGGTCTCCCGCATGAAGCCGGGCTCCGTGCTCGTCGACATCGCCATCGACCAGGGCGGCTGCTTCGAGGACTCGCACCCGACCACGCACGACGACCCGACCTTCCAGGTCCACAACTCGGTCTTCTACTGCGTGGCCAACATGCCGGGCGCCGTCCCGAACACCTCCACCTACGCGCTGACCAACGCCACCCTGCCGTACGTGCTGGAGCTGGCCAACCGTGGCTGGAAGGACGCGCTGCGCCGCGACCCGGCGCTCGCCAAGGGCCTGAACGTCCACGAGGGTCAGATCACCTTCCCGGCCGTGGCCGACGCCTTCGGCCTGGAGTCGGTCACGCTGGACAGCGTGCTCGCCTGAACTCCCTGACCGCACGGCGGTCGTTCGCCCCCGACCCGATCCGTTCGGGTCGGGGGCTTAGCCGTGCCCGCGAGCGCCGGGCGGAGCGGGCGGGTCGCTCTGTCGTCAATTCCCGTGGGTCGTCCCACCCGACCCCGCGGCCGCCCGCAGAAACGTTAGGGTCATAAGCCCGCTCATCCCTTGACAGCAGCCCGCCCGATAGTCGACACATCGTGCCCACTACCGTGGATTGTGTTGCTGCGAACGCCTTGAACGGCCTAGAGTCGCAAACCGTCGGCATGCTGCCACGCTGACGAATCGACATAGAGTCCTGGATCCCCAAGGAGGTAAGACGACTTGTGAATGAGTCGACAATTGCTCCCGGGGGTGGTCAGCCAGGACTGGCGGAACTCACCGCCGGCCAGCCGAGTGAGGAGCCCGGGGCCCGGCAGCCCTCCGTGGGCTCGGCCGAGGTCGGCTCGGTCGCACTCCGTACCTTCGAAGCACGCCAGAACACAGCGCAGGTGACCACGGTGACCGACCACGACACCGACTTGGCGGCCTACGGCCTGGCCTACGGCGAGTTCGCCTACGGTGCCTACGACGACCCGGACGCCGAGTACGAGCCGGACCCGGAGTACGCCGCCACGCTGGCCCCCGACGCCGCGCGCCAGCGCCGCGAGCGGGTCGGCCCGACCGGCCGCCCGCTGCCGTACTTCCCGATCCCCGCGCCGGTCGCCGAGCACGGCCCCGCCCAGATCATCGCCATGTGCAACCAGAAGGGCGGCGTCGGCAAGACCACGTCGACCATCAACCTGGGCGCGGCGCTGGCCGAGTACGGCCGCCGGGTGCTGCTCGTCGACTTCGACCCGCAGGGCGCGCTCTCGGTCGGCCTCGGCGTCAACCCGATGGAACTCGACGTCACCGTCTACAACCTGCTCATGGAGCGGGGCCTGACGGCCGATGAAGTGCTGCTCAAGACCGCCGTTCCCGGCATGGACCTGCTGCCCTCCAACATCGACCTCTCCGCCGCCGAGGTGCAGCTGGTCAGCGAGGTGGCCCGGGAGTCCGCGCTGGCGCGCGCCCTGAAGCCGCTGCTGCCGGACTACGACTACGTCATCATCGACTGCCAGCCCTCGCTGGGCCTGCTGACGGTCAATGCACTGACGGCCGCTCACAGCGTGATCGTCCCGCTGGAGTGCGAGTTCTTCGCGCTGCGCGGTGTCGCGCTGCTGACCGAGACCATCGAGAAGGTGTGCGAGCGGCTCAACCCGGAGCTGCGCCTGGACGGCATCCTGGCGACCATGTACGACTCGCGCACCGTGCACAGCCGTGAGGTGCTGGCGCGGGTCGTCGAGGCGTTCGGCGAGCACGTCTTCCACACCGTCATCGGGCGGACCGTGCGCTTCCCGGAGACCACCGTCGCCGGCGAGCCCATCACGACGTACGCGACCAACTCGGTCGGTGCCGCCGCCTACCGCCAGCTCGCCAGGGAGGTGCTCGACCGGTGCCGCCCCGCCGAGTGAGTCTCCCGGGTGCCGACGAGCTGTTCCGGACCACCGGCGGGATGGCGCTGTCGCCGTCCCTCGCGCCGCGTCCGGCCGCCGAGGCATCCAGACCGGAGACCGCGCGGACCGTCAACGGCACGGACGGCGCCGAGGGGGCCGAGGCAGCCCAGGACGACCGGCGGATGCCCCAGGACCAGCAGTCGGGCGCCGCGGTGCCCCCGCCCGGGCAGCCGCCCGTCCAGCGGACGGCCGGGGGCCAGGGCTCCGCGCCTGGCGAAGCCCAGGCCGGGAAGACCGTGACCGGGGGCCGCGGTGGCGCCGCCGCTCCGGCGGGCCGCGCCCACGCGGGTGCCGCCGAGGAGCAGACCGCCGCCGGGCGCGCCCGCCCGCGCGGCCGTGCGCCGCGCCGTCCGAGCGGGCGCGAGCGGCACGACGAGAAGATCACCGTCTACGTGTCCGCCGAGGAGCTCATGGACCTGGAGCACACCCGGCTGGTGCTGCGCGGCGAGCACGGCCTGGCCGTGGACCGCGGGCGGATCGTCCGGGAGGCCATCGCGGTCGTCCTGGCGGACCTGGAGCAGCGCGGCGAGGCCTCGATCCTGGTCCGGCGGCTGCGCGGCCGGTAGGGCGCCCTCGCCGGGCGCCGACGGCGGTGGGCCGGTCGGCGTGTCGCTGGACCGGCGGGTCGGGGGGGGTCGGCGTGTCGGCGGGACCCGGGGCGGGCCGAGCCGTGCGGACGGGCGAAGATGGACCGTCATGCCGAGCACCGTCGAACCAGCCGCCAGCGCCGTGAACGCCACCGAGGGGGAGTCGCGGGGCGGCTTCCGGGTACGGCTGGACAACTTCGAGGGCCCCTTCGACCTGCTGCTCAGCCTGATCGCCAAGCACAAGCTGGACGTCACCGAGGTGGCGCTGGCCACCGTGACGGACGAGTTCCTGGCGCACATCCGGGCGATGGGCCCGGAATGGGACCTGGACGCGGCGACCGAGTTCCTGGTGGTGGCCGCCACCCTGCTCGACCTCAAGGCCGCCCGGCTGCTGCCGGTGGCCGAGGTCGAGGACGAGGCGGACCTCGCCCTGCTGGAGGCGCGTGACCTGCTGTTCGCGCGGCTGCTGCAGTACCGGGCGTACAAGCGGGCGGCGGCGCTGTTCGGCGAGCGCTGGGCGGCCGAGCTGCTGCGGCGCCCGCGGACCGTCGGGCTGGAGCCCCGGCACGCGGAGCTGCTGCCCGAGGTGGTGATCACCGTCGGGCCGGAGCGGCTCGCCCAGCTGGCGGCCAAGGCGATGGAGCCCAAGCCGAAGCCGGTGGTGTACGTGGACCACATCCACACCCCGCCGGTCAGCGTGCGCGAGCAGGCCTCCCTGGTGGTGGACCTGCTGACCGGCCTCGGCGAGGCCTCCTTCCAGCAGCTGGTCGCGGACGCACCGGACACCATGGTGGTGGTCGCCCGCTTCCTGGCACTGCTGGAGCTGTACCGGGAGCGGGTGCTGGCCTTCGAGCAGCCGGAGGCGCTCGGCGAGCTGCGGGTGCGCTGGGTGGCCGAGGAGGGCCGGGGCGCGGTCGAGGTGGCCGACGAGTTCGACCGTCCGGCGGGCGAGCCGGAGCGGTCCCGGGAGGAGGACGGGCGGCGATGAGCGGCGGGAACGACGGCGGGCGGCCGGTGCGGCGCCCGCTCGGGCTGCCGGGGCGGCCCCGGGCCGAGGAGTGGCTGGAGCCGGCCTTCGCGCTGCTGCCGGAGCCGGCGGCGGTGCCGGAGCCGGTGGCCGGGCCGGCGGTGGTGCCGCAGCACGTGGAGGGCGAGCCCGGGGTGGTGCGCCAGAAGTCGGCTCCGTCGACTTCCGATGCGCCCGAGGAGCCCGTCGGTGCTGCCGGGGAGCCCACTGGGCCGGGGCTGAGGGCCGAGCTGGAGGCGGTCCTGATGGTCGTCGACGAGCCGGTCGGGGAGGAACGGCTGGCCGGGGTGCTGGAGCGGCCGCGGGCCGAGGTGGCGCAGGCCCTGCGCGAGCTGGCCGCCGAGTACGCCGCCCAGGGGCGCGGTTTCGACCTGCGGCTGGTGGCCGGCGGCTGGCGGTTCTACAGCCGGGACACCTGCGCCGCGGCCGTCGACCGCTTCCTGCTGGACGGCCAGCAGGCCCGGCTGACCCAGGCGGCGCTGGAGACCCTGGCGGTGGTCGCCTACCGGCAGCCGGTGTCCAGATCACGGGTTTCCGCCGTCCGTGGTGTGAACTGTGACGGCGTGATGCGTACCCTGGTACAGCGAGGACTGGTGGAAGAGGCCGGATCCGAGCCCGAAACAGGTGCGATCCTGTATCGGACGACGAACTACTTCCTGGAACGGATGGGGCTCCGCGGCTTGGACGAGCTGCCGGAGCTCGCTCCCTTCCTGCCCGAGGTCGACGACGTGGAAGCGGAGTCCCTGGAGGGCACGATGATCGCGGAGGCGGTCGCCGCCGCTGCCGTGCAGGCCGCGGACGGCAGTGGCGAGGCCGGTCGGGCAACGCACGATCGGTAGGGGGAGGTGAGGTCGGCCGAGACGACCGCACATCCCAGACGGAACGACGTACGGACACTTTGATGCGTAGCAGTGGCAACGGCAGGAACGGCAGCGGCGGCGGCAGCGGTCGCGGCGGACAGGGCGGGGGCCGGGGCGGCGGCTCCTACGGCGGCAGCGGCAGCGGTCGCGGCGGCTCGGGTGCGGGTTCGCGCGGCGGGTCGTACGGCGGCGGTTCGGGCTCGGGGTCGAGTTCGCGCGGCGGTTCGTACGGCGGCGGCAGCGGTCGTGGCGGGTCGTACGGCGGCGGTTCGGGCTCGGGTTCGGGTTCGGGTTCGCGCGGCGGCTCGTACGGGCGGGACGGCGGCCGCCGGGACGACCGGCGCGACGACCGCCGCTACCCGGACCGCCCGCTGCGGCCCGAGGAGCGCAAGTACGACCGCCCCGAGTACGGCGGCGGCCCGAACGCCACCCCGGCGCGCGGCGGCTTCGCCGGCCGTCGCCCCGGTCCGGCCCCCCGCCCGCGCCGGGAGGGCCAGGGCGCCCCGGGCGACCCGCGTCGCCAGCCGCAGCGCTCGCGCGAGCTGCAGGCCAAGATCGAGGACGCCGTCCTCGCCCGGCACGACAAGCCGGCCGTCAAGCTGCCCAAGACCTTCGGCGAGCCCGAGGGCGAGCGCCTGCAGAAGGTGCTGGCCCGGGCCGGCGTCGGCAGCCGCCGCGCCTGCGAGGAGCTGATCGAGCAGGGCCGGGTCGAGGTCAACGGCAAGCGGGTCACCGAGCAGGGCAAGCGGGTCGACCCGCAGAACGACGAGATCAAGGTGGACGGCCTGACCGTCGCCACCCAGTCCTACCTGTTCTTCGCGCTCAACAAGCCGGCCGGCGTGGTCTCCACCATGGAGGACCCGGACGGGCGCCAGTGCCTGGGCGACTACGTGACCAACCGGGAGACCCGGCTGTTCCACGTCGGCCGGCTGGACACCGAGACCGAGGGCATCATCCTGCTCACCAACCACGGCGAGCTGGCCCACCGCCTCACCCACCCCAAGTACGGCGTGACCAAGACCTACCTGGCCGCCATCCAGGGCCCGATCCCGCGCGACCTGGGCAAGCAGCTGGCCCAGGGCGTGGAGCTGGAGGACGGCTACGCCCGCGCCGACAGCTTCAAGGTCGTCTCCAACGTCGGCAAGAACTACCTGGTCGAGGTGACCCTGCACGAGGGTCGCAAGCACATCGTGCGCCGGATGCTGTCCGAGGTCGGCTTCCCGGTCGAGAAGCTGGTGCGCACCCACTTCGGTCCGATCGCGCTCGGCGACCAGAAGTCGGGCTGGCTGCGCCGCCTGACCAACCCGGAGGTCGGCCAGCTGATGCGCGAGGTCGGCCTGTAACCGGCAGGTTCACCCGGAGTTCTTCGGAGGGTCCCCCGCCCGTGGTGGCGGGGGACCCTCCGGCGTTGTCTGTGAGCCAGGACGCAAGCGCTGGTCACGGCCTTGTCAGCGTCATGATCCGTGGCCGAGGATGGCCACCGGAGCACCGGCCCGCCGAGTGGCGGGACTGCGCCAGCACGGCGTCGGAGGGGGTGTTCCGGGGCGAACAGGGGGAGACGGCGTCGTGTCCGATGCAGCACTGGGGCGGTCCGCCGGGCGAGCGCTCGGCCCGTTGGGACTGGCCGAGCCGGACGGGCAGGTGTACGCGGCGCTGGTGGCCAATCCGCAGTCCACCGCGGAGGAACTGGCCGAGAGCTGCGCCCTGACGTTCCAGCAGTGCGTGCGCGCGCTGGACCGCCTGGCGCAGCAGGGGATGGCCACCCGGGCGCCGGTGGACCGGGAGCGCTACCTGCCGGTCGCCCCGGACGTGGCGATAGGGACCCTGATCGGCCACCGGGAGTCCGAACTGCGGCACGCCCGGGCCGAGATGCACCGGCTGATGGACGCCTTCCGGGAGGCCTCCCGCTACACCGACCCGGCGCACTCGGTGGAGGTGCTGACCGGCGGCGAGGCGATCGCCCAGCGGTTGGAGCACATCACCGGGACCAGCCAGTACCAGGTGCGCGGCTTCGACCGGCCGCCGTACATCCAGGACCCGGTGGCGGCGATGCCGCTGCAGCGGCGGCGGCTGCGGGAGGGGCTGAGGTTCCGGACGATCTACGACCGGGACGCGGTGGCCTGGCCGGGCCGGCTGGAGAAGAACATCATGGTCGGCGTCGCGGACGGCGAGGAGGCGCGGGTACGGCCGACGCTGCCGATGAAGATGATCATCTCGGACGACCGGATGGCGGTCATTCCGATCAGCGTCGGCGACAGCGTGCTGGACGCGGCCTACGTCATCCACCCCTCGGCGCTGCTCCAGGCGCTGGACACGCTGTTCGAGGCGGAGTGGGAGCGGGCCGTGCAGCTCCAGGCCGCGATCGGCACCGGGGAGGCGTCGCCGGAGCCGGACGCCGACCACCGCAAGCTGCTCGGACTGCTCGCCGCCGGACTGACCGACGAGTCGATCGCCCGCTCGCTGGGCTGGAGCGCCCGGACCACCCAGCGGCGGTTGCAGGCCCTGATGCGCTCGCTGGGGGCCACCACCCGCTTCCAGGCCGGGATGGCGGCCCGGGAGCGGGGGTGGCTGTGAGCGGCCGGGGGTTCCTCGGCTCGGGGTTCTTCAGCCGGGGGTTGCTCGGCCGGGGGTTCTTCAGCTCCAGGGGCTGAGGGCGGACCAGCGGCCGTCCGGGCCGCGCTCGACCTTCTCCAGGCCGACCACGGCGGTGCGGTTCAGCCGGCCGTAGATGTGCGGGAACAGGACCCCGGGGGTGGCGCCGGGCGGCGGGGCGCCGTGCGGGGCCTCCCACTTGACCATCGGTTCCACCAGTGCCTCCTCGATCAGCAGCACCATCAGCGGGTCCGGGGTGTCGGCGTAGAAGGCGTTGGCCACCGCGAGCGCCGTCTGCTCGTCGGCCGAGCAGTGGATGAACCCGTCGGTGAGCAGCGACGCGGTGGCGTACGGGCGGCCGGGGTCGGCCAGCCAGTCGTCCAGGGGTGCGAGGTGGAGGATCATGTTCCTTTTGTACCCGCTTTCCGGTTTCGATTCCGCTCCTGAGCGGTCGTCACGGGCGGCCCGCCCTCACAGTCCGGCGACCTTGGCCGAGGCGGAGACCTCGTACACCAGGGTGAGGCTGCGGCGGGCGCCCGGGCCGAGCGGGACGTCCCAGCGGACGATGCCCTCGGCGTCGAAGGAGTCCGGTGCCGGTGAGCACTCCTCCTTGCGCAGCCGCACCTCGACCGCGGCCACCTCGGAGACCGGGACCCGTTCGCGCACCGTGACCAGCTGCTCGTCGCGCTCCTCGGGGCCGGAGAAGCGCGACAGGTGCAGCTGGACGGTGCGGGTGGTGGTCTGGCGGCCGCTCAGGGCGGAGGTGGCCTGGCGCTCGTCGGTCTCGCGGACCACCCGGTAGCCGTCCGTGCTGCCGAAGGACAGCTCGGCGTCGGCGCCGGCGGCGGTGAAGCGCAGCTCGCCGCGGCCGGTGAAGCCGCTGCCGCGCACCAGCTCGACCGGGCCGGCCAGCAGCGGGTGCCCGGCCGCGTTGCGGAACCGGACCACCTGGGTCACCAGCGGGGACAGCTCGGGGGCGCAGGCGTACTCGGTCTTCGCCGGGGCGGTGAAGGCGCCCAGCGGGACCCGGTGCGCCCGGCCGTCGGAGGGGACGGTGGCCGGGGCGGGGGCGGGCAGCACCCGTACCTCGCCGCCGTCGTCCAGGCCGGGGACTGCGGCGCCCGGGCCGAGGGTGCTGACCTCCTCCTCGCGCAGCTCGACCTCGACCGTGCGGCGCTCCTCGTCGGTGCGCTCGCGCAGGGTCAGCCGGTCCTCGGTGATCGCGGGCGGATCGGTGGCCAGGGCGGACCGGGCGGTGGAGAAGGTCAGCCGGGCGCCGGTCCAGTCCTCGCCGGTGCGCTGCCAGACCACCGCCTCCGACTCCAGGCGCAGGTCGCCGCCGTCCAGGGTGGCGCGGTAGGACGGGCGCCACAGGGCACAGGGCACCAGGTGGTGGACCGTGAGCCCGGCCGGGCCGGGCCGCTCGGCCTCGATGGTCAGCTCCAGGTGGGCGAGCAGCTCGGCCGGCTCCTCCTCGGCCCGGTCCAGGGCCAGCAGGGCCTCGGAGCGTTCCCGGTCCAGCCGGCGCAGCCGGGAGTGGGTGGCGCGCAGCTCCTCGCCGTAGCGTTCGCGCTCGGCGTCCACCCGGTCCAGCTCGCGGGCCCAGCGGGTGCGCTCGATCTCGCCGACGCCGGCGCCCTCGCCGACCTCGCGCAGCAGGTCCGCGGAGAGCTGGGCGAGCAGGGCCAGGCGGGCCTCCAGCCGGGCGCGGGTCTGTTCCGCGAGCCGGTACTCGGCCTCCAGCGCGTGCAGCCGGTGGCGCAGCGCGGAGTCCTCCGGACCGGGCGGCAGCGGGGCGCGCGGGAGCCAGGTGCGCACCAGCCTGGCCTCCAGCACCCGGGTGCCGGGGGCGGCGGACTCGGCCCGCAGGGTGCGGTCGACGGCGAGGGCGGTGAGTGGGCCCAGCCGCAGTCGCTGGACGCCCTCGACGAGCTCGACGGTCACCGCGCGTTCGACCTGGGCGCGGTCCTCCAGGCAGGTGACGGCGGTGACGGGGAGGGGGACGGTCTGTTCGGTCATCTGGTCAGTTCCTCCGGTTTCCGCCGGCGATGGCCTTTCCGGCCGGGATCTTGATCTGGTAGCCGCCGTCCAACTCGGTGCGGCCGCCCGGCGGCAGTTCGATCCGCCAGACCCGGGTGCCGGGTGGGCACCCCGGGGTGGGGACGGCCGGGGCATGCCAGTCGGCGCGCTCCTCGATCCGGATCTCGGCGTCGGAGGCGAGCGGCACGCGCTCGCGGACCTCGACCGTGACGGCACGGCCGAGCCGGTTCGCCAGCTGGATGTGCACCCGGTGGTCGAGCAGGGTGCTGTTGCCCTTCAGCATGCCCGTGGCGGACTCGTGCAGCTCGGTGCGGCGCGCCACCTCGATGCTCTCGGTGACGCCGATGCCCAGGTGGCGGGTCTCGCCGGGGGCGAGGGTGGGCAGGGCGGCGGTGAGCAGGAACTCGTCGTCCACGGTGACCTCGACCGGGCCCGCCAGCACGGCGCGGTCGGTCCGGTTGGCGAGCACCAGGGTCGCGTACACCTTCTGCTCGACGGCGGGGACGGTGACGTACTCGGGGCTGACGGAGAGCGGGATCTCGTCGACCGTGACGGAGTGCCAGGTGCCGTCGGAGGGGATGTCGGCGGGGGCGGCGGCGTCGAAGCGGTGGTCGAAGGAGCCGGCCGACCGGCGGGGCGGGACGGCGTGGCGGGGGAGCGGGAGGTCGCGCAGTCGGGCGCCGCCGGGGCCGCCGGGGAAGAAGCGTTCCAGCTCGGCGCGCTCGACCCGGGCGGGGTCGGGGCGCAGGGTGCCGCGGCGGTCGGTGGGGTCGTCCGGGCCGGCCAGCCGGAGGCCGGGGTAGTCGAGCAGGACGGTGTCGGGGGCGAGGCCGGTGACCGGGGGCGGGGTGGCGCCGAGGCGGCGGGCCCTTCGCGCCGCCGGGGCGCCGCCGAAGGCCTGGGGCATCTGGGGGCCGCCCGGGGCCGTGGGCATCGGGGCGCCGCCGGGGGCCTGGGGCATGGGGGCGCCGCCGGGGGCCGTGGGCATCGGGGCGGGGGCGGTCGGTGCGGGCGGGGCGCTCGTCGTGGGCGGGGTGGTCGCCGCGGGTGGGGCGCCGTAGCCGGCGAAGCCGGGCGGCGGGGGCATGGGGGCCGGCTCCTGGACGCCGAGGGAGCCGCCGCCGTACGGGCCGGTGGGCGCCGCCTGGTCCGGGTACTCGTCTCGGGCGGCGGCGGGGCGGGCGCCACCCGCGCGGGACCTGCGGCGGAGCTCGGCGGGCTCGGGTGCGGCGAGGGCCGCGGCCGGGAGCGGGGCGCCGGGGTGGGAGGTGGCGGGGCTGTCGGCGGCGGCCGCGTCGTAGCCGGTGAACAGGTCGGACAGGCCGGCCGGGGGTTCGCGCCAGCCGGAGGGCGGCGGGGCGGGCTGGCTGCGGCCGATCCGCAGCGAGGCCAGCCGGGGCAGGTCGGTGCGGCGCTCCAGGTCGGCGGTGGACAGGGCTAGCCGTACGCCCGTCCAGTCCTCGCCGGTGTGCTGGGCGACGGCGGCGCGCAGGACCAGGTGGGCGGTGGCGGCGCCGGTGCGGTGGCTGAGGCGGTAGGCGGGCACCCAGCGGGCGGCGGGGACGCCGTACTCCAGCTCCAGCTCCACCTGGGGGGCCTGCTCGGTTTGTTCGGTCTGTTCGGTCTGTTCGGGAGCGGTGAGGGTGAGCGCGACGGTTTCGGTGGCCTCGACCGGGTCGGTCCGTCCGGCGGTGGACGCGCGCTCCAGCCGGTCGGCGGCCAACTGGCGCTCATGGTCGGCGAGTTCGATCTCCCGGGTGAGCTGCTCGGCACGCTCCTGGAGGTGGGCAAGCCGCTCGTCGACGAAGTCGGCGAGCTCCAGCCAGGCGTCGGCGGGGGTGCGCCGCAGCGGTTCGTCGCGACGGCGCTGCGGCGGAACGGCGCGCAGTGCGGCGGTCTCGGCGATCGCGTTCCGGATCAGCCGGTGGCGCTCGTTCAGTGCGCCCTGGCGCTCCATGGCCTCGTCCAACTCGCGGCGCAGCTGCGGGAGTTCGTCGACCTCGTGGAGCTCGGCGACGGTCTCCAGGCGGGCCTCGACGACCGCCGTGCCGGCCGGGCCGGCGAGCACCCGGGCGCGCAGCGAGTCGGCGTCCAGCGAGCCGGGCAGGCCGGTCAGCCGGAGCCGTCCGCCGGGCGGGACCGGGACGGTGGCCCGGCGGCGACAGACCGCGCCCTCGGCGTACACCACGACGGAGTCCAGGACCGACGGGTGGGCCGGTACGGCCGGCGGCTTCGACGGCCCGGTGTGACTGCTGTGCTGATCGTCCTGATCGTCCATGCGCAACCCCTTCGTTCGCGTCCGGTGTGCCGCGGCTCGCCCCGCCGTCCCCGGCGGCCAGTGTGCCCCGCTCGGGGCCGGGCGCCGCCGGATTTCCCGGGGCGCGGCGTGTGCACCGGGTGAGACGGGGGGCGGGGCGCGGTGGTTGCCCGGGGTTGCCGGAAGTCGGTCGGGGTTGCCGGGGATCGACCGGGTTGCGGGGCCGCTGCCCGGGGCCGCCCGCGGTTGCCGGGGTGGGACGGGACCCGGGGTCGGTGGGGTTGCCGGGGTCCGGGGTCGGTGGGGTTGCCGGGGTCCGGGGTTTTCGGGGGCCGTCGGATGGGAGGATGGGCGCGGGTGCTCCCGGCCGACTCCGGCGGTACCGCACCCGTTGGGACCGTGGCACCCGTTGGGACCGTGGCACCTGTTGAGCGCCGCCAGTGAGAACCGTCCAGTCGAGAACCGTGATCGAGGAGAGCCACCCGCCATGCGCACTGCCGTCGTCGTCGGCACCGGACTGATCGGCACCTCCGCAGCCCTGGCCCTGGCCGCACGCGGGCTGACCGTCCATCTGGAGGACGCCGACCCGGACGCCGCCCGCACCGCCGAGTCGCTCGGCGCCGGCACCACCGAACCGGCCGAGGGCCCGGTCGACCTGGCGATCATCGCCGTCCCGCCGGCGCTGGTCGGCAAGGTGCTCGCGGACTGCCAGCGCCGCAACCTGGCGCACTGGTACACCGACGTGGCCAGCGTGAAGTCCGGCCCGGGCAGCGAGATCGCCGCCCTCGGCCTGGACACCGTCCACTACATCGGTAGTCACCCGATGGCCGGCCGCGAGCGCTCCGGGCCGCTGGCCGCCCGCGCCGACCTGTTCGAGGGCCGCCCCTGGGTGCTCACCCCGACCGCCGACACCGACACCGACACGCTCAACGCCGCCCTGGAGCTGGTCGCGCTGTGCGGCGCGATGCCGATCGTGATGGACGCGGACGCGCACGACCGGGCCGTGGCCCTGGTCTCGCACGCCCCGCAGCTGGTCTCCTCGCTGGTCGCGGCCCGGCTCGAGAACGCCGACGAGACGGCCATAAGGCTCTCCGGCCAGGGCGTGCGCGACGTGACCCGGATCGCCGCCTCCAACCCGGCGCTGTGGGTCGACATCCTGTCCGCCAACGCGGGCGCGGTCGCCGACGTGCTGGAGGAGGTCGCCGGTGACCTCGGCGAGACCGTCGTCGCGCTGCGCGCCCTGGCGGCGGAGGAGGAGGGCGAGCGCCGGGCCGGTGCGGAGGGCATCGAGGCGGTCATGCGGCGCGGCAACACCGGGCAGGCCCGCATCCCCGGCAAGCACGGGGCCCCGCCCACCCGGTACGAGACCGTCGCGGTGGTGCTCGGCGACCAGCCGGGCGAGCTGGGCCGGCTGTTCGGCGAGGTCGGCGAGGCCGGGGTCAACATCGAGGACGTCCTCATCGAGCACTCGGACGGCCAGCAGGTCGGCTTCGTTCAGCTGTCGGTGGCGCCGACGTCGGTCAAGCGGCTGACGGCGGCGCTGCGCGCGGGCGGCTGGAGCGTTCGGGACTGACGGCCGTCGGGCGGCGGGCAGCGGGGCGGCGGGCAGCGGGCGCGGAGGGGAGCGGGCGTGATCATCGAATTGCCGCTGGAGGGGACCGGACACGGCTCGGCCGGTGAGCCGGTGGACCTCGGGAACGAGCGGTTCCTGCGGGCGGTGGTGGGCGGGGAGTTCCTGGTCCGCCACCGCAGTGTGACGGCGATGGTCGAGCGGCCCCGGCCCGTCCTGACGGAGGTCCCCGGCCAGGAGCCCGCCGAGCCGGAGCCGACCTGCAGTCTGCTGCTGCGCGCCGCCCACGTGGCCTTCGCGGACCACTTGCCGCTGAGCCTGTCGCCCGATGTGCTCTGGTACGCCGTGGTGCACGAGGTCGCGGTGCACGTACGGATGTATCCGCCGCGTTACCGGGCGCTGTTCGGCGCTGCGAACGGGGCGCGGGTGCTCAGCGTGCGGGACGACACGCTGATCGGCCGGAACGCCGACTGGGCGCGGTCGCTGCGGCTGGTCCGGGAGCCGCTGACGGCGGCGCTGGGAGCGGACGTGGTCCGGCTGTTCCGGCCGGACTTCTCCACCACGACGCCGGACGACGAGGCCTCGGCGCTGGTGGCGCTGATGGACGTGGTCAGCCCGTACTACGACTTCCGCTGGGAGACCCGCTGCGGGATCCCCAAAGTCCGGCTGGAGGGCACCGCCGAGGACTGGGCGCTGCTGGCGGCGCGGGCGGGCGAGCTGGCGGAACGCTTCGACTGGCTGGCGCCGTGGTTCGCCGAGCTGCGCCCGGTACTGGCGCAGATCGCGGCGACGGCGGCGGGCGGCCCCGTGGACGAGGCCTTCTGGCGCTCGCTGTACAAGTGGCAGTCGGTGTCCGGCGGGCCGCGGGTGACCGGCTGGCTCACCGCCTTCTTCGCCCACACCCAGACCCCCGACGGGCCCCGGTTGCGGCAGACCTTCGGCTGGCGGGAGGCGGCGGAGTGGCCCTACCACCGCGACGCCTTCGCGGTGAACGACTTCCCCTCGCACCTGTCGACGGTGCCGTTCGTGTGGGAGTGCCTGGGTGTCGAGCGGCCGATGGCCTTCGTGGGCGGGGTGCTCGGGATCGAGCGGGACGGCGAGTTCCTGCGGCCCCGGCTCGGGCACGCGGTGCTGGAACGGGTGAGCGGGGCCGGAGGTCAGTGGACCGACGGCCCTGGGGTGATGCCCCCCGGAGGACGTCCCTGAGGTGATGTCCCTGCGGTGATGCCCCTGCGGTGACCGGCCCGGGACGGGGTGCGGCGGCGGTCCATTAACCTTGAGGGAGACAATCCCCGGCCGTCCGCCCACGCAGGCGCCGGCCTCCATGCTCAGAGAGAGGTTCGCCCCCGTGGACACTGCCGACCGAGCGCACGCCCCGGTCGTCGTCGCCATCGACGGACCCTCCGGCTCCGGCAAGTCGACCGTCTCGCGGGCGGTCGCTGCCCGGCTGGGCCTGAGCTTCCTGGACACCGGCGCCATGTACCGGGCGATGACCTGGTGGATGCTGGCCAACGACGTCGACGTGACCGACGCGGAGGCGGTGGCCGTCGCGTGCGGCAAGCCCGTCATCGTGTCCGGTACGGACGCCGACGGTCCGACCATCACCGTGGACGGTCAGGACGTCTCCGGCCCGATCCGGGGCCCCGAGGTGACGGCGCAGGTCAGCGCCGTGGCCGCGGTGCCGGCGGTGCGGGCCCGGCTGGTCGAGCTGCAGCGCGGCTGCGCCGAGGTCGCCGAGCGCGGCATCGTCGCCGAGGGCCGGGACATGGGGACCGTGGTGTTCCCGCAGGCCACCGTCAAGGTGTTCCTGACCGCTTCCGAGGCGGCCCGGGCCGAGCGCCGGGCGGCCGAGCTGCGCGCCAAGGGCGTGGACGAGGCGACCATCGTCGCGATGGCCGCCGATCTCGCCCGCCGCGACGCCGCCGACTCCTCGCGCGAGACGGCCCCGCTGGCCCAGGCCGCGGACGCCGTGCTGGTCGACACCAGCGAGCTCACCCTGGAGCAGGTGATCGACCGGATCGCCGCGCTGGTGGAGGAGCGGGCCGGGCTGTCGTCCGTCTGACCAGCCGACTCGGCTGGTCGGACGACCATTGAACGAACCGCGGGCCGTCGAGGCGCCGCGGCGGAAACCATCGCGCTGCCCCCTCGGGGCAGGTACGCACGGCGCGCCCCTGGGAAGGGCCGGGCCGGGAAACGGAACAGACGAACATGACCGCAGAGCACTCCGCCACCGGCCCCGGTGAGCTGGACGCCGCCGACTACGCCGAGTTCATGGCCCTCGCCGCCGAAGAGGGCTTCGACCTCGACGGCTTCGACGGCGCGGACGGCGCCGAGCACGTCCGGCTGCCGGTGCTGGCCGTCGTCGGCCGCCCGAACGTCGGCAAGTCGACCCTGGTGAACCGCATCATCGGCCGCCGCGAGGCCGTCGTCGAGGACAAGCCGGGCGTCACCCGCGACCGGGTCACCTACGAGGCCAGCTGGAACGGCCGGCGCTTCAAGGTGGTCGACACCGGCGGCTGGGAGATCGACGTCCTCGGCATCGACGCCATGGTCGCCGCGCAGGCCGAGCTGGGCATCGAGCAGGCCGACGCGGTCCTGTTCGTCGTGGACGCCACCGTCGGCGCCACCGACACCGACGAGGCCCTGATCAAGATCATCCGCCGGGCGGGCAAGCCGACCGTCCTGTGCGCCAACAAGGTCGACGGCCCGTCGACCGAGGCCGAGGCCGCCTACCTGTGGTCGCTCGGCCTCGGCGAGCCGTACCCCGTCTCCGCCCTGCACGGCCGCGGCTCCGGCGACCTGCTGGACGCCGTCATGGACGCGCTGCCCGAGGCCCCGCCGCAGACCTTCGGCGACGCCGCCCCCGGCGGCCCGCGCCGGATCGCGCTGATCGGTCGGCCCAACGTCGGCAAGTCCAGCCTGCTGAACAAGGTCGCCGGCGAGGAGCGGGTGGTCGTCAACGAGCTGGCCGGCACCACCCGTGACCCGGTCGACGAGATGATCGAACTCGGCGGCAAGACCTGGAAGTTCGTGGACACCGCCGGTATCCGCCGCCGGGTCCACCTGACCGCCGGCGCCGACTTCTACGCGTCGCTGCGCACCTCCGCCGCGCTGGAGAAGGCCGAGGTCGCGGTCGTCCTGATCGACGCCAGCGAGACCCTCGCCGAGCAGGACACCCGGATCATCTCGATGGCCGTCGAGGCCGGGCGCGCCGTCGTCGTCGCCTACAACAAGTGGGACCAGCTCGACGAGGAGCGCCGCTACTACCTGGAGCGCGAGATCGAGCGCGACCTCGTCCAGGTGCAGTGGGCCCCGCGCGTCAACGTCTCGGCCAAGACCGGCCGGCACATGGAGAAGCTCGTCCCGGCGATCGAGACCGCGCTGGAGGGCTGGGAGACCCGCATCCCGACCGCGCGCCTGAACGCCTTCCTCGGCGAGCTGGTGGCCGCCCACCCGCACCCGATCCGGGGCGGCAAGCAGCCGCGCATCCTGTTCGGCACCCAGGCGGGCATCCGGCCGCCGCGCTTCGTGCTGTTCGCCTCGGGCTTCCTGGAGGCGGGCTACCGGCGCTTCATCGAGCGCCGGCTGCGTGAGGAGTTCGGGTTCGTGGGGACGCCGATCTCGATCTCGGTGCGGGTTCGGGAGAAGCGCAAGAAGAAGTAGTGGTCAGTTGGTTGCTGACAGTGGGTAGTTGGTAGCTCGTAGTACGGCTGAGGGCCTCGTCACGGTGGTGACGAGGCCCTCGGGCTTTTCCGGCTCTGTTGTCGGGGGCGGTGGCGCGGTCGCCTGCCCGGGGCGTTGCCTGCCTGGGCTGTTGCCCGGTCGGGGCTGTTGCCGCTCGAGGCGGTTGGCGGGCGCGTGGTGGTGGGGCGTGGTCGGCTGCCAGGGTCAGTGGTGGTCGCCGGCGCGGCCCGGGGGGAGCGAGAGCAGCTGACGGTGGCGGCCGCCGGTGGACTGGGCGGCGGCGAGGCCGGTGGCCGTGCCCAGCACCGGGGCTGGGGCCGGAGGCGGGGCGGGAGTCGCGTGCGGGAGCGGGCCGAGGTAGCCGGCGGCGACCCAGCCCTGGCCGTTGGTGAACT
>CBJMI02800__coassemble_617_pt1 | contig 20995 bp, 23 predicted proteins | sample CBJMI02800__metabat2_low_PE_003 | metagenome-assembled genome bin CBJMI02800
GCTGCAGCGCAAGCTGGGCATCACCTTCGTGTTCGTCACCCACGATCAGGAAGAGGCGCTGGAACTGGCGGACCGCGTCGTCGGTCAACTGCCGCTGGTGGCGCAGCTGGTCGGTGTTGGCGCCGGGCCGGGCGAGCGCCTCGGCGCTGAGCCGGCGCTCCTCCTGGAGGTTGTAGTAGACGATGTTGGACGGCTGGCCGGCCTTCTGGGCGAGCATGCCCTGGGCGGCCTGGCGCTGGAAGTCGAAGACGGTTTCGCCACTGGTCACGGCCCAGAGGGCGACCAGGGCGAGGCTGGGGACGACGGCCAGGACGAGCAGCGCCGACCGCAGGGACAGGCGCGGACGCCTGCGGGGGGCCTTCGGCGTCGGGGGCCGCCGATTCGCACGCGCGCGCAGAGCAGACTCCTTGGGGCTGGCGGCCGACCGGTGAGGGGCGGGCCGTCCGGGCACGGGCTTCTGACGAAGCGATATTAGTCATACCGTGTGATTGGAGTGAAAGCCCGTTCGCCACCTCGGCCGCAATTGTGCACGGACCGGACACAATGTCACCCGCACGTTGACCGTTTGCGCTCGAAGCAGCGAGGCTCCGCCCTGCCTGACACAGTGTCGGTGCCGCCCGCGACCGCTGGATGGCATCCGTGTGAAAACTGTGTGACGCTCCGTCGCCCGGCGGAGTCAGGGGCTGAGTAGCCGCGCCCGGGTCGACTCCAGCTCCGTCGCCAGTGCCCGTCCGGCAGCCGCCGGATCGCCGTCGTGGAGTGCCCGGACGAGCTCCGCGTGCGAGGCGTAGCCCTGGTTCGGATCGCCCTCCCGCAGTCCGAACAGGCCCACCAGCGCGACCAGATGCTCCCTCAGGACCGGGGCGAACTGGGCGAACAGGTCGTCCAGGACGGGGTTGTGGGCGGCGGCCACGATCGCCGTGTGCAGCGCGATGTCGGCGTCCACGAAGGCGGTGTCGTCCGCCCCGCCCGCCGCCAGGCGCGCGGCCAGTGCCGCGTCCACGGCGGCGAGATCCGCCGCCGTGCGCCGCTCGGCCGCCAGCCGGGCCGCCTGCACCTCGACCATCGTGCGCACCTCGTAGACGTGCGCCAGCTCGGCGGCGCGCAGCCGGGTGGTCCAGTCCCCGGCGGCCGGGCGGTCGGCCGTCACGAACACCCCGGAGCCCTGGCGGCTGTGCACCATCCCGGCCGCGGCGAGCGTGCGCAGCGCCTCCCGGACGGTCGAGCGCCCGACGCCCAGCTCCTTGGCGAGCGCCACCTCGCCGGGCAGCTTGCCGCCGACCGGCCACTCCCCGGCCCGGATCCGCTGCTCGATCAGGTCGGCGGCCTGTCCGGCGAGGGGGGAGGGGCGGAGCGGGGTCATCGTCGTCACCTGTCAGGTTGTCTGAGTACTTGTGGCGTGGTTACTCTACCCGCCATGCAGCCGTGGAGCGCTCTCCTTCTTGGCGGCCGCAGCGGGGCGTGACCGGACCGGCACCCCGCTGCGGGGCGCCGTCCTGCCGGTCTCCGGTACTCCATCCGAGGACATCCCCATGCGGTTCCCGACCCTGCAAGCCCCCGCCGGCCCCGTCCCGGCCGACGCCCCCGCCTGGAACCCCCAGCGCGGCGGCGCCATGCCCTCCCACCGCTACCGCCCCGCCCACGAGCGGGTCCATGTTCCCGCGCTGCTGCGCCGCTGGCCCGGCCACCGGATCGAGCGGGCCCCCCTGTGGGTGCCCGTCGACCTGCGCGACGGCAACCAGGCGCTGGCCGAGCCGATGGACCCGGCGCGCAAGCAGCGGATGTTCGACCTCTTCCTGGCCATGGGCTTCAAGGAGATCGAGGTCGGCTACCCCTCTGCCAGCCGCACCGACTTCGACTTCGTCCGCCGGCTCGCCGAGCAGCCCGGGGCGGTTCCGGAGGACGTCACCGTCGTCGTCTTCACCGCCGCCCGCGCCGACCTCATCGACCGCACCTTCGAGGCCGTCGAGGGACTGCCGAACGTGGTCGTCCACCTCTACACCGCCACCGCGCCGCTGTGGCGGGACGTCGTCCTCGGCAAGGACCGGGACGAACTGCGGGCGCTGATCACGGCGGCGGCCGAGCGGATGGCCCGGCTGGGGGAGGGGCGGGACGGCCTGCGCTTCCAGTTCTCGCCCGAGGTGTTCAACCTGACCGAGCCGGACTACGTGCTGGAGGTCTGCAACGGCCTCACCGCGCTGTGGGACGCCGATCCCGACCGGCCGGTGATCCACAACCTGCCGGCCACCGTCGAGATCGCCACGCCCAACGTGTACGCCGACCAGATCGAGTACGTCGACCGGCACCTGGACCGGCGCGACGCGGTGATCCTCTCCGTCCACCCCCACAACGACCGGGGCACCGGCGTCGCCTGCGCCGAACTGGCGGTGCTGGCCGGCGCCCAGCGGGTCGAGGGCTGCCTGTTCGGCAACGGCGAGCGCACCGGCAACGTCGACCTGGTGACCCTGGCGCTCAACCTCCACACCCAGGGCGTCGACCCGATGCTCGACCTCTCCGACATCGACGAGATCCGGCGCACCGTCGAACACTGCAACCGGCTGCCGGTGCACGAGCGGCACCCGTACGCCGGCGACCTGGTGCACACCGCCTTCTCCGGCACCCACCAGGACGCCATCAAGAAGGGCTTCGCCCGGCACGCCGGTACCGCCGCCGAACTGGGCCTGCCCGAACGGGTGGCGCCCTGGTCGGTGCCGTACCTGCCGATCGACCCGGCCGACCTCGGGCGCGACTACGAGGCGGTGATCCGGGTCAACAGCCAGTCCGGCAAGGGCGGCATCGCCTACCTGCTGCAGACCGGCGCCGGGCTGGAACTGCCCCGGCGGCTGCAGATCGAGTTCGCCGGGGTGGTGCAGGAGGCGACGGACGACAGCGGGCTGGAGATCACCGGCGAGGAGCTGTACGGGCTGTTCCGGGCCGAGTACCTGGACGCGGGGGCCGGGCGGGAGTGGCGGGTCGGCGACGACTGGGCCGAGGTGGACGGCCGCCGGGGCACCGGCGCCGGGCCGGTGGACGCGGTGGCGGCGGCGGTGGGGGCGGAGATCCTCTCCTTCAACGAGCATGCCGTCGGATCGGGACCCGACGCGGTCGCGTACGTGGAGGCGCGGATCGGCGGCGCCGTGGTCTGGGGCGCCGGGCGGGACGCCTCGGTGCTGACGGCGGGCGTCCGGGCGGTGCTGAGCGCCGCCGCGCGGGCGGGCGCTGGGCGGGCGGGCGCTGGGCGGGCCGGAACCGACCGGGTCGCCGCCGGGCGGCTCACCTCCGGGCGCGGAAGGGCATGATGGGGCGATGAGTCCATCCCTTCCCGTGCGCAGCCTCGCGGTCGCCGAGGCGCTGGCGGCGGCCGGTGTCGCCGGTGAGATCGTCGTCCTTCCCGACTCCGCCCGGACGGCAGCCGAGGCCGCCGCCGCCCTCGGCTGCGAGGTCGGCGCGATCGCCAACAGCCTGGTGTTCAGCTGCGACGGCGAGCCGCTGCTGGTGATGACCAGCGGTGCCCATCGGGTCGACACCGCCTTCCTGGCCGGGCAGTTGGGCGCGGTCGAGATCACCCGGGCCTCGGCCGCCCAGGTCCGCGAGGCCACCGGCCAGGCCATCGGCGGCGTCGCCCCCACCGGTCACCCGGCTCCGCTGCGCACGGTCGTCGACACCGCGCTGCGGCAGTACGAGGTGCTGTGGGCGGCGGCCGGGCACCCGCACACCGTCGTGCCGATGACGTACGAGGAACTGCTGCGGGTCACCGGCGGCGCGCCGAGCGCCGTCGTGCCGACCGGCTGACGCATCCCACGAGGGGTCCGGTGTACGGCCCACCGCACACGGGCGGTGGGCCGTCGCGCGTCCCTGGGACGGGGGAGGGACGGGGGACGCTGGAGGGACGACTGGCGGGGCTCCTAGCGTCGGTACGGCAGCAGCCGGTCGCGGCCGGCGTACCTCACCTCGGGAGACCTCCATGCTCAAGTCATCGATGATCAAGCGCGCCGCAGTGGTGGTGGCCTCCGCAGGGCTGGCGCTCGTCACCCTCAGCGGTACGGCCAGCGCCAACTCGACGGCCGGCGACATCTCGATGGGCGACACCGGGGTCGGCGTCAAGTGCGTCCAGATGGCGCTGAACGACTCGAACGTGAACGCCGGCCTCAAGGTCGACGGCATCTTCGGCCAGCACACCAAGGACGCCGTGATGCAGTTCCAGCGGACGAACAAGGCCACGGCGGGCTGGTCGCTCGACGTCGACGGCATCGTCGGCCACAACACCGGCTCCGCGCTGATGGAGATCATCGTCCACAACGAGCACGACTGGGGCAACACGTGCTGGGAGAACATGCCCTCCTGACGGCCCGGGCCCTCCCCTTCCCTTTCCTTCCTTCCCCCGCCCGTACTCAGTCTCAGTGAGGAACGTCATGAAACGCATCCCGGCCCTCGTCGCCGCGATGTTCGCCGCGCTGCTCGCGGCCGTGCTCGTCGCCCCCGCCGCCCAGGCCGCGAGCTGGCCGATCGTCCGCAACGGCGACCGCGGCGACAACGTGACCACGGTCCAGTACCTGCTGTCGGCCCGCGGCTTCGCGACCGGTGTCGACGGCGCCTTCGGTCCCGGTACCGAGGACAAGGTCAAGAGTTTCCAGAGCGCCAGCGGTCTGACCCCGGTGGACGGCGTCGTCGGCCCCGACACCTGGTCCAAGCTGATCGTCACCGTCCGTCAGGGCGACACCGGCGACGCCGTCAAGGCGCTCCAGGTCCAGCTGAACGCCCACGGCGCCGGCCTCGCCGTGGACGGTGCCTTCGGCCCCGGCACCGACTCCAAGGTGCGCAACTTCCAGCAGTCCGCCGGCCTGAACCCGGTCGACGGCATCGTCGGCCCGGCCACCTGGGGCGCCCTGCTCGGCGGCGGTGGCAGCACCGGTGGCTCCGGCGGTTCCGGTGGCGACACCCTGAGCCAGTCGCAGGCCGCCTCGATGCTCTCGTCCGCCGGGATCACCTGGTCCTCCTCGGGTAACTGCTCCGACCGCAACAGCAGCAGCTGCACCTCCTTCGACGGCATCCGCCGTGCCACGGTCGACGGCGCCATCAACCTGAAGCACGCCGTCGGCAGCTGCCCGCTGAACATCACCGGCGGCACCGAGACCGGCCACGCCAGCGGCACCTACAGCCACGGCACCGGCTACAAGATGGACTTCGCCATGATGAGCTGCCTCACCAACTACATCCACGGCACCTTCACCCACAGCGGCACCCGCGGTGACGGCGCCGACCTGTGGACCGCCCCCTCCGGCAACATCTACGCCAACGAGGGCAGCCACTGGGACGTCACCTTCATGAACTGACGCCGGCCGCGGCGAGCGGAACGCGAGGGCGGGGCCACCGGACACTCCCGGTGGCCCCGCCCCGTGCCGTTCCCGGGGAGCCGGGAGCCGGGAGCCGGTCTGCCGCTACACGAAGTTGAACGTCTGGAAGTTCATGCCGTTGCAGGTGAAGGCGCGCAGGCCGTAGGCGAGGCTGTCGTCCATGCACCGGCCGGTGTTGGCGTTCCGGAACACGGCGGACCCGCTGCCGTTCGGATAACTCAGGTACCACTGCTGGAAGTTCATGCCGTTGCAGCCGAAGGCGCGCAGGCCGTAGGCGAGGCTGTCGTCGACGCAGCGGCCGGTGTTCTGGTTCTGCAGCACCCAACTGCCGTTCGACTGTTGGTAGAAGTTGAACTTCTGGAAGTTCATGCCGTTGCAGGTGAAGGCCCGGAGCCCGTAGGCGAAGCTGTCGTCCACACATCGCCCGGTGTTCTGGTTCTGCAGGGCGTAGCTGTAGGTGATGCCGTTCAGGCTCTGCGGGGTGTCCCGGCCGGTCTCCGCAGCGCTCGCGGTGCCAGCGGCGGAGATGCCGAGCCCGGCGGCCGTGAGAACCGCGGTCGCGGTGGCGGCCACGATGCGCCCGGTGCGACTGGTGCGGCCGGTACGACCGGTGCGGCCTCGGAGCAGGGTCGAGATGTTCAACGTTCCTCCTGAGGAGCGGAGTTGACTCGCCTGGCCCGCATGACGCTAGGGCCTTTGTCATGCACATTGGAGAGGAGGCGCGCATTCCCCGGTGTGATCAGGGTCACGGCCGCTTCGGGTGTCGACGACGGTCGCGGGCTCGGGGCCGAGCTCCACGGCCACCGTCCCGTGCGAGGGGAACCGGCGGCAGGCAGTGGCGTCCGGAGGGTAGATAGGGAAGGCTCGGGGGCATGGTCTCGGTACTGCAGAACGTGGCGATCGACTGTGCGGACGCCTATGAGCTGGCCCGCTTCTGGAGCCGGGTGACCGGCCGTCCGCTGGGCCCGGGGGATGGGCCGGGGGACCGGGAGGTCGCGGTGGTGCTGGCGGAGGGACCGGTCCTGTACTTCAGCCAGGTGCCGGAGCCGAAAACGGTCAAGAACCGGGTCCACCTGTGCCTGCGGCCGGAGACCTCGCGGGAGGAGGAGGTGGAGCGGCTGCTGGGGCTCGGGGCCACGATGGTCAGCGATCTGCGGAACCCCGACGGCTCGGGGTGGGCGGTGCTCGCCGACCCGGAGGGCAACGAGTTCTGCGTGCTGCGCAGCGAGTCCGAACGGGCCGCGGTGCCGTCTTAGCGGTCATTCGCCCCGGCCTCGGCGCGGCTTTCAACACCCTGCTCCGGCCGTACGCGATGACCATGATCAGCCTCGGGCGCATGGTGACCGGCGAGGCCGATCCACGGCCCGTGCACCGCTACCGCCGTCGACTCCGCGCCGTCGACTCGGCGGCGACGGTCGGTGCGAGTTGACGGACCGGCATCAGCCGTTCCGGTGCCGCCCCCGTTCATCCCCGCCTCGGTGGGCGGCTGAGAAGGTCGCGGAGCGGAGTGGGAAGTCGACCCGGCCGACTTCCCACTCCTCCTCCTGGGCCTCGTCCTCGGCCTGGGGGCAGGCGCCGCCGGGTGGACTACCCGAGGTGGGCGGCCGGGTCGACGCCGGTCAGGTCGCGGCTGGCGTCCCACAGGCGGGCCGCGACGGTGGTGTCGGCGAGGTTGGCCCACACCGGTTCGTGGTGGGGCTCACCGCGCAGGCCGAAGGCGCGCGGGCCCCACAGCTGGCCGCCGCGTACGGCCGGGTCGAGCACCGCCCGGACGGCGGGCCAGGCGCCGGCGTGCTTGCCCTGGAGGAGCAGGGCGGCGGGCGCGGCGCCCAGGCGCGCGGCGGCGGTCTTCGTGTGGACCCCCGGCCGGGAGGGGGTGAGGGAGTCCAGCGCGCCACCGGGGTGGACCACCACGCTCGCCACCGTGCTGCCGGCCGCGCGGAGGCGGCGGTCGAATTCGAGGCCGAAGTGCATCTGCGCGAGCTTGGAGCGCCCGTAGGTGCGCTTGGGCCGGTAGTCCCTGCGGGACTGAAGGTCGTCCAGGTCCAGGCGCTCGGACTTCGCGGCGAAGCTGCCCATGGTGATGACACGGGCCGCCGGGGCTGCGGACAGCAGCGGCATCAGCCAGTGGGTCAGCGCGAAGTGCCCGAGGTGGTTCGTCCCGAACATCAACTCGTGACCGTCCCCGGTCTCCTGGCGCGGCGGGTCGTCGAGCGCGACACCCGCGTTGTGGACGACCGCGTCGAGGCGTTCGACCCCCAATGCGTCCGCGACCGTGCGCAGCGACGCGAGGTCGGCGACGTCCAGCCGTACGGCGCGCACCTGTGCGCCGGGCACGCGGGCCCGGATCGAGACCATGGCGTTCTCGGCCTTCGCGGGGTTCCGGCTGCCGAGCACGACGGTCGCCCCGGTGGCAGCCAACTGCTCCGCGACGAAGTACCCGATCCCGGCGTTGCCGCCGGTGACCAGGACGACGCTGCCGTCGGCACGCGGCAGCCGTCGGACGTTCCAGGGCGGGGTGGGGGGTGCGGAGGACATGGTGGCGGGACTCCCTTGCTGGTCAGGCGGCTGCGGCTGCCTATGGGCTGCTCGGAACCCATGATTTCGGCCTGCCGCCTGCACGTCGCTCACAGATCACTGCCAGCCCTGTCAGCGGCCCGGCATCCCACCGGCACGGCCGGGGCGCGCTCAGAACCAGTACGGTTCGCCGATGATCTCCGCGCCCGCCTGCGCGGCGAGCCAGGCCGCGTGTTCCTCCACGTAGGTGTGGAGGTAGAGGACGTGCTCGGGCGTCCACGGGTGGTCCAGGTCGTCGGCCTCGTGGTGGGTGTTGACCTGGAGGCGGGCGTGTCTGCGGGTCCAGGACAGTCCGAGCTCGGGGGCTCCCGGCCACCACAGGTCGTTCCAGTGGACCTGCAGCCGGTCGTGGACGCGGAGCGCCGAGCTCACGGCGCTCCGCGCGTGGTGCCGACTGGGGAGTTCCAGATCGACGGTGTAGATGCCCGCGTACGGCAGGGGTGCGTCGCCCGGGGTTTCCGCATCCTTCCTGATCTGCTCGTGGACCTTCGCCTCGGGAACCGCCGCCAGCAACTGCCTGAGCCGGGCCCGGCTCGGCACCCTGGCCCGGATCTCGGTGCCGCCGGAGGAGGCCACCTCTCCCACTGCGAGGAGCCGGTCGGCCACGGCGAACACCGCATCGAGGTCGGGGGTGCGGAGCACGGGAAAGACGAGGTTGTGCGACATGGGCGTCAGTACTACCGCGAGGAGTGTCGGCCCACATCTGGTTTTGGCAGCTGTCTTCACGGCGGCTGCGGCTACTGCGCCTGTAGTCACGACAGGTGCCAGTAATCGCAGGGTGCCGTGACTGCAGGTGTAGTTACGGCAGGTGCAGTCACGACAGGTGTAGTTACTACCGTTGTAGTTACTGCCGGTGCAGGAACTGCACCCGCAGTCCCGCCAGTTCCTCCGCCGACAGCGTCAGCCCGGCTGCCGCTGCCGAGTCGCGGATGGAGGCGGGCCGACGCGCGCCGGGGATCGGCAGGACGGCCGGGGACTGCGCCAGGTGCCAGGCGAGGCAGACCTGCTGCGGGCTGACGCCTCGGGCACGGGCCAGGGCGTGGAACGGGGTGTCCGTCCTGGGTGCGCCGCTGCCGGGGTCGTCGACGGCGCTGAGCGAGATGCCGCCGAGCGGGCTCCAGGGCAGGAAAGTGAGGCCGAGGTCGGTGCACAGGTCGAGGGTGTCGCGGGTGGCTGTGTGCGCAGGGGAGAAACGGTTCTGCACGGACACCAGGTACTGGCCGAGGATCTCCCGTGCGGTGCGGATCTGCTCGCAGTCCACATTGGAGAGGCCGACCATCCGGACGGTGCCCGCCTCGGCCAGCTCGCGCAGTGCGCCCACGGATTCGGCGAACGGGACGGCCGGGTCCGGCTTGTGCAACTGGTAGAGGTCGATCGCCTCGACGCCGAGTCGGACGGCCGAGGCCCGGGCCGCCCGGCGCAGGTGGCGCGGGTCGCCGTCGACCGTCCAGCTGCCGTCGCCGGGGCGGCCCCGGCCGCCCTTGGTCGCCACCAGGACGCCGTCCGCGCCGTGCCCGTAAGCCGCCAGGGCGCGGGCGATCAGGTGCTCGTTGTGGCCGACTTCGTCCGCGTGCCAGTGGTAGGAGTCGGCCGTGTCGATCAGCGTCACGCCCGCGTCCAGGGCGGCGTGGACGGTGGCGATCGCCTGCGCCTCGTCGGGGCGGCCCTCGACGGACAGCGGCATCGCGCCGAGGCCGATCGCGCTGACGGTGCTGCCACCGATGACGCGGGTGAGGGCGGTTGTCGAGGTGTCGGTCATGCGCTGGCCTCCTTGACGGCCTGGGGAAGCCAGTCGGTGACGGCGGAGAAGCGGTAGCCCAGGCGGGCCGCCCGTCCGGTGTCCATGGCGTAGCAGCGGTCGAAGGAGAACGGCGAGGGCGCCTCGCCCCCTCCCGTGGTCAGCCGCGGCTCGGCGCCGGTGGCCCGGCCCACTGCCGCGCACAACTCCCGTACGTCCATCGGCCCTTGCGAGGCCGCGTTGACCGGTCCGGTGAAGTCGGCCTTGGCGGCCCAGGCCAGGAAGCGGGCGATCTCCGCCTCGTGGACGAAGGAAGCGCGCTGCGGTGCGGCGTGGACGGCCACCGGGAGGCCGCGTCCGATCCGGTCCACGTAGTGGGCCAGCCGTCCGGTGAAGTCGGCGCCGCCGAGGACGTGCGCCGTACGGACGGTGGCGAGGTCGAAGGCTGCCTGCCGGGTGAGCAGTGCCTCCGCCTGGCGCTTGCCCTCGGCGTAGTGGTCGGCGACGAACTGAACGTCGTCCCAGAGAAGTTGCAGGTCCACCGGCTCGGCCGAGAGGTCGAGCTCCGGTTCCGCGAGAGGGGGGCCGTCGGGCCGGCCGAGGTGGGCGTACACCTCGACGGTGGAGGTGAGCACGTAGCGCGGGGTGCGGTCGGCGAACACCCGGGCGGCGACGGCCGCCTGGACGGGCGTGTAGCAGACCTGGTCGACGACGGCGTCGAAGCGCCGGTCGGCGAGCGCGGCGCGCAGCGAGGCCTCGTCGTCGCGGTCGGCCCGCAGGTGGGTCACACCGTACGGGGCAGGGGTGGAGCCGCGGTTGAGGACGGTCACCGCCGCACCCGAGTCGCGGAGCTCCTCGACCACCCGTCTGCCGAAGTAGCGGCTCCCGCCGATCACACACACGTCCACGCCCTCGATCCCTTCCCATCGCCTGCCGGTGTTCCCATCGCCTGCCGGTGGGGTCAGCCTGCCCTGGTCCGGTCGTCAGCAGTAGTGTCGAGACCGAGGCATCATCATTAGGAGAACTGTTGATCGACGTCCAGCGACTCGCGGTGCTGCGGGAGGTCTCCCGCCGGGGCAGCTTCAACCAGGCGGCCCTGGCGCTGCACTGCACCCCCTCTGCCGTCTCCCAGCAGGTCGCCGCGCTGGAACGCGGCCTCGGCGCGCCCGTGGTCGAGCGCTCGACCCGTGGCGTCACGCTCACCGACGCCGGCCGGCTGCTGGTCGAGGCCGCTGACGCCATCGCCGCCGAACTCACCGACACCCAGCAGCGCATCGCCCGTCTGACCGCCGAGCGGACCACCCTGACCGTCGCCGCCTTCGCCAGCGGCGGGCGCCGACTGCTGCCCGCAGCGCTCGCCGGGTTCGCCGCCGAACACCCGGAGGTCGAACTGACCATCCTGGAGGCGGAACCGGAGGAGAGCCTGCCCGCCGTCCGCGAGGGCCGCGCCGACCTCGCCCTCGCCTACCACCTCGAAGGCCCGCCGCCCGCCCGCCCCGGCGACCGCTCCGGGCTGGACTGGACGCAGCTCGGAGAGGACCCGCTGCGCGTGGTGCTGCCGCGCCACCACCCCGCCGCCGCCCGCTACCGGTCCCGGCCCGAGGCGCCGCACCTGGCCGAACTCGCCGACCAGCGCTGGATCCTGGGCTGCCGCAAGTCCGCCGGCCAGCTCGCCCGGTACGCCGACCTGGCCGGCGTCGAGCTGCGGATCTCGTGCACGGCGACGGACTACGAGTTCGCCCAGTCCCTGGTCCGCGCCGGGATCGGCATCGCCCTGATCCCCGAGATCGGCCTGGCCCGGCATCCGGAACTGGTCGCCCTCCCACTGGCCGAACCCAGCCCCCGCCGCTACCTCGGGCTGGCCCTCGCCCGGCGCCGCCGCGGACGGGTCGCCCGGCTGGCGGAGGAACTGGCGTCCCGGCTGGCCGGGGGAGCGGAAGAGGAGGCGAAGGCCACGCCGGGCTCGGACGGCCCTGGCCCGACCGCCTGTTGATGGATCCACCCGCAGGGCCGATGGTAGGTACTTCGGGTACGTGGTACGTCAACAGGATTGGCACATGGGCATGTTCGGGCGGAAGAAGAAGCAGCCCGCCGGGCTCGACATCGGCGGCGGGACGCGCCTGCACATCGAGGCCTCGCCGCAGGAGATCAAGCGGATGGTCAAGGACCTGCGGGGCCGGGCCGAAGCCGGGGACGTCGAGGCGATGGCCGATCTCGGCCGGATGCTGGAGTACCAGGGCAAGGTGGAGGAGGCCATGCGGTGGCACCAGCAGGCCGCCGTCGCCGGCGACGTGGACTCGGCCGCCTGGCTCGCCGACCGGCTGCTCAAGAACGGGCAGATCACGACGGGCCTCGACTACCTGCGCCTGGCGGCCCGTGGCGGACACCTCTCGGCCACCTTCAACCTCGGTGCCATCCTGCTGAGCCAGGACGAGAACAGCGAGGAGGGCGCCCGCTGGATGCTGCGCGCCGCCGAAGCGGGTCACCAGAAGGCGATCGACCACCTCGGCATCGACATGGCGCAGGTCCGGGCCGCCCGCGAGGAGGTCGCCCGGGACGTCGCCAAGGCCGAGCAGGGCGACGCCGAGGCCGCGCACCGAGCGGCGGCGGTGCTGCTGGACCTCGGCGAGGCCGAGCAGGCCGAGCACCTGCTGGAGCTCGCCGCGAACGGCGGGATCGCCGACGCCGCCTGGGAGTTGGCCCTGCGGGTGCACGACCGCGGCGACACTCCGCGCGCCGTGGAACTGCTGGAACAGGCCGGCCGCAACGGGCGCCCCGGGGGTGCCAAGCTCGCCGGGATCTGGCTGTACACCGAGGGCGAACCGGCGGCCGCGGTCCCGCTGCTGCGCCGGGCCGTCGCAGAGGGGGAGGAACTGCTCACGCCGGTGCTCGGCGCTGCCCTCAGCGCTGCGGGCGACCTGGACGGCGCGGAGGCGGTGCTGCGCCCGGCGGCGGAGGCGGGCGACTGGCAGGCGCAGTACAACCTGCTGGCCGTCCTCCAGCAGCGGGCGGCGCGTACGGGCGGTGACCGGTCGACCGAGGAGATGTGGAGCCTGCTCTCACGGGCCACGGTCGGTCTGCACGCCCAGGCCCAGGAGCGGCTGGACGCCGGAGAGCCGCAGCGGGCCGCCGACCTGCTGCTGATCGGCGCCCGGGCGGGCGACCCGGCGGCGCAACGCTCCCTGGGCGAGCTGCTGTTGGCGATCGACCCCAAGGACCCGGAGGGGCAGGAGTGGCTGCGGCGCTCGGGCGCACGGCGCTGACGGCGGCCGGATGGGCTGGCGGCGGCCGGAAAACCAGCAGGTCGAGCGACCGGCGCCTGCCACGATGGGGCGCCATGGACGCCGCATTCACCCTCGCCTGGCAGCACGCAGCCGGTCAGGTGTTCCCCGAGGACCTGCCGATGGCCGCCGCCGAACTGCTCGCGGCCGGCGATGATTCGCCCGCGCTGTGCGACCTCGCGGGCCGGAGCCGCGGCGAGCCCACCGGCGAACTGGAGGAGCTGTTCCGGGAGGCGATGGCCGAACTCGGCGTCCCGGTGCCGGACGAGGCCCTCGCGGGGCGCTGCCTGCTGCGGCACCTGGCGGCCGGGGTGGCCGAGGGTCGGCTGGCGCCCAAGGAGGCGACTGGGACGGCGTGGCACGGGATGGACGAGTTCGCCACCGAGGTGGAGCGGCGATTCGCCCGGGCGGCCAAGAGGTTGTGCTGCGCCGACTGTCTGGTGGTGGTGGAGGACGGCGACCCGGAGGCCTTCCGGGCCTGGGAGCAGGAGGTGTCGGCGGCTGCGGACGCCGTGGCTGTGGCCACCGACGATCCGCGGGGCTGGACCCGGCGTCGATGAGCGCCGTTCGAGCGCTGCCGGAGCAGGGAGCCGGAACAACGTCGGAGCAGGAAGTCGGCCCGGCTGACTTCCTGCTCAACGGCCCCGACCCGCCGCGCCCGGAATCCGCTGGCCCGGCGCCCGCCCAGCCGCCAGACTTCCCGTCATGCAGGCGATCGACGAACACATCGAGGCCATGGCGGCCCGACTCGCGGACGTACCGGGCATGGTCGGCGTGATGCTCGGCGGAAGCCGGGCACGCGGGGAGCACCGGCCGGAGTCGGACTGGGACCTCGGCCTCTACTACCGCGGCGAGCCCGACCTCGCCGCGCTACGGGCGCTCGCCGGGCCGGACGTGAAGGTGGCCGGCCCTGGCGGCTGGGGGCCGTGGGTGAACGGCGGTGCGTGGCTGCGCGTCGACGGGGTCGCCGTCGACTGGATCCTGCGCGACCTCGACCGGGTCGAGCGGGTGTGGGCGGACTGCCGGGCCGGCCGCTACGAGGTCGGCGTGCAGGCCGGTCACCCGCTGGGGTTCTGGTCGCCCTGCTACCCCGGCGAGGTCGCGCTCGGCCGCGTACTCGCCGACCCCTCAGGCGAGTTGGCCGCGCTCCAGGCACAGACCGCCCGGTATCCGGAGCCGCTGCGCGACGCCCTGACGGGCGGGGCGTGGGAGGCGGAGTTCCTGGTCGGCGTCGCGGCGAAGGGGGCGGCCCGGGGCGACACCCTGTACGTCGCGCTCTGCCTCTCCCGGGCGGTGGGCGTACTGGTGCAGGCGCTGTACGCGCGCGAGCGGCGCTGGTGCCTCAACGAGAAGGGAGCGCTGGCGATCGCCGAGCAACTTCCTGATGTGCCAGCAGATTTCGGGGAGCGCGCGCGTCAACTGCTGGGCGCCACCGGGGAGACGCCGGACGCACTGGCAGCGACGGTGGACCGGGCACGGGTGCTGGTCGGTGAGGTGATGGCCGTCCTGCGCGGATGACAGCACGCGCTTTCCCCGCCGGTCTCACGCTGTAGCGCACGGGGGCCCTTGCCGCAAGGCCCCGGTCATGCCACACGATCGTCAACTCCAGGGCGGGGCCCGGCGAAGACGGGAGGAATGACGACATGCGAGTTTCGGCTGAAGAGCGGCGGGAGCGGGAAGTCGGCGCTACCGACTTCCCGCTCCCGCGGCCCCCTCCGCGCGCCTCCACGGAACACCCGGACCGGTGGCCAAACGTCAGACCACTGGTGCGGTCGGCGCGTCGCGACAGGTGTGGTCAGCCCGTCAGGAACTGCGCCCCGGAGTCCGGGACCTTGTTGCCGTTCCGGTCGAAGTACTCCCAGAGCCTGGCCGTCCTGCCCTCCGGCCGGGCCACCACCGCCTCGCGCAGCGGCGAGTCGGCCACCGTGACGAGCGGCGGCTCGGTGACCGTGCCGTCCGTCCAGGTCACCTTCACCCGGGCGATGTCGGGACCCAGGCTCAGCCCGACGATCTCACCCGGGGCCACCGTGTCACCCTTGCCCCGGGCGCCCAGCAGGCCGCCGCCGATGTACGTGCCGTCGCGCGGGCCCAGCTTGCCCGGCGCCGGGCTGGTGCCCGCGGCGTCGTGGCCGAGGCGCACCCCGTCCACCGTGAAGTAGGTGTTGACGACGTCGGAGTCGGGATCGTAGTACTGGTCGACGAACTCCCTCGTCGGCTTGCTGACCGCCGAGTCGTACGGGCTGCGCTCCTGCCACAGCGCCAGCGCCTGCTCGTACGCCCGCTCCCTCGGGGCCGTCGGCCACACGGCCCGCCACAGCTTCCACTGCTTGCCCTCGGGCGTGGTGCCCTCGCCGACCACCACCCGCACCGGGGTGAACGGGTCCCGTACGGGCGGGGCGGCGGTCGTGGGCGTCGGGCTCACCGGGGCAGCCGCGGCCGTCGGCGGGCCACCGGTGCCGGAGCCGTGACCGGGACCGGCCGGGACCAGCGGGTGGGAGACGGCCGGCCCGGGGCGCAGCTCGGAGACCGCCCCGCCCGCCAGCACCACCACCGAGGCCAGCGCCAGCGCGCCGACCACCGTCCGGCGGCGGCGCCGGATCCGCCGACCGCCCGCCAGGATGTCCGCCACCGGCGCCGGGCCGATCCTCGCCGTCGACGCCGCCTCGGCCAGGCCCAGCCCGACCCACAGGTCGGCGTCCCCGTTCGCGTTCGTGCTCATACCGCCCCTCCGATCTCGGTCCTGTCCTTCAGCTCCCCCAGAGCGGACACCTGTCGCAACCGCCCGATGCCCTTCGCCGCGTGGCTGCGCACCGCGCCCACCGAACAGCCCATCGCCGTGGCCGTCTGGCTGTCGCTCAGGTCCTCCCAGTACCGCAGTACCACCGCCTCCCGCTGGCGCGGCGGCAGGGTGGCGAGCGCGGCCAGAAGCGCCCCGCGCTGGTCGGACCGGGCGAAGCCGTCCTCCGACCCCGCCGTGTCCGGCACCGCGTCGACCAGCAGCTCCGGCGGCCGACGGCGCCAGCGGCGGGCGTGCTGGTTCACCAGGATCCGTCGCACGTAGGCGTACGGATCGTCCGCCCGGCGCACCTTCGACCAGGCCGCGCAGGCCTTCTCCGCCGCCGACTGCACCAGGTCCTCCGCCGCGTACTGTTCTCCGGCCAGCAGGAACGCCGTCCGCAGCAGCCGGGGCCAGGACGCGACGACGAACGTCTGGAACTCCTCGTCCCGAGCGCTCTTCGCTTCTCCCATGAGTACCTCCTCACCCACCCAGAGCCCGGACGGGGCCGGAAGCGCTTACTCCCCGGCGGCCTCCGGTCGAAAGAGGTCCAGGCCGCGGAGGTACCAGTCGTGCAGCGTCCCGTGCCCGTCCCGCGCCCGCCCGGCAGGCCGGAACCCGGCCCGACGGGCCACCGCGGCCGAAGCGGCGTTCTCCGGCTCCGCCCGGATCACCGCCTCCCACGCACCCACCCGCGCCGCGTACCCCGAGGCCAGCAGGACGGCCCGGGTTGCCAGGCCCCGGCCGCGCCACGGGGGATAGAGGCCGTAGGCGACGTTCACCTGGCCGGGGGCGAGGTCGGCGTGCCCGAACCGCAGGTCGATCGTCCCCGCCAGTACGCCGTTTCCGCCCTCCTCGTCCGCCCTGATCCCGAACGCGCGCAGCGGACCGTCCGCCTCCCACTGCTCGCGGCACTGCCGGAAGTACGCCGCGACGCCCTCCGGAGTGCTCGGGCCGCCGCTCAGCCACCGCACCAGCGCCTCGTCCTCCCCTGCCAGGTGGGCCGCCGCGTCCTCCGGGCGCAGCGGGGACAGCGTGACCACTCCGTCGGACAGCTCCAGTTCGCGCATCCGGACATTCTTGGCGCGCCGCCGCCGGTCACGCCATCGGATTGCCGCCCGAACTGCCTCGCGGGCGACCGGCCTGGCTGGCTACCATCCACCGGGTGATCCTTTCTCATGATGATTCAGGAACCGGTCCGGCTGTTGTCCTGCTGCACTCCTCGGTGTGCGACCGGCGGATGTGGGACCCTCAGTGGCAGGCCCTCCTCGACGCCGGCCACCGCGTCGTCCGCTGCGACTTCCGCGGCTTCGGCGACACCCCGCTGCCCACCGGCCCCTACGGCGCCGCGGCTGACGTGCTCGCCCTCCTCGACCACCTGGGCATCGGAACCACCGCCCTGGTCGGCGCCTCGTACGGCGGCCGCATCGCCCTCACCGCGGCCGCCCTGCGCCCCCACGCGGTCACCGCACTCGCCCTGCTCTGCGCAGGCAGCCCGGGCCACGAACCCTCCGAAACCCTGCACGCCTTCGGCGCCCAGGAGGACGAACTGCTGGAGGCGGGCGACATCGAGGCCGCCGTCGAACTCAACGTCCGGACCTGGCTCGGCCCGGAGGCCGACGAACCGACCCGCGACCACGTCCGGCGGATGCAGCGCCACAACTTCGACGTCCAGCTGGAGGCGACCGGCGGCCCGGAGAAGGAAGACGTCGACCTCACCCGGATCACCGCCCCCACCCTCGCCGTCTCGGGCGCCCACGACCTCCCGGACTTCCGCCACATCGCCGCCGGACTCCCCACCATCCTCCCCAACGCCCGCCACCTCGAACTCCCCTGGGCCGGCCACCTGCCCAATCTGGAACGGCCCGCCGAGGTGACCACCCTCCTCACGGACTTCCTCCGGGACCCGTCAGCGCGGGACTGAGAGGCGCCGACGGAGCCGGCGCGTCGAGCCGGTCGTCGCAGACCGCGAGTACGGCGACATCGACGCCTACGCCCGGGGCTTCCGCGCCGCCGGGGTGCGCGACCCGACGACGGTCGTCGTCGCCGGTGCAGGGCACTTCGCCCAGGAGGAGGAGCCCGCCGAAGTCTGGTCGACCGTCCGGGAGTTCGCCGTCAGCGGGCCCTGAAGGACTGCACGGTCGGGGAGGGTCGGGTACCTATCGGGGCCCCGGCGACTTCGGCCAGGCGGGACAAAGGCCGGACTCGAACGTGTGTCGGACGCCATGATGGATGGGTGCACTTCACTTCGGAGACCAGTGCGGACGGCGTCTCGGAACGCCGCTTCGTCCATGACGGCGTGCCCGGCGTCCTCTGGCACCCGACCGGATCGGCCCTCGGCGGGCGGCCGTTGGTGCTGCTCGGGCACGGTGGCGGGCAGCACAAGCTGGGGCCGCGGGACCGGGCCCGGGCGTGCGTGGCGCGGTACGGGTGGGCGGCGGTGGCTCTCGACGCGCCCGGGCACGGCGAGCGGGAGCGCACCGCGCAGGACGAGCGGTTCGCCACCGAGATCGGGGAGTTGCTGGCGGCCGGGCGGCCGATCAGCGCGTGGGTGGCGCGGCACACGGCGGCGCTCGCGGAGCGGGCCGTGCCCGAGTGGCGGGCGGTGCTGGACAGTCTGGACGCCCTCGAGGGGCCGGGCGGGGGCACCGGGCCCGTCGGGTACTGGGGGTTGTCGCTCGGGACGGTGATCGGCATCCCGCTCGCGGCGGCCGAACCGCGAATCCGGGCCGCCGTGTTCGGGCTGGCGGGCCATGCCTCGCTGCTGGAGCCGGCCGGGCGGGTGACCGTTCCGGTGGAGTTCGTCCTGCAATGGGACGACGAACTCTCGTCGCGCGAGGCCGCGTTGGCACTGTACGGCGCGCTGGGCTCGCGGCAGAAGACGCTGCACGCCAATCCCGGGGGCCACCGGGCGGTGCCCGAGTTCGAGCTCGCCGCCTCGGAGCGCTTCCTGCTCGGGCACCTCGGTCGGACGGCTGCCGGGACCGAGGCCGGAGCGACCTCCCCTGCGGGCCCCGGAGCAACCCCCTACGCAGGGCCCGGGGCGGCCTGACCGGCCGCGTGGAGCCCGTCCACGCATTCCGGTGCGATCACACCCCGAAGAACTCACATTTCCGCCACATCGGCCCCGCGCTCCACGGTACTCCCGCAGCTTTCCCACGGCTCCGCGTGTCCGGATTGCCGGGATAGCTGGAGTTTGTCGTGGATTACTTGGTGCAGCCATATTCCGGCGCTTGTCTGCCGCGAGTAAAACTTCGCAAAGAATTGCCCTCTTCAACCACTTCGCCGCACCGCGGCTTCAACAGAATGTTGCAGCTCAGCGCCCACGTCGTGACCGTCGGTAGATTTGACGTAACGCCAGGTGCCCGTCCCGTTTCCGAATCCGCAGGAGTACGGTTCCCCACGAATCGCCGAACGGGCTCCCGAGCAGTCTCCCGAGCAGTCTCCCGAGCCCCCTCGGCCGTACCGGGGAATTGGTGCGACGTATGGGCCGTATGGGTCAACAAAAGGGTGGGGGAGGGGCCCCGGAAAGGGCTTCCGCCGCCGCCCGTCCGATATCCGTCGAGTTAGTCGTCGAAGTCCTGCGCGGTGTCGCCCAGGTCGATTTCATGCGGTCCGCCGCGTACGGTTTCGGGCTGCGGCGGGACGCCGTCGAGGCCGGGCCGGCCGGGTACAGCGGGTGTCTGGTCGCGCTCGGGTACGCGGTGCTCCTCGGCCCGGGCCACCCGGCGACGGTCGTGGTCGCGGTGCTCGGTGCCGTCGTCGCCGTGGCGGTGGCCGCGGCACTCGGGGCCCTGCTGGAGGGGCGCGGGCTGACCGCGCTGACCGCGCCGTTCCGCCTGGTCGCCACGGCCGCCACGGCCGCCACGGCCGCCGCGACCGTGCTGACCCCGGCGCTCGGCGCGATCACCGCGCCGTTCGGCGGCCACGCCTTCACGTGGCCGTTCGTGCTGACCACCATGCTGTTCCTGGCGGCGGTACCGGTGATTCCCCGGCTGCGCCGGGTCTGATCCCGCAGGCGGCCGAACCCGGTATTCCGCCCCACGGTCGCCCAACTGATCTGCGTTTCATCGGACTTGCATTCCGTCGGTTTCTCGGAAAGGAGGAGTGGTTCCCGTGAATCTCTCCCCGCGTGAGATGGACAAGCTCTACATCTACGTCGTGGCCGATCTGGCCCGCAAACGCCGCGACCGCGGCGTCAAGCTCAACTACAGCGAGGCCTGCGCGCTGATCAGCGAGGCCATCATGGAGGGCGCCCGGGACGGCCGCACCGTCGCCGAGTGCATGGAGATCGGCAAGCAGGTCGTCAGCAACGCGGACGTCATGCCCGGCGTGCGCGAGATGCTGCCGCTGCTCCAGGTCGAGGCCGCGTTCCTGGACGGCACCAAGCTGGTCTCCTGCCACGACCCGGTCGGTGCCTGAGCGATGACCGCCCCCCAGCCTGCGGTGGTCGTCCTGGCCGGCGGCCACGAGAGTGACGGCGGCCGCGACCTGGCGGGCCTGGTCACCCCGAGCGGCGCGCCCGCCGGGCGCGGGCCGGTCGTCCACGCCGCGGCAGCCGCGGGCCGACCGCTCGCCGAAGCCGTCCGCTCGGCCCTGGCGGCCGGCGACGGACCGGTGTGCGTCGTACCGATGACCCTCGGACGGGACCCGAAGCTGGTCGCCGACACCGCCCGCGCCCTGCGCTGGCTCGCCGACGGCGAGGGCCGCGGACGGCTCGCGCTCACCGCGCCCTTCGGCGCGGCCGAGCACCTGATCGGCTGGCTGCGCGCCGCCGCGGCCTCGGCCGGCGGCGGGGACGCCGTACTCGTCACCGCCCCGGCGGCCGGGCCGTTCGAGGACGCCGAACTGTTCCGGATCGCCCGGCTGGTCCGCCAGTACGGGCGGCACCGGTTGGTCGAGGTGGCCCTCGCGGGCGGCGACCCCGGCCCGGCCGAGGGCGCCGAACGCTGCCGACTGCTCGGCGCGGACCGGGTCACGGCCGTCCCGGCCTCCTTCGGCCCGGCCCTGCCGGCCGACCTGCGGGACAGCGACGTACGGGACGGCGGCCCGCTGCTGCGGCCGTCCGCGATCGCCGGCGTGGTCGCGGCCCGTACGGCGGCGGCGCTGCACCTGCTCGGCCACGGCGAGGACGGCATCCTGGCCGGCCTCGACGCCGAGCACGGCCACGGCTACGCCCACAGCCACGGCCCGGGCGGGGGCCACCACAGCCACGGTCACGGTCACGGTCACCCCCACACCCCCGCACACACCCCCCACTGAACCGGCA